>Ga0210391_10000015_pt1 | contig 308713 bp, 262 predicted proteins | sample IncBWC12OmetaG_FD_160573 | JGI IMG/M metagenome (GOLD analysis project Ga0210391, IMG submission 160573) | Forest soil microbial communities from Barre Woods Harvard Forest LTER site, Petersham, Massachusetts, United States - Inc-BW-C-12-O ...
GGATCGATGCATTCCGTGCGGGTGACGCCGAGCGCGGCGCGCGCACGCTGCTCGGCGCTCGCGCCGGGCAGCGCAAGCACGCGGCGGAACAGCTCACCGTCGTAACACACTTGCATTCGACCGCTGCGCTCGAAGCTGTGCATGCGTACGCCGAACTGACCCACTACTTCGAGATGCGCAGCCACGGAAGCACGATGCTCGCCACTGCCCGAGGACTGGTCTGCCAGCCGTTCGGCCATGCGGGCGATCGCGTCGAAGGGCTCGGCGGTGAGCGCCCGGGTCGGTACCGCCTTGAGGTACGCGGCCCCGTAGCTCACTCCAAGTGCCTCGGACCCCGGGCTGTCGCGCAGGAAGCGCAATACCGCGAGCAGCTCCGGCGCGTCAGCCTCAGTGAGACCGACGGAACGGACCGCCTCGCTCCTCAAGTAGCCCCCGCGCTCGCGGCGCGGGTCGTAGACCTTAAGGTATCCGGCGTTCTCGCCACGCACCTCGAGCACGTCCCCCTGCCAGAGCGCTACCAGCTCGGTGGCGCTCGCCCGTGGTGCGGCGCGCAGCGAGGCATGATCCTGCACTACGATTGCGAGTGTCGCCGTGAGGGCGAGGATCACTGCCGGCTGTCCGCTTTCGAGTTCAGCGCCGGTGCGACATCGCCCCCCGGGCTTATCGAGTCTGCACCGAGCAGGTTCGAACCGATGAACTGGCCCGCCATCGGCGTTGGGGCGATGATGACCTGTACCTTGTCGGAGAGCTTGTCGGCAAGGGTCTTCTGGATCAACAGCGGGTAGTGCGCGAGCAGCACGCCCTCGCGCTCCATCTGGCCCGCGTTGGCCTTGCCCACAAGCTCGAGCCGGTACGCCTCTGCCTCAGCGAGCCTCTGCCGCGAGTCCGCCTCGCCTTTCGCTTCGATGCGGCGGGCCTCCGCTGCGCCCTCCGCAGTGCGAATGCGCGCAACCTTGTCTGCCTCGGCCTCAAGCTGGCGCTGCTCTATCTGCTTGTGCTTAAAGGGCAGCACGTGCTTCATGGCTTCCTCTTGAGCGCGTGCCGCAATGACCTGCTCCTCACCCGCCGCTTCGGCTGCCTTTTGGCGGCGCACCTTTTCAGCCTCGCCCTCGAGTTGTTTCTCCTTTACCTGGGCCGCCTTGAGTTCTAGCGTGTAGCGAACCTTTTCGGTCTCCACTTCTTCGGCGAGGAGCTTCTCCATTTGCGAGCGATAGTCGCGCGGCAAGTCCACCTGTCCCATGTCCACCCCGCGCAGCAGTAGCCCGACCGCTGCGAGTTTTGGCCCTAGAGCGGCGGAAATTTCCCGTTGGATCTGCGCACGCTGTCCGGAAAAGATCTCGCGCACAGAATGTTGGGCGAGCAAGGGGTACACAACTCCCTGCACCGCTGGGCGCACAAGATCACTCTCGATATCGTCCGGAAACTGCTTTGACATCTGTGCGATGCGCGCACGGTCTATCGCCCAGCGCACCGTCAAGTCAACCCCGATCGATAGACCTTCGTTCGACTGAAAGGGTGCTTTTCCAGTGGCGCTCGCGCTTTCACTCAGTCGATATACCTGATCGCGAGTCGCGTAGCGGCGCCCCTGATGGATACCCGGCAGTACCAACACCGTGCCAGCGGTGTAGGCGCTCGCGGAGCCGTCGAACGCGTTGGTACGCACAAGTACCTCGCTGCGGTGCACGGTGGCGAAGGGTGGATGGACGTAAAGACCACAAGCGAGTGCGGCGATAAGAACTGCAAACGCCAAACGCGTGCGGCGGCGGTAGAGGAGCGAAACGCAGGTGCGCGCCGTCGCCATCAGTAGCACGCCCAATCGAGCGAGGGGCGCAAAGAGCGTTCGGCGCAAGAACTCCAGCAGAACATCGAAACGATCAGACATACGGCCTACTTTGGCTGAGTGTTGGACTGCCTTGAGTGCGAGAGTCTTGCAGCCGTTTGTGGCAAAGCCGTGGGGCAATCGTGGCGCGAATCTCTAAGTCAGCCGCCCAACATCCGCACCACAGGGAATCCGGCAAAATGCCCAATTGATCGCCCGTCAGAACAGATTGTTCCTGAGGGTGCCAGAAGCGCTTCAACACCCAGGACGTACTTTTCAGGCCGGCGGGGCTCCTGCGAGCGTCCGGTTCAGGTGCGCCGCGATGACGGCCTGCCCACCGAAGCGACCGCACGGAATCAATGGCTCAGCGTGGGTGAATTTGAACGGCTCAAGGGTTGGCGCCGGTGCTGCCGGGGGCCTATCGACACGCCCAGCCCGTTGAATTTCCTGCAGGGATCGCGGGTCTGCGCCCCTGAAACCTCACATCCTGCAGCGCTTGCGGTCCAGCAGCCTTGGTCTCGGTCGCAGTGTCAGCCTGAGGCAGCGCCAGTTAGGATAGAGGTTCCATCTACGGCCCAGGTACTACAACCCGGCAAATGAACATCCCGACCGAGCCGATTGGAAGCATTCCGCGTCCGCTATCTCTGATCAAGGAAGTCCAGGCCCGCGGCGATGGCACCGACCCCAGTTTGGACCCTCTCTACGAAGAGGCGACGCGGGACACGATCGAGCAATTTGAGGCCACCGGTTCCCCCATCATCACGGACGGCGAGCAGCGCAAATATCAGAATTTCTGGACCTACAGCGTCCACGGCCTGAAGAATACGAGTCCTGACGGATTCAAAATCCCCTTCTCTGCCGGCCACACGCGGCGCATGCTGCGTTTAACGGCCGAGCCCTTCCGCTATAAACGCTATGCGGATCGGTATCTGGATCTTGCGCTCCGGTACGCGCACGTTCCCGTGAAGCAAGCCGTCATTTCCCCGTCGGCGCTGAGCCTCATGTATCCCGCCGAGGGAATTACCGGCTATTCGCGTGACCACTTTATCGACGACCTGTTGCGCGAGCACGAAACCGAAGTGCGTCGCTGTTTGCAGAAGGGCGCGTACAAGGTGCAGATCGACTTTACCGAAGGACGACTCGCCCTCAAAATCGACCCCTCCGGCGCCCTCTTGAGCACGTTCATCGACCTGAACAATCTCGCGCTGTCTCGGTTTTCCGCGACCGACCGTAAGCGCATCGGCTTACATACCTGTCCTGGAGGAGACCGGGACTCCACACACAGCGCGGACGTTGACTACGCCGAGTTGCTTCCGAGCATTTTCCAGTTAAACGTCGGAAATGTGTACATCGCTCTCGCGGGAGAGGCAAATCGCCCGCGAGTACTCGAGACGATCAGGCAGCACTTACGAGCGGAGCAGACGGTCTTCGTGGGTGTAATCGCCCCGATCGATCCACGCATTGAAACACCCGAAGAAGTTCGTGATCGAGTTCTCGAAGCCGCGCAGTACATTCCGATCGAGCAGCTTGGCACAACGGACGACTGTGGTTTCTCTCCGTTCTGTGATGACACCTCCACGACGCGCGAGACGGCGTTCGCCAAAATACGTGCCCGAGTCCTGGGCACTGCCCTCGCGGCTGAAGCGTTAGGCGTGCGCTGATGGATTCAGATGAGGGAGAAGAGCCGCGGTTGCGCGCCGCTGCCTTGAAGAATGCCGAAACGATCCGCATCGCGCGCCAGCGCGCCGAGCGCGAGCTGCTTGCGGCGAAAGAGGCTCTGGAACGCAAGACCGAGGAACTGCAACAACAGCGCGAATGGTTTCAAGTCACACTGGCCAGCATCGGCGATGCGGTGATCACAACCGACGTCGAAGGGAACGTCACTTACCTCAATCCCGTAGCCGAGTCGATGACCGGCTGGAGTTCGGCGCAAGCCCGGGGCGAGCCCCTCGCACGGGTGTTCCAGATCATCAACGAGGCCACGCGGCAGACCGTCGACAATCCGATCGGCAAAGTCCTGCAGACCGGCAAGACCGTCGGACTCGCGAATCACACCGCCCTGGTAGACAGGAACGGTCGTGTGATCGCTATCGAAGACAGCGCGGCGCCCATTCGGGACGCGCAAGGAAACATCGCTGGCGCCGTCATTGTTTTTCATGACGTGAGCAGTCGGCGCCAGGCGGAAGACTCACTGCGTGTAAGCGAAGAGCGGCTGCGAGCTATCTTCGAGCAAGCGGCGGTCGGCATTGTCGTCGCCGACGTGAATGGTGGATTTTTGCAGGCGAACCAGAAATTCTGCGACGTTCTCGGTTATCCCCTTGATGAATTGCGCCAATTGACCTTCGCAGATATCACCCATCCCGAGGATCTCCCCGAAATGCGGGCACGGACGCGAGCCCTCTTCGACGGCCACGTCTCGCACTGCGCTTTCGAGCGGCGCTACCTTCGCAAGGACGGTGTCGCTATCTGGGGCCGTACGACGCTCACGCTCCTGCGGCAAGCACACGGAGAGGTCGAGCGGTGCATTGGTGTCGTCGACGATGTTACCGATCGCAAGCAAACAGAGCAGGCTTTGCGCGACGCACGCGCGCACGCGGCGGTGATTCGCAGCGGTTTGGCCGCCATCGTAGAGTCCTCCGATGATGCGATCATCAGCAAGACCCTCGAGGGCGTGATCACGAGCTGGAACGGCGGCGCCGAGCGGCTTTTCGGTTACACGGCCGAGGAAGTCATCGGAAAATCCATCACACTGCTAATCCCGCCCAGCCAGATCGACGAAGAGCCCACCATTCTTGAGAAGCTGAGGCGCGGGGAGCGCATCGATCACTACGAGACCGTACGCGTCAGAAAGGACGGCACTGTTCTGCACGTATCTCTGACGGTCTCCCCTATCAAGGATGGCGTCGGCACGATCATCGGCGCTTCGAAAATCGCCCGGGATATCACCCAACGCAAACGGGAAGAGGAAAAATTACATCAGGAAATCGCCATACGCGAAGCGGCCGAAGCGGCGCTGCGCGCGGCCGATCAGCGCAAGGATGAGTTCCTTGCGACTCTCGCGCATGAGTTGCGCAATCCACTTGCGCCCATCCGCCAAGCGGCACTGATCTTCAAGGCTCCGAAGGCGACCGAAGCCCAGAAGCGCTGGAGTAGCGAGGTGATCAGCCGACAGGTGCAGCATATGTCGCTGCTGCTCGAGGACCTGCTGGACATCTCGCGCATCACACACGGCACGCTGGAACTGCGCACCGAAATGGTGGAGCTGGCCGAAATCGTTCAGGCGGCAGTGGAAGGGGCCCGTCCGACTATCGATGCCAAAGGCCACGATTTCGCGGCCGAATTGCCCCGTGAGCCGGTGCACTTTCTTGCCGATCCGCTGCGTCTCGCGCAGGTGCTTTCCAACCTGCTAACGAATGCCGCTAAGTACACTGAAGCCGGAGGACGGATCCGCCTGCAAGCTTCGTGTACTGCTGACACCGTCATGATCGATGTGGTGGACAATGGCATCGGACTTGCACCGCATGCACTCAACAACATTTTTGCGATGTTTTCGCAAGTGGCCTCGAGCCGCGATCACTCCCAGGGAGGTCTCGGGATCGGGCTCGCGCTCGCAAAGGGTCTCACAGAGTTGCACGGGGGCGAGATCGAGGCGCGAAGTGCCGGCATCGGGCTGGGGAGCGAGTTCATTGTGCGGCTGCCGCTTCGAAAGGCGAGCGTCTTCCCGAAGAAACAGCCGCTTGAATCGATCTCCGCACAGCCGGTGAGTCGCCGGGTGCTCGTTGCCGACGACAACCACGACGCAGGCGAGAGTCTCGCCTCGCTGCTACGCCTGGATGGTCATGAGGTCACGGTGGTGCAAAATGGCCAAGAAGCCCTCGCTGCCTTTGCCGCGGTCCAGCCGGAAGTGGCCCTCTTGGACATTGGCATGCCGGAATTGAGCGGCTATGAGGTTGCTCGCCGAGTGCGCCAAGGTTCCCTGGGTCGAGCCGTAACACTCATCGCCGTGACGGGTTGGGGACAGAATCGAGACAAAGCCCTGGCGCTGGCGGCAGGGTTCAATCACCACTTTACGAAGCCGGTTGAGACTGACCGTCTGCGTGAACTACTCCGCTCGGAGAGTCTCGGCAGTTGAACTAGCCGTCGGTGCCGCCCTAGCGCGTAGTTCGCTCGGCCACTCAGGAGAGGCCCAAATGAAGGCCATTCCCTGCAGAGCTAAGGCGCCAGTCTCACGCGCCGCAGCAAATCGATGAAACGGGCATCGCGGCGCAAGGGGTCTAGTCGCGGGTCCACCTTGAGGTAGGTCATCCAGCCGGAGCGCTCCTGCTGGGCTCGCGCCAGGTATTCCAGCGCTTGGTCATTCCAACCCATCCCTGTGCACACCAGGGCGATGTCGTAAGCGGGCACGTAGGCCCGCTCGGCCCTGGCCTTCAGCTCCTCATACACGGCGCACGCTTCAGCGGCCTTGCCCGCGATTCCATACAAATGCCCCAACGCCGCGGTGGCGAAAGTCACATTGCCGGACATCGTGACCGAGGTGCGAAATTCCTCTACCGCACGATCGACGTGACCCTGCTGCTCGTAGGCCAGCCCAAAGAAATAGGCGAGCCAGAAGGAATTCGGATGTAGTTCGCCGGTCTTCCAGCATTGCTCGATGGCTTGCTCGTATTGGCGGGCAAAATGATAGTGCCAGGCCATGTGTATATTCATGACGAGGTCGAGCGGATCAAGCTCCAGGCATCGCTTGCTCGCCTTCAGCGATTCCTCGGTCCGCCCGACGGCAGTGAGGTAATGAGAGTACCAGTGGTGACAGACGACATAGTTGGGGTTCAATTCAAAGGCATGCCGAAACTGGGCTTCGGCGCAGGCCCAATCCCAATCATGGTGCGTCGTCCGGTAGGCCAGTGTGGTATGCGCCTCGGCCAGACGTTCATCCAGTTCCAGCGCCTTGCCCGCCGCTTCCTTCGCCTTCGCCATGGCCTCGATGGGCGCCATGGTGCCGTTCTCCCACGAGCCCAGCGTGACGTAGCAGTCGGCGAGTCCGGCACGGGCACGGGCGTAGTTCGGGTCTTGTTCGATGGCACGCTCGAAGTACTCGATAGCCTTGCCGATGCCTTGTGGCCGTTGCGCCCAGTAGTATCGCCCCTTCAGATACAACTCGTAAGCTTCTAGGTCGGATGTTGATCGCCTCACGCCCGCACCGAGCGAGACTTTGAGCCGCTCGGTGATTGCCCGCGCGATATCGTCCTGAAGCTCGAAAATGTCCTCCATCTGGCGGTCGTATCGTTCCGACCAGACTTGGAAGCCGGTCCTGGCGTCGACGAGTTGAATCGTCACGCGGATCCGCTGCCCGGCACGACGTACGCTCCCTTCGAGTACATTCGCCACCTGAAGCTTGCCGGCAATCGCAGGGATATCCGTCGCCTTTCCCCTGAAGGAAAATGCCGAGCTCCGGGCCGCAACTCTCAAGGCCTCAACTTGACCGAGAGCATTCAAGATCTCCTCGGCGAGGCCGTCGCTGAAGTACTCGTCGTCCGCTTCGCCGCCGAGGTTGACGAAGGGAAGCACGGCAATCGAGTTTTCCGGCGCCGCGCTCGCGGCGACTGCACGGGGCAACACGCTCGGCGTCGATGGCGGTCCGGATGCGGGTCGGCTTGACGCAAGCGCACGACTCTCGCCTGGCGTTAACATCTGACGGATTCGCTCAACAAAGGCGAGCGGCGTGTTCCCGACCGGCAGACGTGTCCACTGCACCTGCCGGAACTTCTCGGGAACCGCAGCGTCCAGCTCAGGTGTGTCGTCGATCGCTACCGGCACCAGGAACGCCTTGTGCTCGGCCATGTCGTGCGTGCGCTCAACCGCAAGCCTCCATTCCCGGCGGAAGTAGCCCTCGTCTCTGGCCTCGGTGTGGGCAGAGATGATTGCTACAAAAAGGCGGCAATCGCGGATCCGTTCGTGAATCTGGCGGTCCCAGGCATCGCCGCCTCGAAGCTCGCTGCGGTCGAACCACACCTCGATGCCTGCGGCGCGCAGCGCATTGCACAGCTGCTGGGCCGCTTCCGCGTCCTGGGACGCGTAGCTGAGGAACACCGCCTTGCCCGGGTCGGTCATAGCGTCCCCGCCGCGGTGGTGCCCTGACGATTCTCTGGTTCGGCGCGTTCGGCCATTCAGGGTTCTTTGTTATCGACCGCTTGCGGCCGTTTGTCAGTTGCGATGGAGATGCGATTGCCCGCGGGGAAGTGTCAAGCGCTCACGACACCGAGGGTGCTTCTGGGAGATGGGACCACTCGTGGGACCACCGGAGGTTTTAGGCATGCTCCGTGCCCTTCCTGATTCATGGGTGACACCTATCTCACCGGAATGGACCCCGAACGACTGGTCGGAGCGCCGAGATTTGAACTCGGGACCCCTTGCACCCCATGCAAGTGCGCTACCAGACTGCGCCACGCTCCGACTCGATTGTTCTTATTGAAACTCGACGCGCGGGCGGGGAGATGCCGCGCGGGGCGCAAATGATACGCCGTTTCTGCCCACGCGAGGGCGCCTTCAGCGTCGCAGGACCTTCATCAGCTCTTCGAGCTCGACGCGCAGCTGTTTCACGATCTGCTGGCTCTGGGTGACGTCGGTGCGTGCTTCCTCACCGCCGAGCTTGTTGCGCGCACCGCCGATGGTGAAGCCCTGATCGTACAGAAGACTGCGGATCTGGCGGATCACGATGACGTCCTGGCGCTGATAGTAGCGGCGGTTGCCGCGGCGTTTCACCGGCTTGAGCTGCGGGAACTCCTGCTCCCAGTAGCGCAGCACGTGTGGCTTCACGCCGCACAGCTCACTCACCTCACCGATCGTGAAGTAGCGCTTGCCGGGAATCGCCGGCAGCTGAGCGTTATTCTTTGGCTCCAACATAAGCTTCGACCCGTGCCTTCAGTTTCTGTCCGGGACGGAACGTCACCACGCGACGTGCGCTGATCGGAATTTCTTCACCGGTCTTGGGATTTCGGCCGGGACGCTGGTTCTTGTCGCGCAGATCAAAGTTGCCGAAGCCGGAAAGCTTCACCTGCTCTCCGCCCGACAGCGCGGCACGCACCTCCTCGAAGAACAGATCCACCAGTTCTCGTGCTTCACGCTTGTTGAGCCCGAGCTGGTTGAACAACGCTTCCGCCATCTCCGCTTTGGTCAGGGCCATTTCTTTATTCTCGAATTCTTGCGTTCAAGTTCTCGCGCAAATCCGCGACCACAGAGGCCATAAGGCGCTCCACATCATCGTCGGTAAGAGTGCGAGAAATGTCCTGAAAAATCAAGCCTAAAGCAACGCTTTTTCGACCTTGTTCGAGGCCCGGGCCCCGATAGACGTCGAAAACGCGGAGTTCACGCAGCAGGCTTGATGCCGCCAAGGTTACACGCTCAGCCAAGGTACTTAAAGTGACCGACTCATCAAGCACCACGGCCAGATCGCGCCGTACCTGCGGAAAGCGCGAGATCTCTCGGTACAGCGCCGGTCGGACGGCAAGACCTGCCACATCCAGCTCGAACAGCACCGGCGTATATGTAAAATCCATCGACGCTATGAGCGTCGGATGCAACTCGCCGAGCCAGCCGACGGCTTCACCGCGGCGCAACACGCGGGCGCTGCGCCCCGGATGCAGCGCGGCATGCTCGCGCGCTTCAAAGCTGAAGGACTCCGGTTCGCCGGTCGCGGCAAGCAGCGCACTCACATCGCCTTTCACGTCGTAGAAATCGAGAGACGCACGCTCGTTCTTGCTGATGCCCCACTGTTCGGGCAACCGCGTGCCGCAGGCAATCCCGGCCAGCGAATCGATCTCGCGGGTGAGCGCACCGCGCGGCTCAAAGCGCGTGCCGTGCTCCATGAGGCGTATACGGTCCTGCTGGCGGTGTTGGTTGTCGAGCGCGGCACGCAGCAGACCGGGCCACAGCGACAGACGCATGACCGACAGATCGCTCGCGATCGCATTGGCGAGCATCAGCGCCGGCTGCCCGGGGAACAGCCGCGACTGCAGCGCCGGATCGACGAAGGCGAGCGTGATCGCTTCCTGATAGCCGCGCGCCGCGAGCGCCTCCAGCAGCGTCGCCTCTGCGGCGCGTTCCCCGGACAGGCGCCCGAAGCGTTGCGGTATGCGCGCATCGGTCTCCGGAATAGCATCAAAGCCTACGATTCTCGCGACCTCTTCGATCAGGTCCGCCTCGATGCTGATGTCGAAGCGATAGGACGGCGGGGTCGCCTGCCAACCACCAGCCGTGACTGTGAGCTGCATTCCCAGGCCCTCGAGTGCCCGGGTCACACGGCCCGCGGCCAGTTCCGCACCCAGCAGGCGCTTAAGTTGCGAGGCGCGCAACGCTACGGGTGCGCGCTGGGGCAGATGGGACAGGGACTCGGCCACCCCGATGACGCCGGCCGAGCCGCCCGCGATCGGCAGCAGCAGCGCCAGAGCGCGTTTGATGGCACGGCTCTGGCCTGCAGGATCCACACCGCGCTCAAAGCGCTGGGCCGCATCCGTCACGAGCCCGACGCTGCGGGCCCGCCCAAGGATCGCCTCGGGCGCAAACAAGGCCGATTCCAGAAACACGTCGCGCGTGTCCACGGACACGGCCGTTCGCAGGCCACCCATGATTCCGGCCAGGCCCACTGCGCCCTCCTCATCCGTGATGAGGAGCATGTCCGGCTCGGCGCGCAACTCCTTGCCGTCCAGCAGGGTGAGTCCCTCGCCTCCCTCCCGCGCCTGTCGCACGCGGATGCCGCCCTTGAGTTTCGCAAGATCGTAGGCATGCATCGGCTGACCGAGCTCGAGCATCACGTAGTTGGTTACGTCGACCACCGGACTGATCGAGCGCACGCCTGCGCGCCGCAGGCGCTCACACAGCCATGACGGAGTGGCGGCGCGATTGTCGATGCCGCGCACGATGCAACCGGCGAAGCGCGGACAAGCGGCGGGCGCCTCGAGCGTTACGGCCAACTGCTGCGTATGCGCCGGTGTGACGGTGACGATCGGCGGCCCCGTAACCGCGCCGCCGGTGAGAGCGGCTACTTCACGGGCGACACCGAGCACCGACATCGCATCGCCGCGATTGGGAGTCACGTTCAGATCGAGCACCGGCTCATCAAGATCGAGATACTCGCGCAAAGACTCGCCCACGGGCGCATCGGCGGGCAGTTCGAGAATGCCGCTGGAACTGTCGGCCAGCCCGAGTTCCCTGGCGGAGGCGAGCATGCCCTGGGATTCCACCCCGCGCAGCTTGGCGGCCTTGATCGTGATCTCACCGGGCAGCGTCGCGCCGACCTCGGCGAGCGCGCTCTTGAGTCCCGCACGCGCATTGGACGCGCCGCAGACAATCTGCAGCACCGGGCCGCTGCCGGTGCTCACGCGACACACCCGCAGCTTGTCGGCCTGCGGATGCGGCTCGGCGCTTAGGATCTCCGCCACGAGCACCTTGGAAAAGTCAGGTGCGGCGCGCTCGAGCGACTCGAGCTCAAATCCGGCCATGGTGAGGCGCGCGCCCAGTTCGGGAGCGGGCCAGGGCACCGGCGCCCACTCGGCGAGCCAGCTGTACGGGATCTTCATGCGCTGAACGTCCGGAACTGCTTGAGGAACCTCAGGTCGTTCTCGAAAAACAGGCGCAGGTCGTTGACGGCGTAACGCAGCATCGCCAGCCGGTCGATACCGGCGCCAAAGGCATAGCCGGTGAAGCGCTCCGGATCAATACCACTCGCGCGCAGCACGTTCGGGTGCACCATGCCGCAGCCGGAGATCTCGAGCCAGCCGGTGTTCTTGCAGGTGCGACAGCCCCTGCCCTCGCAGAAGACGCACGACATGTCGACTTCGGCCGAGGGCTCGGTGAAGGGGAAATAGGACGGTCGCAGCCGCATCGCCAGATCGCGCTCAAAGAAGGCCTGCAGGAATCCGTGCAATACCGCTTTCATGTTGGCGAAGCTGATGTCCTCGCCCACCGCCAAGCCCTCCAGCTGATGAAACATGGGCGAGTGCGTCATGTCCGAGTCACAGCGATACACGCGCCCGGGCGCGATGATCGCGAGCGGCGCACCGTGCTGGAGCAGCGCGCGGATTTGTACCGGCGAGGTATGTGTGCGCAGCAGCCGCCCGTCGGGAAAGTAAAACGTGTCGTGCAGCGCCCGCGCCGGGTGATTGGCGGGGATGTTGAGCGCTTCGAAGTTGTGGAAGTCGTCCTCAATTTCCGGTCCCGCGGCGACCTCGAAGCCGGCGCGCCGGAACAGCGTCTCGATGCGCAGCCGCGCCTTCGTGACCGGGTGCAGGCCGCCCATGTCCTCGCCGCGTCCGGGCAGCGTCACGTCGATGTGCCCGGCGCTGAGGGAGTGCTCGATGGCCGCTCGCTCAAGCTGCGTGCGGCGCGCCTCGATGGCCGCCTGCAGGTCCTGCTTCGCCTGGTTGATGCGCGCGCCGGCGGCGGGACGCGCGGCCGCATCGAGCGTGCCGAGCGCCTTCAGCTGTTCGGTGAGCGTGCCCTTCTTCCCCAGCCAGCGCACGCGCGCTTCCTCGAGCGTCGCGAGATCGCCGCAGGCGGCGACCTCGACGAGCGCCTGGCCGGTCAGGGCCGTCAGGTCTGCCAAGACCGCCCCTTAACTTGCGCTAATACCGAGAGCGGTCTTTGCCTGCTGCGCGATCGCACCAAACGCCGCTGTGTCATGCACCGCGATATCGGCGAGCACCTTGCGGTCGATCTCAACGCCCGCCTTGTTCAGGCCGTTGATGATGCGGCTGTAGGTGAGCCCGTACAGGCGTGCCGCCGCGTTGATGCGCGCGATCCACAGGGCGCGGAACTCACGCTTGTTCTGCCGCCGGTCGCGGTAGGCGTACTGGCCCGCCTTGATGACCGCCTGCTTGGCGGCGCGATAGGTCTTGCGGCGGGCGTTGTAGTAGCCCTTCGCCTTGCCGAGAACTTTCTTGTGACGGCGCCCGGCCGTCACGCCACGCTTAACTCGTGCCATGGTGCTGCTCGCTTACTTGGAATAGGGAAGAAGCTGCTCGAGACGACCCACGTCAGTGTGATCGACGAGACTCGAGCCGCCGGAGCGGGCCTGGCGTTTGACCTTGCGGGCCTTGTGGCCGAGGTTGTGACGACGATTGGCCGCGTAGCCTTTGAAGCCCTTCGCCGTTTTGCGAAAGCGCTTGGCCGCGGCCCGGTTGGTTTTCAACTTGGGCATCGACTTGAACTCCTAATTGTATAGCCCCGCTCACAAGGTGCTTGCGCACCCGCTTGCGGGCGAACGCTTCAGGTTGCCCGAGCCCCACGGCCCCGGCGCCTCAAGCGCTACTTCTTCTTCGGCGCAAAAACCATGACCATCTGCTTGCCTTCCATGAGCGGGTTCTGCTCGACCACCGCATGCGGGGCGAGGTCAGTGGAAACCCGATCGAGGAGCTTGCGCCCGATGTCCTGGTGCACCATCTCACGGCCGCGGAACCTTAAGGTTACCTTGGCCTTGTCACCCTCGGTCAGGAAGCGGGTGAGATTACGCAGTTTGATCTGGTAATCCGCCTCTCCCGTACCGGGACGAAATTTCACTTCCTTGACCTGAATCTGCTTCTGCTTGCGCTTGGCAGAGTGGGCTTTCTTGTTCTGTTCGAACAGGAATTTGCCGTAGTCCATGATGCGCACGACCGGCGGTTCAGCGGTCGGCGATACTTCCACCAAGTCCAGCTCCGCGGCCAACGCCATTTGCAGGGCGTCATACCGCGACATCACTCCAGCCTGCGACCCGTCGGCCGCGATCACGCGCAGTTGCGGCGCGCTGATGTCTTCGTTGCGCCGGACCCGCTTTGTTGCACTAGCGATTCGTTATCCCTCCAATACCCGGCGCCCGCGGCTTTCGAGCTCGACGCGGAGTCGTTCGGCGAACGTCTCCGGGACCATCGTGCCCAGGTCCTTGCCGCTACGTGTGCGCACTGCAAGCAGATTTGCGGCCACTTCCTTGTCGCCCGCTACCAATAGATACGGAACACGCTTGAGCGTGTGCTCGCGGATTTTAAAGCCGACCTTCTCGTTACGCAAGTCGGACTCGACCCGAAATCCCTGATTTTTCAGGGATTCCGTGACGCCACGGACGTACGCGTCCTGCCGGTCGGTGATGCTGAGTACCACCGCCTGCACCGGGGAGAGCCAGGCGGGGAGTTTACCCGCGTGGTGCTCGAGCAGGATCGCGAAAAAGCGCTCCAGAGAGCCGAAAATCGCGCGGTGCAACATGACCGGCGTGCGCTTGGCGCTGTGCTCGTCGATGTAGTAGGCCCCGAGGCGCTCGGGCATGTTCAGGTCCACCTGCAGCGTGCCGCATTGCCAGTCGCGCCCGATGGCATCGCGCAGCACGAATTCGAGCTTCGGACCGTAGAAGGCCCCCTCCCCCTGGTTCAGGCTGTACTCGATCCCGGCGGCCTTTGAGGCCGCCTGCAGCGCCGCTTCCGCCCGGTCCCAGATGGCGTCGCTGCCGACGCGTTTGGGCGGGCGGTCGGCGTACTTGATGCGCACGTCCTCGAAGCCAAAGTCGCGGTAGATATCAAGGATCAGCTTCGTGATCGCCACGGACTCTGCGGTGATCTGATCCTCGGTGATGAATACGTGGCCGTCGTCCTGAGTGAACGCGCGCACGCGCATCAGGCCGTGCAGCGCGCCGGAAGGCTCATAACGGTGCACCTTGCCGAACTCCGCGAGCCGCACCGGCAACTCCCGATAGCTGCGCAGCCCGTGCTTGAAGATCTGCACGTGTCCCGGGCAGTTCATGGGCTTGATCGCGTAGACGCGTTCATCGGGCGTCTTGGTGAGAAACATGTTCTCGCCGAACTTCTCCAGGTGTCCGGACTGCGCCCACAGCTGCGCATCCATGAGCTCAGGCGCGCTCACTTCCTCGTAGCCGGCGGCATACTGACGCTCGCGCATGTAGGAGATGAGAGACTGGAACACGGTCCAGCCCTTGGGATGCCAGAACACCGCTCCCGGCGCCTCTTCCTGCAGGTGAAAGAGATCGAGCTCCTTGCCGATGCGCCGGTGATCGCGCTTCTCGGCCTCCTCCAGACGGTGCAGATACTCATCCAGCTGTTTCTTGTCGGCCCACGCGGTGCCGTAGATTCGCTGCAGCATCTCGTTGCGCGAGTCCCCGCGCCAGTAGGCGCCCGCCACCTTGGTGAGCTTGAACGCTTTGAGCTTGCCGGTGGAGGGCACGTGCGGCCCGCGGCACAGGTCGACCCAGTTGCCCTGCCCGTAGAGACTGATCTCGTCCTTGTCCGGGATACCGGCGATGATCTCCGCCTTGTAAAGCTCGCCCAGGTTGCGGAAGAACGTGACCGCCTCATCGCGCGACAGGACGCGGCGGTTGACGGTCTGGTCCTTCTTCGCAAGCTCCGTCATCTTCGCTTCGATCGCCGCGAGATCCTCGGGAGTGAAGGGCCGCGCGTAGGCAAAGTCGTAGTAAAACCCATCCTCGATGACCGGGCCGATGGTCACCTGCGCCTCGGGGAAGAGCTCCTTGACCGCCTGGGCCAAGAGATGGGCCGTGGAGTGACGGATGACCTCCAGGCCGTCCGCATCTTTCTCCGTGACGATCGCAAGGTTCGCATCACCGGTGATCACAAAAGACGTGTCGACCAGCTTGCCGTTCACGCGCGCGGCGAGCGCGGCCTTGCGCAGGCCCGCGCCAATGCTGCCCGCGACCTCGTCCACCGTCACCGGGTGATCGAAGACACGCTGGCTGCCGTCGGGCAGTGTGACAGTGGGCATATCGGCTCTTAGCTCACGCAACTCTGCCGCACGGCGGACGCTTCTCAGGCGGCAAAAAAAGGGCGCTGCGGTTTTACAGCTCTACCGCGAGCGCCCTCTATCTTGGCATCTGGTAGGCGCGAGTGGGATCGAACCACCGACCACCACCATGTCAAGGTGATGCTCTACCACTGAGCTACGCGCCTGCAACCGCTTACGCGCACGGCAAGGGGGCGCGAACGATACAAGAGTGAGGCAATTGAAGCAAGCTAACGCGTGAGTTTCCAAGCACTTACGTCTGCGTCCGTGGCGCAGGAAAGCCGAGTTCCAGCTGCTTGAGGCGCTCGATCTCATCGCGCAGGCCCGCCGCTTCCTCGAACTCAAGATTGCGCGCCTTGCGCAGCATCTCCCCTTCCAGGCGCTTGATCTGCTTCACGAGCGCCTCGGGCTTCAGATCGGCCGCCGACAGGGGCTTGCTGCCGCGGCGGCGGTCCCCGGGCACCGGGGCCTCCGCGCGCGCCCCCTCCATGATGTCGGTGACCGACTTCTGAATGCCGCGCGGGGTGATGCCGTACTGCTGGTTGTACTCGACCTGCTTTTGGCGGCGGCGGTCAGTCTCCTCGATCGCGCGCTGCATCGAGCCGGTCATGCGATCGGCGTAGAGGATCGCGCGGCCGTTGATGTTGCGGGCCGCACGTCCGATGGTCTGGATGAGCGAGTTGTCTGAGCGCAGGAAGCCCTCCTTGTCGGCATCCAGAATCGCGACCAGCGCCACTTCGGGCATGTCCAGGCCCTCGCGCAGGAGATTGATGCCGACCAGCACGTCGAACTTACCCAGTCGCAGGTCGCGGATGATCTCGGTGCGCTCCACCGTCTCGATGTCCGCGTGCAGGTAGCGCACGCGAACGCCGTGTTCATTCAGATACTCGGTCAGGTCTTCCGCCATGCGCTTGGTGAGCGTCGTGATGAGAACGCGCTCGCCCTGCGCGGCACATTTCTTAATCTCCGACAGCACGTCATCGACCTGCGTCGCCACGGGTCGCACCTCGACCTCAGGATCGATGAGGCCCGTCGGGCGCACGAGCTGCTCGACCACCTGCGCGGAGTGCTTGGATTCGTAGCCCCCCGGAGTGGCGGAGACGAAGATCATCTGCGGCGCAAGCTGCTCCCACTCCTCGAACTTCAGCGGCCGGTTGTCGAGCGCCGAAGGCAGGCGGAAGCCGTACTCGACCAGTACCTCCTTGCGCGAGCGGTCGCCCTTGTACATCGCGCCCAGCTGCGGGATCGTCTGGTGGCTCTCGTCCACGAACAGCAGCGCATTTTTGGGCAGGTAATCAAAGAGACACGGCGGCGGCTCCCCCGGAGCGCGCCCCGAGAGGTAACGCGAATAGTTCTCGATCCCCGCGCAATACCCGACTTCCTTGATCATCTCCATGTCGAACAAGGTGCGCTGCTCCAGGCGCTGCGCCTCCACCAGACGCCCGGCCGCGCGTAGCTCCTTCAGGCGCGCGCGCAGGTCCTCGCGGATCTGATCGACCGCACCAACGAGCCGCTCGCGCGGGGTCACGTAGTGTGTGCCCGGATACACCGTGAACCGCGGCACTTTGCGGTTGATCGCCCCGGTCAGCGGATCAAAGAGGGTGAGGGAGTCGATCGTGTCATCGAACAGTTCCACCCGCACCGCCTCGCGTTCTGACTCCGCCGGGAAGATATCGATCACATCGCCGCGTACCCGGTAGGTGCCCTGGGTGAGATCCAGCTCGTTGCGCGTGTACTGCATGTCCGCAAGTCGCCGCAGCAGCTGCCGCTGATCGAGGCGATCGCCACGCTTCAGATGCAGCACCATTGCCAGGTACGCCTGCGGGTCGCCCAGCCCGTAGATGGAGGAAACGGTGGCGACGATGATCGAGTCTGAGCGCTCAAGGAGTGCCTTGGTGGCCGAAAGACGCATCTGCTCGATGTGCTCGTTCACCGAGGAGTCCTTCTCGATATAGGTGTCCGAGGAGGGAACGTAGGCCTCCGGCTGGTAGTAGTCGTAATAAGAGACGAAGTACTCGACCGCGTTGTGCGGAAAGAACTCGCGGAATTCACCATATAGCTGCGCCGCGAGCGTCTTGTTGTGCGCCAGCACCATGGTCGGGCGCTGCACGCGTTGAATGACGCTTGCTGCCGTGTACGTGTTATGCACGAAGAACCCGCCGGATCCTGCGATGAAGGTTTCCGGCCCGGGTACCGACAGGTCATATACGAACGGATGCGCATACGCGATCTTTTCCACTCGATGAACGTGCGTCCACCGCGTGTTGCACAGCGCGCTGACCTCCCGCCAGCGCCGCCACCACGAAAAGTGCGCCACAGCGCTGTCCCGATACGTGGATGCAAGCGCACCTAACAATTGCGACAGGAGCGCGCGACTCGGGCGCCTTTTCCCACTCTCGATGAGACTTACCATCGGGCGCGAACACATCGCAATGGCCGCAAGGCGCTGCATTGTTAGGCCCACCTCCTCGCGAAGCGTTCGCAAGGCTGCCGGGTCGACGGGAACTGAATCAACATTTGTGTCAGTGCGCCGAGAAAGGAAGCCCTCAAGGCGTTGACGCTTTTCGGGATGATGGAAGCCGATCGCGCCGGCGTAGCGGCGGAGATCCTCTTGGCCCGATACCACGATGCAAAAGTAGTTCCCGCCAGCGTGCGCTGAGTTTGTTGCTCTCTTGAAAGTCTTGCGCACACGGGCGTGGATGCCAAAGCGCTTGAGCGCGTAAGCGATGTCACTCGCAAGAGTCTCACTGGCGGTCGTGGCGATAACTTCGCCGCCGTACCCCACGGTGCCGTCACCGTCGAAGTAGGCCCTAAGCAGGATGCCCAATGATCTTTCCGAAAGATCAGGCCAGAACTCAGGGAGACGCTTGTGTGCGGCTCGGTGTCCACACAGATTGACGAGAAGATGGCGAAGGGTCAACGAACCGATCACGTAGTCGGAACTGGCCCGCACGAAGTACGGTAGCCCCAGATCCTTGATACCCCGTTCAATCGACAGCCGGATTACTGGATGATGGTTTGAAAGTATTACGTAGCGGGATTGCGCGTTGCCTTCGGCGATGTAATATCCGAGAAAAGCGAGAAATGAGTCTGACAGGCGCAATCGCATCGGAAGTCGGCACGATTTCTTATTAGCGCCCACGGTAATTCGGACGTCAGCATCTAATCCTCCCAACGAATTTGTTGCCGAGAGCAGCTTTAGATAGTGAGGAATCTTGAGCCCGCTTCCCTTCACGCCGTGGCGTATGGCCGAAAGCTTGCGGTATGGCTGAAGTCCAAAGCTGCGCATCGTTGAGCTGAAGCCGCCGCTTCCGGCGGCAGCGACGTGCTCCATGATTGCGGCTTCCGCGTGCACCGACAGATTCGTGTCGGCTAAGTACGGCAGGATGTCGATTTCGGTTATTCCTAGCCGCGGCCCCGAGATACCGAGGGGCGTAGGAACCGAATCAGAGGAGCGGATTTCCTCTGTACGAACGAGGATCGGGCGTCCATCTCTCAGAACCCAAAGACTATGATCTCCGGTCAGAGTCACTTTCCGACCGCAGCCGGTGGAGACCTTGAACATCTGTGGAGGAGCCCGGTGTCGTAGCAGAGCGGACACAGGGGACCAGGCGCTCTGGCCGCTACTCGGATCAAAAGCGAGGGTCAGGAGTCTGTTGCCCGATGGCACCAGACTCTCTGTTTCACGGTCGGTACCGCTCAGGCCGTTAGCCGCCATCATTGCGTCTATGTACGGGCCCGCCGCAACCAACCGCACGCGAGGTCTGCCATAAGTGCAGTCCGCGATTAGAAGCGAATCATGGTAGCCGACGCTCTTCCCGCTCCCTGTCACGCCGAGCAGCGTCTGGTGGGCTAGACCCTCACCCAAGCCCTCGACTAGGTTGTCGATGGCCTCGGGCTGATCGCCGGCGGGCGTGAAGTCGGCTTGAAGCTCAAAGGGACGCGAATCCATGCGAGGTGTCTGTAATCGTCTATATATAAAGGTGTGCGGGGGGACGCCGTGGCTGCTGCGGGCGTAATGCCTTAATATAGCCGCGCGGCTGGATTTGAAGCGAACAACAGGAAATTTAAGTGACTGTGCCTGTATCCCGACGCGTTCAGCGCGTAAAGCCCTCACCCACGCTCGCCGTCACGGCCCGCGCCGCGCGCCTGAAGGCCCAGGGGAAGGACGTCATTGGCCTCGGGGCCGGAGAGCCCGACTTCGATACCCCCGCACACATCGCCCAAGCGGGCATCGAGGCGATCCGGGGCGGCTTCACCCGCTATACGAACGTTGACGGGATCGATGAACTCAAGGACGCGATCATCGGCAAGTTCCAGCGCGACAACGCGCTCACGTACGAGCGCTCGCAGATCCTGGTCTCCTCCGGCGCCAAGCAGACGATTTACAACCTGTGCATGGCGGTGCTCGATCCGGGTGATGAGGCAGTGATCCCCGCCCCGTACTGGGTGTCCTATCCGGATATGGTGCTGCTCGCCGACGGGCTGCCGGTCATGCCGTTTGCCGGCATGGCGCAGGGCTACAAGATCACGCCGCGCCAGCTCGCGGCGGCCATTACGCCCAAGACGCGTCTACTACTGTTGAACAGTCCCTGTAATCCTACGGGCGCGGCGTACACGCGCGCGGAATTGAAAGCCTTAGGCGAAGTGCTGCTGGAGAACCCGCGCATCGTCATCGGCACCGACGACATGTACGAGAAAATCTACTGGGAGCCGGAACCTTTTTGCAGTCTGGTGACGGCGGTCCCCGAGCTGTATCCGCGCACCGTGACCATAAACGGCGTCTCCAAGGCTTACGCGATGACCGGCTGGCGCATCGGCTACTGCGGCGGACCTAAGGAGGTCATCCACGCGATGAGCACGATCCAGGGGCAGTCGACCTCCAATGCCTCGAGCATCTCGCAGAAGGCGGCCATGGTCGCCTTGACCGGCGATCAGAGCTGCGTCGCCGCCATGACTGCCGCTTTCAAAGAACGGCGTGACTTCGTGGTGCGGGCGTTGAATGCACTGCCCGGGGTCAGCTGCCTGCCGGGTGCCGGCACGTTCTACGCCTTCGCGGAAGTCTCACGTGCCATGGGCGCGCTCGGCTGTCGCGACGACAATGAGTTCGCCGAACTGCTTCTGAACGAGGCAGGCGTCGCCGTAGTACCCGGCTCAGGTTTCGGGGCCCCCGGTCACATGCGCCTGTCCTTCGCCTGCAGCATGGCGACGCTGGAGAAGGCGCTCGCACGCATCGCCCGGCTGCTCACCGAGCGCGTCGCTGCGTAGCGCCCATTCTGAGCGATGCTCTGGTCGCTCCTCGCCGATGCGCTCGTAGTCGTTCACTTCGGCTTCACCACGTTCGTGATCTTCGGTGGATTTCTCGCCTGGCGCTGGCGCCGGGTGATGCTCTTGCATCTGCCGGCGCTCGCGTGGGGATGCTGGGTCGAGCTCTCCTCCTCCATCTGTCCGCTCACGCCGCTCGAGAACTACCTGAGGCAGCGCGGCGGCGACGCAGGCTACTCCGGTGGCTTCCTCGCGCACTATCTGTCTGCGTTGCTCTATCCCATCAATCTCACGCCCCACATTCAGTGGGTGCTGGCAGGCCTGCTGGTGATAATCAACGCGGTCGCCTACGGCCGGTTGGTGCGGGGCACGCGGGCACGCTAAAGGCTCCTGAAGCCTGCGACGATACCCTCGGGCACGCGCCGTGGGCGTGCCGCGGGACCTGGTTTTTCTGAGGGCGCTCGGGGCGAGCGCGCTGCAGGCGCATCGGAAATTCCCAAGCGCACTTTGCGCAGGTACAACCCCCAATTCTCGGGCGTTGAGCCCTCACGGCGACCCGCGTTTCTTGACCCAGTGACACCATTGCCGGAGAATCCGCGCCCTTCGAGCGGCCCGCCTGTTCCCCGGTAGCTCAGCGGTAGAGCGTCGGACTGTTAATCCGTTGGTCGTTGGTTCGATTCCAACCCGGGGAGCCAATAAAAACAACAACTTAAGAGCACACAGATCGCCGAAGTGGTCAAGAAATAGCCACCAATTTGCACTTTATTTGCACTCGGGCCAAAAAGGGGCGCAATCTAGCGTCTAAGTGCGAGTCGGGTGACCGCACAACGAGACGGCCCCGGAGGGTGTTGGAAGCACCGCACCGGGGCCTGACCACCACCAGCAATCGAGGTGCTAGAGATGGCTACCAAAAAGTCTACACGGCCTGATCCGGCCAGAAACGCGGCCATACACGGGGCTGGCGCTGACCACGTAACACTGGAACCGCCGGACGGTGCCACCGGGCCAGAAATGACGCGGTGGATGCTGAAGCGCGCCGAGGTTACGGTCGGACTGCTCAAGGAAATGCCGCTCTATTCCACGTGTACCGGTTGGACACCCGAGGAGGAGGCGGCGCTGAGGCTCGCCTTAAAGTTGGTCAAATGGTTCCGTGGCGAGATGCATGAGGCTGTAACACGGATGGCCGCCGCAACGCTGAAGCCGAAAGCAACACCGAAGCCGCACCCGCGCAAGCCGAAGTCCAAGTTACGCACCAGCGTGGCAGGGAGCCGCTGACATGGCCACCCTCACCGAGCAGAGAAACAGCGACGGCACCCGCAGCTACACCGCGCAGGTGCGCGTCAAGCCCTTCAAACCCTCTAGCAAGACCGTCCACGAGCGCGACTACACAACCCGGAAAGAGGCGCGCGACGCTGCCACCGGCTGGGCTGAGCAGCTCGAAAAGACGTTACGCGAGCAGCGCGTGCGCGGCGCAGTGCACGCTGACGTCGGTAGCCTGAAATTCCGCGATCTCGTGACTGACTATCTCGCCGACCCCGAGACGCAGGCGTTGACGACTTACAGCGAGCGCGAGCGGCAGATGGGCTGGTGGGTCGAGCATTACGGCTCGGTGCGCGCGCTCGAATTCCCCTCCCCGCTCGTGATCCGTGCCGCCCGTGAGGCGCTGCTCGTGAAGCACGAAGCGGGCACCGTGAACCGCTACCTCGCCGCTGCTCGCGCGTGCGTGAACTTCGCGCGTGCCGCCGGCCTCTTGCCGTCCAACGTGGTGTGGCCGCCGCGGCTCATGCTGAGCGAGCCCAAGTCACGCGAAAACTTTCTCACGGATGACGAGCTCGCGCGGGTGCTGGAGGCCGCGCAGGAGCACTCGGATCTGATGTACGCGGCCGTCATGTTCGCCGTCGGCGTTGGCTGCAGGCAGGGCGAGCAGCTCCGCCTGCGGTGGGGCGACATCGACGAGGCGAGCGCCACGGTTGCGATCCGCGTCACGAAGAGCGATACCTCGCGTCGAGCGCACCTGCCTCCGGCTGCCGCTGAGGCGCTGAGGCTGCTCCGCGACGACAAGGTGTTGCCCATGCCCACGCGCTACGTGTTCGCCGATGATGAGGGCCAGCCGCTGCCGAACCATTTCCTCGTGGACCGCTGGGAAAAAATCCGGGAAGCCGCAGGCTTGCCAACGCTGCGCTGGCATGACCTGCGTCACGCCTCGGCGTCATTCCTGATCCAAGGCGGCGCGACGCTCGCGGAGGTCGCGCATCAACTCGGGCACAAGAACGTCGCGACCTCGAAGCGTTACGCGCACCTAGTACCTGGGGCCAAGCCGACCGGGGCAGACAAGTTGAACGACAGACTCTCCGGCAAGAGCTAAAAGCGCGGGGCTGGCCGACGGCTCCAGCACTGAGACGCCCCGGACCTTCGGGGCGTTTTCGTTTGCGCGCGAGGATGTTTGCGTCCACGTCGAATCTTGGCGTATAAACATGTACTGCACGCCCAGCGCCCTCGGCGCGATCGAAATCTTCAGGCGTGAGCGCCTTCACGGCGCGACCGACGAAAAGTCAACGAACCGTTAAGCAACGGCCCCGGGGCCTTGGCCCGGCGTTTTGATTTTTTTTTCGTCGGAGTTACTTATGGTCCGTCCCCGTACCGCGGCTTCCCGTAAGCCGCCCGCCGCAGCAGCTCTCCCGCACAGTTGGGCGCTCAACGCTTGGCCCGAGAGCGTCGCTCCCGGTAACGAGTCACGCGCGCGGTATCTGTTTCGCATGCATCGGCGCGAGCTGATTTCTCACGGTGCGGTCACGAGAATCGGCCGCTTAATCATTTTTCTAGGTCACGGCTATGCCCGATTTTTAGAGAGCCAGATCGGGCAGGTGGATGGCTTTGACATCGCGATGAACAACGTCAGGCGCGCCCGCAAGCTCGCCCGCGTTCCGGTAGGCAAGCGCACGGTTCGCGGCGTGGCGACCGCCGACGCGCTGCCGGCGGAGTTGGCCGACAAGGTTGACGCCGACGGCCGGCCGATCACCGACCCTAAGCGGTCGGCGTGAATGGGCACGCACAGCGCCGCGCCCGAGGCTGGCACCTCGGGACACGGCAAGATCGACGGGAGCACGACTAGCTTAGCTCAGGCTGGGCTGACCACGCGAATCACCGTGCCGGCAGCCACCATCACACTGAGCGGGATGTTCCCGCATGTTCGTGAGCGCCAGTGCTGCGCCTGCTGCGGCTCGCATTACTTGGATATTTCTATGCTGCACTTATGCGGTGAGTGCCGGCGCTGGCGTGTCGTCGGTCAACACCTGCTCGCCGCGCAGCGTGCACTGTTGGGCGCGCCATGAGACCCGCCGCGCGTTTACTCGACAGACTGTCGGGCGTGAAACAGACCGCGACGGGGCGCTGGATCGCGAAGTGCCCGGCACACGCGGATCGCTCGCCGAGTCTGTCCATTCGTGAAGTCGATGACGGGCGGGTGCTCGTGTACGACTTCGGCGGATGCGAGGTGGGCGCTGTGCTTGCTGCCTTGGGGCTGCAGCTTTGTGATCTGTACGAGAAGCCGTTCGGTAATTTCCCGCCTTCGCACTCGAAGGTACCAGCGCGTGACCTGCTAGAACTCATCAGCGCAGAAACCAGTGTCGTCGCGATCATCGCGGCCGATCTGCTGGCGAAGAAAGCCATCAGCGAGTCGGACTGGAAGCGCCTCGCGCAGGCCGCCGCACGCATCGGCCGCGCACGGGATCATGCCTATGGCTGATCGCCTCGACCAGACTCGCGCGCAGTTCGATCGTGAAACGGCCACGAGGGCCGCCAGTAACGGCGCGGAGGTGTCACAACTTGAGACGATTGCGCTCGCGCACGTCGAGCCGAAGCCGATTGTGCCGATCTGGCCCGGGGCGCTGTACGCGGGGAAGGTCACGGTGCTCGCGGGCCTCCCCGGGGACGGTAAATCCCTCGTGAGTATCGACCTCGCGGCACGCATCAGTGTGGGCGCTGTGTGGCCTTGCGGGGACGGGCGCTTCCAAAAAGGTCAGACATTACTGCTGTCGGTCGAGGACGACCCAGCGGACACCATCCGCCCCCGCGCGGACGTCGCGGGCGCAGATTCCACCGTGATCGAGTACATCAAAGGCGTGTCGCGCATTGACGAGGAGACGGGCAAGCGCGTGCTCGACACCGTGAGCCTGATCGCGGACCTGCCGAACATCGAGGCCAAGATCACCGGGATCGGCGTGATCTACTTCATTGTCGATCCGTTGACGAGCTTCGCCGGCAACGATACGAACAAGACCGCCGATATGCGTCGGCTCCTCGACAGCTTGAGTCAGATGGCGGCGCGCACCGGGGTCGCGGTCCTCGTCATCACGCATTTGAACAAGCGCTCGGACGCGCGCAAGGCGCTGCAGCTCGTCGCCGGCTCGCACGTCATTACTGCGGCGGTGCGCGTGGTGCTCGCGAGCGCGCTCGATCCGAATGACAAACAGCGCCGGCTGCTGCTGCCGATCAAGGTCAACATCGCGCGCAACGAGGGCGGCTTCGCGTTCCGAATCAACGCCCAGCCGCACAGGATCTGCGGCGACATCCCGCGCTGTAATTGGGAGCCGGCCCGCGTGCTCGACCTGACCGCCGACGACGCGCTCATCGACTCCACACCCCGCGCGCAGGCTGCCGTCGAGCGGGCGAACGAAGTACAGGACTGGCTGCGCGATCTCTTGCGGTTCGAGCCCGTACTCGCGGCCACCATGTGGAGCCAAGCCAAAGCACGCAAGTACAGCGAGCGCCGCGTCCGGGCAGCGCTCAAAGCCCTCAAGGCGAGCTGCGAGATTCTCGGCTATCAGGGGCGCTGGCACTACCGGCTGCCGCCAGAGTCGGACGCGAAAAGGTATGCACCGGGAAGTGGTGGAGACTGATGGAGACTGACAGACACTGTAGAAGACTGAGATACAGAGTCAGTCAGTGTCAGTCAGAGTCTGTAAGTGTCAGACAGATTTCATACACGGACCCATCCGTCCGACTCTGCGGAAATCCAATCTGTAGTCGATCAATCGACACAACCGAAGTCCATCGAGGAGTAGGGTCTCAGCACTGCGCTGCCATCAGCGCGCCATCAGCAAAGTGGAGAACGCATGTGGTGCGTGAGGTAAACGAAGACGGAAAGGCGAGCACCCCTCCCCCGCCGAACGGTGGCGGGCACAAAGTTGTGGGCCGTCCGTTTCCTCGCGGTGTTTCAGGAAATCCGCAAGGCCGACCGCGCATCGAGCCGAGGGTGAGGCGTTATGCGCGCAAGTACGACCGTCGCGCAGTCAGGGAGTTGTGGCGCATCGGCAGCGATCCGAAAACGCCGCCCGATGTGGCGCGGCGCACGCTGATGGATCTGGTTGCAATCGGCTCGGGCCGGCCGACGTTGGTGCAGGAGGTCGCCGGCCGCGACGGCGCGCCGCTCGGGCCGTTGGTGAACTTGAACTTCTCGCAGTCCGGGCCGCTCACGCCGGAGGCCGCCTACAAGGCAATGCTCAGCGGCGAGATTCCGCTCGATCCGCAGCATGAAGCATTCCAACAGCGTCCGCCGATCGACGCTGTACCCGCCCAGCCTGAGCGCGCTCGCGATGCGCGTGAGGCGATCGACACCGAGCCCCAGGTCGGTACCCCTTCTCCCGCGCCCGCTGCTGCAGCGCCCGTGCAGCGCGCCGAGGAAGTGTTGCCGGCGACCCTTGCGTCAACGCCGAAACTGGACCCCGTCATCGAGGAGTGGAAACGATTCGGCGGCGCTCCTGCGCCTGAGCTGGAGGAGCCAGACGTGCGCTGCATGAGCGTACAAGAAGCCCTCGCGGCCATGTCCCCTGAAGAGCGCGCGAAGATTGGCGAGTTGGGCAAGTGAGCGTGATCGTCCAGATCTCCCCCCTGACACGCGCTACGGCCGCGCGCCTCGCCGTGGCCTTCCCCGCGCCCACGCTGCGCGATGCGATTCTCGTCGCGGCTTTCCGGCTGCCGCGTGCCGCTCTTGCGCGCGTCGTGGATAGCCGGGGCACGCTGTGGCAGCACGCGAACACCACTCAACGCGGGCCGGCGGGAGCGAAGCTGGAGGTTTGGTTCCGTGATGCAGGCCGCCAGTACCTGAAAGTCACGCACCCGTATTTCCCGGGGCACGGGGTGACGATGCCCGGCCCTGCCGGCGTCACGTCCGTGGTGGCGTATATCTGTAACAGGCAGGTGCTGCCGATTTCGGGGCTCGTGGTGGAGTGCCGGCGGCACACCAAGATCGGCGAGGGTGTACAGGCTGCGCATGATCTGCTGCTCGATGCGAGGGTGGCATGAGCGCGTGCGCACGCTATCGGATTCCTAATCCGTGGGCGAAGTTGTGTAAGCGCCTGATTAAAGGCGCACGAGCATGAGACCCGCGCTCACCGGGGCATCAAATTTGCACTCGATTTGCACTCGGACTGCGTTTCGACCGTGCAGCGATGGACGCGCCGAGTGGCCGATTGGGTCAGCGCTTCAGCCAAGCGACGTAGCCGATTCCGACCAGCCCGATCAGCATGACGTGGATAGCCAGCGTCGGATTGTCATAGAACGTCGTGAAGTAATTCGGGGCCAGCAGCCCCGCCAGTCCGAATGCGGCAAGCGCCAAGGACAGGCAGAGAAGTCCGATAGGAAGGTGCTTCCAATTCACTGCGGCCGCTCCGGGTGGCTCTTGTTCTGGCGCTCACCGTACGCCGACGCCGAGCGCCCGGCAATTCGCGGTGCCCTATGAGCTTGCGCGCCGCGGTCAACGCCATGTGCAAGGCGTGCATCTATCAGCCGCACTCCGGGCTCGGCGGCTGGCGTGAGCAGGTCACAGCCTGCGAGACGCGGAGCTGTCCACTCTGGCCCTACCGTCCAAAGTCGCGCCATAGGCTCCAAAAAGCCACCGATTCGCTGGCTTTTCAGACCGAACTCGCGAGGACCGCTACAGGGGTAGCGGGTGGGGTCGAGTCAGGCGCTGAGGACGCAGCCGCATGACCGCGGCACTTACCATCGGCGTCGATCCCGGCTTGTCCGGTGCCCTTGCGGTACTCACCGCAGCCGGTGAGATCGAGCGCCTTGCTGACCTGCCCGTGATCCGAGACGGACGGCTCGCGTGGATCGATGGCGGCGAGCTGCAGTCGCTCCTGATCGACGCGCTGCACGGACGCTCGGCGCGCGCCGTTGTAGAGCGCGTCAGCGCCATGCCACGGCAGGGTGTGGCGTCTGCGTTCACGTTTGGTGCGGGATTCGGCGCGGTGCTCGCTGTACTGCAGACGCTGCACGTGGGCATCGAGCTGGTAACTGCCACGGTGTGGAAGCGCGCGCTCGGGCTGTCGTCGGACAAGCGTGCCTCGCTCGACAAGGCGCGGCTGCTCTACCCGGCGGCCGACCTGGGCCTTGCCAAGCACGAGGGGCGCTCTGAGGCGCTCTTGCTCGCGCACTGGGCGCTCACGCGTCAGCGGAGTGCTGCTGCATGAGCACGCTTCGCCTCAGCGCGTTCGCCAAGGGCTTGCGCCATTTCGGCGCGTTGACCGAGGCGCAGCAGTTCGCGCTCGTGCGCGCGCTCGTTCGCTCGGGCCGTACCGAGGAGTCGATTGCGAGAGACACGCACCTAGCCGTCGAGCGCGTACGTGAAATCCTTCAAGCCCGCGGGCGTCGCTCGAACCTCGGCTGATCGGTTCATTTTTCAGGAGACTATCGTCATGCCACGCATTCATGTTCTGAAGCCCTTCGTGTTCTCGCGGCCGGCGACGGAGGGACGCAGTGCCTTCCCCCGGCATCAGTCATTCGCCCCCGGCAATGACGGTAAGGGACGCGACTATGAGATCGATGACGCCATGGCCAAGCATCCGTGGATTGCCGAAGACTTTGCCGATGGCGCGATCGAGCGTCCCGAAGATACCCAAGCCCGGTTGATCAAAGAGAAGACTGCGGAGACGGCAGCGGCAGTGCACGCGGCGGTGGATAAGCGGCTCGCCGATCAGGCCGCCAAACAGGAGACTGTGACATGACACCGAATGACACCCTGCGTGCGGCTCTTGCGGTGTGGGAAGACAAGCGCCAGAAGCTTCAATCCGCCACCGCAGCGCTCAACCGTGCCCGTTCCACGGGAACCCACGCGCAGGCCGAGGTCGAGCGGCTCGCTGTTGCCGAACTAACCGGTCAGATGATTAAGCAGGTGCTGGAGGTCGTAAACGGGCGGGATTGGACGCAGTCGCCTTATCGGATCGCGTGGCAAGACGGCGGTTGGCGATCTGTGCTCACACAGGTGCGCGTTGATGTCGAGTACTTGCTGGAGCGGCTGGGTGCGTTCTTTGGCGGTGAGAGAACAGGAGATTGACATGATGACACCGACTCATACCGATACCCTACGCACGGCAAACGCTGCCCGCGAGGCGGTGCGCGCAAAGCTCAAAGCCGCCGATCGACTTCTGGCGCGTAAGCGCGAGCTGGCCGACGAGAAGGGCAAGGCTGCGCAAGCCGCTGCCCGTGCGAAGGAAGCCGCCGGTGTCGGTAACGTGCTGCAGCGTGCTGCCGCCCAGCGCGATGCCGAGGACCTTGCAGCGGCCGCCGCCCGGGAAGTGGCGGTCGCGGAAGAACGGCGAGCGCGGATTGCGAGCGAGCTTGCCGCGGCTGAGCAAGATGAGCTGAAGATCCGCAACGACTTGAGGCGTCGCGAAGCCGACCGTATTGCCGCGCGCCTCGACGAGATACGGGCGGAGGAGTACCAGCAGTGCGCTCGGCTCGCCGCGCTTGACATCGACTCTCGCAGTGCACTGACGCCACAGGCGCTCAAGGCGCTCCAGTACTCGCAGCCTCGCCCGAGAGTTGAAGACTTCTTTAGCATGGGCGCGGCGCACGAGCACCAGCACATCGGTGGAGACCGCGATGCGCTCTCTGCCGCGCGCGAATACTGGCGGACGTTCGACGCGGCCTTGGATGCGCCGGACCCAGTGCCCGCCGAGGAGCGCGCTGCGTGAACGTTCTTACTCGAATTGAGCGCGATGCCGAGGCCCACGTGGCTCGGCCCGGGGTGATTCGCGCTCGCGCTGCCGTTTTCTTAGTGCGGCAGCCGGACAAGGGTACCGTGTCCGACAAAAACGGGCTCGGCGTGACGCGGGCCTCGCCTGTGACATGAACGGCATCTCCGCTCGATCGGCCACGCAACCCGCCGGAGTATTCCTCGCCGGCGGGTACCCCATTTGGTTTCGTAAACTTTGGAGTCCAACATGAAATTTATTCGCAACGTTAGGATGCAAGACTCACCGGGTGACTTTCGCGGCCGCACACGCGACACGGTGCTCAGCGCGGTCGATCCCGGAAAACTTTTGGCGCTCGGCAGCGTTTGGGAGGGATCGCTCAAACCCCGGCTGGATGCCCTTGTCCAGAAGTTTGAGCTCAATACGCCCTTCACGACCGGACTGTTAAGCGCTGAGGAAGCGCCCCGGGGGCTTGACCTTGGTCAACGGTGGGTGGGCGAAGAGATCGTGAAGCTGCAGCGGGATTTCCTCGCCGCGAATGCCGCGGCAGCCCTCGGTGCGGACACACGCGGCGAGGCTTGGACGGTAGATTTGAGCGAGATCTTCACGGAGCTAGCTAACTTCCGTGCTTCTGTCGGCAGCCCGCGTGGGCAGAACAACATGAATCCCGAAGTGGCGCTGCGCGCGGTGCGTCGCGCGACGGAGGGCGTGGACGCGAAGGTGCGCGCCCGCCGCGGCACCGGCGATGCCAGCATCCATCCGGGGGTCCGCGGCTGGAGCCGACCCATCGGTGGCTTCGGTCGCACGGAATCTCCGGCCGCGATAAACGCGCGGAACAAAACGTTCTACGCCGATCAGCGCAGCGCTGCACAGACGCGTGACAGCTATGGGCGTCCGCTCCCCCCGTCGGGCACTCGCGCGGTGCCTGAGCAGCATGCGCGCCGGGTAGGCGGCTCGGGTGCGATCAGCAACGCCGAGCAAAACAGGATCAACCGCGAGTTCTACGCTAAGCAGAATCGGGGCCGCTGATGCTCAAGCACTCCGATGCGGAGTTGCTCGCGGCGGCTCTTGCGCTGGAGTCTCGATTCGATACGCCCGCGCACTGCACGCGGTGCGGGGATGCGTTCCGCGAGGAGGTCATTACGCGAAGAGTTTTTGAAACTGGAGTCGGCTTGGCGCTTGCCGCTTTGTGCACACGCTGCGCGCAGGCGGTTCCACCGGGCAGCGGTGCGGACAGGGAACTGCGTGCGCACCTTGAGCGCCGGGCGCTGGCCAGCGTGTCACCGCAGGGTCGCGCATGAAGTCAGATCGCGCCATCCGTCGCTGTGGCGAGCTGGTGAAGCGCATTGAGCCGGCTAAGGGCGCGAATCAAAACATTGGGGCGGACGCCCGCCCCAAAGTTGGCCGTAAGGCCGCTGCCAACGGTGCGGGCCTTTCCGCGCACCAACTTAGGGCGGGGACCCACCCGAGGTTTTGCCGCTAATGGTTACGGTTAGGGAGGCAAGGTGACCGCGCAGTATTTACGCAATCTGAGTCTCGTGGTCGCGAACCCGGCCGGCCAAGGCTTGGAGCTGGGCGCGTTGCGCTGTGTCTTCGAGGTGCGGCGCGGGGATACGCAGACTCCCAATTCCTGCGACGTGCGCGTGTACAACACGTCCACCGACACGAGTAATCGCCTGTACAGCCCCGAGTTCACACAGCTCATGCTCAGGGTCGGCTATCAGGACCAGCAGCTTCAGCAGATCTTTGCCGGCTCGATCAAGCAGGTCCGCAAGGGCCGCGAAGATCAGAAGAACAGCTACGTGGCGATTACCGCTGCGGAGGGCGATCAGGCGTACAACTATGCGGCGCTCGCTATCACGCTCGCCAAGGGCGCGACGCCTACCGATGTGATCTCCGGCATCATCAAGCAGATGGCCACGGCGGCGTTGGCGACGCCGACGGGCGGGAGTGGTGGGCAGGTGGTGCAGCCGGGTTATTTGCCGCAGCTCACAAGCAACGCGTACCAGCGCGGGCGCACCGTGTATGGGATGTGTCGCGACGAGCTGCGCGAGCTCGTGGGTGCGAACGACTGCACATGGTTCATTCAAGGCAACCAGTTGGACGTCGTACCGCTCACCGGGTACGTCCCCGAGCCGCCGATATTACTTACGCCGAGCACCGGGCTCATCGGGGTGCCCGAGCAGACGCAGAACGGCTTGATGATGCGCGTGCTGATAAACCCCGCGATCAAGATCGGGCGCGTGGTGAAGCTGGACTACTCCGACATTAACCAGTACCGGTACGGGCTGGATGTCCACTCCGTGGGAGCCAACCTGCAGCTCGCGCGGTCAACCACAAGGCTCAGCCCGAGCGGGCTGTACTACGTGCTGCGCGTCGAGCACTTCGGGGATACACGCGGGCTGCAGTGGTATTCAGACCTTACGTGTCTCTCCGTGGACGCCGAGATTCCGACAAACACGTTGCCGCAGGCGGCCATCTTGCCGGGCGGCGCGGTGCCCAGGTACTGAGCGCGTGGCGGCGAATCCGACAGACTTCGACTGGCTCCACCCGGATTACGCCGCGGTGTTCGCCGCGCGCGTCACGCGATTGCGACGGTTGCAGGCCGATTCGCGCGCGCTCGCGGCAGTGAAGGCGTATTACCGCGAGCACCCGGAAGCCTTTATCTGCGACTGGGGCTGCGTGCAGGAGCCGCGCAACGCCGCACTCGGGCTGCCGACCACGATCCCCTTTCTGCTGTGGCCGCGGCAGCGTGAGCTCGTGCAGTGGATCTTGGAGCGCTGGCGGCGTGGCGAGAGTGGCGTCGTCACGAAGTCCCGCGACAGCGGGGTGTCCTGGCTGACGACTGCGCTTGCGTGCACGCTGTGCCTGTTCAACGAAGGCGTGGTTGTCGGCATGGCGTCCCGCAAGGTTGAGTATTGCGACGGCACGCCGAAGTCCCTACTCGCGAAGGCACGGTCTTTCCTGCGCAATCTGCCGCCGGAATTCTTGGGCGGCTGGGATGCCGACAAGCACGCGCCGTTCATGCGGATTCACTTTCCGGCCACGGGCTCCGCGATCACGGCGGAAGGCGGCGGACAAATTGGCCGCGGAGACCGCACCTCGATGACGGTGGTTGACGAGAGCGCTTTTCTCGATGATCCCGAATCGGTTGACGCGGCGCTGTCGCAGACCACGCGCTGCAGGATCGACGTGAGCACGCCGCACGGGCGCACGAATCCGTTCGCACAAAAGCATTTTGGCGGCAAGGTGCCGAGGTTTGTCTTCAGTTGGCGCGATTGCCCGCTGAAAGATGACGCGTGGTATGCCCGGCAGGTCGCGACCCTTCCCCCGCACGTGTTGGCGCAGGAGGTCGACGGGGACTTCTCCGCCAGCGTCGAGGGTATCGTCATTCCCCTCCTTTGGGCGCAGGCCACGGTGGATGCCGATAAGAAGCTCGGGATCACCGTCACCGGGCAGAAGTACGCGGGTTTCGACATCGCCGACACGGGCGACAGGTGCGCCATTGCCTTGCGCCGTGGAATCCGCGTCGCGCACTTGGAGAGCTGGAGCGGTGCGGGGTCCGATCTTTTCGCGAGTACCGTGCGCGCGTTTAACATCCTCGATGCGCACGGCTGGGACAATTTTCACTTCGACAACGACGGCCTCGGCGCGAGCATCACCGGGGACGCCCTGCAGATCAACGAGGCGCGGCGCGCCGCACAAAGGCCGCTCATCCGCGCGGAGAGCTATCGCGGCAGCGGCGCGGTCTACGATCCCGAGGGCGAACTCGTGACCGGGCGCGAGAATCAGGACTATTTTTTGAACATGAAGGCGATGGCGTGGTGGTGGGTGCGCATGAAGGTTGAGGCGACCTTTCGCGCCGTGGTGCTCGGTCGCCGACCCTTCGATCCCGAGGCGCTGATCTCGCTGCCCGGCGACCTCCCGGAACTCGGCGAGCTGCTCATCGAGTTGTCGCAGCCCACGTTCACGCTGAATCAGACGGGTAAGCTCGTGATCGACAAGAACGCGGGCGGCCGCTCACCGGACCGGGCCGACGCCGTAGTCATCGCGTTCGAGCCGGGGACGCAGTGGGCGGAGCTGTGGACGCGACTCGGCTCCCGCAAATAGCCGCGCTACACTCCGCACCCTCGCCAAACGGAGGTGCGTGCATGGTTGCCAAGCTGCTCCCGGGAATCCGTACGTTCGACCATGCCGCCCTCGACGTAGACAACGCCGCACTTGAGCGCTGCGAGCGCAACCTCGCCGGGCACCGGAAACTTGATCCCCAATTAAAGCTCGTCGATCTCGCTTTGCAGCGCTGGGGGCCGTGGGCAAAGCCGCGTTACTCAGAACTCGGATACCCGACGCGGTGCGTGACCGAAGCCTTCAACGAGGGCGGCATCCTCGCTAAGAACTCCGGCCGTCCGCATCCGCCCGAATGGCCCGCTGTCGTCGCCGAGGTGGACCGCGAAGTCGCGCGCCTCCCCACACGACACCAAGCCGCCGTCATGGCGACGTACTTCCACCTCAGTCTGCCCTGCGAACAGCGCGCGGCCGTCTTCGTGCGCCTCGCGCTGTACCTGGCGCGCACCCGAGGCGCGCCCCTGCAACGGGAAAGACGCGCGACACTAGGCTCCGGAGCCTTCCGGCAGGATCTGGATCGCGCGCGTTGGACGTTGAAGTTTGCGCTGCGAGTCTAGGTGCCCTGCGCGTGGCGAGCCGCAGCGTCATCCAGATCCCGCTCGATAACCTGATTCCATACTTGTAGGCAATCGACAAGCTCCGCCGTCTCTAGCCAAGTCAACGAATGCTTGGCGCTAACGAGTCCGGCGGGCGTCATCCACATGGTAAACGTGGAATCCGCCGACAGCTCGCCGGCCTCGATTCTGGACTCTGCGTGCTTGCCATCGTTGTGCAAGCCGTTGAGCCGCGCGAAGGATGATTCACTCCCGGTGAAAATTTCCCTTGGGCGTTCGATGATAAACGACCAGAAAACGGTGGCCTGCCAGCCTTGAGCGAGAAAGGCATCCCAGCAGTCAATTGCTCGCGTATACAGCATGAGTGCCGGTTGCTCATTGGAATTCTTGGCCAAAAACTCCAGCGTAAGGGCTCGTGCTTGCGCGTGGAGCCGCGCCGTTGCCGCGGAGCGTCGAATGAACATGAACAGGTATTGGCGGACTTGCGCTGGCAGGTTGATCTGAAACATCGCCTTCAGAGTAAATCGCGTGAGCCATGCTTCCGAGGCAGCGACTGCGTTTGAGCGATCTGGAATGTCGGCTGTCTTGAGCTCCGACATATGCGGTGCGAGATAGGTGTCCATCGCGATGTTGGTCCAAGTCATCATGCTACTCCCTGCCTGCCTGCCCCCCGCCGGATTGGCGCGTTGTCCTTCTATCGAGGCTCACGGATTGATCCTGTCGTTGTAGAGACTGCAGGCTCGGCCACCGTCCCAAGTAAAGCGCGTCACCTTGCGATCAGCGCCTACGCCGAGACGGATGACACAGGAGTTGTCCGAGATGGCCCCAGTCCCCCAAGCCGAGCTGCCTTCAAGGTGGGAGGTACTCCAGACATAGACGTCTTGGTCGTCGAGGCTGAATTTGCCGGATGGTAGCCCGAGCGTGTCGATGGCGACCTTCACATCTTGGCCGACGAACTTCTGGAGTCCAGTATTCATGTCCCGCGCGAGCTTGGCACCACAGCCAGCGAGCGCAAGCAGCACGCCGAGAGCGCTTAGGATCAGTAGCTTGGTCATTGCGCCCCCTGAGCGGCGGGCCGCGCCTCTTTCTAGGAACTCGTTTGAGCGGCTCCGCGAAGCTATCTTCTCACCGTGCGTGAAGATTTGCGCAGGATTCACCGCTCGGCAGTCGCCCGGCCGCTTCCTTGGGGCCTCTAAGCACGATGACCGCTCGGAGGCGGCACCAGCTTATCCAGTCCCGAGCGTCGGCCGGTACTGCATGGACGCATGGCGGCCGAGCGGGCAAGATTTTCGCCATGCCACCGCAGCTCACGGACTACGAACTGGAAACTGCCGCCCGTGCCTGCCGCGCGCTGGCGCACGTCGAGCGGGAGAGCGCGGAGAAGATCAGCGACCCGGCGTTGCGAGCCCCCGTGCAGCAGCGGGCGCAGTGCGCGGCGGCGCTCGCGGAAAGATTCGAGCGCGCGAGAAAGCAGCGCTCGGCGTAACATGAGCGCAAAGTGGACCGGAGGTAGGCCCATGACGCCGTACAAAAATCGCCCTCCGATGGACCCAGAAACCGAAGTCCGGCGCTACTTACCTTTGTGGCCAGTTGTCCAACTCCTAAAGCACAGCAAACTCCGGCTTACGCTGGTCGACCATCTTCGGCAGAAATACGACCCGTTCGAGGGGTCCGTGCCAAACCAAATGATGGATGATCGCGTTCCGTTATTTAGCAGTACCTACATGATGATGATGGACCAGGTTGCCGCGCACTATCCGGGGATGGCCACGCCGCGACGGCCCCGTCCGGATCCACATGTCGCCGCTACCTACCGAAACCTAGCGAAGCTGGTCTCGGCGCACGTGAGCTGCTGGACGGCCGGCCCAGAATCAGAAGGCATGTGGCGTCTATATTGCAGTGATGACGGCGTACGCGGCCGCGGCGTTGCCATACAAAGCACGTTAGGGACGCTGGAAGCGTCCGTCGAGCCGGATGATCTAGCCGTCAGCCCGATTCACTATCGCTACTACCACGACGCCGATCGAACTGTTTTTACCGATGAACTGGATGCTTTTATGAACAAGCGTAAAGGCTTTGAACACGAGCGCGAGGTCCGCCTGCTTCGATTCAACACCGACAACTATAACAGTCTCGCCAACCTTCTCACGAACTCGGCGGCCGGAGAATTGCCCAAAACACCACCGGCCAATCTGCCTGTCTACTTGTACCTCGATTGGAATCCGGACAAGGTCATACAGAAAATCACTATCAGTCCATACGCTGACGACACTTACGAGGCCGTCGTAAGGGAGGCGATCGCTTGGGCAGCGCCTGCGTTCTCTCCCCGCGTCGAGCAATCTATTCTCGACCCGCGTCGTTTTCCGGCGCAGCATTGACTGGCGTCATCGCCCGCCCGTGCTCGCGTGCACGTTACAGTAATATGGGACTCCTCCCATCGTTTGAACCCCTACCTTAAGGGTGATCGGCTTACGCATGGGTACGGGAATTCGAATAGCTCCAGCCGGAATCGGATTCATCGTCGCGGCAATTATCCTCAGCTATCTTGGATCTAGGCGCTCACACCAGTTGGCGGAGGAAGCCAAACGCGCCGGTGGCGACGAGGCTGCGGCACAGGCTTGTTTGGCTTGGCAAACCGACGCAGATAAGTTCGCGCAGTGCACCAGTAAATTCAAAGCTTGGGCGGTCTGCCGCGGTAAGGTCGGCAGAGGCGAGTACGTGGCTCCAAACACGTGCCCGCATGACGACTTTAGGTTCGAGTAGGCACATCAGGCACGCGGCTTCAGCGACCCGCTCTGGGGGTCTGGTCACCACGCGCGCGTAGTGCGCCCGCGGCGCTGGCGGAGAGGTTCGAGCGGGCGCGCAGATCTGCATCCGCGCAGAGCTGACAGCCTCACGGTTTCTTTTTCGGGGAGGCGTGATCCTGAAGCTTCAGGAGATAGTGCAGTCCCGACCGAGGCGTCTTGTCAGTTAGCCCAGCGATGATCCAACTGCCTAACGCTTTCACCGTGCCGGCGATGGCCGCCGAAAATTGGCCTGTCGAATAGAGCGCGCCGAGCCCGATCGATTGCTTGCCGAATTCCCACGTACGCGGCCACCACCCTCGCTGCTTCGATTTGGCGAGCGCGTTCTTAAACTCCTCAAGTCGCGGATACACCTCGGTCTGCGCAATGAACTCGGCGGCGCGCTTGATCTCGCGATGGTCGGACGACGCCTCGATCGCGGAGTTGAGCTGCCCGGCGAATCCGAGGAGGCTCATCCGGAAGGGCCGCAGGTAGGGTTTAAGGTCTTCGCGAGCCTCAACGATCTGCGCCGGCTGCATCTCGCCGACTTCCGGCAGCACGAGCTGCACGCACTCCATCGCCATGATCGTCGCTAGGAGCTTCGTGTTGTGCTTGGCGTCCATGCCGGCGAGTGCCGGAACGGGAAGATGAGGGTCATCGTTGAGCAGCGGTATCCCGTGCTCGCCTGCGTATAGGATCGCGTTGGCCTGATAGAAAAACGGCCCCGGGTAATCGATCGTCGCATCGTACGGGAGGCCCTTGTGGTGCCCGGGCGTGAACGTCGGTATGAATCCCGGCATCGGCGGAAACAGTTGGCTGTAGAGCGCCTCTACGAGCGGGCCTGCCTTCTTCATCGCGTCGCCGCCGAACACTTGGTTCTCGTCCGCCGTGAAGTAGAAAAACTGCTGCACGTCCGGGTTAATGGCGTACCTCATGAGTTGCAACATGAGCCACGTGTCGTAGTCCTTGTGCCCGACCTGCTCGATTCGCTGGATATCCTTCGCAACCCACTCGGGATCGAAGCCGCTAAGCGGTACGCGCACGTTGGGAAAGTGCACCCTGTCGAATACCAATCCGAGCAGAGCCATCGTCGTGAGCCTCGTGGGTGCTGCTCCCGAGTAGTAGACGACTTCGAGTTGGTCTGGGGTGCTTATGGCAATCGCCTAGATTGCGCTGGTTAGGCCCAATTGTGGCCCAGAATCCCGGTTTGCACTTCGGTTTGCACTAGCGCTCTGGAATCGGAAATTTCCAGTGTGAGGCGCATTTTTGATCTGCAATGCATTCAGGCGGTTAAGTGCGATAGCGATCCTAGAAAGTGCGAACGTCGCTTCTGTTAATCCGTTGGTCGTTGGTTCGATTCCAACCCGGGGAGCCAATCACCCTTAATTAGGGGGTCTCAACTGGTCCCACCTCGCTCGCCTTCCGAGACTAAAAATAGATAAATCAGTGTATTACGTCCGCACTGAGTCTCGGGCCGTAACTTGACAGCGATTGGCGCTCAGCGGTACTCCTCGGCGCAACTACGACTAACTACCACGGGACACCAGTGATGATCGGTGCCATCTTGGGTGTGCCGATACCCGTCGCGAGATCAAAGCCTGGGGTGGTGGGGAACAACCCGTTGTTGTTGGATTTTTGCCCGATGCCAGTGATGTCGTGGAAGAAGCCGTGATAGTCGAGGTTGTAGAGCGCATAGAGAAGCGGATTCGCATTGCCGACGCGGCCGTGCCAGAAGCCATCTCGGTCTGCGATGACCGCCGACCAGAGCGGTGATGACAGGCTCGTACCTCCGACGCCGAACCAGCCGGGCGGGACCTGGTTCCCGCTGAAGGTGGCGCACTCACTGTTGGGAGTGGCGGCGCTCCCGGTGCAGTACTCAGCGTACGGCGTGAACTCATCAGCATTCGCCGAGACGTCCGGAACCTCCCGGCACGGCGTTCCGATTGCCGCGAGTGCGCATTGCGTGGTGCCGTTGCCGTAGGTCGTGTACGAGTTCGTGATGCCAGGCCCCCGCTGGTAAAAGGGGCGGCCCCAGAACTGACTGATCCCGCCGCCCCCCGCGTCTGACGCCCCGCACCACGCGTAGCCTGGGAAGCCGAGCACGTCCGCCTGGCTGCTGCAGAGATTGTCGGGATTCCACACGCTCTCGACGAAATCCGGGTATCTCGGGTTTGGATTCTCGGCGGGATTGAATGATTGGAAGGATGTGCCACCGACGCTCGTTACCCAGGGCTGCGTGGTCGGGTCAGTGGCGTTGACCATGACTCCGGTTCCTGTAGCAATGCACCCGTAGGCGCCGTTGTCCCCCGCACTGCTGAAGAAGCTCTGTCCCTGAAGAGCAATCTGCTCGAGAAACACGTTCTCAGCCTGGGCAAACGCGGCCCCGACGTCGCTCTCGCATGCGAGCCAGCTGTCGCTGATTACGTCCGCAATGTCGTCCTGTGCGATGCGGGCGAACAGGTCGAGGTTCGCTTGTCCGCTTACATCGTTCGGTGCCTCGTATACGAGGAGCTGACTTGCCGCCGGTGCGATCGCAAGCTGCATCTCGATGTCGGCGTCGACCTCGATGTCACCAGCATAGCCACCGATGCCGGGGGGACACGTGTCGTCTGCCGGGCAAATTGGATTCACTGGGCCACCGTCGACCAGGACGTCGACCAGAGGAGGCGTGTAACCAGGGCCGTAGAAACGGTGCGCCCAGGTCTCAATGTCGGAGTGCTGGTAAGCGGAGAACTCGTACACGGCGAGGTGGACGCCGGCCCCCTCACCACGCGGGCCGAGGTGCGGGGCACCATAGAGCGCGTTGTCTTGGGACGGTGTAAGGCCATTGCATCCCGGCCCGCCGCCATATCCATGCGGAAAACTAATACCGTTAACGTAGAACTCGTACAGCGTCTGTGTCGTCGGATACGGCGCCTCGCACTGCGCGGTTGAATTGGCATGATTTCCCGGTGTCCGTATCGCATGCGCTTGCACGCGCACCGTATTCGAGAGACCTACAACGCCAAGAACTCCCGAGGCCAGACTTGCGGGCATCCGAAGTGCCGAGGCGTTCGAGAAGTACGCGATACCCTTTGCGTTGCGGTAGTTGCGCAGAGTAGTGCCGAATGCCGCCTCGACCACAGTGCTCGGCCCGCTCGCGCGGACCAGAAACGGAGAGGTGGACTGCTGTAACACCAGTCCACTCGACTGCAGAAAACCAGCGACTGCATCGATCTGCGCCGCGCTCGGCGCAAAGCGTGTGTAGAACTCTCCTTTGACCAGCCATTGGTGGTAGCTCGGGCTGTTCGGGTTGTAGACATTCTCCAAGAGAGCGGCGAGCCCCGCTTCATCCCTGGGCGCAAGGACTACTTCGACCGTCATGTTCGAGCTGCTGAAGTGACCTTCGTCGACGTCGGCTGCGGGCCGGAGGCTTAACGGAATCGTGGAATAACTCTCAGGCGCCGCGGGTGCGGCTGCCGCTCGCTCCTCTATGAGCACACTGACGAGTGCCAGTGCGAGGAACATTCGATAAGCGACTCGGCATGCAGCAGGGAGTCGTCCAAATTGCTGACTGTTATGGTTCACAGCAACGCCTCATATGAACTGTTGAGCTGTTTGAGACTGCGCAACGCCCAAAGCCAACCCCGACAGGCTTCCGCGCAGTGCCGGAACGCTTGCATGCGGTGAAGTCCTGATCGGGGACCCTAGTACTGATTTCTTCTGGCGCCCACGTTACGTGCACGATTGAAGCGCATTCACCTGGCTGCGATTGTCCTGCGCGAGCAGCCCGAAGGGGATAAGCAGCCCTGCGGACACGGTTATTGCGAGAACAAATCTGTTTCCTACCGATCTCATGCTTTTTCTCCGCGGCTTGAAGTTGTCTCTTTCCGCTGGCATCAGTCACGACGAGCATCTAAAAGACGATGAAAGGTGAGTCAATGTGCAGCAGGTAAGATGTTTATTAGATAATCCTTATCCCGTAAGACATTGATTTATTTAAACTCATGCGTCCACTCACGTCGTGATAACCACGGCGGAAGCGCGGTGGTAAAGTCCAACGGCACCCAACGCTGCGGAACCATGCATGGATTCGCCCACGCGAACACACAGCGTCCTTCGATTTGGCGCCTTCGAGCTCGATGATGCAGCCGGGGAGCTGCGCGAGGACGGGAAAGCCCGACGGCTACCGGCGCAACCGTTCCGAGTGCTGGAGCTGCTTGTCGGGCGCGCCGGTGAGCTCGTCACGCGAGACGAAATTCAGCGCTATCTGTGGGGCGATCGCAAGTACCTTCGGGTGGATCACAGGAATAATTTTTGCGTGAATCAGATCCGCGCCGCCCTGCGCGATCCGGCGGAACACTCCGAGTATATAAAGACCGTCCCGCGCCGCGGCTACCGCTTCGTCGCCGCGATCACACACGTCGCCGCTGACGAACGCCGGCCGCCACTGATCGGCGCCACCCCAGCCGCCGACGAGGCGCGCTCACAGGTTAGCCGCTCCGCACCAACGCCGTCCGATACCGTCGGAAAAGGACATGCTTCCAGCTTGACGCGGTTTCCTGGCGCACGGCGGTTCAGCCTCGCTGCGATGCTGCTCTTCGTTTTGCTGGTCTTGCCCTCAGGCGAGCGGCGCGCTGATCCGCCTCGCAGCGCAGCGCTCACGCCCAAGGATTCCATTGTCGTCGCCGATTTCACGAACACGACCGGCGACAAGGTATTCGATGATGCGCTCACACAGGCACTGCTAATCGAAATCAGACAGTCTCCCTTCCTAAATGTGCTCCCGGATGCCCAGGTGCGGGAGACATTGAAAATGATGGCGCGTCCCGCCAATCAGCGCATTACCCCCGAGGTGGCTCGGGATCTCTGTGCGCGCACCGGGAGCAGCACCGTCCTGGATGGAACGATTTCAACAATCGGCGGCCATTACCTGTTGAGCGTCGACGCCATCGCATGCAGCACCGGGGAAACATTGGCCAGCGAACATGGAGAAGCGGTAGGTAAGGGGGATGTGCTGACGGCGCTGGGCCGCGCTGCCTCTCGACTTCGAACTGCACTCGGCGAATCGTTGCCCTCGGTGCAGAAATTCGAGCTTCCTGCCAGCGCGACGACAACCTCTCTCGAAGCACTCAAGAGTTACAGCGTGGGCCTCCAGGTAAGACTGGCACAGGGAGATGCACCCAGCATTCCACTTCTGAAACGGGCGCTCGAACTTGACCCGCGCTTCGCGTTGGCCTACGCGAAGTTGGCCGCGGTCTATAGCAATCTGGATCAGCCCACATCCGCGCTCGAGTACGAGACCAAGGCATTTGAACTGCGCGATAGCGTCACCGAACGCGAGCGATTGTTCATTTCGGCGCTTTACTTCCGTCTCACCGGCGAGGTTGAGAAGAGCACGCAAACGCTGGAAATGTGGAAATCCGAATACCCCCGCGACGCCGGCCCATGCGGCAGTTTGGGAGTCAACTATGTCTATATGGGGCAATACCTGAGGGCGGCCACTGAATGGGAGCAGGCATTGCGTCTGGCGCCGAACGAAGTGCACATGTACGAAAACCTCGCGCCGGTCTACCTCGCTTTGAACCGCATTGATAAAGCGCAAGCGGTCGCCGACGCTGCAATTGCGCGTCATTTGGATAGCGGCCGGCTGAGGCGGACGCTGTACGGCCTTGCGTTCTTGCGCCGCGATCGCGTTGAGATGGATCGGCAGACCGAATGGGCGCTAGGTAAGCCCGGAGCAGAGGACTTCCTCCTTGCGGCACAGTCGGACACGGAGGCGTATTTCGGTCGCATTGGCAACTCGCGACGCTTGTCGGACCAAGCCGTCGATTCCGCGACTCGATCTGGCCTGCCCGAGGCTGCCGCCCTCTGGAAGGTCATTGACGCTTTGACGGAAGCAGAATTTGGTGAGCGCAGGGCCGCAATCAACGACGTCGCCAATGCCCTGACACATTCGGCCGGCCGCAACGTCAAGGTGCTCGCCGCACTGACGCTCGCTCGGGCAGGCGAAGCGGCCAAGGCCGAAGCGCTCGCCACAGAACTCGAGATGGACTATCCCAAAAATACGGTTTTGATGCTCTTTCGGCTGCCGAGCATCAAGGCGGCCATCGCACTCGCCCGCAATGATCCCAGCAGCGCGCTCACGTTCCTGGAGCCTGCGAGACGCTCCGAATTGGGGCAGCCCACGCCATCAGGCTTTGCGCCGCTGTATCCGGCGTACCTGCGCGGTCAAGCCTATTTGATGCTGCACAACGGGCCGGCGGCGACCGCCGAGTTTCACAAGATCCTCGATAATCCTGGAATCGTCCTCAACTTTCCGCTGGGAGCACTGGCGCGCCTGCAATTGGCACGGGCCGCCACGTTGGGCGTGGACCGCACGGCGGCACGCGACGCGTACGGTGAATTTCTCGCATCGTGGAAGGACGCTGACTCCGACGTCCCCGTGTTGATCGCAGCGAGGGCCGAGTTGGCCCAATTGCTCGATCAAAAAGCTGCGCGATTCGATGCCGCGCGCCGATGACCGCACGCGGCCCGCCTGCTACCGCCGCTCTCAGTCCGCGCGGTTGAAGCGGCGCACGAATTCGCGCAGCGCAGGACGCCGATCCTCGAAGAGCGTGTAGGTCAATGAAGTGCCGTCGTTTTGAAGGTGGACAGCGAGTTGGTGCGATTCGGCGATGATTCCCATCGTCGATAGATCGATGGCATATACATACGCCGTCGCATTGCCAAGCGGCGGTCGATGCACTGGAACACCGATGCCGAGCTCATGCGCCGACGCGGCGCGCAGGACGAGCTGTATGTTGCGGTCGTCGGCCTGCAGAGCGAGTGTCTCGGCTGCAGAGGGTGCGAGCTCGGCTTTCGGAGGAGCACCGAACCACCAGAAATACCCGATGAGCACATAGCTCATCTTGCCGCTTTGATTCACGGCGGCCGCAGCGAGTGTGAAGTAGTCTTGAGCCTTACCGGGAAAATCAGAGCGGTTACGGAAAAAGACGAGCGGCCGACCCACGGTTGTGACCGTCGCGCCAGTCTCCTCATCCAGATACTCGATGGGTTCGTTCGAAGCCGCTGCTGCCACGGCAGCGCCGGCAGCAATCATAAGCGCGACAAGAAATGTGACGCCCTTGCGGAAGTTGCAAGGAAACGTGCGCCCGAACGGCGTCGCGACGATCCCCGCGAGCGTCGTCCGCCTTCTGGACGGCGCGCACACTGCGTTCCCAATGCCAACATCCTGCGACGCGTAGCGAATGAAGATGGCGGCCGTGTCGCCGCCTGCTTTCTGGTCGCAACCGCCTTCGGCCATTTCCGGTGCCTCCGTCACGTAGTTGCGAGTTGCGTCGTTCACGGTGTCTTATTTCGTGGGAATTGTTCTTCTGCCCCAAAGTGTAATACGTAGGTCCCGGCGGCGCCATGAAGTCTCTACACGACGCCATGCTCGACCCGGATCTATTCGGCCGCACGTTCGCGGGGCCGACCTTCTGCGCCTGGCGGTGTCTCGCGAGGTTTCTGGACGGGATGAAAGAATTGCCCGATCATCTTACGGGCATAATCGACAAGGAGCCGATGTCATCGGAAGACCAACATACGCTTCAGGATTGAGTGAAGGGAGTAGGCGCCCTGAACACTGACTGAGCTGCTGGCGCAATCGGCGCGCCGCGAAGAAATGGTAAGCTGAGCAACCGGAAGCGGGGACGTGGTTCCTCAGGCGGAGCGTCCGAACTGATTTTATAAGGTGTCGGGTATTGCATGATGCCGCTGATGGACGGGCGCCAGCCGCCGCCTCCGAAAGAGCCGGACTCGCGTCGAGGTGCGCTCCTGGGGTTCCTGGTGGCGCTGCTGCTGATCGTGCTCGGGCTGATCCTGGTGCGCGTGCTCGGCAATGCCGGGCGACTGCAGGACTGCGTGATGTCCGGGCGCACCAACTGTGCGCCGATCGATACCACGACGCCCGGTCAGTAGCGGCCGCTGACGCGATGCTCGATCTGGCCCTGTTCGGCGGGCGGGCGTTCGCGAACTGGCGCACGGTGGCGAAGGTGCTGGACCGACTGCCGCTTACGCCGGACGAGTTGGTGTCCTACCGCTCACGGTCCCCTCCAACGATTGTTTCGAGGTCAACCGTGACGCCGCGTACGTCGAAGCGAGCAACGCGCCCACCACCACCGTCACCTCCAAGACAATAGTGCGCATGTAATCGGCATGATCGACGGTCTGATTCCAGATATTTGGGATCGCAAAGAGATCAGAGGCGAGCAGCCAACCCGCAGCCGCTGCAGCAACCATTATCCATGTCCTACGAAACGCGAGCGCAATAAGGACCGCCACCGGTGAAAACAGCAACGCCGTCAACAGAAAGCTCACCGCCGCGTGTAAAAATAGGAGGAGTGCCTGGCCGCCGAGATGTCTGACCGCATGCAATAAACCGGGTGGAAGAAGATAAACAGTGCTCAGTCCGAAGAGCCAGCGGTGGAGCCACGGGTAGAGCAGAACAGCCGCGATCGCGGCGGTCAAAACGATGGCACTGCGTTTCATCGGTTGACCTCTAAAGAATGGAAGGGACTTACCCGTCCCGAGAAGGCACCGAGGTGTCGGGATTGTGTTGCGTAATCGATTCTTCGGAAAGGCGAAGTCCCATGCACCTGGTTTCTACGCTTGGAATCGACTTGGCAAAGAGCAGCCGGTCGATCGGTTCGCCCTTAATGCGCCCAGAGTACGGCGCCCCTGGCTCAATGGCAGCCTGGCATTTGCGGTGCGTTCGTGGAGATTTGCGCCAGCTGCGCCGTAGCCCTGCTTGAATTGCTTAACGGCCGATGCAGGCTCTGCGACGAACACGTGAAGCAAACAGACCCGTAAGCGCCAATGTGAGAAGGCTTAGCGTTCCAGGCTCAGGCACGTTAGTGACCGAAGTGATCGCGATCTCCGTCACATCCAGGACATAGCCGTCGAGTGTGCTTTGATCGCTCAACGTGGCGTTGGCGAGGATGCTGCTGAGGTTCGGCGCGAGAGCGGCCGTGCCCATGTCAAAGTCCCACGTCATGTTGCCGATGTCGAAGCCTGCAAACATGAAGTTTGCGCTGCCTGAGCCGAACCCAGTGCCACCTGAGCCCATCGCCTGGGAGACGCCGCCGATCGTGCCCGAAAGGTTCGAGACGGTGAGCCCAGTCGCGCTGAAGGCGCACACGGGGATACTCCCGCAGGACTGATACGACTGCGTACCGCTTTGGGTATCGACCGTGAATGAGACGGAAAAAGGAACGGGAGGCGGAAGGGATGTGGTTGAAGTAGTTGAGGGAATCTGTCCCGCCGCGCCGGTCAGGGTGACGGTATCCACCTGCGCGTGCGCGACGCCAGACAATATGATGATCAGAGGCAGCATCGCCGTCTTCATTGGGGAACCGCCGTCGTTATGCTTTCTTGGAGCAGCATACCCCCGAATTGCTCAAAAAAAGCGCGATTGGCTTAAGTCAGGAACGGCACAGTTCTATCCAGTGCTAAAGGAGCGCGTGCACTGCATGGACGCGGTGCAGCAATCAGCGACGGAATTTCCTGATGCCGCCGAAGGCTGGACGACTACGGGCTCGAGACCGCCGCCCGCCCCTGCCGAGCGCTGGCGCACATTGAGCCCGAGAGCGCTGAGAAGCTCAGCGATCCGGCGTTGCGAGCACCTGTGCAGCAGCGGGCGTAGCGTGCCGCGACGCTCGCGGAGAGGTACTGGCGGGCGCGCAAAACGCCCCGAGTGTAATATCGGTGGAATAACCGGATTGGGAAACGCCATAAGACACATCGCCTTTTCGTGCGTGTTACTCGCGCTGGCCCCTGCTGTGGGTACCTGCGATGGCTACTTCCGCTGCGGTCAATCGCTGGTATCGGCTGAGATGTCCGTGGTGGAGCTTCTGCAGAAATGCGGGAGCCCGTCATCGGAACAAGTCTCTTACGTGGACGTTCGCAACGAGTACGGCGTAAAGGTCGGTACTTCGACAGTTGAAACCTGGCGCTACGATCGGGGCTCCCGCCAGTTCGCGATGATCGTGATCGTAGTGGACGGGAAGATCGAAAATATTGCAAGCGAGGTCCATGCGCATAAATCGAAGTCGCCTCAATAGGACGTCGATCGGACCCGTGACAGCGGCGCATCGCAACCTCGATTTCACCGAACGCCGAACTTCAGACCGCCGCCGCGAGAAGCGACTAACGCATTTTCAAGATGATGACTTGATCGCTGCTTGGATTGGTCCTCTTACGCAGATTTGCAACTTGCGTGGCGGTGACTGCTGGCGCTTGATTGCCCCAGCGATTGCGCATGAAGGTGATAACGTCGGCGGCATCCTGGTCTGACAATTGCTGCCGGAATTGCGGCATGCGGTAGGCGTCAGGCGTACCCTCGGCGACGAGCGGTACCGAACCGTTCAGCAACACATTGATGAGCGAAGACGCATTTTCGTCAAGCACGACGGGGTTGCCGGCGAGAGCCGGCATATACGAGGTGAAGCCCTTGGCGTCGAAACCATGACAGCTCGCGCAATCGCTCGCGTAGATAGCAGCACCAGGTTGCGTTGTGGGACTGTTGCGTAACGCGTCCGTTGTCGCATTGTCATAGGCGACAGCCTGCTGCGCGGATCTCGCCGGCAATGATTTCAAATAGACCGCGATGGCGTCGATATCGCTGTCCGAAAAGTAAGACGTGGAGTTGTTGATAACATCGGTCATCGATCCGAACGCAGAACCGGCTCGGTTGTGGCCATGCTTGAGAAACTCGCCGACGTCCTTCGTCGACCAGGTACCGAGGCCGGTCCGCATGTCGCCGCGAAGACTTGGCGCATACCAGGCGTCGAGCTCCGCTCCGGCGAGAAAGTTCGCGCTGCTCTCATCGAGCGCCTTCTCCTGCATACCGATGCCGCGCGGGGTGTGGCAGGCGCCGCAATGGCCCGGGCCTTGGACCAGATAGGCGCCGCGATTCCAGGCTGCGTCATGGCCTGGCTTTGCGACATAGCTAACGCTCGGCGCGAAGAAGAAATTCCAGAACGCGAGCGGCCAGCGGAAGCTGAGTAGTGTCGGAATCTCACTCTTCAGATTCGCCTGATTGACGGAAGGCACTTGCTTCATGAAAAAACGGTAGAGCGCCACTACGTCCGCGTCGGTCAGTTTGACGTAGGACGGATAAGGCATTGCCGGATAGAGGTGGTGGCCGTCTTTGGCGAGGCCGAACCGCACCGCGAGATCGAAATCGGCAAGACTGTATGTGCCGATGCCGGTCTCGGGATCCGGCGTGATGTTGGTCGAGTAAATAGCGCCGAGGGGCGTCCCCATTTTGAGACCGCCGGCGAACCCCTTGCCGCCAGGAATCGAGTGGCAAGCGACGCAATCGGCGACCCGTGCTAAATACTCGTCGCCGTTACGGGGGGCACTGACGCTTCCGGGGTCCCGCACGGTGGACTTGTGCCCTGACGCCAGAACGAGGCAGGCGAATATCCCGCCTGCGCCCAGCAATGTCACCCCGCCTAAAAGGATCGCCCTTGAAACTACCGTCAAGTCTCTCAGCTCCCGAGCAAGTGCCGCTCCACGTTTCTGTCTCAGCGCCCGGGGACCATCCAGCTGCCCCCAGGTGCAAATTGCGAGCGCATCGCGCTATGACGATCCGCTGAGATCGGTATCCACAATCGGTAGCGTGCGAATGCGCTTGCCGGTTGCGGCGAAGATCGCATTTGCCACCGCGGCGGCGACGGGCGGGACGGCAGGCTCGCCCGCGCCGCCCCAGATATCTCCACCCCTCGGCACCAGATGGACGTCGATCCTCGGCGCATCCGCAAGGCGCACCATGCGATAAGTGTCGAAATTGCCCTGCACGGCGGCGCCATCCTTGATCGTGATCTTTCCGTAGAGTGCCGCCGTCAAACCAAAGATTACCGAGCCCTCAGCCTGTTCGGCGACGGTCTGCGGGTTGACCATGTGACGGGTATCGAGCGCGACGGTGACCCGATTGACCTTCAGGTGACCGTCCGGCTTCACCCTCACTTCTGCCACCTGCGCACAGAGACTGTCCGTAAAAGTGCAAATGGCGATGCCGCGCCCACTCCCTCTTGGCAGCGGTTTGCCCCAATCACCCTTTTCGGCGGCGGTATCCAGCACCTTGAGCCAGTCCGGCTTTCCTTTGAGAAGCTTGCGGCGCATGAGATAAGGATCGATGCCGCTCGCCGACGCAATCTCGTCCAGGAAGCCTTCGAGGGCAAAGACATGCTGGTTACCGCCGGGCGCGCGATAGAACCATACCGGCAAGTGGGTATCTTTGAGGAGCACTTCCACGCGTGTGTTTGGGACGTCGTAGCCGTTGCTCTCCAGGCAGTCGACGGCGGGCGGCTCGGCCCGATCGGCCGGAAACGGAATGCCGACCGACTTGAAGATCGACGAGGTTACGACACGCATCGACCATGCCGTAGGCATTCCATCGGCGCTCACGGCAGCCTTGAAGCCGACCACCGCATGCGGGCGGAACCTGTCCTGGCGGGTGTCTTCTTCCCGCGTCCAGATGAGCTTCAGGGGACGCTTGACGATCTTCGCGATGGCGATGGCTTGCGCGATGTCGTCATTTGCATCGCGACGGCCAAAGCCTCCCCCGAGGAACGCGTTGTGGATATGTACCTGCTCAGGCTTTAAGCCCGAGCTGCGTGCGGCCGCGCCGAGCGCCGCCTCCGCGTCCTGCGTCCCGACCCAGACATCGAGCCGGTCGGGCTGCAAATTCACCGTTGCATTCATCGGCTCCATTGGGGAGTGCGACAGATAAGGCGTCTCGTAGACAGCCTCGAACGTCCTGACCGCGCCCGACATCGCCTTATCGACGTTGCCGTCATTGCGCGCGGTCACCATGCGTTCGGTCAACGCCGCGCGGAATTCCTTCGAAAGCTGCTCGCTATCGACATGCCCTGCGGCGCCCACATCCCACTCCGGCTGCAGACAGGACAACGCCCGTTTGGCGCGCCAGAAGGTACCGGTCGCGACAACGGCCACAGCATTCTCGAGCTTGACCACGCCGACAATGCCAGGCGTGCCGGAAAGCACCGATTCATCGACGCTCTTGAGCTTGCCCCCGCGCACGGGACACGCGTTGATCGCGGCAAAAACCATGTCCGGGACCTGCGCATCCATTCCGAACTTGGCCGACCCGTCGGTCTTGTGCACCAAGTCCACGCGCGGTATTCGCCGGGGAATGAAAGTGAACTGAGCCGGGGTTTTGATCGCGGGTTCTGCGGCGAGCTTAATCTTCGCGGCGTCAGCTGCGAGTTGGCCATAACGCAGCGCGCGGCCTGAAGGCCGATGCGTCACCACGCTCTGCGCCGCCACGCACTCCGACGCTGCAACGTGCCAGCGCGCCGCGGCCGCCGCAACGAGGCGCTCGCGGGCGCTGGCGCCCACCTGCTGCATCATCTTTTGCGACTGACGAACGGACATGCTGCCGTGCGAGAACATGTCACCGTAGACTCTCTTCTCTCGGACACTGCGGTTGGCCGAGGCATACTCGATCCGCACCCTCGACCAGTCGCATTGCAACTCTTCGGTAATCATCATTGGCAGCGCCGTCATGCTGCCCTGCCCCATCTCCGAACGTTGATAGCGGATTAAAATCGAATCATCCGGATCGATGGCGATCCAGGCATCGATTTCATGCGGCGCATATTCGCTGTCGTTCCAGGGTTGCGCCGAGATGGCCGCGGCGTCAGCGCTGCCCCGAGCAGTGCCGATGCCGATCATCAAGCCGCCGGCGACGGAGACGGCCGTGAGAATGAAGTCGCGACGGTTCACGGTTGAGGCTACATCGGTTCCGCGCATCGCGACCTCGTCTTCAGGTCTTCATGATGTCCGCGGCGCGATGAATGGCGCGACGCAGACGTTCATACGTACCGCAACGGCAAATATTGGTGATATTCGCGTCGATGTCGGCATCCGTGGGCTTGGAATACTTTTTTAGGAACGTAACCACGGCCATGATCTGCCCGGACTGGCAGTAGCCGCATTGCGGGACACCTTCTTCAATCCACGCGCGCTGCACTGGATGATTGTTGTCTGGGGAAAGGCCCTCAATAGTGACGATCTTTGCGCCATCAAGAGTGCCGATTGGCACCGAGCAGGACCGCATGGCGGTTCCGTTGACATGCACCGTGCACGCGCCGCACTGCGCGATACCACAGCCGAATTTGGTGCCGGTCAAACCGATCACGTCGCGCAGCACCCAGAGAAGCGGCGTATCGGGCTCGATGTTGATTTGCCGGGATGCTCCGTTGACGTCGATGGTGATCACTGTCGCCTTCCCCCCGCCTTGAAGAAGAGCCTTGTGCACGCGGCTAGAGTCGATTGCGACCAAACAGGGGACGCGCTCACGGCCCGCATCGCTCCGGCCCCGCCACCTGCCGCGACGGCGGCATAGGACTCATGGTCGGAAGGCCTGCCGACGAAGGGCAGATAGAGGGCGGCGGTCATGGTTTCGGTTCCATTTCACGGTGCACCTGGACGGTGTCGGGGACGGTGGACCGAAGGAGAATACGCATGCAGCACGGCGTGCGTCTATACCATGCTTGCGGGGTTTTTTTGATCGGGTTTTTTTGCGGGCGGCTCTCTTCGGGTCACAAAGCACTGGCAAGCCCTTCAACGTCGGAATTCAGGCAGAAGAATCCGTTTTATGCAGAGGGCTTGAAAGCCGGCTTACGTCGAGTGCAAGTCTTCGGGCCAGCAATGTTGCTTGCGTTCTTCTGACGCGAGTTGTGCGAATGATGCGTGGACCCCGCACTCTGCCGCCTACCGACAGTCGACGTGCTGAAAATAGGGGCAACCGTCTCAAGTCGTCTCGCCGCGCTTTAACTAGCAGTTCGGGGTGGTGCCAGCGTGCCCAAGTGGTGTCTCATCATGTCCCTCGAGCCCAGCGGTGCAGGCTTCTCGAGGGCCGCCCGGTCGAGCAAGAGAATGTGACCAAGGAATCCCAGGCAACCCGTAAGATCCTGACTCGAAGCTCTCTTTTAGCGTCCAGATGCGCCAGCAAGGGGTCGATCGGTCGTTTCAGCGCCCTTGGAACCTACCTGCTCTGCCCCCAACCAACGGTAAATGCAGCTCACGCAACAACTTAAGGACCCGAGCTCGGACTCAGCAATTGCCCGCGGTGCGCCGCACGCGCTGCGGAGGGAGAATGCTTTGTGTCTGGGCGGCCGAGGACGACGACACTCATGAGCACCGAAAGACACTACGGCTGGATGTGGCTGCAGGCATTGGAAAGTACTGACGAGGCGGAGCGCCTGAAGCGGCGGTTCCTGCGTTACCTTGGCCCCGGCATCGACGCGGTCACCTGGGAGCCGCCAGTCGACGTCCACGAAACGCCGGACGGCTTCCTGTTGCTATTCGCATTGCCCGGCATGGCCCCCGAAGACATCGAAATCCATCTCGAGCGCATGGCACTCACGGTCAGCGCCCGACGCCCTCCGCGACCAACGCACCGTGACGCGCTGGTTCGGCGGCTGGAAATCCCCTATGGCCGCTTCGTGCGCCAGATTACCCTCTCAGGACCCGCACTTCGCATCGAGTGCACACGCTGCCTGAACGGCTGCCTCGAAGTGCGCTTGGTTCGAGCCGAAGGAGCGCAGTAACCATGGCAGACGAAGCAGCGGCAGCGAACCGAATCGAGGAACCGCCACTGCCGGCCGACGCCCTCCCCGTCGTCCCGGTCCGTCACTTATCGCTCTTCCCGGGCACGGTGATGCCAATCAGCCTCGGGCGCGAGATCAGTATCGCAGCTGCACAGGAGGCGGTGCGCAACGAGCACAAGATTGCGTTGCTCGCGCAGCGCGACCCGTCGGTCGAGAAACCTCGTGCCAGCGATCTCTACGATGTCGGGGTCATTGCGACGGTGATCCGCTACGTCACCACGCCGGATGGCACCCATCAGCTGATCTGTCAGGGCGAGGCGCGCTTCCGCCTGCTCGAGATGATCCGCGAGACTCCGTTTCTGGCCGCCCGCGTCGAACCCATTCCGCAGCCCACTGCGATCAGCCCCGAGATCGAAGGCCGGTTCGCGTACCTGAAAGAGCGCGCCCTGGAGGCACTGGCCTTATTGCCGCAGGCTCCGGCTGAGATCACGCGGGTCATCTCGGAGATCGACTCCCCCGGAGCGCTGGCCGATCTGATCGCGAGCTTCATGGATGCGAAGTCGTCTGAGAAGCAGGAGATTCTTCAGACCGTCGATCTTAAGGAGCGGCTCGATAAGGTCATAAAGCTTCTCGCCCACCGGGTCGAAGTGCTCAAGGTCACCAAGGGGATCTCCGAGCAGACCCAGGCGGCACTGGGTGAGCGTCAGCGCGAGGCGGTGCTGCGTGAACAGCTGCGCCAGTTGCAGAAAGAGCTGGGCGAGGAAGGCGCCGAGAACAGCGACCTCGCCGAACTCGAAAAGCAGGTCGCTGGCGCCGGCATGCCGGCGGAAGTGGCTGAGCACGTGAAAAAGGAGCTCAACCGCCTGAAGCGCATGCAGGAGGCCAGTCCCGAGTACGGCATGGTGCGCAACTACCTCGACTGGATGGTGGCGTTGCCCTGGAGCAAGGCCGATCCGGAGGACATCGACATCGCCCGAGCGCGCGCGGTGCTGGATGAGGACCACTACGGCCTGGAGAAGGTCAAACGCCGTATCCTTGAATACCTTGCGGTCCGCAAACTCAATCCCGAGGGCCGCAGTCCGATCCTGTGCTTCGTGGGACCGCCGGGCGTGGGCAAAACCTCGCTCGGCCAGAGCATTGCCCGCGCGCTCGGGTTGAAGTTCGTGCGCGTGAGCTTGGGCGGCGTGCACGATGAGGCCGAGATCCGCGGCCACCGTCGGACCTACATCGGCGCACTGCCCGGAAACATTATCCAGAGTCTGCGCAAGGCCGGCACTCGCAATCCCGTTTGCATGCTCGATGAGATCGACAAACTCTCCGCCAGCTTCCACGGCGACCCCGGCGCGGCACTTCTTGAGGTGCTGGATCCGGAGCAGAACTCGACGTTCCGCGACAACTACATTGCTCAGCCCTTTGACCTCAGACAGGTGCTGTTCATCGCCACGGCAAATGTACTGGATACCGTTCCCGGCCCCCTGCGCGACCGGATGGAGATCATCGATCTCAATGGCTACACCGAAGACGAGAAACTTCAGATCGCCCGGCGTTACCTCGTGCAGCGCCAGCTAAAGTCCAACGGGCTCACGTCCGATCAGGCCACGATCACCGACGCAGCCCTCGCGCGGATCATCCGCGACTACACCCGCGAGGCCGGTTGTCGCGGTCTCGAGCGCCAGATCGGCGCCCTGGTGCGCAATGCCGCAATGCGTATCGCGGAGGGCAAGGCCGCTGCTGTCACGTTCGATGCGGCAGACCTCGAGGAGGTACTGGGGCCCAAGCGCTTCGAGAATGAAGTTGCGCAGCGCACCAGTGTTCCCGGCGTCGCCACCGGGCTGGCATGGACTCCGGTCGGCGGGGACATCCTATTCATCGAGTCCGCACGCCTGCCAGGTCGCGGCAAGCTCATCTTAACCGGGCAACTCGGCGAGGTGATGAAGGAGAGTGCCCAGGCCGCTCTCAGTCTGCTGAAGAGCCAGGCGGCGGAATTCGGGATTGACGCGGCAATGTTCGAAGACACTGATATCCATGTACACGTCCCCGCAGGTGCAATCCCAAAAGACGGCCCGAGCGCGGGCGTGGCGATGTTCGTCTCCCTCGCCTCGCTGTTCCGCGGTGAGCCGGTGCAACCGGATGTGGCAATGACAGGCGAGATCAGCCTGCGCGGTCTCGTGCTGCCAGTTGGCGGTATCAAGGAGAAAACTATCGCCGCCGCAAGGGCCGGCATAAAGCGCGTCATTCTGCCGGCGCGGAATCGGCGCGATCTTGAGGACATTCCGAAGAGCACACGGGCGATGTTGGAATTTGTCTGGATCGACCATGTGTCGCAGGCGTTGCCGGTGGCGTTCAGCGCGGTGGTGGAGACCGCAGGCCTGCCGGAATCCGCATCCCCTCATCCTAGCGCCGCACGTAAGCCGCGTTCGCGAACCGGCAGCGGACACCGTCCCAATGTGTAGAAAGCGCGCGCCTTCCACGCTACGCGCCACGCTCGCGCATTGATACGCTCGATCAATTTGGCCCACCTATCCGCTGGCCTGGAAGCCTTCGATTCGTGAAGTTCGCAATTGTCGCGGCTCACTCTCAACGAAAGGGGAGATCATGACGAAGCAAAGGTACACACTTGCGCTCGCGACAGCAGCCGGTCTCACGGCTGCGTGTACGCTCGCCGCGGGCCCCGTGGCAGCTTCCGATCAAGGGAGCTGGCCAGCGAGTAAAGTTAGCGCTCCCACGCCGAAGATCGTTGGTATGCCGGCAGCGCTGGCAAAGAACCTGGCCAACTTCGACGACCTCGACTTCCATGTCTACACCGGCCAGCAGTGGGAAAACCTTCACAAGAGTCATACACAAGACATCGTTGTGTATTACCCGGATGGCCACACCACCAAGGGAATTCCGGCTCACATCAAGGAGCTGAGTTTCATGTGGACGTTTGCTCCGGATAACCGCATCACCGAGCATCCGGTGCGTTTCGGCACGGCAGATGCCGAGTGGACCGCTGTCATGGGATTTCTGGACGGCACTTTCACGAAGCCAATGACTCTAGCGGACGGCACCGTCATTCAGCCGACGGGAAAGGCTTACCATCTGCCGATGGCGACCCTGGGGCATTGGAACAAGCAGGGCGTCATGGCCGAGGAATATCTGTTCTGGGATAACGCCACGCTGATGAAGCAGATCGGTGTTGGCAAATAACCGACAAAAGCGAGGGCAATCTGGCGTTACCGGTCGCCAGATTGCCATCCGCTGAACGACCGCTGTTGGCCCGGGTCTGAACGCTAAAAGGGGCCGCTGGTGACAGCGCAGGCCGGAGCACAGGTCACGAACATCACCCGCGGGCTGCGGCGCTCCTTCCATCCGCACGCCGCTCTGACTCGCTCACCGCTGTGTCGCAACGGATTGTCAACACCCCGTTAGAGGTAGCAGCAGCTCTAAAGCAGGCCAGACGTTGCATCTGCCCGCCTAGCTTTGCGCACCGGTCGTCACGAGGACCAGCCGAGCGGGTGGATAGTAAGCCAGCATTCCGCCATCATTCCCAACAAGTCTCCCGGCTGGGCCGCCGCGCAAGGCGAGACCGCGTCGGTCGAGCCCGGGGATGTCGTGCTCGTTTCCCAGAAGCCGCTTGGCTACGGAAATCGCCGGCGCGGCAGCTGTCTCCATCGCGATCTGGGATCGGCCTAAATCCTCGCGCTGGACGTGCAGGGAATGAGCTACGAGATATGCGGCGGTGTAACAAATGACATCACTTGTCAGTCACGGCGCTGGGCCGGCATACCCCGCCGCGAAAGTCTGGCGCAACTTCGCAACGAATTCGCTGAGCGCTGCTGTGCTGCTTGTCGGGTGCGCCGTAGGCCCTAATTTTAAGCCGCCGCAATCGCCGCAAGTGGACGCCTATACCGCCGAGCCACTACCGACGCAGACCACGGCAAGCGGAGGTCCGGCCGGCGCGGCACAGACCTTCCTGTACGGCGATGACATTCCGGCGCAGTGGTGGACTCTGTTCCACTCCGAGAAGCTGAATGCGCTGGTCGAGCGCTCGCTACGAGCCAGTCCGGACGTGGCCGCGGCGCAGGCCGCTCTGCGTCAGGCACATGAGGACCTGCTTGCCCAGGAAGGCGGCCTGTTGCCCACTATCGACGGCAACGCCTCCGGAGTACGTCAGAAAATCTCCGGAGCGTCGTATGGGCAACCGCAGGCCGGCTCTTTCATCTATAACCTATTCAACGCAACCGCTAACGTGTCCTACACGCTCGATGTCTGGGGTGGCGTGCGGCGGAGCGTCGAAGCCGCCGGGGCGGTGGCCGAGTACCAGAACTTTCAGCTGGAGGCCACCTATCTCACTCTGTCTGCCAACGTGGTCACGACGGCGATTCAGGATGCCTCTCTGCGCGCCCAAATCGACGCTACCCAGCAAATCATTGATGCCGACCGCAAGCAGCTGTCCGCAGTTGAGCGGCAGCTGGCCCTGGGTGGCGCCTCGCGGCTCGACGTACTAACGCAGCAGACGCAGCTTGCGAACGAGCTCGCGAGCCTGCAGGCGCTGCACAAGCAGTTGGAACAGAACCGTGATTTGTTGGCGGCGCTAGTCGGACGGCTTCCCAGCCAACAAACGGATGCCACCTTCCGCTTGGAGGACCTGACCTTACCGCCGGACCTTCCTCTCAGCGTCCCCTCGCAGCTGGTAGCACAGCGGCCGGATGTCCGCGCCTACGAGGCGCTGCTGCATCAGGCCAGCGCGCAGATCGGCATAGCCACCGCCAACATGCTGCCCCAAATTACCATCACCGGTGAATTCGGCGGCACGAGCACCGAATTTTCGGATCTGCTAAAGAGCAGTAGCGGGGTATGGAGCGTCGGTGCCGGAATCACCCAGCCAATCTTTCACGGCGGCACGCTGCTACACAAAAGACGCGCGGCTGTGGCAGCCTACGACCAGGCGGCTGCCCAGTATCAAACCACCGTACTCACCGCCTTTCGAAACGTCGCCGATGCGCTGCACGCGGTCAACACCGACGCCGCTGCGCTGAACGAGCAAAACGTGGCCAGCGAGGCAGCAGGCGAGGCGCGCGAGATTGCGCGCAAACGCTACGCCGCCGGCTCGATCAGTGGGCTCGACCTCCTGATCGTCGAGCGCGCGTACTGGCAGGCCCGCATCGCCCAATTGCAAGCGCAGGCGGCGCGCTATGCCGACACTGCGGCACTCTTCCAGGCTCTGGGCGGGGGCTGGTGGAATCGCCATGGATCTGTGGCGCCCGTCGCTGCCTCACGACCGTAGGTAGCGAGAGTACTAAGGGGCATTCGTGATCTGATGAAACGCTGGCTGCTACTGATCGCCGTCGTTGTCGCCTTGGTCGTGCTCATCGGCGGCGTCAAAGGCTACGGCGTCTACAAAATGTTCAAGGGCGCGCACGACCCGCAGAGATTCACGGTGAGCACCGCCAAGGCTCAATACCAGGATTGGTTGCCGCAGCTCGGCGCGGTGGGCAGCTTGCGCGCTGAGCGGGGCGCCGACCTGAGCGCGGAAGTGGGCGGAATCGTCGACGAGATCCAGTTCGATTCCGGTGACAGCGTGCAGGCCGGCCGGCCACTGCTGCGGCTGCGCGCGGCCGACGACCTCGCTCATCTAGAGTCGCTGCGCGCCACCGCCGCGCTGGCTGAAACCAACTACCAGCGCGATAAGGCCCAACTCGAAGCACAGGCCATCAGCCAGGCCGTGCTCGACAGCGACGCCGCCACCCTGCGCAGCGCCCGCGCTCAGGTAGCCGAGCAGCAAGCGCTGGTGGCGAAGAAGTTCGTGCGCGCGCCGTTTGCAGGTCAGATCGGCATCCGGGCCGTTGACCTCGGACAGTACTTAGCGCCGGGAACCAAGATCGCCACCTTGCAGCAGCTGGATCCTATCTTTGTCGACTTCTCCCTACCGCAGCAGTCGCTTGCGCAGATCCACGTCGGCCAGAAGGTGCAAGTGATAGCGGACGTCTTGCCCGATAAAATCTTCGCGGGCGAGATCACCGCGCTTGATCCCCAGGTCGACACCGACACCCGCAACGTGAAGGTACGTGCGAGGCTCAAGAACCCCGAGCACGAACTACTGCCGGGAATGTATACCAACGTCAGCGTCGAGGTCGGCGCGCCGGTACGCTACCTGACACTGCCGCAGACCGCCGTGGCCTACAACCCTTACGGCGCCACAGTCTACGTGGTGGTACCGCAGAGCAAGGAGGTCGGCGGGAACGCGGCACAGCCCGGAGAGCGTGCGCCGGCTGCCGCAAGAGGCAGCGACGCAAGCGGCGCCGGGCATTCGGATCTCGTCGCCAAGCAGGCCTTCGTGACCACCGGCGCCACGCGTGGCGATCAGGTCGCGATCCTCAAGGGCATCAACGAAGGCGACGAGGTCGTAACCTCAGGACAGATCAAGCTGCGCAACGGTGCGCTGGTCACCATCAACAACAGCGCACAGCCGAGCGCCGATGCAAATCCGCAGCCGCAGGAGCACTGAGCCGCCGTGCCTCGCGGCGGCCCAGGGATCGATCTGCACCGACGCGAGTACTGCCGGGCGATCTGACATGGACCGCTGATGACGTTCACTGACATATTTATCCGCCGGCCCGTGCTCGCCACGGTCGTGAGCCTGATGGTGCTGGTGCTGGGTCTGCGTGCGCTGGTAAGCCTGCCGATACGTCAGTTTCCCAAGACGGAAAACGCCACGGTCACTGTGACCACGCAGTACTACGGCGCCAGCGCCGACCTTGTGGCAGGCTTTATCACAACCCCGATCGAGTCGGCGGTGGCCGAAGCGCAGGGCATCGACTACCTGACCTCGGACAGCGTGACTGGCACGTCCACCGTCACCGCCTACCTGCGTCTCAACTACGACTCCAACCGCGCGCAGTCCGAAATCAGCAGCAAGGTCAATTCGGTGCTCAATCAGCTGCCGACAGGCACGCAGCAGCCGGTCATAACCGTGCAGGTGGGCGAGCAGACGGCCGGCATGTATATCGGGTTCAACAGCGAGACGCTGCCGGCCAATCAGCTCACTGACTACGTTATCCGCGTTGTACAGCCGAAGCTGCAGGCGGTGCCGGGCGTGCAGCGGGCGGAGCTACTCGGGGGGCGGCAGTATGCGTTGCGTGCGTGGCTGGATCCGGCCAAGCTGGCCGCCAACGGCGTCACCGCGGCGGATGTCGCCACCGCCCTGCAAGACAACAACTACCTCTCGGCGCTCGGCACCACCAAGGGACAGATGGTGAGCGTCGACCTGACGGCCGCCACCGATCTGCATTCGGCCGAGGAATTCAAGAAGCTTATCATCAAGCAGAAGGACGGTGGCTTTGTCCGGCTGCAGGACCTCGGTAGCGTCGTGCTCGGGGCCGAGGACTACGAGTCCGATGTCGCCTTCAAGGGCAAGAGCGCCGTCTTCGTCGCCATCAATGTCGCGCCGGAGGCCAACATCCTCACGGTGATGGATACCATCCGTAAGGTTTTTCCGGAGATCCAGTCGCAGCTGCCCGCCGGGCTGCACGCTGAAATCGGTTACGACGCCACCGGCTACATCAACGCCGCCATTCGCGACGTCGTGCGAACCCTGCTTGAGACGCTGCTGATCGTTACGCTCGTGATCTTCCTGTTCCTCGGCAGTGTGCGCTCGGTAGTCGTCCCCGTCATCGCCATGCCGCTATCCCTGATCGGCGCCTTTTTCATCATGCTTTCGCTCGGCTATACCATCAACCTGCTGACCCTGTTGGCGCTAGTGCTGGCCATTGGCCTGGTTGTGGACGACGCCATCATCGTGGTCGAGAACGTCGACCGCCATATGAAGCTCGGTCAGCCGCCACGCGAAGCGGCGCTCGCAGCGGCCCGCGAACTCGCCAGCCCGATCATCGCGATCTCGGTCGTGCTGGTTGCCGTATACATCCCCATCGGCTTCCAGGGGGGCCTCACCGGCTCGCTGTTCTCCGAATTCGCCTTCACGCTGGCCGGGGCGGTCGCGGTGTCGGCCCTGATCGCGCTAACGCTTTCGCCGATGATGTGCGCGCGCTTCTTCAAGATGGAGCACGGCGGCGCCAATCGTCTCGTGCAGTTGATCGACCGCAACTTCGAGAGGGTCACCGGCATCTATCACCGCCTCTTGCGCACGATGCTCGACGCCTGGAAGGCGGTGGTGGTGTTCGGCGCGGTGGTGATCGTGCTGATCGTTGTGATGATGGCGTTACCCCTGATGGGGGTCGCGGCCAAGAGTGAACTGGCGCCGCCGGAAGATCAGAGCTTCTTGTTCTACATCGCTACCGGGGCGGCCAATGCATCGATTCAGCAGATGGGCGGCTACCAGCGCCAGGCCTTCCAGTCCCTGAGCTCTATCCCCGAGTACGAGAACGCGTTCCAGTTCGTCGGCCAGGGCACCGGGACCAGTAACACCGGCTTTGGCGGCATCATCCTCAAGGATTACTCGCAACGCAGGCGCGGGGCGGCAGCTATTCAGCTTGACTTGCAGCAGGGCGCTGCGCAGATCGCCGGCGCCAATATCTTCTGGATCAACCCACCGTCACTACCGGGATCCAACGGTGGTTACCCCGTACAGTTTGTCATTCAGACTTCCGGGCCGTTTGCCGAGCTCTATGAGGTCTCGCAGGCGGTGTTAACGAAGGCCCAGGCGACCGGTAAGTTCTGGGTACTCGACAACAGCCTAAAGATCGACAAGCCGCAAAGCACCATGGTGGTGGATCGCAACAAAGTGGCGCTTCTCGGCCTGACAATGAAGGATCTGGGTGCGGCGCTGAGCAGCATGCTGGGCGGCGGCTACGTCAACTACTTCAGTATCTCCGGGCGCTCGTACAAGGTCATTCCGCAGGTCCTGCAGGTGCAGCGTCTGAACCCGGATCAGGTGGACAACTACTACATCCGCACTGCAAACGGTGGCGTGGTACCAGCCTCGACGGTCATTTCCTTCCGCACCGACACAGTGCCGGAGTCGATCAGTCACTTCCAGCGGCTCAACTCGGCCACCATCCAGGGGGTCTACGGGGGCACCCAGAGCGAGGCGCTGGCCGCGCTTGCCAAGATTGCCGCGGAAACTCTGCCGCAGGGGTACACCATCGACTACGGCGGCGAGTCGCGGCAGTTCAAGCAGGAATCCGGTGGATTCATGGCGACGCTCGGCTTTGCCATCATCATTATCTTCCTGGTGCTGGCGGCGCAATTCGAAAGTTTCCGCGATCCGCTGGTAGTGATGATGTCCGTGCCGATGGCGATTTTTGGCGCGGTGGTCTTCCTGTTCCTGGGCTTTGCCACGCTGAACGTCTACACGCAGGTTGGGCTAGTGACGCTCGTCGGCCTGATCGCCAAGCACGGCATTTTGATCGTGCAATTTGCCAACGACCAGCAGCGCGAAGGCAAGGTGAAGCGCGAGGCAATTGAGGCAGCGGCCACCATCCGCTTGCGGCCGATCCTCATGACTTCCGCGTCGATGGTGTTTGGCGTCGTGCCGCTGCTCATCGCGACCGGCGCTGGTGCGGTCGGCCGCTACCACATGGGCTTGGTCATCTTCACCGGCATTTCGATTGGTACGCTGTTCACCCTCTTCGTGGTGCCGGCGATGTACATGTTCCTTGGTGCCGAGCATCACCAAGCCGGCACAACGGAAGTGGCAATCACCGGGGAAACAGGTGATCTATCTGTTGAAGGACGTGGATAAGGATACCGGTCGCACGACGGCCTGATCCGACCCGATCTCAAACACCACACTCGTGGTTCTCGATGGACAACACAGGGGATCCGCCGTCGTGTACCGCGCGTATTCGACAACCAACCGCCGACTGTCTTGGAGCGTCACCCGATTCAGCGCACCGTCCGCCCGGGCATCCATCGTTCTCGGCGAGAGCGTGCCCACAAACACGCCGCGTAAGAAGACGAAATCCTGATACGCCCGCGGCCGGCACATCCCATCGTACCCCGCCGCTCCCTGGATCACGAGAATCCCCCACCCGCCCTGATACGCGCCGATCAGGTCCCACCCCAGATCTGCCAGCCGTGTGTCAGCTTCCGACTCGAGGGGCCTCGCGTGGGTTCGGCAACTCGGATCGGCCGGCTCCTCCATTTTAGGTGCGCTCGGAATCGCCGCGCCCGGCGTGTTCCACGAAGCCGGTTTCGATTCATCGAGCCACGAGGCCGGAATCGACCGTGCGGGCGAGGAATTCGCCGGCTCAAACTCGTACGTTCCCCCGTCCGCCATCAATAACAAGAGATGCGTATCACGAAATGCATATGAACGTATGAACGTCCATTGCTGCGTGATCTGATCGCGCAGAGACGTTTGCGGGCACGTCGCTCGAGTCAAGGCGAGCGGCCCCAGCTCGAGTTGGGCGGTCGATCTAGATACCCATATCCCGCGACCGCGATGGCAGTCCAGTCGCACTGAAACCGTGCTGTCTGCTCTGAACTCAACGGTGTAGTGCGATCCATCATCTGGCCTGAGGATCTGACCGCTGCCGCCGTGAAACTGGACCAGCTGCCAGACCGTGCCGGAGAGCCCATCGGTTGCGGCCTGTATCGGAGCAAGGAGCCCGACATTCGCCAGACAGAGCGCGGCGACCCGCGTACCCAAGGACTGCCAAGGTCTGGATAAGTTCATGGACCGTCTCCGGCAGACCCCTCGGAAACCGGGCATACGCCCCTCGTCGCGCAAGGACCCCGGTGGGTACGGTACTCCAGCTCTAAACGCATATGAAAAACCGGGGTGACGTCATGATTGAGGTCGGCTGGAACGCAAGTGCATTCAAGCTGGGCTGCTTTCACGAAGTTCTACACCCAGGAGGGTGGCAACCAGACTGGCTTTCCAACACCGGACCATCTGTATATGGCCCCCTCACCACTTGCTAGCACTCCGCTCTCGGGCGACGAGATACGACTGCTCACGTATATCCGGCCTCAGTATGACCTCGATCAGCCGAGGCTCCTCATGGAGTTCGATCGCGGTTTGCCATGGACACGCAGGCTCTACTCCATCGCTTCCATGCTTCATTTCGCGAGCTGCTCCCAGGGGCGCTCGCGAGCAAGCAGCACGTTCAGCAGGTTGTCCTGAAAATTAATGTTACCCGTGAGTCGCTCGTGGTTTTCGCAGAGAAAGAACGCATAGGCAAGCGGGAAAAAAAGCGCGTCGTTACGTGGCGCGACCGGGTTGAGCGCTTCGCGCGCGAGCAGCGACGGTTTGGTTACCTCGCCGTCCCCCGGCTCCAACATCAGGCGACTGTAGTCCACGCCAGACACCTTGTGCTGCACATCCTCTGGAAATAGCCGTGCGAGCGACCGTCCAGCCTGTGGCTCAATCACGATGCGCGCGGGCGTCAGCACACAGTCGCCGCCAAACACCACGAATTTGACCGGCGAGCTCGGCTCCTCGAAAGTCACCGACCAGATGAAGCGGCGTGCACGCTCAAGGTTGCGAGTAAAGTAGGCCTGAAGGGCCGAGATGTACGCGTTTGCCTCGCTCGGCACATTGAAGCGGGCTCGCAAGCGGCCAATTACGGTCGGGTCAAACACAGACCATCGCATGCGCTTCCAGGTAGCGACGTCATAGAGATCCAGATCCAGATCCTTACCGCTGGGATCTACCGACCAGTCCGTCAAGGGATGCGGCAAGAGTTCATAGACGCTCGGCATGGTCGCTAGTACTTCCGGCTCAATTCGACGGAGTCCAACCCTGTGACCCAGCAGCATGCTCTCTAAGGAACTCAGTGAGCCTAAATTGGGGGTGCCCAGTAACACGGCCGTACCAACTTTTGCCGCGCCCGCCATGTTGATGGGGAAATCGCCATCGCCTTCGAGCGCATCGAGCGTGCCGTAGCGAAGAAAGTAGCGGGTGACGAGACCGCCCATACTGTGGGCGATCACATTGACCTTCAGCGTCGGATCCCCGTAGTCGCGGCGAATCTGTTCTATCAGCGCGTCGAGACGCTTCGCGGTCGTGACATTGTCTTGCCGCCAGTCATATGCAAATACGTAATACCGCCGCACCCGCGGATCGGCCTGCGCGCCGAGTTTCCCCGCAACAAAGCCCCCCGATTGCCGCAGTGTGCGCAGGATCGCGCCGTAGAAGTCGGCGTTCAGCACCTCTTCAAAGAGCCCGCTCGATTCCAAGCCGTCATCGACGGGTTGCAGAGTCACTGGGTCAAAGGGCAATGTCAGGTCCTGTTTGGCACCTGCCAACAGATGCAGCGTCGATCCCGGCCATACCTCAGTCCGTTTGTTCTTGTCGAAGAGTCGCGAACCAAGAACTCCGGGAATCAGAATGACGGGCGGCGTGCGTACCTCTTCCATGCCGGAGGCATAGAGCCGGCTCAAATCCGGCGCCGTGTCGCTGTGACAGGCAACAACCGACCCGGAGAGCAGTACCGCCCAGATGCATCTCAACGCGACCATCACGCCCCTTGGAGAGGAGTCACGCCGCATCGCAGCGCCTCATCACCGCTCACCTTTCATGAGGGTACCGTTCGGGGTACATCATGTCCTACCGCTAGGAAACCGCCTTCGATTTCGATGGCTTGTCGCTCCGCGATTTCCACGCCGGTGAGCCATTAAAACAATCACTTAGCCTCGCTTCCTCAGATTCTACTAAGTCGATTGTCCCCGTTTGTTTCCCAAGTTGAGAGGCCCGCCCACTCGACGATTTTGTCCGCCGAATCACCCCCGGGTGCGGCGCATGGAGTGAGTGTAGATCCACAGGGGCACGGTTTAAGCACGCCCAGAAAATCACGGACCACGCCACTTCGGTACGCCGTGGTGACGGGTCGCGCCGGACGCGATTCTACCGTCGACTTGCGCGGAACCCTGGGCTCGGTCGTTCGGCGCAACCGCGCTGCCTTTGTCGATCCCAGTCGCCTCGGCGAGCTGATGCGCGCGATCGCAGGCTATCGGGGCGACATATCGACGGAGTTTGCTCTGAGACGCCAGCCGCCGACATCAAACCGCCGCTACGATTTGCAGCGATGGATCGGCTCAATATCGATATTGGGGCGCAGTTCGGGACTCTCTGAATTACTAATGGGCGTGAGCGTTGAATGCCGCGTGGTACGAGACAATACCGTGCGGCCGAGATGAGTCGAATGAGAGAGCTTGGAAGTATTCCGGCGGACCATGTGGAAGAGTAAGACTCGGGTCGACTCGGAACCCGAACCGGCTGTAGTACCGGGGCTCTCCAAGCAGCACGCAGCCCGCCGCGCCCTGGTCATGAAGGATACGTAGAGCTTCGCGCATAAGACGGGAGCCCACGCCGCTGCGTTGATACTCTGGCATGACCGAAATGGGGCCGAGCCCGAACCAACCAGACGCACCGTCCGATATGGATACCGGAGAGACCGCGACGTGGCCAATTACCTTGCCTCCAGAGTCAGCCACGAGCGAAACGGTGAGTTTTCCAGCCTTGCGCAAGGCACTGACGATCAACTGCTCAGTGTGACTTGAGTGTGGCTCGGTCAGAAAAGCTGAGATGGTCACGGCCTCAATCTCAGTAACATCCGCTGCGGTCTCGTTTCTGATCTGGATCTTCATGGCTCTGGTCCGGCCGCACACTCTCACGTTTCTGCTTCAGGTCGGATCAATGTCGTTGGTGTCAGCGCTTGGTGCGGCGCTCTGCTTGGCCGCGTGCTGCGCGAACCACCGGCTGCCACTCTGACCACTGGCAGCAGCCTCTGCGGAGGGTACGCGGTGAGCACGCCGACGAAGGCGCCGACGGCACAGCCGGTTAGCTTGGAAGGAACCATGTGGCTGGCTGCCCAGCACACCAGAAACAGGAAGCCGGACCAGACCAGGACCGCCGCCAGTACCAGCAGTGCTCTGACCGGACTCATTCGGCGATTGGCCTGCGCGCTGTTCCCGGGTTGCGCCGACGGCGCTGATTGATTCATATGGCGCTACTGTTACTAACATCAAACGTCAGGGCAAGACTCGGCGCCTTCTTGATGACACACGCCGAGCAATCTCCGCGCTCGGCATTCGAGCATACGACGACCTCACTCAGTCATCCTTCCAGTCTCCGAAGGAGTTCGGAGGCCTGGGGCATAACGGAATCCAAGTGTCGACCAGCGGGTAAAAAGACAAGCGCCCTACTGTCGGCCCCTCTTTACAACGTGCACCCGCTCGCTCGATAGGCCCCCCATCGGGGGGATATGGTCGCAGGCCTCCAAGCGACAGCATTCGCCCGGAACTGCGGAGTGGCCAACCGGCACCAATTTATTCAATTAATTGATAGCACGGGACGCTAGAAATACATCCATGGGCTTGGAGCGTGATTCAGGTCGAGGCGACAACTTGATATTTACGAACAGAATTCCGTTGGCTCGTTCGATAGCTGTGTGTTTGATCGCGCTAGGGTATTGTGTGACAAGTCTCGCCGACGACACAGCGGCCACGGCGCGGCCCGGATCGTTGAGCCAGGAGCGCTTGAACTCCGCCGCACAAAACAGCACTGATTTTGTCGTCACGCATGGCAACTATGCACAAACACGCTATCACCCGGCCGATCGGATCAACACGCAGACGGTCAAGGATCTGAAGCTCGCCTGGACTTTCCAGGTCGATCTCACCGAATCGATCCAAGGAGCGCCGCTCGTCTATGACGGCGTAATGTATTTGACCACCTCGTACAACCACCTGTTTGCGGTCGATGCGAGAAGCGGCAAAGAATTGTGGCATTACACGCACGTCATGGACCCCGCCGTATCGGTCTGCTGTGGTCCGAACAATCGCGGTGTAGCTGCGCTTGGCGACCTGGTCTATATGGCCACGCTCGATGCCAAACTCGTCGCACTCAACGCGAAAACGGGCGCGGTCGTATGGAGCAAGCAGCTCGCCGATCCACTCAAGGGTTATTCGATGACGGCCGCGCCCACTGCGGTGGATGGCAAGATATTGATCGGTCTGGCTGGTGCGGAATATGGCATCCGCGGGGCGCTCAAGGCGCTTGATGCTAAAACCGGCGCTGAAGTCTGGACGTTCTACACGACGCCGGCAAATTCGGTTGGTGTCTGGGCGACACATGATGCGACGGGCCTCGATCTGCATCGCGATATCTCTGCGGAAAAGGCGTCACTGGCCAAGCGCGGCGATCCGTACAAAACGCTCGGCGGTTCGATCTGGCAGAATCCGGCGATAGACCTGGCGAACAAGCGCGTTTACTTCGTCGTCGGCAATCCGGCGCCCGACGTCGATGGCAGCGTGCGTCCAGGTGATAATTTGTACACCGACTCGCTCGTGTCGGTCGATCTGGAAACCGGCAAATACATCTGCCATCTCCAATATATTCCACACGATATCTGGGATATGGACGCAGTGAGCCCCGCGGTGCTTACGCCGGTTGCGGACAAGGCCGGCAAGAAGATTCCCGGCGTATTACACGCGGGCAAATCCGGCTATCTGTATGTGCACGACGCGAAGGACTGCAGCCTGATTCGCAGCACCGGTCTTGTCGAAGCGAAGAACGAACGTGCGCTGCCGACCAAGGACGGCGTGGTCATCCGCCCAGGCTTGAATGGCGGCGTGAGCGCAACACCGCTCGCGATCGATCCGAGGCTCGGCCTCGCCTATGCGCTGACGAATGAATCGGCCTTGAAATATTACTTTTTCACGAGCGCCGAATATCCGAACGGCAAGCTCTGGCTTGGTGGCAGTTTCAAGGGCGCGCCGGAAGAGCCGACCTGGGGCGGTATCGTGGCAACTGATTACAACACTGGCAAGATCCGCTGGAAGGTCAAGAAACCGCTGCCGATGTTCGGAGGGATTCTGGCCACGGCCGGTGGTCTGATCTTTACCGGCGAAGGCAGCGGCGAATTCGGCGCGTATGACTCGGCCACGGGCAAAGAGTTGTGGAGTTATAAGACCGATGCGGGCGTCAACGCGCCGGCATCGACTTTTATGCTCGATGGCAAGCAGTATGTCGTTGTCGGCGCGGGCGGCAACACGCAATTAAATTACAAACGTGGCAACAAATACTACGTGTTTGCCTACTGACATGATTAAGAACCGCTCCATCCGCCTCGAAGCGAGGCAAGCAATGTCGCAAAAGACTATGTTGAGAATCATCGCCCGCAGTGCACTGCTTCTACTGGCAGGCTTTGCTGCGGTGAGCCCCGCTCAATCACAAGCAATCGAGCAAAAAGCGGCTGTCTGCAAGAGCTGCCATCTAACCAGCACGTTGCCAAGCACCTCGGTGATTCCCAATATCTGGGGCCAGAGCGAGGGCTATGTCTTCCTGCAACTGCGCGACTTCAAAAGTGGCGCGCGTAATGCGCCGGAAGACGCGGCCATGCGCGCCTTCGTCGCGACAATGAGCGATGCAGACATGCTTGAAATGGCCAAATACGCATCGGCCCAGCCCTGGCCGAAGGTCGGGCCAATTTCGACTGATACGGCCTTGCTCAAGAAAGGCGCCTACGCCACTGCCATGGTCGCGTGTGGCGGCTGTCACTTCAACGACTGGAGAGGTTTTAGCGCCAACCCGCGCATTGGCGATCAGAGCACCGCCTATCTCGCGCTCACAATCCGTCAGTTCCGCAGCGGCTCGCGCGCCAATTCACCGGGCATGTCCGATCTGGTGCGTGCGCTCGATGAAGGCGATATCGACGCAGTCGCGGCCTACCTCAACGCACAATGATCCCTCGCGCCAATCGATAGCACGTGGCGGTCGGGTGTCATGAATTCCTGCCCGGTCGAGGCACCCAGCGCAGTCACTGCGAGCCAATTGAGGCAGATCTGCAAGGGTGCCGTGAGCGCTCCTGATAGAAAGGCGAGATCTCCCGGCTTTTTCAATCGGTTGCGTGACGCCCTAGCACAACATGCGTCGCGCGCTCGCCGGCGACGTGCTCCGTACACGTGTATCCGAGCTTGACGAGATCAATATCGCCAAGGAAGCGTGCGCCCGAGCCGAGGAGCACTGGGGATATCGCTAGATTCAGCTCATCTATGAGTCCGGCGCGAAGATACTGCTGAACGGTGGCGATGCCTCCGATACAAACGTCTTTCCCATTCGCGGCCGCTGCAGCTGTCTCGAGGGTGCGGGAGATGCCAGCCGTCATGAAATGGAACGTCGTCCCACCCTGCATCGGGATCGATTCGCGCGGGTAGTGGGTCAGCACGAACACGGGTGCGCGCCACGGGGGCGTGTCTCCCCAACTGCCCTTCCAGGAGTTGTCACGCCACGGTCCACGAGCGGGTCCGAACATGTTTCTGCCGAAGATCCAGGCGCCCATGTTCAGGAAGCGACGCGCGAAAAAGTCGTCGTCGACCCCGGTCGTTCCTCCGTCCTTGCCGTGAGTGCGCTGGAACGTCCAGTCCTCGCCGTGCATGCGCTGGAACGACCGTGTGGCGAATGCCCACTCGCCCAGCGCCTCCCCGCCGACGCCCATCGGATTCTCGAGGCTTGGCTGCGGACCGGCACCGAATCCGTCGATGGAAATGGATGCGCTCACTTTGACCTTGGACAAGGGTCGGGCTCCTTTCGCATGCGGGGCTCTGCAAGTCCTGCAAGCGCGCATCGGGCGCGCGCTGGATGAGGCGAGCGCCAGGTTTGCAAACGGACCCGCATGCTAGACTACCGAAGCCTACGCCTGATGTGGCGACCGCAGCCCACATTTTGCGGAGCGGCCGCACGGGTAGCCGTGCTGAAACGTTGGCGAGAGCTCCTCGCTGCTTAGGTACTTACGCTACTGTCCACGCTGCAATCCAGGGGGCCATAAGAATCAGCCCGCCGTCAGAACCCGCATCTAGCGGGGTATTTGTAGGGGTGGAACTGGGGCCTACTTACGCGGCGCCCGTGAATCCTTAGGGCCCCTGATCATTCCGATGCTCCACCCGGAGAAACTGCGAATTGCCGCTGAAGCAGCCCATTCAGTTGGTATTGGGGACTCGCACGTTTAAGGGTTGCCGCCTGCTGTACTCCCGAGCAGACTGGCTTTCCGATGTCAGCCGCCGCTCAAAGTGTGAGAATCAATTCGCAGGAACTGGCGCGCCAGATCGGGGAAAACCCTGTGTCGTTCCTCGACGCCACCTACGACTCAGGCTTCGTCATTGACGACGAGGAACGTCATGCCGCGCAACTGGCTGCGGCACGGCAGCGCTTCGAAGCTTTGCGTCCGCGACTCCCGGCCCTTACCAAGCTCGCGGTGGATCAGGGCATTGAGTCCATCGGAGGCTTCGAGGACTTGGCCGCCCTGCTCTTTCCTCACACCGTGTACAAGTCCTATCCCTTCTCCTTTATCGAACAGGGGCGCTTCGACCGTCTGACCCGCTGGTTCAGTTCGCTCACCACCGTCTCACTTGCTGCAATCGACACCAACGGCATCGCGACGATCGATGATTGGATTGCAGTACTCGAGCGCGACACATCGCTCGCACCGATTCATACGTTCGGCACCTCGGGCAAGCTTTCGTTCCTACCGCGCACCCGCGAGCAAGTGCGTATTACGGTGACGTTGAATGCACGTTGCGTGCGAGACTTCGATGGAGCCTACGCTGGGCCTGACTTGCTTGTCGATCATCGCCCCCTGATAGCGCCCTCCTACCGGCGTGGCGCGAGCGCTATTGCGCGCGGCATGAATCTTATGGCGGAACTGTACGGCGGTGGCACTGCCTTGTTTCTGTATCCGGAGGCCCTCTTCAGCGCCGATGTGCTCTCACTCGCCGGACGCCTTCGCGCGGCTGAGACCCGCGGCGAAGCCGGTCGTCTTGAGCTGCCGGCCGCGTTGCAGGCCCGGCGCCAGGAATTCGCTCAGCGCGAGGCCAACCGGCCGCAGGATCTGGACCGCTTCTTTACCGAGGCCGCGAGCCGCTTTGCTGGGCGCGAAGTGTTTCTCTTCGCGGTCTGGCCTATCCTCTTCGAGTGGGCCGATGAGGGGCTTAAGCGCGGACTGAAAGGCATCTTCGGCCCCAACTCGATTCTGACCTCTGGCGGCGGCTCGAAAGGTCGTCCGCTGCCGCCCGACCACCGCGAGCGCATTGCCGAATTTCTCGGTTTCACGCGTACGCTGGAGTTCTTTGGCATGAGCGAATTGATGGCGAACGCGCCTCGCTGTCAGCTCGGTAATTATCATTTTCCGCCGGTCGTGATTCCGTTCGTGCTGGACGGCGATACCGGTCAGATGCTGCCGCGAGAAGGCTTACAGACAGGGCGGCTCGCGCTCATGGATCTCCTGCCCGATAGTTACTGGGGCGGACTTGTAACAGGCGACCAGGTAACACTCGGCGGCTTCGGCACGCCATGCGACTGCGGGCGGCGCGGCCCGTACGTGCACCCCGAGATCAGCCGTTACAGCGACCTTAAGAATGGCGACGACAAGATCAACTGCGCAGGCGCACCCGAGGCACATGACCGGGCAATCGAGTTTCTGCTCGATCGTAGCGGCGCATGAGTTTTAAGGTACCGCTGATCGTGCGCGGGCAGGTCATTGAGTCCGACTTGGTAGAGTACGGTGGACGTCGCGAGGCCGCTCGGTTCCGCGCTCCGGCCCTCGCCTCGCACCTCGCCGCGCTGGTGCTCGAGGCGCCCTCGCGCATGGCCGACCTATATCAGATCTCCTTCGATGAGATCGTGGCCTTCCTCGGCAAGCTGGGCGAGCGTCTGGATCCGGACCGCAATACCTACCTGCAAGAGGCCTTCGAGCTGTCGCGGCTCACATCGGGACTCTCCGAGCCGATCCTCCGTCATCACTACCGGCAGATACCCGGCTACTTCGAACCTCGCGTCGTACGTGAGCTTGCCGAACGCCTTATCGGCAGGGCGTACCTCGAGGGATGGGTCGAACAACCTGCGGCTCCGCAGGACATCTCGCGACTGCGAATCCGCGCCTTCGGCGCTCGTGCAGTTCACGTCATAGCCGGCAACGTGCCGGTTGTCGGCGCAACCACGGTCATCCGCAATGCGGTGACGCGCTCGGACGCCATCGTGAAGACCCCATCCAACGATCCACTCACCACGGCCGCAATCGTGCGCACCATGGTCGACGTGGCAGCCGATCACCCGTTGACCCGTCATGTATCCGTGGCCTACTGGAAAGGCGGCGACCCGGAAATCGAGGAATATCTCTACGACCCACGCCGCATCGAGAAGATCATCGCCTGGGGCGGCTTCGCAGGAATTCAGAGCGTGAAACGCTACCTGCAACCCGGGCTCGACCTCATCACCCTCGATCCGAAGCACAGCAGCTCACTCATCGGCCGAGAAGCCTTTGAAAGCGGCAGCACGCTTCAGTCCGTCGCGCGGCGACTGGCGCTCGATATCGGCGGCCTGAACCAGGAAGGGTGCGTGAACGCCCGCGTCATCTATGTCGAGTCCGGCACCGATGCCGCGGGAATCGAACGAGCCGATCAACTCGGCGCCCTCACCTTCGCCGCGCTCCAATCACTGCCGGACTTTCTGAGTACGCCACACAAGGCCTTCGATCGAGAACTCAAAGCCGAGCTCGACGCGCTGAGTTTGCTCGAGGATGAATACCGCGTTTTTGGCGGGCGGCGCAACGAGGGAGCGGTGATCGTCTCACGCTCATCGCAGCCGGTCGACTTCGCACGCCAGCTCGCCTGCCGGGTCGGCAACCTCGTGCCGGTCGATTCACTCGAGACCGCAGTGCGCTCGGTGAACGCGTACACACAGACAATCGGTATTTATCCTGAGTCCCTGAAGGAAAGCCTGCGTGACCGGCTGGCGCTGCACGGCGCGCAGCGCCTGGTCTCGCTCGGCGCTGCGACGCTGCATCAGCATCCCGGACCGCAGGACGGCATTGAACCGCTGCGCCGCATGGTGAAGTGGATTACCGAAGAGACTTTCGACGGCCGGCGCTTGGACGAGACCGTTGCCGGCCGCCACGAAGTCTGAACACGCTCCGAATCACCCGGTCAGATGGCACGCGATTGAACTCGTCGCCTGTTGACGAATGTGATCTTGAGGTCGTATCGCCAAGTGCTCCGCGCCGAATCTCGGTTAGACTGACCGGAAAATAATTGGAGGACTGAACCATGCGCGCGTGGCAGGTTACCGGACGGGGTGAGCCGCACGAAGTGATACGAGTGGCGAGTGCTGAGCTGCCGCCGGGTCCGCTGGGCCAGGGCGAACTCAAGATCCGCGTGTGCGCTGCCGCGCTCGGCTTTCCGGACGTGCTGATGTGCCGGGGGATCTATCCGCTGACGCCCCCGCTGCCATTCACGCCGGGCCAGGAATTCTTCGGCGAGGTGACCGCCGCGGGGGCCGGAACGACGACTCCGGTCGGCACCCGGCTGATGGGCATTGCCGCTTTCATGGTCGGCCACGGCAGCTTCGCCGAGCAATGTACGACGCACGAGAGCATGACCTTCCCGGTGCCCGAAGGGATGTCGGCGGAGGAAGCGGCCGGGTTCACCATCCAGTTCCACACCGCCTATATCGGCCTGAAGCGGCGTGCCAGGCTTGCGGCGGGTGAGACCCTGCTCGTCACCGGCGCGGCCGGCGGCACGGGCACCGCGGCCATCCAGATGGGTAAGGCGCTGGGCGCGCGGGTGATCGCCGCCGCCGGCGGCCCCGACAAGACGGCCGCTTGCAGTGCGATCGGCGCCGATCTCGTGATCGATTACTTGGTGGAAGATTTCGCCGCTGCGGTCAATGCTGCAACCGGCGGCCGGGGCGCGGATGTCGTGTTCGACCCGGTCGGCGGGGAGACCTTCGAAAAGTCCCTCGGCTGCCTGGCGATGGAAGGCCGCATCCTGCCGATCGGCTTCGCCTGCGGGAAATGGGGCAGCGTCAGCCCCGAGCTGTTCGCGTTCAAGAACGCATCGCTGGTGGGCGCGGTCGCCGGCATGTTCCCGCGCCAAGACATGCTCGCCATGCATGAGGAGATTCTGAGGCTCCATGCCGCGGGCAAGCTCGAGCTGTCCCTCGACCGGGTGATCGGCTTCGACGGGATCGGCCAAGGTCTCCAGGATCTGGCCGATCGCAAGGTGCGCGGGCGCGTGGTCGCGAGCTTCTAGATTCAGCCCGCGGCATCGGCTCCGCCCCCATACACGCACCGCGGATTCGGGCGCCTCACTGGATGACAAGGGCGTTGTCGATCAGGATCTCCGCCCCGTTGATGTAGCGCGACTCATCTGAGGCGAGGAACACCACGAGATTCGCCACGTCCTCCGGCTTTCCCAAGCCCCAGGGGGCCGCCTCGTAGTCCGCCATCTTCATGCCGAAAACTTCGTTGGCGGCTGCGAGCATCGGGGTTTCGATGGCGCCTGGGTGCACCGAATTGCAGCGAATACGGTACTTATTCATCTGGCAGTGCAAGGCGATGCTCTTGGTCATGGCGCGCACCGCACCCTTGGCGGCGCTATAAGCGAAAAAAACCGGATAGCCGAGGTGCGAGGCGACCGAACTCATGTTGATTATCGAGCCGCCCCCACTTGCGTTGATCACTGGGATCGCCGCCCTGCACCCGAGGAACACGCCTTCAGACATTACCGAATTTGCGAAGCGAAACTGCTCCAGCGTGGTGGTCTCAGGCGTCGCCGCGACCATCACGCCGGCGTTGTTCACCAGCACGTGCAGGCCGCCGAAACGGCGACTGGCCTCCGCCACCACTTCCGTCCAGCGCTTTTCGTCGCGCACATCCTGTGTCGCAAAGGCGGCGCAGCCGGGACGTACGGCGCCAAGAGCAGCGGCCACATCCTGCCCGGCGCTCGTGTTGACGTCGGTGAGCAATACCTGAGCGCCGGCCCGGCACAATGCTTCGGCGTCGGCGCGGCCCATTCCGGAAGCGGCGCCCGTGACGATCGCAACTTTGCCCTCGAGGCGATTCATAGCATGCGTCCTGCGGCCTTACTGGGCTGACACGCTAGCAGTCGACCCAACCGGTTTCAATCATTTTACCTTTTCAAGCACAGTGGACGCCCGCCCGCCAGCTCGGTCAGGTACCCACGCAGTTACGGTAGGTGACCGCTGCCATCACGTGATACGTATTGACTCTCGTTGTTGCGCGGATTGCACTCACGCCGCGCCATGTATCAAGCAGAGAGAACCCCCAAACGCTCATTCTCCAGTCCATACTGGTGCTCGCTTCTCCAGAAAAGCACGCGGCCCCTCCTGAAAATCCTTGGTCTTCATCAGGCGTCGTAGGGCTTCCGTGGTCAGTGCGAACAGTTCCTCATCGGAGTGATCGAACGCCTGGCGCGCGATGTTGAGAGCCTCCTTCACCGCGACCGGCGCATTTACCGCAATCGCTTCGGCGAGCTTAAGGGCCTCGGCCCGTTCCTGACCATCCGGCACGACGCGGTTGACGAAACCCAGCTCATAAGCGCGCCGCGCACCGATCCGCTCACCGGTGGCGATGAGTTCAAGGGCAATTGCCCTCGGAAGCTGCCGCGGCAGTCGACTGACCCCACCGGCGCCGGCCACCAGTCCACGCTTCACCTCCGGCAAGCCGAACTCAGCGCTCTCACCGCAGACGCGCATGTCGCACGCGAGCAAAATCTCACAACCGCCGGCTACCGCGATGCCACCCACCGCAGCGATCCACGGCTTCATGCGGCGGGAATTGACGAACCCTGCGAAGCCGCTTACCGGGTGCACCATCCCGCCGCCGCCGGGTTTCATCACCTCGGACAGGTCGGCACCGGCGCAGAAGGTCCGGGGACTCGATGAAGCCAGTACTGCGACGCGAATGTCAGGCTCGCTCTCCGCGGTCTGCACGGCATCGTGCAGCGCATTGGCGATGTGGCCGTTGATGGCATTTCGCTTGTCCGGTCGATTAAGGGTTGCAACCAGAATGTGCTTCCCCACCCGCTCAATTAGAAGAACATCTCCGTTAGCCTGCGAGGTCATACAGGTCCCCTTGCTTGTCAATGCATCCAGTAGACGAAGCCGTCCGGTCCGGGAACAGCAGCTCCCTGCTTCCCCACCGGCTCGTTCGCACCCGAAACGAGAAATGCGAGTCCGGCCTTATCCTCTCGAGGCACGCGACATAGGAAGCGCTCGCCTGCAACGCTGCGCCCGATAATAGTGCCGAAGCGCGGTTCACCATTGCGATCGAAGGGCACGGCGTAGGTCTCGATGGTGGCTGCCCCGGAATAGTCCTCAATGAGCCGTGGAATAGCGCCGCGGCGGGAGTCGGCCTCACGTTGATAGTCGTAGGAGCGCGGCGGCCGAGCGGCTAGCGCTCGCTGACGCGTGAGAATCAGTGAATGGTTGTGGGTGACAAAACCGCCATTGCCGTAAAGGAGCCCATGGTTACCGCGCGTGCGCAATCGGTTGACTAGCGTCGCCGCCGCGTGGGTCATACAGTTTCCGATCGGTGCACCGCCGAAAGTCAGGCCGCCGTAAACGCTGTGCGGTCGCTCCAGCGGCCAGTCGAGCACCCGGCGCGCCATCTTGGGGATACAAGGAAAACAGCTGTAAAACTCTACATAGTCAAGGTCGGTGCTACCCAGGCCGTTTGCCGCCAAAGCCTCGGTGAGCGAGACCTCCATGCCAGCAGAATAGTCGTAACGATCGCGCTTCAGAAAATCGTCGGGCTCGTGGGCAGCCGCGCCTGCGCCCACGTAGACGAGCCGATTCTCCGCTATCCCAGCCGCGGTGGCCCGGGCGAGCGACGTTACGATCACCGCCGCTCCCTGGTTGACGCTGTTGTTGGCGACCATCAACTTGTTGTAGGGAAACGTAACCGGTCGGTTGTCCGCAGAAGGCGTCAGGATTTGCTCCGGCGTATACCGAGTTCGAATCCAGGCGTCGGGATTGTCCGCGGCTATCGTGGACATGCCGGACCAGATCAGCGCCGATTCCAGTTGCGCTTCGGCGAGTTTCTGGCCCCACGCTGCACGGCAGGCATTCTCGTAAAGCGGGTAGATGTCAGTTGCCGCCAGCAACCCGTATTTCCTCAGAATTGGTTTGAAGTGCTGTTCGGCTACCTCGCGCAGCAGATCCTGCCTGGGTGCTTGACCGGTCGCCGCGCCTCTTTGTGCCTCCAGCGCCGCACGCTTGGCGCCGGTGCGCAATGCTTCACCGCCAACCACGGCCGCGATCTCGGCCTCACCGCTCGCAATGCGGTTGGCCGCCTCGTTAAGCAGTCGGACCGGTCCATCGCCGCTCGGATCCGGCGTCATTGCCAGGTGCGTCGGCGCGATTCCGAGGGCTTCCACCAATCGCGGTGCGATCTTTTCAATCGAGGGCCAGGTCATGGTGGGCCATGACATCTGGTCGACGACATCGAGCGCTTGCAGCTGCGCCAGGAACCCGCCGCCGGCATCGCGATCGGCACTTTCGAGCGCTGCCTTCATCAGCGCCAGCGTATCAAGACCCGCGGCGTCCTCCTTGGGGCGGTCGTTGATCTGGCCGACTCCGACGATCACCGGAATACGTGCGTCCTGTGCGTTATCCATAGTCTGCCGCCTCGACCGAAACGACCAACGCGTCCAGCGCCTCAATCCTGTCGCCATCCACCAGCAGAGGATTAACTTCCAAGACCGCAATATCGGGCCCGAGCGCAAGAGCCGCCTCGCCAATTCGGACGACGGTTTCGGCCAAGATCCCTAAGTCAACCGGAGGCGAACCCCGATACCCCTCGAACAGCTTGGCGCCGCGCAGACGTCGCAACGCGCGGATCACATCGGCGGTCCCGACCGGCAAAGGTTCGATTACCGTGTCATCAAGCACCTCGATCCAGATGCCCCCCAGCCCCAGCGACATCACCCATCCCCAATGCGCATCGCGTGCCAGACCGACGAACATCTCGATGCCAGAGGCGCGCATTGGCGAGATGAGCGCCCCCTCGAGCCGTGCCGCCGGCCTGGATTTCTGTACCGCTCCGAGAAGCTGCCGAAATCCCGCGGCGACTTCAGTATCCCCGTTAAGATTCAACAGAACGCCGCCCGCTTCGGTTTTGTGTTGAATGTCAGGCGACAGAATTTTCAACACCACCGGCGCGCCCACCGCGCGATACGCCTGGATCGCCTCCGTCTCGCTGCGAACCACCGTGGCCGGCACGACCGGAACCCCGCACTTAGTAAGATATTCGAGTACGTCGCGCTCGGATCCGAACTTTCGTGGCGTAGCTTGCCGCTCCCTAGTGGCGAGACTCATCGGCGCTGCCTGCCTCAGGCGCGCCGACCAGCGAATCACGCTGCCGAGCGCCGCAAGCCCCGAGCCGATGCCCGAGATGACATAGGGAATTTGCATATCCTTGATGAACTGCCGCCCGTATTCGGTAAGGCACTGGATGTAGCTTGTGAGAATCGGCCCGGGTGGGTCTGCAGCCCGCAATCCCGCGACGATGTGCTCCCAGGCGGCCTGCCAGTCCGGCAGCGGCGCCGCCGGGATATCGAAATTGCAGACCGTGAGTCCGATATTGGGATCTTGCGCGATCGTTCGCAGCACGCGTTCCCACATCGTCGGATCGCGCATGACCGCACCCGTCAGATCAAGCGGATTGTGCGTCTGGCCGATATCGCTCACGATACCGCGAAGCCTCGCCTGGGTAACATCAGCGAAGGGTGGCACTGGCACACCAGCTTCCCTGGCCGCGTCGGCGATCATCTCGCAGGCGCCCCCGGAAACCGACACGATCGCGACGCCCGCGCGATGCAGCGGTGGCGTGTTGGCGATGGTCGCTGCGGTGATGATCAGCTGCTCGGTGGAATATACCCTCTGAATGCCAAAACGATCACAGACTGCGTCAAACACGCGGTCGTCGCCCACCAACGTGCCGGTGTGTGCGGCGACCAAAGCCGCCGTACTCGGCGCACGCCCGACTTTCAAGATCACGAGGGGCTTGCGTCTCTCAAAGGCACGCTGCGCCACCTCCGTGAATGCCACCGGACGGCGCACCGTCTCGGCGAAGATGCCGATGGCCTTGATCTCAGGATCTTCCAGCAGGAAGTCGATGACCGAGGTCGTGTCGATGCCGGCCTCGTTCCCTGTGGATATGAGATGCGTCAGACCGATGCCGATCTGATACGCGAAACTTGCAAGCTGTATGCCGGTGGAGCCACTCGCCGAAATCATAGCGATCGACGCCGGCAGCGGCGCGAATGGGCCGACCATGGCACCGACGGCGATGCGATCCTTGAAGTTGATGAACCCCAGACTGTTAGGTCCGAGCAACTGCAAATCGTGAGCAGTGATTAGTGCCTCAAGCCGACGCTGCAACTCGGCACCGGCAGCGCCGGTTTCTGCGAACCCCGAGGAGACCAGCACGAAGTTGCGAATGCCGGCGGCAGCGGCTTCCTCGAGCGCCTCAAGCACCGCGACCTGTGGCACGCACACATAAGCTAGATCGACCGCACTCCCAATCTCTCGACACGAGGCCACTGCGGGGCGACCGTGCGCGGGTGCTGCGCGCGGATTGACCATGTGAACTTCCCCGGCAAAGGCGAACCGCCCGAGATTGGCGGCGGCCATAATGGAGAAGGGATTGCGGTCGGAAGCTCCGATCAGCGCGATCGAATTTGGCCGGAACAACCGTGACAGTGTATGAGCCGCGCGCGGCACAGGGTCTTTCATTCAGGTCGGACCGATGTCGTTGGTGTCAGTTCAGGGCACCGCGCTCTGCTTGGCCGCCGCGCGCTTCGCGAACCACCGGCCCATCGCCACTAGGCCTGCGAAGTACACCACGCCGAAAGCCAGCGTCGCAAACACGTTGGGGAAGCTGACGTGCGCCTGCACCAGTGGCATCGACGCAATCGTCAGAAATGTCATTGTCGTGAGATTCACGACTAGCTTCAGCCAGCCCATGATCTGGCAGTAGACCATCGCCAAGATCAGGCACAGGATCGGCGCTAACGCGGCCGGTCCCAGCATGGGCGGCAGCGACTGAAGCGCGTATCCGACGAGCACGCCGGCGCAAGCGCCGACCGCACAGCCGGCCAGCTCAGAATGATCCAGGTGGCTGACCGCCCAGCACACCAGAAATATGAAGCCAGCCCAGCTTTCGGTAAGCCCCATCGCATAATTCAGGGTCAAGTACAGGGCCACAACGACGACGACCGCTGCGAGTACCAGCAGCCCTTTGAGCGGAGTGATCCTGGCATGGCTCGGCGCCCCTCTCTCATGATCCGCCGACGGCAATGAATGGTTCATATGGCCTGCTACTTTCACGAGATTCCAAGTTCACGGCAAGAGTCGCCGCCTTCCTGGACTTAAAGACGAACACTGTGAAGTCCCAAGACTAAGGCGACATTCTGGCTCCCTTCTCGACCCAGGAGCAAAGCCGACTGGGCGAGCCTGTGATACGAGAAGCCACAGCCCGGGCGTCACCCGCATTTGGACGTGAAGTTCCTCGAGCGGATCGCTCGAGTTCGCGGTTTATAGTCCTGCCTCCTTTATCCTCGGCGAACCATACTTCGCATACTCCCCCGACATCAGATCACCGAGGGAGCAGCGCGCTCCGTCGGTGTCGTACTGCATCCGTTAGGCCTCGCCCCTGAGCCATGGTAAGAAACCAGTGTGCATTCAGGCACTCGTCCCGGAAGCGAGCGTTGAAGCTCTGATGTAAGCGTTCTCAATTGGCTTACCCGGGACGGCTAAAGCTCAGACGCGCTCCGGCCTGGTACGCCCATGCAACGAGCACCTCGGCGGCACAGCAGGACGATAGGCAGCAATGACCTGGCCGTTCACCGCTGCTCCAGATAGTGCATCGCCAGGGCCTGCAGCTCACGCAGCGCGCTCGTACGCCCAGCCAGATCCGCCTCATCACTCAAGGAGCTCGCGGCCTTCATGAGCTGCAGTACCACGATCGCGCGCTCGCGCGCGGCTTCCGCCGACAGCGTCGGGGAGCGCGCACGCAGGATCGCGGCGATACGCTTGCGCAGCAGGTAGCGGAAAGTCTCGCGGCGCGTGCGCTCGTCCATGCGGGCCTCGGCCAGCGGCATCGTCGCTGCACGCTCCTGTGGATGGCCCCGCAGCACCCTGAACAGACCCTCGACTAGGGCACGGGTGTCGAGATCGCAGGCGCTTGCTTCGAGCGCTTCGAGGTCCGCCGCCAGCAATGCGACATAGTTCTGCACCAGCGTGTCGGCCAGCGCCTCCTTGCAAGGAAAGAACTGGTACAGCGAGCCGATAGGCGCCCCCGCACGCGCCGCTATCTCGGTCATGGTTGCGGCCTCGTAGCCCTTCTCGGCGAACACCGCCGCGCCGGCCGCGAGCAGCTCCGCCACACGCCGCTTGCCGCGCCGACGCTTGGGTGCGCGCGCCGCCGCCACTGCCTCGCTTGACATTTATGAGCCTCGCCTCATAATTCTAGATAGATGAGCATACCCTCATGATCCTCCCCAAAGCCAGTCGAGGCGATTCCACGCCTCTGCGGCGCGCCCTTGGTAACGACAGGAAGCACGATGGAACTCAATGCGAAAACAACTGCCCTGGTGCTGATTGACCTGCAGAAGGGCGTGCTCGCCATGCCGGTTGTGCCCCAGCCCGCCGCGACCATTTTTGAGCGCTCGAAGCAGCTCGCGCTGCGCTTTCGCACCGCCGGCAGCCCCGTCGTGTGGGTGCGGGTATCTTTCGCCAGCGACTTCGCCGACGCACCGCGCGCTAAGGTCGATCAGCCCAGCGACTTTGGCGCCTTACCGCTCGGGTGGGACGAGTTCCCGGAGCCTCTGCACTCCGCCGATGTGATAGTGACCAAGCATCAATGGGGCGCCTTCTATGGCACCGACCTCGATCTGCAGCTGCGGCGCCGAGGGGTGCGCACAATCGTACTGGGCGGTATCGCGACCAGCATCGGTGTCGAATCTACGGCGCGCAGTGCCTGGGAGCACGGCTACGAGCTGGTCATCTGCGAGGATCTGTGCGCCGATCTCCACGCCGAGACGCACGCCTTCAGCTTCAAGCACATCTTCCCGCGCCTGGCGCGCGTCGCGACCTCGGAAGCCATCACACTCGAATGAGCGCACCCGAGGTTTCTGCCTCCGCCCCGACTCCCACACCCCGGCTCGGCGCCTGGCCACCGCCCCTGCTGTGGCTGTCGTTGCTGGCGCTGTCGGCGCTCATCTCCGCAGGCTGGGGCGCGCTGGGGCTGCCGGCCGCGTTGCTGCTGGGGCCGATGATCGGCGGCATCGTGTTCGGCGTGAATGGTGCGCGCCTGGCGGTGCCGCGCGCGCCCTATCTCGGCGCACAGGCCCTGATCGGCGCCATGGTCTCGGGAAGCATCACGCCCTCCATCTTCGTGACCTTCAGCCACCAGTACCTGCTGTTCTGTGTCGTCATGTTCGCCACCCTGCTCGGCGCCGCGGGCATCGGCTGGCTCATCAGCCGAACGGGTCTCATCCCGGGCGCGACCGCCGTGTACGGGACCTCACCGGGTGCGGCGGTCGCGATGGTCGTGCTGGGGGAGGCAGAAGGCGCCGATCCGCGTCTGGTCGCCTTCATGCAGTACTCGCGCGTACTGCTGGTAGCGGTCGCAGCCGCACTGGTGGCGCGTTTCTGGGCGCAGGTCGGCGGCGCCCACACGCCCGCCGCGCCCTGGCTGAGCCCCGTGCATTGGGGCCACCTCGCCATCGTGCTCGCGCTGGCGCTGCTCGGGCAGCAGCTTGCGCGCCTGCTACGCCTGCAGGCGTGGGCCCTCCTCGGTCCCATGCTCCTGTTGTCGACACTGCACGCCGCCGGCTGGGTCAGCATCGACCTGCCGCGCTGGTTGCTCGCTGCAGCGTATGCCCTGCTCGGCTGGCATATCGGTCTCGGTTTCCGGCGCGATGCGCTTATCCATGCAGGCCGCGCACTGCCCGTGGTGCTCGCCGCCGCGGTGTGCCTGATGGGACTGTGCGGGGCGCTGGCCTGGTGCCTGACACGGCTCGCGCACACCGACGCACTGACCGCCTATCTAGCCACCAGCCCCGGCGGGCTCGACTCGGTGGCCATCATCGCCGCCTCGACGCCGCACGTGGATCTGCCGTTCGTGATGGCACTGCAGGCGCTGCGGCTGGTGTTCGTCATCTGCCTGGCGCCGCCCATCACGCGCCTGGTGGTCAGGCACTCACCGCATCTGCAGGCGGCGCGGATCTGAGCCGCGTCAGGCGCAGATCTATCTCGCCCACTCTGCTGCCGTATCAGCCACGATGATTCGCGGGGTGTGTGAAGCCGGGGCACAGCGGCTGGGCTCGAGGCACTGGATTTGCACCGATGTCTCTGCCACTGCCTGCAAGATAGCGGGAAGCAACGAACCAGGCAGCGCGGTCGAACGGTTCCGCTGTTCCATCCAATCAACGCCACGCGAGCGGAAGAGTTCGGTGAGCGCCGCTTTGCCGTGGCAGCCCGGGCTATGTCAAAACGTTGTTCCGCGGCAACACGCACTGAGCGGACATAGCGTGCGCTGGCTCACGCTTTCAAGACGGGCAGCGATGCGCCTGCTCGATGGCAATTACGCTTTTCTGCCTCGCGTTCGGCGGCAGGCGGAACCTTGCGAATGTCAGCCTTTCCGACAAGTTTTGTGCGCTTCTGGTTGTGCTCGATAGCGCTCTACACGGGTTCGGCCACCGCGCAGTCCGTCTCCGTACCGACGCTTGCCGTCGATCCCACCGTGAGTCGCCAGCCCATCAGTTCGCAGATCTACGGCATCGCAAGCTATGGCCTCGATACGAGCTTCGCGCAGGAGATCCAAGTCCCGAACGTACGCTGGGGCGGCGACGCGACCACGCGCTACAACTGGATGGTCGACTCGAGTAATTCGGGCTTCGACTGGTACTTCGTCGGTGGTAACGGTCAGACCACGCCGGTGCCGGGCGCCTCGGCGGATCTCATGGTTAAGACCTACGCACCGGCGAACGCACTCATCACGATTCCCATAATTCCCTACGTGAACAAGTCTGCGGCGTGGAGTTGCAGCTTCCCCGTATCGGTATACGGACCGCAACAATCCACTGACCCGTACCTGCATCCCAACGGGGACAGCTGCGGTAACAGCCTGACTACGACCGGTGCTCAGCTGACGGACACCAACGTCCCCGCCAATCACATCGGCAACAGCACCGCCCTGCAGCAGCAGTGGGTCGGGCACCTGGTCAGCACCTTCGGTGCTGCCACGCACGGCGGCGTCGCGTTCTACCAGCTGGATAACGAGCCCTACGGTTGGGGCAACACGCATCGGGACGTCATGCCGGGCGGCGCCACTTACCCGACCATCGTTCAGCTCGGCCAGCAGTACGCCGCGGCAGTGAAGCAGACGGACGTGGGTGCGCTCGTGCTCGGACCTTCGGATTTCACTCTTGGGGGCTGGATCGGCGCCCCGAGCCAGCAGGGAGGGCTGTACGCCGGGCAGTACTATCTGCAGCAGATGGCCGCGTACCAGCAGCAGCACGGCCAGCGAATTCTCGACTACTTTGACGAGCACTACTATTTCAATACCTCAACGCCTGCTGCCCAGCTCGCCTCGACCCGCACGCTCTGGGACCCGACGTACAACGGCGGCACCTGGGTGGAGCAGTACTACTTTGACGGCCCGATGCAGCTCATCCCGCGCTTCAAGAGTTGGATCAGCACGTACTACCCCGGCACCAAGCTTTCGATCTCGGAATACAGCATCGACAGCGGTCAGAAGTCGATCGTAGATGCCATCGCCGAGATGGACGTCCTCGGCATCTACGGCCGGGAACAGCTGGATTTCGCGAACATGTGGAGCCCGCCCGCATCAACCGATCCGATCGCCTACGCCTTCCGCATGTTCCGCAACTACGACGGCAACGGACATCAGTTCGGTGACGTTTCCATCAGCGCGACGAGCAGCGATCAGGGGTCGCTGTCAATCTACGGGGCCCAGCGTTCGAGCGATGACGCGATCACGCTGCTCGTAATCAACAAGAGCACCGCCGCGATCAGCGCCTCCATCCGCTTCGCGGACGTATACCTGCCCACCAACGCGCAGGTGTATACCTACTCGGGCGCGAATCTCCAGGCGATAGTGCCGGCCGCGGACGCCCCCTTCGCAAACGGCAGCCTCGCTTACACCTTTCCAGGCTACTCTGGGGTGCTGTTCGTGGTGCAGCCGGTCGCAGTATCGACCACGACGAGCCTGACGGCCTCGGCCACGCAGATTACCGCCGGGGAAGCTGTCACGGCCTACGTACACGTGGCCGCGCAGGGCGGGTCGGCAACGCCGACCGGCAGCGTCTCCTTGTTCGATGGCGCCACCGCACTCGGAAACATGGCGCTGAGCAACGGTGCCGCCTCATTTTCCGTCCCTGCTCTCGGGATGGGCACGCATAGCCTGGGGGCTGCATATTCGGGGACACTCGGCTATGCACCCTCCACCTCCAGTCCGGTAAGTATTTCGGTCAGCGCGCCCGGCTCAGCCCCCGTCCCGGACTATGTGCTTACACTCTCCGCAGCTTCAGTCAGCGCGACGGCGGCGCTAGCGGCCTCAATGACCGTCAGCGTGATCTCGCAGAACGGCGCGTGGGCGAAGCTCTCTTTCGCGTGCTCCGGATTGCCGGACGGCTGGTCCTGCAGCTTCTCCCCCTCGAGCGTGTCCGGCGCCGGCACTGAGACCACCAAACTGACGGTCAGCGCCGCCAAGAGCGCGACCATTGGAACCGGCGCGACCTCCGAATCGCAGCTCGCGATGGTTTGGCCACTGCCGTTGCTGCTGCTGGGACTCGCGCGCCGGGGTTCCCGTCAGTGGCGGTTGCTGCTCGCCCTTGCAGCGGTCACGCTGGTGGCGGGTTGCGGCGGTGACTCGGCCAGCAGCGGCTCGGGGACGGGCCCGAGCACTGCGAGCAGCTACTCGGTCACCGTGACCGCTTCCGGCAGCAACGCCCCAAGCCGCTCGGCGCAGTTCGTCCTCAACATCAACCCTTAAGCACGCCAATCCGCTGCAGGGGATGTGCACGTGAACGCGCGTCCCCACTCACCCGTCCAAGTCAAGGTCTTGCGCGGATCATCAACGGATTAGCATTCCGCTGGCAGCCAGTTACTTCGACAGATCGGTGAATAGCGACAGCATGTATGCCATGGATGGCTGAACATCTCCCACCGGGATACGCTCGTTGAGCCCGTGGGCGAATCGATCGCTGTCTTTGATGAAGAGCGGACTTACTCCGTAGCTGGGAACGTGCTCATTGCGAAACCACATGCTGTCGCTCGCGCCCGCTGACATTGTGGGAAATACGGGTACCCCCGGATAGCCGAGGTGGATGGCTTTCGTAACCGCGGCAACCACATCCGGGCGAATGGGGGAAGCGTCGGTTGCAACGCTGCCCGTGGAGACATCCTTGAACTGAACTGCGGCGTCCTCCGCGACACGCCGCAGTTCCGCCATGATCTCGGCACGCGGATGACCGGGGAAAATCCGACAATTGATGTTAGCGGTGGCCCGCTGGGGAAGCGCGTTGAGCGCGTGGCCGCCGCTAATCATTGTCACGACGCAGGTTGTGCCGATCTTGCCGACGGTCGCCGGATCCGCTCGCAAAGTGGCAACGGCCTTCGAATCGGTCGGATCAGCAGCAAATGCATGCATTGCCCCCGCAATCTCCGGACTCTCGTAACGTGCCGCAGCCATGAAATAAGCCCGAGTCAGGTCACTTAGCTCCGGCTTAAACTTGTATTGGCCGATTCGCACCAGCGCGGCCGCCAGCTGATTGATGGCATTCGGATCATATGGCCGCGAGCTATGACCTCCGGGGGAAGTTACCGCGAGCTCGAAATCGGCATACGTTTTCTCCGCGCCCGACCAGATGAAGTATTGCGGTTTGCCCTGCGGATCCAGCTGGCCGCCCGTGCCGTCTACATTAAGGACCATCTCGGCGTTCGAGAGCTCCTTTGCGAGGATCTGAGTCGTCTTCATGGTCGTCTCTTCATCGCCTGAGAGCCCCAGGACGAGGTCCCGTCGCGGCTCGTAGCCCTCCCGTTTGAGTTCGATGAGTGCGGCGACTGCCAACGCGTCGTCCAGCTTCATGTCGCTAGACCCTCGCCCATATAGCAGCCCGTTCTCAACTACCGGTGTAAAGGGGTCCCGCTCCCAGTCGGACGGCTTGGCCTCGACCACATCCATATGCCCCGAGATTACGAGCGGCTTGAGCTTCGGATCGTGGCCTTTCCAGCGAGCGACCAGGAATGCCGTGTCATCAACCGGCGTGATCGTCACATCCGCGTCGTTGAAGCCGCCGGCCACTAAGGCGGATTTGAACAATGCAGCCACGTGCGGGGCCTGATTGCCGGGCCCCCGCACCGAGCGCAGGGCGATGGCCTGCTTTGCCAGATCGAGCGCCTGCGCATCAGCTCGATCGTGATCAACAGACGTTGCGCTGCCGCTCGAGGCGATCATGAAGAACACGCATGTCCATATCGCGTTGGTCGATCGTTGCACGCCGTTATCCTTTCGAAACTGTGCAAGGCCAGGTTGAGGTGTCGAAGCTCGATACTGCCATCGTCCGTGCCAATCGCCTATCAGGACTTCCTGAGATAAAGTGCGCGAGCCGCGCAACGAATTTCCCGTTAGCTCGGCTGACACGCCGCCCTCGACAAGTTCCTTCCCGACCTACTGGTGGTGCGGGGATTTTTTGCTCTATCGAACGCTCAATCCTGATACGCACCTGTCCCGCACCGAAGCGGATGCCGAAAATGTCCCAGAACGAGTCTCGGCGCCACTCGGATTACGAGTCGGATCGCGTTAGAGCACTTTGCAGGACAACTGGGTCGTTGAAAATTGTGTCCCTGGAGTCACCGCCACCACGCATTTCGAGTGATCGGAGAATTCGTGCATGCAAAGCCGCGTGCGCGGAGAAGAATCCCCGACATTTATACACTCATCGAGGGGAAGTGGTTGCGCCTGCGTTTGCCGGCCGTGTATTAACAATGTCCATCCGATGGCAATCGTAATTGCAACGCCCGAGGTCAGGAACGCTCGCTTGTTCATTTCTCTCTCCGTTGTTGGTTATCCGATTCAGATGCACCGCAAAGGTCGAGTGGCCACGGATCCAACGGTGGCTCCAGCGTCCAGCGAACTACCGGCAGTTCATATTATCGCCGGTCAGATTTCTGAGTCACCCGATGCGCACCATGGCACTGCACGCGGAACCGGTTAAGCGAAAAACCGGGAGCCAGGACGACCTACGGAATGCCAGGTCTAGACGGAGGCCATCCCGCTGAACAACGATTGTGCTTTCACCTGTTTGCTCTCGCGGGCGTTCGCGGTCGGAACAGCTGTCTCAAGGCATCTCACCTCTTGCCGGCTGACGCTCGGAGTAGATCTTCCGATCAGATCGCCCAATTCCTTCGGACTCAATGGCTTCTGAGGCTGTTCGGTCGCAACCCGCGGAGCGAGTCGTGACGCAGACGCATTTGCAGGGCGTTCAAACACTTACAACACCAAACCGGGAACATCGCCCGGCAGCGTGGGCGTGGTGCCCGCGCCCGAGGCCGGCCGACGCGTCAGCAGCAATCCGCCCGGGCGCCACGCCGACAATCTCGATACTCGCGGGCTCGTGGCCGGCAGCACCCTACATATCCCGGTCTCCGCCCACGGTGCGCGGTTCGAGGTCGGTGACGGACACGCCGCGCAGGCTGACGGCGAAGGCGATCAGACCGCAATCGAGACTTTCGCTGCGCGCCCGGCTGCAGCTCACCGTACACAACGACAGGAAGCGCACCCGGCCGCCGGCGGAGACGCCGACCGGCTACATCAGTATGGCCCCCGATTAGGATCTGAACGCGGCCAGCCGCACAGCGACTCAGGAAATGGTAGATTTTCCTCGTGGCCGAGACGAAGCTGACGCGCCACGAGCCGAGTCGTATCAGCCGGTCTGCTTCGCGGGCATGTGGCCATCCAGCTGTGGATAAGCCGAAGGTCGGGATCCACGTGCGTCTGCCGAAGTGCATTTTCGTCGCCAGGTGGGGGCCACGCGGTCCGCGCACTTAAGGGGAACGTCTCGATGAGCAAGCAGGCAGGCCTGAACACCCTGTGTGTGCACAGCGCCCACGCGCCCGAGCCGGCGACCGGCGCACTGGCGCAACCGATCTACCTCACGACCACGTTCGAGCGCGACGCGGATGGCGGCTATCCGCGCGGCTACCGCTATAGCCGCGAAGGCACACCAAATCGCACCTCGCTCGAAGCGTGCATCACGGCACTCGAAGGGGGCATCGGGGCGGCGGCGTTTGCCTCAGGGCTCGCGGCGAACATGGCGGTGCTGGAGCTGCTCAACGCGGGCGATCGCCTGGTAGCGCCGCTCGATGCTTACTATGGCTCGGTCAAACAGTTCACCGAACATTGCAAGCGTCGCGGCGTGACGGTGGAACTCGCCGATTTCACCGACCTCGCGGCAGTGAGCGCCGCCGTCGGCGGGCGCGCACGTGTGGTCTGGATCGAAACACCCACCAACCCGTTGCTCAACATCACGGATCTCGAGGCAGTTACCGCCCTCGCCCATCGCGCTGGAGCACTGGTGGTCTGCGACAACACCTTCGCTACGCCCATCTGCCAGCGGCCCTTCGATTTCGGTGTCGACCTCGTGATCCACAGTGGCACCAAGTATCTGGGTGGTCACAGCGACGTGCTGAGCGGGCTCGCAGTGGTGCGCGAGGACCGCGCGCTGCTCGAGCACCTGCAGGCCTGGCAGCGCACGGCCGGCGCGGCGCTGGCGCCGTTCGATTGCTGGTTGCTGAGGCGCAGCATCGCAACGCTGGCGCTGCGACTTCGCACACAGTGTGCCGGAGCATTGCAGGTGGCGGAATTTCTCGCGCGCCATCGGGCCATCGAGCAGGTGTTCTATCCGGGACTGGCGCTGCACCGTGCTCATGCCACCGCAGTGGCGCAGATGCCCGGGGGCTTCGGCGCGATGCTGTCTATGTGCGTGTCGGGAGGGCGGGATACGGCGCTCGAAACCGCGAGCCGCACGCGCCTCTTTGCACGGGCGACGAGTCTCGGGGGAGTGGCGAGCCTCATCGAGCATCGGGCCTCGATCGAAGGGCCGGAATCGCGCACGCCGCAGAATCTGCTGCGCCTGTCTGTCGGGATCGAGGAGCCGGCGGATCTGATCGCCGACCTAGAGCAGGCGCTGAAGTGAACCCCGTCGTCGCGGCCACCGCGTTCGCACTCCTAGCGTTCGCGGCCAACTCTGTGCTGTGCCGGATGGCGCTGCGCGACGCGCACATCGACCCTGCGAGCTTCATGAGCGTCCGCCTGATCGCCGGGGCGCTCACCCTGTGGCTGCTGGTACGCATCGGCCGACGCGGCCAGAGATTGGGCGGCGACTGGCGATCGGCGCTGGCGCTGCTAGCGTATGCCATCGCTTTTACCTTCGCCTACGTCGGGCTCACGGCCGGTACCGGGGCGTTGCTGCTGTTCGGCGCGGTGCAGGTGGTGATGATCGCCGCAGGCTTCGTCGGCGGCGAGCGCATCGACCGTACCGTGGCCCTAGGCTGGCTGGTCGCTGTGGCCGGACTGATCTTCCTGCTGTCCCCGGGGATCACGGCACCGCCGGCACGGGATGCGATCTTGATGCTGATCGCGGGCTGCGCGTGGGGCGTCTATTCACTGCGGGGGCGGCGCTCGGTAGACGCGCTCGCAGATAACGCCGGGAACTTCGCTCGCTCAGTACCCGGCGCACTGCTCGTCAGCGTACTCCTCTGGAGCCATCGTTCAGCCGATACCGAGGGAATCGTGCTCGCGGTGCTATCAGGCTCGATCGCGTCAGGCCTCGGCTATGCGGCCTGGTATACGGCGCTACCCCGCCTCGGGGCCATCGCGGCCGCCAACGCGCAGCTCAGTGTGCCGGTGATCGCCGCCCTCGCGGGGGTCATCCTGTTTTCCGAGCCCATTACCTTGCGGCTTGCCATCTCCTCTGTGCTGGTGCTCGGCGGAACGGCGCTCGCGGTGCGGCGCACGCTCACCTTCAAGACCGCGCGGGTTGTCAGCGACCGCTAGCGAGCTTGCACCGGCAACCGAGTCACGCGAGCACATGTACCATCGTGAAAGATCACCGCGAGGCCGGGACGAAGCTACGCTCCAAGGGTACAAGGAAACTACTACGATCGTGAGCACCATTGGTCATTGGCATGAGGACGCATGGCAGGATTGTGTAGAGCAGGACGTACATTGTCACTGAGCCGTGGGGATTCCTTCTGATGACGGAAGCGAGTCGGCGCTCCCTATCGGACTCGCACACGCACTCCCCGCGAGTCTTGATGCGCTCTACGTGGTGGGCGTGAGGCGAGTCCTCCCAAGTGCCGCGCGAGAAATGAATGCTGGCGGAAGCCCTTCGATAGTCACCTTAGCTTTTTCTTTGAAGCTTACCTTTCGCTAGGTCCATCCGCCGTCGGACGACTTCCTTTGCCTGCTGACGCAGGCTGCGCGCCTCAAGCTGCGCTGCATTCTTTTGGGGACCTTGGAGCCGCTGCGCTTGCTTCTCGCGCTCGGCGGCTTTGCGTTCGAGTTCAGAACGCTCCGCATCGAGTTCCGTTAGGACCTTCTTTCGCCCCTTGGTATCCATCATTGCTCCTTCGCCAGGCCACGCCCTTGATACAGTAGTGGGCCATCGGAATGTCAGTTGTCTCGGCCAGCCTCTTCAGAGCCGCAAAGACTCCGGGTCGATTGACGCTCGGGCGTGCGCAGTCAATGACCGCTCGCAGTGATTCTCTACGCCAATGCGTCGTGCTCACGAAGCCAATCGGTAATGCGCTCCATGCGTGTGGCAACGCCAAGTTCTACCGAGATGACCAGCACCTTGTCGTGAGTCTTAAGTGGTGATGCTCTACGTGACTTGGGAGACTGAAGTTGAGCCACGACCCTGTGCGGTTGGATGGTCGCCGCCGCTTCCAGCAAATAAGCCACCGCAGAACCGTCGTAAGATGACATGACCGGTTCCACCGGACCGAGTTCGGCGAGTGCCCCCTGCAGCAACGACAGTGATTCGTGAAGGCGGTCGCGCAGATCTTCGCCCTTGTCGAAGCGAATGAGCACCAGATACGGAATGAAACCCTCTTCGCCACCCATCGCTTTCTCAGTACTTCGCTCATTTTGACGCCGCGCGTCACGAGCGCGTTCGCTACAGTTAGCCGCGTCAGATGTCTCGTTTTGCGCGCATGAGAACGGCTCGTTACCGGGCAGGATGCGTCGACACGATGCCTGCAGTGCCCTCTTTCGAGGGCCCCATTACATCAAGCAGCGCGGTGATATCGACTCGCGCTTCACCCAGAGCCTCGGCCGCCTTGAGGTTCGTCACCTGTTCCACGCCTCTTTGGATCTCAGCTAGCCATAGCGACCCTTGCGCAGAATCCCGTATGTTGCCCACGAACATATCCATGAGGTCATCGACCCGCCGCGCCGCCGGTTCCAGCTTGTCACGATCTACTCGGTCGTCTTTGAAGTGCATGAGCGCGTCGCGCGCCTGCGTGAGGCTGGTGCGAAGCGTTCGAAGGTGTGCACGAATCCTCGAGTGCTCCGCACGCGTTAAGCTTGTATTGACTGCCATGTACACTTCCCGGGCCGACATTGGCCTACGAGATCATTGTACTTACTTATTGAACGCAGCCGGTGCTCAAATATCCAATACGGTTGCCGGACCAAAAACCGGGCCACATTTTCCAGGTTTTCGTACGCATTACGGCCAATCGACGTCTCCAAATCGATGCGGTTCAGGTTGCCCCCGATGGACCCATGGGGACTTGCAAAGTCACGGAGAAACGTGAGAGAGCGCATAAGAGCCGCAGAGCATAAAATCGGACGAGGAGCAGACGTCACCACTCGGGGTTACGTGAGCGCGACCGAAGGCTCAAGCGAGCCATGAGATGCTAAGTCTGGCTAATACGCCCTCCGTAACTTATCGGCGACTGTCTTCCAAATGAAGTCGAACTGGGACCATCTAGGATGAAAACATGAAAAAGTCGGACGTGAGCCAAGGCCAGTCGGCATCGGTGCTTATCTCGAAAAGAATCGCCGAACTCGGCGATTGGCGCGGGGAGACCCTAGGCAGAATGCGCAAGCTCGTGAAGGAAGCAGACCCGGACGTCATCGAGGAGTGGAAGTGGACGGGCACTCCGGTTTGGGAGCACCACGGCATCATCTGCACTGGCGAATCCTACAAGAATGTCGTGAAGCTTACCTTCGCCAAGGGCGCGTCTCTGAAGGATCCCTCCCGTCTCTTCAACTCGAGTCTCGAGGGAAACGTACGCCGCGCGATCGACATCCATGAAGGAGAAGAAGTTGACGCGTCGGCCTTCAAGGCGCTTGTTCGCCAAGCGGTCGCGTTCAACAGTTCCGGCAAGGTGGAATCTCGGAAGAACGCGAAGTCCTAACGCATTCTGTACTGGCTCGCTAAGTACGACGCGTCCCCTACTCAGGCTGCTGCTTCCGGCGTTGTCGTTGCAATCTGTAAACCCACATCCTAGACGCACGGAAGCCGGTATTCGCGCGTACCGGCCGGTCGCCGAGGGCGCCCAAGTACTTCGCGCGGGAGCGGCAGACAATTTATGGCACTTGGCGACACTATCTACGTGTTCGACATTGAGCTTGCAAACTCCGACTGCAACGTCTACGAGTCGTTGCGAGTTCGCGTAGCACGTCATCCGTCCGAGACACCGGAGCACATGTTGACGCGCGTGCTGGCCTATTGCCTCGAGTACACTGAAGGGATCGCGCTTTCGAACGGCTTGTCCGAGCCTGATGAGCCGGCGATCGCGGTGCGCGACCTGACGGGGGTGTTGAAAGCGTGGATTGATGTCGGCGCCCCGGACGCGATGCGGCTGCATCGGGCGAGCAAGGCGGTGCCGCGCGTAGCCGTTTATACGCACAAGGATGCCGTGCAACTGGCGGCACGGCTTCGCGTGGAACGGATCCATCGCATCGAGGCGCTCGAACTCTACGCAATGGATTTTGATTGGCTCTCAGATCTCGCGCAACGGCTGCAGCGGCGAACGCAGTTCACGCTGACGGTGTCTGCACAACATTTGTATCTCTCGCTCGGAGAAGAGACGTTTTCGGCGGTCGTCAACCGAATTCCGCTGAGGCAGTAGAGGCCGCTTCACTAAGCTTTCGCGTGGGGGGCGCCTGGAGGCCCTCAGCTGCCGCATCAAGCTGCGCTCCGACATTTTCCTAATCCCTCTCCCGCTTATCGAACGAGCCCGCGGACCCGCGCCGATAACCTCTCGGGGATACAGCATGAAAGTCGCGGTCCCTGACACATCCAGGAGCGGCACCCGAGACAACGGTGAACGCGACTTCGCTGAGTTACATGCAAGCTGGATGAGGAACGCAAGATCCAGAGGTCGCCTAGTGGGCCGAACCAGGCCACGACGTTGGCATTGGCTATTCCCTATGCCGTAGTGCATCGCGTGCGCTACCCTGCATTACGATGCGCCTCCTGCTCGTCACACCCCCGATGATCCAACTGAATACCCCGTATCCCGCGACGGCGTATCTGATGGGGTTTCTGCGCCTGCACGCAGCCGACCTCGAGCTCGAGCTGACCCAAGCGGACGCCTCGCTCACGTTGTTCCTGCGACTGTTCTCAGCGCCGCTCCTCGCGCGCATGGCCGAGGTGCTCCGCCAGCGCGCCCGGACCGCCGGAAGACGTGCCCCGGTGCCGCCGCCGATCGCCCATTTTCTGAAGCACGCCAAGCGTTACGTCGACACTGTCGGCCCGGCAATTCGGTTCCTGCAACGCCGCGATCCGAGCTTGGCATTTCGTATCGTCGCACGCGCATTTCTTCCCGAAGGGCCACGTTTCGAGCATCTAAGCGCGCCTCCTACGGGAGAGCACGCGGGTTTTGACGAGCAGCTGCTGGCTGCCTTCGGCACGCTGGGCACGACCGAGCAGGCTCGCTACCTCGCGAGCCTCTACATCGACGACCTCGCCGACGTTTGGCGGATCGGCATCGATCCGCGCTTCGAGCTGGCCCGCTATGGCGAGCGACTTGCCGCGAGCGCCACGTCCTTCGACCCGCTGCACGAGGCGCTGACGGACGAGCCGACACTCGTCGACACAACGCTTGACGAGCTCACGCGCGAATTAATTAGGCAGCCACCTGATGTCGTTGCCGTGACCGCCCCATTTCCCGGCAATGTCTATGGCGCATTTCGCATGGCGCGCACGATCCGCGCGGCTGCACCGAAGGCAACGCTGATTCTCGGCGGCGGCTGGGTCAACACAGAGCTGCGCTCGCTGGGCGATCCGCGCGTATTCGATTACTTCGACTACGTGACTCTCGATGACGGGGAGCGGCCGCTGCTAAATCTGCTGATGCGGCTGCGAGGTCAGCATGCAGCGCTCGTGCGCACATATGTGCGCAAAGGCGCGCACGTCGTACTCGAAAACGACCCAACGCAGCATGACATTGCACAACGCGACACGGGCATCCCGACGTACGATGGCTTGCCGCTTGGTCAATACGTGTCCGTCATGGAAATGCTAAATCCGATGCATCGCTTCTGGTCGGACGGCCGTTGGAACAAGCTTACGCTGGCGCACGGCTGCTATTGGAAGAAATGCTCGTTTTGCGACGTCTCGCTCGACTACATCGGCCGCTACGATCGGCCGGGCGAGGACATCGTTATGCAGCGCATTCGAGCATTGATCGCGGAGACGGACGAGACGGGTTTTCACCTGGTCGACGAGGCCGCGCCGCCGGCGGGCATGCGTGCACTCGCAGAGCGCCTCATAGAGGAGAATCTCAGCATCACGTGGTGGGGCAACATTCGTTTCGAGAAAACCTTCACGCCCGAGCTGTGCCGCCTGCTCGCCGCAGCCGGCTGCGTAGCCGTAAGCGGCGGGCTCGAAGCGGCGTCGGATCGATTGCTCGAGCTCATGCGGAAAGGTGTCACAGTCGCACAGGTGGCGCGCGTCACTCGTGCATTCAGCGATGCCGGCATCATGGTGCACGCGTATTTGATGTATGGCTTCCCGACGGAGACCGCTCAGGACACGATCGACGCGCTCGAGCGCGTGCGTCAGCTCTTCGCGGCTGGCTGCATCCAATCGGCGTACTGGCATCGCTTTGCGGCGACGGCGCACTCACCAATAGGTCTGCATCCCGAGGAATACGGCATCACACTGCGGCCGCCGCGAAACGCTACGTTTGCACTAAACGACATCGAGTTTAACGACCCCACGGGTACGGATCATGACTTCCTAGGCAGTGGCCTGCGCAAGGCTCTCTACAACTACATGCACGGCGTTGGCCTCGATGCCGACGTGCGTGAGTGGTTCGAGCCGCGCGCGAAAGGCCGACGTCACGGCGGCCGACAGCACGGTCGCAGCCGTTCGCTTCTTTCCGTACCGGTCACCACCGTGCCACCGGACTTGATCGAACGCCTTCTCGCCTAATTCCGATGTGTTGATCGCTCTCAACAAACCGTTCGATGTGAGCTGCAAGTGTCGCCCCGACCCGGGTTGCCGCACGCTTGCCGACTACATCACCTGCTGCGCGATCGTCTTCAACTGGCGATCCCTGAGAGTGGCGTCGCTCGCGTTCATGCTAACGAGCACAAGTCCCACGTTCGCTGCCGACCCCTGGGCTGCCACGCCCGTTCCCGGCATCACACAGCAGGAATTCCACTTTACCAACGGCGATACCCAGCTAGTCGGCACGTTGTATACGCCGGCCACTGGTGACCACTTGCCGGCAGTAGTCGCCCTATGGGGCGCATCGAACCCGCTGCATGACATGCCCCTCTACCGACACCTGGCGCAGGGCTTGCCGGTCATGGGTATCGCTGTCCTCATCTTCGACCGACGCGGCAGCGGACAATCATCGGGTACCTACCAAAGTTCGGTCTATGAGCAACTCGCCGGTGACGGGGTCGCCGCGTGGCAGGCACTTGCCCGTCTGGCACGAATCGATTCGGCAAAGATCGGCTTCTGGGGCATCAGTCAGGGAGGCTGGCTTGCCGTGTTGGCCGCAAATCACACCCCGCAGGCTGCTTTCGTCATCTCCGTTTCGGCGCCGCTGGTCACGCCCGCCGAGCAGATGGATTTTGCCGTCACAAATCTGCTCACCGCACACGGCTATTCGCGACAGGAGATCCAGGAAGCGATACAGCTCCGCCACATTTGGCAGGACTATTTACACGGCAGGGGTAGCTATGCGGCAACTGCGGCCGCGCTGCAACGCGGCGAACGGCAACCGTGGTTCCCGTTCGGGTACATGCCCACCGCTGAAGAACTGCCTAAAGACCCGCAGACCGGTTCCACGCGCGCCAACATGGATTACGATGCGTTTGCGGCCGTACGCGCGATCAAAGTCCCGGCTTTGTTCATCTATGGCGCCGCTGATCCCTGGGTCCCTGTCGCGAGCTCCATGGAGCGCCTCAAAGATCTCGCTAAGAATAAGCCCGACATGGCTCTATACATCATCGACGGCGCAGACCACACGATGATGCCGCCCTCAGAGGCGTCCTTATCGGTCGATCCACTTACGCTGGGAAAGGACGCTCCCTCTGTCCCAGCCTACTTCATGATCATGAGCGGTTGGCTCGCACGTCACGTGCGTTAGGCCGCTCTGCAACACCGAGGTGCTGGCGAGACCGGAGTCATATTACTCTCACGCGCATGTCCAGTAGACGCATGGCGACCGATCAGGCCCACTCGGAGAGACCGCCTAAATCTTAGGACAAGTCTAGGCATAATCGCAGTATTTTCACTACATCGTTGCATACGCGCCAATGAATTCGATTGCCTGCAGGTAGCTGCGGACCCGAGGAGGCCATATGTCACCCGAATCCTCGGCAGCTCCCGCTGCGCGTCCGCTGTTGGTCTACGACGGCGATTGCGGATTCTGCGCCTATTGGGCGCGCTACTGGCAGAAGCTCACTGGCACCGGTGTCGAGTACCGGCCGTATCAGGAAGTGGCCACGCAATATCCCGCTATCCCCCTCGCCTCCTTTCAACGCGCCGTCCAATACATTACACCCGATGGACAGCACGCCAGTGCCGCCGAGGCGAGCTTCCTGGTCCTGAGCCACGCAAGCGGCAAGAAGATCTGGCTCATCCTCTATAGAAGGCTGCCCGGCTTCGCCGCCCTTGCGGAACTGGCTTATGCATTTACCGCCGCGCACCGCCGGGCCGCTTATCGCACGAGCGTGTGGCTCTGGGGCCGCGACTACGGACCACCACAATACGATCTCGTGGCATTCCTGTTCCTCCGCCTGTTCGGACTGATCTACCTTTCGGCTTTCGTTTCCTTTGGCGTGCAGGCGCAGGGGCTGATCGGCAGCCATGGCATCCTGCCCGTGCGCGAACTCGTCGACGCTATCGGCGCACGTTTTGGCCCAGAGCGTTTCTGGTTCATGCCGATGGTGTTCTGGTGGAGCGCGAGCGACCTCACCGTCCAGGCGGTATGCTGGTTTGGAGCGGCGCTGTCGCTGCTACTGGTCTTCAATGTCGTGCCCCGCCTGAGCCTCTTTCTCCTTTATGTGCTCTATCTCTCGCTGCTCTACGGCGGACAGGAGTTCATGACCTACCAGTGGGACGCGTACCTGCTCGAGGCCGGGTTTCTGGCGCTACTGTTGAGCTACGCTACGACGCCGGGCATCTGGCTGCTGCGCTGGCTGCTGTTCCGCTTCCTGTTTATGTCCGGCGTGGTCAAGCTGCTGAGCGGTGATCCGAACTGGTGGAACCTATCCGCGCTGTCCTATCACTTTCTCACGCAACCGCTACCAACGCCGCTGGCGTGGTACGCCGCGCATCTGCCCTCGAGCCTGCTGAAATTCGCCACGGGGTGCACATTTTTCATCGAGTTAATCCTGCCGTTCCTGATCTTCTTTCCGCGCCGGCTGCGGTTCTTCGCAGCCTTCGGCATCCTACTGCTGCAAGTTTGCATTTTGCTCACGGGCAACTACAACTGGTTCAATCTTCAGACCATGTTGCTATACCTGCTGCTTTTCGATGATGCCGCTCTGGTCCATATGCTGCCGCGACGTTTAGCTCGCCTGCTGGCACCTCGCGCGAAGCATCAGGCGCCGCGAGGCGCGCTTAAGATCGCTGTCGGCGCCTTGACGCTACTGATCGTGTTCTGCAGCCTGGTGCAGATGGACGTACGTTTCGGTGGCAGCCCACCGGCCGTGGCGCAGTCCGTCGATCGTCTTTTCGAGCCGCTGCGCATCGTCAGTGGCTACGGCCTGTTCGCGGTTATGACCACGCAGCGCTACGAAATCGTCATTGAGGGCTCCGACGACGGCATCGTCTGGCGCGAATACGAATTCCGCTACAAGCCCGGCGACATCGCACGCCGCCCGCCCTGGAACATTCCGCACCAGCCTCGCCTGGACTGGCAGATGTGGTTCGCCGCGCTCGATGACCCGCGACGTCTTCCATGGTTTGCGCACTTTCTGCGGCGCGTGTTGGAGAACGGCCCCGAAGTGATGGCGCTGCTAGCGAGGAATCCCTTTCCGGACAAGCCACCTATCTATGTGCGCGCGCGGTTCTACGACTACACGTATTCCGGTAGCGCAGAGAAAGCCAAAGGCCTGTGGTGGGAGCGTAGGTCGTTGGGGTTGTACTTCCCTGTGGTGCGTCTGAAGAACGAGGCCGATAAAGCCGATCGCTAGAGACTCCTTGGCTCCCGGCGGTCCTCGGCGCTCGCGATCTTCCAACAGGGAGGCGTGCCTGGGCTTACCCTTCCTCCGGCCAACGGTCGAACACGAAATTCCGAGCCACCAGCACCCGTATCAGGTCGTTTTGAGCAATCCCCAGGCAACCTTTAAGCGCAAGCCGGTGCATTCGAACCGTGCGCCTTGTGAAACATTTGGAGGATCCCGGGTTTGGAACGGTTGCACAGCGCTCTAGCGTGCGACGCGCCTTGCGACCGTGCGCACGCAGGACCAAGCGTGTCAGCTCATGCGCTGACCGCGCTCGTCCACCACTTGTTCTCCGTCTTCCTTGGTGACGGCTCCCTTCTGGGCAGCCGGCAAGATCTCCAATACCACCTCGGACGGGCGGCACAATCTGACGCCCGCCGCAGTGACTACGACTGGACGATTGATGAGGATCGGGTGGGCCAGCATGTGGTCGATCAGCTGATCGTCTGACCAGTGATCGGCTGCCAGATCAAGCTCGTGATAAGGAGTTCCTTTCTCCCGCAGGAGCGCGCGCGGTCCTATGCGCATTCTTTTCAGCAGTTCAATGAGGGTTTCGCGATCCGGGGGCGTTTTCAGATACTCGATAACCGTGGGCTCGATCCCTGCATTCCGGATTAAGGCCAAAGTGTTCCTGGAAGTGCCACATGCGGGGTTGTGATAGATAGTTACAGCAACCGATTCCGGCATTTTCATCACGCGGCGTTACGCAGGCGCACTAACTTAGGCTTGAACTTACGGGCCTCATGCACGGACCTGTGATGCTTACGCGACGCGCACCCACGGACGCATAATTCGCCGCACCGGTGCAGTCACCGTCGCAGTGACGGTCGGATCAAGTAGCTTCCTGCGTCGCAGATGCCGCAACGCTGTCTGCACGGTCGATTTTGACAGTCCGGTCTTTGTCGCAATGGTTTGCAGACTCACACAAACCGTGTCCCGCCCCTTCGCCGCCCGGCGGAGAAGGAACAAATACACCACAAATGTCGCCGGCCGCCGGTCGTGTCCCACAAGATCAGGCATCAAGACGTCGACCACATAGGCATCAATGGATACGCGCTCCATAGTGGTAAACACTATACTCCTTAATGGCACCTCGGCCAGCGGCGCCGCGCTAGCATACGGCCGTCCCTAACTGCAGGAGGGCTTGCAAATGATCACTCAGCTCAAGTTCGCGGGCATTCCCACAGGTGATCAGGATCGCGCGCTCAAGTTCTATACCGAGAAGCTGGGTTTTGAAGTCTCAACCGACCAGGTCTTCGACGATAAACAGCGTTGGATTGAGCTGCGAGTGGCGAATTCGGCGACCCGACTGGTGCTCTTTACGCCTGAGGGACACGAAAATCGGATCGGAACGCTCTTCAACGGTTCGTTTGCCTGTGATGACGTGTCCGCGACCTACCGGCAGCTTAAATCACGCGGCGTCGTCTTCGTGTCCGAGCCACAGAAGCAACCGTGGGGCGAATACGCCATGTTCAAAGATCCCGATGGCAATCAGTTCGTCTTGTCCTCATCGTGAAGCGATTGGCCCGCGATTTGGCGAACGAGGGCTTATACATGAACAGCTTATGCGAGAAGTTGAATCTTCGAGAGCATCGAGAGATTTTTGTCGTGAACGCGCCGCGATCCTTTGAAACGGCGCTTAGAACTCTCAAAAAAGTCGGCGTTCGGCGCAGCCTGGCGGCGACCACGCAGCTCACTTTTGCGCTGACTTTTGTCAAGACGCAGCCGGAGCTCGATAGGCTATCGGCGATGGTCGTTGCCAAGTCGCCCGGCGACGCACTCCTTTGGGTCGCGTATCCGAAGGGCACATCAAAGCGATATACGTGCGAGTTTAACCGGGACAAAGGTTGGGGTGTGCTGGTGGGCTCCGGTTTCGATTGCGTTCGACAGGTCGCGATTGATGAGGATTGGTCGGCACTTCGGTTTCGCCGAATCGAGTTCATCAATCATCGGGCGCGCTAGCCGCTTGTGTGTAATTGGCCATCGACAGCAGAGCTTTGTCTAAATGAGCTCCGGAATTGCGAATGATAGAATTGTTCCTCGGCGTCGTTAAGATTGCCTGCCCTCACAAAATGAGGTTAAGCACCCTCATCGTGATGCCCGCTCCAGCGCGATTATCGCAATGGTCACAACATCGCAACTGACCTGCCCGAACTGCGGGCACGTGGCGAGCGAAACGATGCCGACCGATGCCTGCGTCTATTTCTACGACTGCGCCGGCTGTGGAGCACTGCTTCGGCCTAAGGCCGGGGATTGCTGCGTGTTCTGTTCCTATGGGTCCGTTCCTTGCCCTCCCGTGCAGGCCAACCCATCGTGCTGCGGCACGCAGAACGGCGCGTGACCGACAAAGAGGGCTGTACGAACGGCCGCGCCGATTGGGCGCGCGGAGTGCGCGGGTGCCTCACTTGGGGCATACCCGTTGCGCTATTGGTGATCAGCCCCGAGCGGTATTTTTTCATCGTGTGGCCCATCATTCTCACGTTCATGGGCGTGACGTGCTTGCTCAACGCCCACCGCTGCGGTCGGATCCACTGTTATTTCACCGGACCGTTCTTCCTGGTGCTCGCGGGCGTCGGATTTCTGTATGGCGTCGGCGTGCTGCCACTGGGCGCACGGGGATGGTCGAAGCTGTCCTTGGCTTTGCTGATCGGAAGCGTGGTGCTCCTCTACCTGCCAGAGCGGACCCTCGGTCGATACCGGCATCCGTCCTCATCGCATACTTCGAATTGAACCCGAACTATTGGTGCCACCGTTCACTTGAACACGCCCGACTTCTACAATCCGTTCCTTTCAAACAGCAGCCGAGTGCAAGCTCGCTGGTCCTCCCGGAGGGGCGCGCAGTGGATCGAATTACAGACTGTCGCCGGCGTGCGAGCGCTCCTTAGCAGCCCCCTCGGGCAGATGACGGCCACGCGCACGGACGTCCAGCGGGTTATTCTTCGGACAACGATCGCGCGCACCCCCGGGCCAAGCGGAGTCTGTCATTGTGAGTGATGCCGACGATAGGCCGCAGTTCGCCTCCTCACCGTGTTCCATGCACGGGCTGGAGAACGACTGGGAGCAGGTTAAGGCGTGGCGACGCGAGCGCCGCAAGGGGCTGGTGAAGCAGCGTCTGAGCGTTGATGCGGATACCCGCCGGAAACTGAGCCGCGCAATTGTCGCCCAGCTGGCGGAGCTCCTCGACGTCAACACGTACCCCATACTCGGGTTCTATTGGCCAATTCGTGGGGAGATCGACGTGCGCGAGCTTGCCCGCGTGCACTTAGCTCGAGGCGGGCAAACGGCGCTGCCCGTCATCGTGACCAAGCACGCTCCAGTTGAGTTCTGGCAGTGGCATCCCGGCATGCGTACCGAGCGTGGCGTGCTCGATATTCCAGTACCGCGCGAACGCCACGTCCTTACGCCGGACGTTCTCGTCATTCCCCTCATTGGCTTTGACCGCGCTCGCTTCAGGCTGGGCTATGGTGGTGGCTACTACGATCGAACGCTTGCGGCGATGACGCGCCGACCGGTTGCCATCGGAGTCGCCTCGGCTAACGCAGAGCTGCACACGATCTATCCGCAGCAGCACGATGTTCCGATGGATGTGATCGTCACGGACCAGTTTGTACTCGGGGCAGACGCGCTGCGTCGATGAGGAAGCTCGGCAAGCGTGGAACCAGCTCATCGCCCGCGCGTGGTAAGTCCGAACGGCGCGACCCCGACCCCAAGATTGCCCTACCCTCCGTTGGGCCGCTCGAGCACCGTCGCGACCACCTGATCTCTACCATGATGGGCGCTTCGCCACGAGGGGGGCGGTGATGCTCAGACGGACGGCCGTTATGAACTCTGCACACCCTCTGTTCGTAGGCGGAATACTCGCTTAAGCGTCTTTCCCGTAATTCCCATCGGAAATTCACTCCAGTCCATGATCTCGATGCGATGCAACTGTTCTTTCGCTGTCAGGTTTGCGTTCAGTTCATCCTTCAGTTCCGCTGGGGTCAATTGCAACTCGCTCGTGTGTCGCAGTGCTATGGCGGCTACCGGAAGCTGCGATCCGTCCGATTGGCGCGCTCCGTACACGCACGTGTCAAATACCGCACCGTGTTTATGAATTTTCTCCTCTATGAGGAGACTGTACACGGGCCCCGCAGTCGTATGAATCACATCCACTTCGCGGTCGAGCTGAACGAGGTGGCCATCCCGCCCTTGGCGGGCGATATCTCCGGTGAAGAACCACTCGTCGCAAATCGCTGAAAACGTCAGGGAGTGATCGTTCCAGTAGCCGGCAAAGACGGTTTTACCCTTCACGTTAAGGCGGCCGGCTTCGCCACGCTCGACGACACGCCCATTGTCACCGACGACTCTGACTTTCGGGCCAAAGGGCGTTGAGCCTGGACGCCCGACCCGCCGCTCGAAGTGTTTCGTGAAGCGCGTAATGTAACGCAGCACCGAAGGCGTCCCCACTTCGCTGGACCCTTGCGCATCCAGATACACGGAGCCGGTCATGGGCAGCCCCAGGTCGCGGAACGCACCACCCACCGCTACTAAGCGCCGTTGGATGGCCTCGTGACTGGCATCCGCGGTACTCGCCCAGACTCTCATTCGGCTCAGATCGTGAGCACCGAGGTCCACTCCCGCAAGCTGCGTATATGTGACTGGAAATCCGAAGAAGCCCGTGAATCGCCCCGCCGCCAGCTCACGAACCACTCTTTCCGCGTCAAATCCCTCCCGATCGTACGCCCCCGTCCAATGAACCGGCACCCCGAGCAGAAGCAGTCCATGGAAGGTGAGAATGACCGCCTGATGGTTGTTGGGGACAGCCATGTATCCTTTGTCGCGGCTCCTCGAGACGTGTACATAGCAGAGCCACCCTCTGACGGCGTGCGACTGCGCGCGATTCTTGAGGATGACCGCCTTGGGGAAGCCGGTCGTACCCGATGAGTGGACGAGGTACAGCGGCTCGTCCTTCCCTCTCGGAACCGGCCTACTGCCGTGGGCGACACTGCGCAGCGCCTCCTCGATCCAAATAACCGCCATGTTCGGAGCTATGGCGGTTAGCAGGTCACGCAGCTCGGCTTGTGCGACATCGCTCTTCTTTTCGGCAACCACGATGGTCCGCACCCCGCCGTACGTCCCGCCGGCGCGCTGCACACGACCGAGTGTTACGGCATCCGATATGAGCACGGTCGCGCCGAGGTTTTTGAGGTACGGCTCGAGATCATTCGCAGCGAACTTGCCGTTGATAGTGCAGGCAATCCCGCCCGCCCTGACGACACTCAGGTGAAGCAAGTGGATATCGAAATGATTCTCCTTGAAGATCGCCACGCGATCGCCACGTTTTACGCCCGTGACCTGTGTGAGCATGGCGGCCAGAAATGCCACGGTAGAGGCAATACGGGATGCGTTCCACTCGGTCGCATCGCGATAAAGCTCCGTCAATGCAGGTACATTCCAGCGCACCGGCGTGTCGCAGCTGAAAAGCGGCTTGTTGCCGTACATTCTTGCCGCGCGATCGGGAATCGTGTCGAGCGAAATCGACCTAAGAGCCAGGACACTTCTTTGGTGCAATCCGATCCTTATGGCCACGAACGCAAGGTACGCGGCGAGGATGGTCAGGCCAGCGAGGAATGGAATCATTTCAGAGCGGGGGAGCGCGCGAAATAGGAGTCGTTTGTCGCGCGTTCCTTGCCAGGCGCTGATGAGCCGCGGAGAACTCTCCGGCGGCAAGGGCGCCGGCGATCGACAGCTCACCGGCGAGCGCAATCGCGGCGCACACCTCCGCGAACGCATTTGCATTTCCGGGGCCGGCGAGACCGAGGATCTCGAGACAGGCGTTTTGGCTCGGAAGACCCGTTCCGCCACCGATGGTGCCGACGGGTAAGCTGGGAAGCGTCACGGATGCGTACAGCGCTCCATCGGGAGTCACTTCCAGGCGCGCAATGCCAACGGCCGATTCGGCAACTGAGGCCACGTCCTGGCCACATGCCAGGTAAATTGCTGCGAGGCCATTCGCGAAGTGACTTTGAATACCCATCGCCCCTGACATGACGCCACCAATGGCACCCATGGTGAAGAATTTCGCCATCAGTTCGGGGGTGGTGTGAAGGTGTTGCTGTACCAGCGTTGCAGGAATGACGACATCCGCCGTGACGCTTCTCCCGCGCCCGCATATGGACGATTGCACGCTCGCCTTCTTATCGCCTGAATAATTCGCCTCAAGGAAGTAGTACGCCGGCTTGACTGGTGAATGAACCTTGATGTGTTCACAGATGGCCTGCGTTGCAATCGTGACCATGTTCTGACCGGCGGCGTCCCCGGTGTGAAAGGTGAAAATCACATAGACGTGATTGCCTTCGATGCAGACTCGAACATCCTGCAGGCGCGCATAGGCGCTCGTTGTCGCGCCGACGGCTGCCAATTGCGGAAATGCTGTCAATACCCAAGCCGCGAACTCGCCGGCTTCATGCAGCGCACGGAACGCAAATCCTGGGGAGCGTGCCATCCCTTCATTCACGCTGAGCGCCGAACAGCCGCCGACAGACGTAATCAGCTTCGTCCCACGGCCGTAGGAGGCAACGAGCGTCGCTTCCGTGGTCGCTAACGGGACAAAGTAGTCCCGTTGAGCGTATGTGCCATTTATGCGCAACGGCCCGATGACACCAACGGGCACTTTGACCGTGCCGATGAAGTTCTCAACATTGGCGGAGTAGCGCTGTGATTGCGCATGACTATAGATGTCGAGTAGCTCGCGACGCGCGGCATGGGCCATCGGCAACGCTTCCCAACGTGCGTCGACGGCAGCGTCGGTGATTTCAGAGCCCGACGGCACTTTGTGCGCGCCCGCCCCATGCCTGCGCCTGAGCCGTGCGAGCAATTCTGCCGGTGAATACTGAATGAGAAGGGATTGGAGTGATCCAAATGCACGCCGGTATTCGCCGGTCATGACGCCACTCTGCCGTTGCCACCGCAGCCGATGGGATTGCCGCGGGAGCGCGGAAGCGCAGCGGACCAGTTTGACCCTTCGAACGGAACGGGGGCGTGAGTCCGATCCATTTGAGTGGCAGCGACGCGCAGGCAAGTCATTACGCGCGCTTCAAGGGAACATCGGGATGCGCACTCACCGACATGAGCTGCGCTATGCGATAGCGTATCCGCAGCGTGCGGCCACCGCAGGGTGATCCGTAGGCAGCAGGGCACGCTCGTGGAAGAGCTCTGGGGGCCGCTCGCGCGCTTTCGTTCCGCACATCTTCGTCCCACTGAAGGGCGGCATATAACACCCGCATACTCCAACAGCGGCCACGGTACCCCAGTTTCCCGATCCCGGTCCAGTTGATGATGCATGGACGGCTCTGTACGAGTATGCGTGTTCTTGGATTTCGGTTACTTATGGGATTTCATCGGATTGCGCAATTGCGCAGACTTATCAGCCACCATCAACATGGCGGTGCCACCCTCACGCAGGCAGGATACCATTGCGCTGCGCGCATGGTTGGGCGGACTGGCAAACGATTGCAGGAGACCTCATGAGAACTAAGTACCTGAGCATGCTCGCGGCCGGTCTCCTCACCACGACCGTCCCAGCATGGTGCGCAACAGCAGGCGCCGCAGGCACTCCCGCTATGGCCTACAACCCGTTCGCGCACCCGAGCGCCCTGCAGTTCGAGATGCCGCCGTTCGATCGCATCCACGACGGCGATTACCTGCCGGCGTTCGAGGCCGGTATGGCCGAGCAGCTGCGCGAGATCGCCGCGATCGCTGCTGATCCGCACCCCGCGACGTTCGAGAACACCATCGTGGCGCTTGAACGTAGTGGCCAGTTGCTCACGCGCGTACGGTTGACGTTCTCCAACCTCAATGACTGCAATAGCGATCCGCGGATGGAGAAGATAGACGCCGAGATGTCGCCGCGCCTGGCCGCGCATCGCGACGCGATTCACCTGAATGCGGCGCTGTGGGCGCGCATCGACCGGCTGTACCATGAGCGCGCCAGCCTCAACCTTGATCCGGACTCCGCCCAGTTGCTCCTGCGCTATCACGCGATCTTCGTGCGGGCCGGTGCGCGTCTGCAGCCACCGCAGCAGGTGCGACTGCGGGAGCTCAACAAGCGAATTGCCTCCCTCACCACCCGCTTCCGGCAGAACGTGCTCAAGGCCACCCAGGACGGCGCAGTCGCGGTTGACTCCGTGGCCGAGCTCGACGGACTCTCGGGCGAGCAGGTCGGCGCCGCCGCCGCCGCCGCGGCCGCGCGCGGGCTGCAGGGCCGGTGGCTCATCACGCTGCAGAACACGACGAATCAGCCGGTGCTGGCCAATTTGAACAATCGCGCCCTGCGTGAGCGCATCTACCGCGCCTCAAGCGGCCGCGCCACCTCCGGCGCGGCCGACAATACGGTCGTGATCGCGCAGATCGTGAAGCTGCGCGCCGAGCGCGCCGCGCTCCTCGGATACGACAGCCATGCCGCCTATCAGCTTGAGGACGAATCCGCCGGCACGCCCGCGGCGGCGCGCGACATGATCGGGCAGGTTGCGCCTGCGGCCCTGGCGCGCGCACGAACCGAGGCGGCGGACCTGCAGAAGCTGATCGATACGCAGGCGGTTGCCGCTGGCAGCGCGCCGTTCGCGCTGCAGCCCTGGGACTGGTTTTATTACTCACAGCAGGTGCGCAAGGCTCGCTACGACTTCGATCAGGCGAAGGTCGCCCCCTACTTCGAGCTTGAGCACGTGCTGCGGGACGGCGTGTTCTACGCCGCGCACGAGCTGTACGGGCTGACTTTCCAGGAGCGCCACGACCTGCCGGTCTATAACCCGACCGTACGCGTGTTCGAGGTCTTCGACGCCGACGGCAAGCCGCTGGCGTTGTTCCTTGCCGATTACTTCGCCCGCGACAACAAGCAGGGCGGCGCTTGGGAGTCAACCTACGTCAATCAGTCGGGGCTGCTGCACCACAAGACCGTGGTCGCCAATCACCTCAACATTGATAAGCCGCAGCAGGGACAGCCTGTACTGCTCACCTTCGACGAGGTGACCACAATGTTCCATGAGTTCGGGCACGCGCTGCACGACATGCTCTCGGATGTACGCTACCCGCTGCTCGCTGGCACACAGGTGCCGAACGACTTCGTCGAGTACCCTTCGCAGTACAACGAGATGTGGGCACGCGAGCCGGTGGTCGTGGCCCATTATGCCCGCCACTTCAAAACCGGTGAGCTCATGCCCGCGGCACTGCTCGAGCGAGTCATTGCGGCGCAGAGGTTCAACGAAGGCTACGCCACCACCGAGTATCTCGAGGCGGCATTGCTCGATCTGGCCTGGCACCAGGTCACGGTGCCCACGGCCCCGGCGGCTGCGCAGGTCCTGGCCTTCGAGCAGGCGGCGCTCAAGGCGAGCGGGCTGGACTACCCGCCCGTGCCCCCGCGCTACCACTCGCCGTACTTCTCGCACATCTTCTCACCCGATGACAATGACTATTCGGCCGGCTACTACGCGTATCTGTGGAGCGAGGTTCTGGCGCGCGATACGGGGCAGTGGTTCCATGCGCATGGCGGCCTGACGCGCGCCAACGGCGAGTACCTGCGCAGTCACGTGCTATCGCGTGGCCGCACCGCCGAGCCGCAAATGCTCTTCCGCGCCTTCTATGGCGGCCCGCCTGAGATTGGCCCGCTGCTCGAGTACCGCGGTCTTACGGGCACAGCCGGCGACTAGGCCGCCGTCGGGTCGCACAACAGCGCGTATCCGCCGGCGCAGACGTCGGTAGGGTAAAGCGCGACGCGCGTCTTAGCCGCCGGTGCATTCGCGGGTAACTTGCGCACCGCCGCCAGTCGCAGCATAGTGCGCGCGGTGACTTCCACGCGTTGCTGGAGCAGGTGGCCGCCGCCGGGCATCCAGATTGGGAGTGAAGCGACAGGGAAAAACAACTCGCGCCACCGGAGCGGCAGCGGCGCGCACGAACCGAAAGAAAAATGGATCCTGTTGTCAAGTTGGTCGTTGAAATTGCCGGTATCCTCCTGCTGGGGGCAGTCGGTGAGTTCATCTTCGCGCGCACGCGTGTGCCCGATGTGGTCTGGCTGGTGGCCGCCGGCATTCTCGCGGGCCCTATGTCCGGGCTTATCCCGGCGGGCGCTCTCACGTCGGGCATTCCGTTCTTTGGAGCGATCGCTCTGACGGTCATTCTGTCAAGCGGAGCGTTCCGTCTCCAACTTGCCGAGGTGGCCGCGGCCGCGCCGCGCGGCATCTTTCTGGGTTTGTCGGGGTTCGTTTTTTCTGTGCTCGCGATCTGCGGGTTCTTCTGGCTATCAACCGCACTGGGTTATGTGCGCCCGTCGCCGCCGCTGGTATGGGTGCTGGTCGGCGCCATAGTGGGCGGCACCAGTTCCGTTATCATTATGCCAACGATGGCCATGGCGCGAGTGCCTTCCAGAATAGCGCGCATGCTGGAGGTCGAGTCATCCGCAACGGATGCGCTGACTGTCGTTGTAACGATGGTACTCATCGATCTCGTCGTGAGTGGCAGCGCCGACATGTCTCGCCCGTTCATTGCCCTCGCGCGAGAACTCGGTCTCGGTGTGGCTCTGGGGGTGATCGCCGCTGCCTTGCTCGTTCCCGGAATCCCGTCCATGCGCGACCGACCTCACGGCTACACCATTTTTCTTGCCCTAATGCTTGCGTTGTATGGCATCACTGGTTTGTTAAGGGGAAACGGCGCCATGGCGGTGCTGGTGGCCTCGCTGCTGATCGGTAACGCCTCGTCCATCGTGCCTCGCCTGTTTCCGGGAGCCCATGGACTGCAGTTCGCGGCATCGCAGACAACCGGGATCATGCAGGATCAGATGACGTTTCTCATCAAGTCATTCTTCTTTTTCCTGATAGGCCTGATGTTCCCGACGGACCTGAAGCTGGTTGCCATGGCAGCCATCGGCGTGTTGTTTCTCATGCTGATGCGGGTTCCGGCTGTGCTGCTCTCGACGAGGCGTATGGGCCTGGGGAAGAAGGAATTCTGGTTTCTGGTCACCGCAATACCGCGCGGACTTGCCGCCGGCGTGCTGGCGACCCTTCCGATGCAGTACGGGGTGCCGGGAGCGCAGAATCTCGCCCCGGCGATATTCGCGGTGATTGTCCTCAGCGTCCTCGTTTTTGCGATTGGCTTCTCAATCGTGGGCCGGTTACCCGACGCGCCCTCACGGATTACGTGATCACGGTTCCTGGCGGTTGCCGGGGTTAATTGACCGCCTTCTGGAGAGCGCCCCAGGAGATGCGGCGCCACCCATCGGTAGCCGCACGCTCTGGTGCTTCTTAACCAACCACCGCGGCGTGTCCGCACGAATGGCCTGAATCACGACGTCGAAGCGCGTAGCGGACCGAGCGGCAACCGCCTCGAGGGCCGACCTTCACGCGCCGAGCTTAATCGTGCAGCGCGCGAGGCGTTTCGTCGGTCGGCCGTTCCAAGTGCTGTCGGAAGGGACCTACGTGCAGAGTTTTGCAGCCCCCACGAAGTTATTTGCGGTAATTGCGTTGCACCGCGACCGCTTTAAACGCGGCCTTGTCCTACAAAAGCGCCAGCTGCGCAGTGTTTAAATAATGCCGGCACATCGGGGCCCGGGCGCTAGAAAAGATTACGTCGCTTGTCACGGAGCGGCCGTCTGCGGGGCGTGACACGACATGCAGTTTTGGTCCATCAACTAACCAGGCCCTTCGACGCTGCAAATCAAAATTATTTTCTCCAAGCGGACCGGCGCGGCGAGAAGCAAGTCCGCGCCCATATTTCGAGTGCTTGTCAGGCGGTGGCGAAATGCGGAGACTGAAAACAGAGATCCCTGGTTTCGATGAGATCATAAAGGGTGGGCTACTCTCCGACCGCCTGTATCTTCTTGATGGCAGACCGGGGGCAGGCAAGACCACGTTCGCGCTGCAATATTTGCTGGAGGGCGTGCGGCTGGGAGAACGGTGCCTGTATGTGACGCTCTCGGAGACAAAAGAGGAACTCGCCTCAGGTGCAAGGTCCCATGGCTGGTCCTTAGAGGGCATCGACGTTTTTGAACTTCTGACCGACGGTCGAGAGCTCGACGGCGAGAGCGACCTCACGATGCTTAATCCGTCCGAAGTTGAACTGATCGAGACAACTCGCAAGGTACTGGAGGCCGTCGAGCGCATCAAGCCTCACCGCATGGTGTTTGACTCACTGTCGGAAATGCGTCTCTTGGCACAGAGCTCCTTGCGTTACCGCCGGCAGATTCTCGCCCTGAAACAGTTCTTTGTCGGTCGCGCCTGTACGGTCCTCTTCTTGGATGATCGCACTGCCGAAGGCCCCGACATGCAGCTTCACAGTATTGCCCACGGGGTGATCTCGCTCGATTTCAGATCCCCTTCCTACGGGCAGCTCCGACGCGAATTGCAAGTAATTAAGTTCCGCGGAAGCGATTTTGTCACCGGCTTTCACGACTTCGTGATCCGCACAGGCGGAATCCAGGTATTTCCTCGATTGGTCGCTTCCGATCACCGTGCCCCCTTTGAGCGCGCGCTGATCCCGAGCGGTGTACCAACCTTGGACAGGCTGTTGGGCGGAGGCGTGGAGCGCGGGACCAGTACCTTGTTGATTGGTCCGCCCGGCTGCGGAAAGTCGACGCTTGCAATGCAGTACGCAGCAGCAGCAGCCAAACGCGGCGACCACGCTGCGGTGTTCGCCTTCGACGAAACCAAGACCGCACTGCTGGCGCGCTCAGCAGGCTTGGGCCTTCAACTGCCTGAGGGCACCGCAGCGGGCGAGGTCCTGATTCGCCAGATCGATCCCGTTGAGATCTCCCCTGGCGAATTCGCCCATATCGTTCTTGAATCCGTCGAAAAGAACGCGGCACGCGTGGTAGTCATCGATAGTCTGAACGGTTACTTGAACGCGATGCCGCACAGTAACTTTCTGACCGCTCAGCTTCACGAGTTGCTCTCGTATCTGAACAACAGTGGTGTTGCGACCTTCCTGGTCGTAGCTCAGAGCGGAATGATGGGCAGCAACATGACATCACCCGTCGATGCCAGCTATCTCGCGGACTCCGTAGTGATACTGCGTTACTTCGAGTACGCGGGACAAATAAAGAAAGCCATCTCGGTACTGAAGAAGCGCACCGGCGCACACGAAGAATCGATTCGCGAGCTGTATTTTGACGCAAACGGCATTCACCTGAGCGAACCGCTTCTTTCGCTGCGGGGGATCTTGACAGGCGTACCGGTGGAGCTTGCGCTCGAAGTCCCGGTGCGCAAGGCGACCCAACCACCCGGTTATGCTGCCTGAACCGCCAAATGCAAGCGACGATCGCGTGCTGTTATTGCCGCCCACGCGGCGTGACGGCCAGGTTGCGTGCGAGGTGCTGCGGCGCGCGGGCATGACGTGTTCGGTGTGCTGGGAGTCCACCCAGCTCGCCGAACAGATTGACGCCGGCGCGGGCGCAATCGTCCTCACGGATGCGGCCGCCGCGGATCCGAGCTTCGCCCTCGTGACCGCCGCAATTGCCCGCCAACCATCGTGGTCGGACATGCCCAGCATTCTCTTGACTCGAACTGATCAGCAGGCTGCGGCTACGACGCGGCTAATCGCTACCTTGTCGAACGTGACGGTTTTGGACCGGCCTACTTCGACACGCACGCTCGTCAGTGCGGTGCGGGCGGCCATCCGCGGCAGGCAGCGTCAATATCAGATTCGAGACCAGCTGAACGCGCTACGTCATGCGGAGGAGTCGCTACGCAATGCTGATCGACGCAAGGACGAATTTCTGGCGATGCTCTCGCACGAGCTGCGCAATCCTCTTGCGCCCATTCGCGCGGCCACCGAGCTTCTCACGAGGGGAACGCCGCCAGGCCACGGCACGCGCACGACTGTCGAGCTGGTCAACCGCCAGGTCACTCATCTCACGCGCCTGGTCGATGATCTCCTGGACGTCTCGCGCATCACGCAGGGCCGCATTCACTTGAAACGGAGCCCTCTGCCGCTCGCGTCGATCATCGCAGAAGCGATCGAGAGCGCGGAGCCCTTACTGAGGGAAAGGGGACATGTATTGACGCAGACCTCTTATCCGCAACCACTGTATGTGGACGGCGATGGCGCTCGCCTGGTGCAATGCGTGAGTAATTTGCTGACGAACGCGGCCAAATACACCGACGTGTGCGGGAAGATTCACGTAGAGCTGCGTTGCGATCGGGACAGCGCCGTCATAGCGGTGTCGGACAACGGAATTGGCATTTCAGAGGAATTGTTACCGCGAATCTTTGATCTTTTCGTACAGAGTGATCGCTCACTCGATCGAGCACAGGGAGGACTTGGGATCGGACTGTCGATTGTCCAGAAACTCGTTCGCATGCATGGAGGACATGTGCGAGCTGCAAGCGCGGGACCCGGAAAGGGTGCGACATTTGAAATCCGACTGCCGCGTGTGCCGGCTCCGGAGGAACGGGCTCAGGTAAGGGCGCACTCCACGATTTCGCCAAAGCGGATTTTGATTGTTGATGACAATTCGGATGCCGCGAACTCTTTGTCAGAGCTCCTGCGGCTTGACGGACACGAAACTGCGGCGGTCTACAGCGCTCAGACCGCAATCGACCATGCCGAAAGCTTTAGTCCCGACATCGTGCTTCTGGATATCGGATTACCCGAAATGGACGGCTACCAGGTCGCGCAGCAGATCCGCCGCGCGGCCAATGGCATTCGCATCATCGCCCTGACCGGATATGGGCGAACGGAGGATATGCTGCGCGCCAGCGCAGTCGGTTTTGATGCATATATGGTCAAACCGGTGGACTTCGACGCCTTAGAAAGAGTTATTGCGGCCGACCCCGGGACCCAGGGCCTGGGATGAGACACAGCGTCATCGCTTGGGCCGACGAACGGTCCTTACCTTGCCGCTCCTTCCCCCTCCGCAGAAGAACTGCTCGCCCCCATCGGACTCAAGACCCGTAACAGCCACTCCCGGCGGCATCTCGAGTCTCTCCAGTACCTCCCCGGTTCGAGGATCGATGCGACGCAAATCGCTCTCGTCACCTTCCCAGGTACCATGCCAGAGCTCCCCATCGATCCAGGTCACACCGGTGACAAAGCGATTGGACTCGATCGTGCGCAGAATTGCCCCGGTTTGGGGATCGACCTGATGAATTTTACGGTCCCGATACTGCCCCACCCAGAGCGAACCTTCCGCCCACGTGAGGCCCGAATCACCGCCGCGACCGGGCGCCGGGATGGTCGCGAGCACACGCCCAGTTTTCGGATCGATCTTTTGGATGCGATCCTCGGCGAGCTGAAACAGGTGCTGGCCATCGAAGGCCGTGCCGGCGTGTGCGGCGACATTAATTGAGCGCACGGTCTTCCCGCTCGCAGGATCAAAGGCGTTCAGCGTGTCTCCGGCAGCAAACCAGACGTTTTGGCCGTCATACGTAACCCCGTGCACGAAGTCGGCACCCGGAAAGGGGCCGTATTCACGCACAATCTTGGCGGGTGATCGACTCATGCCCATGCCTACATCTTAGTCAATCGGCAGAGAAGCGGGGAGTAACAAGGTCGTCGTGAATCCTGGCACGGGCGGGGTCATCCACCGACGAGCACGCCCGCGACCCAGTGACTGTATCTTGCGTGCCGCCGCCAGCGAGTCGAGCGCCCGCTGCACGGTGCGCTGGCTCGTGCCAAGTGCCAGCGCAAGGGCTGAGCTCGACCACGATTCTCCGTCGGCGAGCAAGGCGAGCACCGTCGCATGCTCCTCTTCGACGGGTCGCGCCAGAATGACAACTTCGCGTGCGCGGTGCGGCGCCAGCGCAAATCCTCGCCTGGTCGCGCGCACGTCCGCCAGCCTCCCAAGCATCCTGCGCAGGCGCCCGATTTCGACTCGCAAGCGCGCGCGATGCGATTCATCGGCTCGCTTCGCCCGAAATGCGCGCGCGACCAGCGTGTCCCTCGGGACGTCTCCCGGCCACGCTTCGCCCAGCGCACGTGCGAGCGCAAACAGCACCGGACGTCTTGCGAGCGAGACCACCCTGTTTTGGTCACGCACGACATGACGGCAAGCGTCTACGACGAATGCTCTGGAGGCCAGCAACGCTTCAACCTCCTCGAGTACGAGGAGTCGCTCCTCGCCGCGCCCAATGAGGCGCGCGGCGGGCGCGCTGAGAACCAGAGATGCGCTTTCCACCTCCGTCGTCAGCGCAGGGATACCAGCGTGGCGTGCGGCGCGCGCGGCTCGAGCGAGCGCCGCGCGCGCTGACTTCGTGCGCAGGCGTCGAATCGCGATCCCGGCAACCACCAGTTCCTGAGCAGCTCTCGATGCGGGCGGGAACGACGCGGCGTCGAGTCCGGCGAGCCTTTGTTCTGCCTCATCGAGGCGCCCGACCAGAAGAAGCCGCCGCGCCTCGAGATACCGCACATGCGCGGCGTTCACCCGGTCGCCGTGCTGTTCGAGCGTCGCCCGCGCCGCGTCGAGCGCCTTCGCGCGCCAGCCCAGCTCGCGCGATACGAGCGCAATCTCGGCCTCGGCGACCACACACCGCGCGCGCGCCACCGCCTCGTTCGGACCGAAGGCTCGCGCCGCACGTCGCAGGAGTGTCCTCGCCCGAACGAGATCGCCGAGCTGCGCCATCGCGACGCCTCGAAGGGCGAGCGCTGGCGCGTCGTCGCGCAGCGCGATCCGCTTCAACGCACCAAGGGGATCACCCGCGGCGAGCGCGCGCGCCGCAGCTGTGATCAGCGAGTCCATCGAAATCCCGCCACACTCGTCAGTCCCACGGTTTGATCCTCGGTCCTAATCCGTCTAGCAACAGTATGTCGTAGCGATCACCGTACGACGCAGGACGCCGGACAGAGGACAGGGGCTATGACGACACACATGACCCCGGCACAGGGGCCAGCACTGGTAGTGTTGGCCTGACGGCGAGCTTCCTCGTCCTGGGGTGAGGCACGGAAGCGCGATACCACTCGGCGAGGCGCCGACCCGTACGGGCCTGCCGATTACCCCATCAGGCCAACATCTCGGACAATCCTGGGTCTCCGCTGGCCATGGCGCGCTCATAGGCGGGTCGTGCCCGGATGCGTCCCAGATACGCCCTGATATGAGGGAACGGTGCCAGATCCCGTCGCGTGAACGCACGCATCGTCGACAGTGGAAACAACATCATGATGTCGGCCGCCGTGAATTCATCACCCGCAAAATAGGAAACGTCGCCGAGTCTGCGGTCGATCAGCGCAAACGCGCGCTCGCTGCGGTCCTTGAGAATCGCCAGAAGTGGATTCCCCTCTTTCAGGCCGAGCATCGTGGACATGACGGCACCCATCTCACTGGGCATCAGCGTCCCGTTCGCGAAATGAAACCAGAACAGGTAATCCGCGAAGTTCGGTCGGTCCGGAGAGACGGCTAGACGGCCGTTACCGTGTCTTGCGATTAGGTACTGCAGGATGGCTCCCGACTCTGCCAGGACGAGATCGCCATCCGTAATGACCGGTGCAATCCCCATGGGGTGCAATGCCTTGTAGGCCGCGGGAGCAAGGCCTGTGATCCGATCGCGCTCATGGCGCTGCAGTAGATAGGGGATCCCGAGTTCCTCGCAGGCCCAGACAATCCGCTCAGATTGAGATACGCCAAGATGGTGCACAGTAAGCATCGCCTCAGATTCCTCTGCAACTCTCCAAGGGAACCAGCATACAGTTGTAAGCTCGCGCCCTCGTCGGCGAAATCGTCACAGAGCCATTGGATCACGGGTACGCGGCAGGTTTTTGACGCAGCGCAGCAACTGGCTGTTCGCGATAGTGGCAAGACAGCGGCGCGCGACCCAGTCTGACAGCGCGGCAACGCTCGGTACTGCAACTTGCGCGGGCCAGAGCAGGCGATTAGGGACGAATGCCGGGCACTACCCGTCGCGCGGTAAGCTCGCGTTGTCCGGGTAGCGCAAACCCGTACAAACAGTGCCGCTTACCGCGTCGGGTGCTACCTCAGAGGCGTGCTATGACCTCCATCCGTGACTTGCAGCGTTTTCATCCGGGCGGACGCTCTGTTCTGAGCCGTGCGGGACTCAGTTGCTCCTGGGTGATTCCTTGTGCGGCAAGTCGCTCGGGCAAGGGTCGACGTAAGACCAGGGAGGCACAGGCCTCACCCATGGCAGGTGAAGTTTGAATGCCATAGCCCCCCTGTCCGGTAAGCCAAAAGAAACCCGGCGCGTACGCATCGTAGCCGCCAACGAGGTCACCATCGGATACAAACGAACGCAGTCCGGCCCATGTACGCGTCGGGCGAGTTATCTGCAACGTGGTTGCTGCCTCAATATTCGAAATTCCGATCGCAACGTCAAGTTCCTCGGGTTGCACGTCATGAGGTTCCGTTGGGTCAGCATTAGCCGGTGAGCCAAGCAGCATTCCGGCGTCGGGCTTCATGTACCACGACTCATCGATTGGGCCACACATCGGCCACTCATGAATCTGACGCGCAACACTTGGCCGAAATAAGAAGGCCGATCGTCTCTTCGGTACTAGCCCGGTCGGTCGAACCTCCGCTAGGCATGCAATCTGATCGCACCAAGCGCCGGCCGCATTGATGAGCACCGCTGCACGGTGCTCCTGAGTGTCCGTCCGCACGCGCCACGTGCCGGCGGAGTACGTGATGGCCGTAACGTGCGCGTGCGTACGCACGCTTCCGCCGTAGGCGCGGATGCCGCGCAAAAAGCCCTGGTGCAGAGCGTTGACGTCGATGTCGGCAGCGGTCGGGTCAATGACCGCACCGACTAATGCTTCGCGACGCAGCACCGGGACGAGCCCGAGAGCTTCCTCCGCGGACAGCCAGGTGGCTCTTGGGGTCATGCGACGTACGATCTCGAAGTGTTCGCTCAGCAGGCCGGATTGTTCCGGACCGGCAAACATCATGACCGCGCGAGGCTGCAGCAACGGGGTTGCCGTGAATTGCGCCGGCGGGTTATCGAAGAAGCATCGGCTCGCTACGGTAAGCGCACGCACTTGAGCGGAACCGTAACTGTCAATAACCATCGCGGCGGAACGCCCGGTGGAGTGGTAGCCCGGTTGCGGCTCCCTTTCGAGCACGACGATCTTTGCGTGCGGTGCAAGGAAGTATCCCAAGGAGGCACCGGCAATTCCCGCGCCGATAATCACGCAATCGACCTCGAGCGGTGTCACGGCCATGCGCCCTTTAGAATGATTCGCATTTCTTTAAATACTAATCGCTTGCGGCTCGGTCCAATAGCCGTATGGGCGTGGGCCGGGGTCCGTGGTCACGCGCCGGTCCATCGCGGCCTGTGCATGAGTACGGAAACGCACAGACGGTCTGCACGCAGCCGTGTCGTACTTGCGACCGGACACCCGCGCCCGCCGAGTCCTCCCCCTCCCAGTGGCGATCCGGGTGTCCTACGAGGTGCCTTCGTGGCACCTCGTTCATTTGGCGAGAAGCCCGTCGCTCACCGTCGCAAATACGAGCAGGGATTTGGGGGAGACCGCACAGATCTCGATCGCTCGAACTCGCCCGAGCGCTCATCTGTCCGAATCTTGCACAGGCGGTTCCTGTCGTAGACGGGCCAGGCGCAGCAATCTTAAATTCGGCCTGGAAGCTGCGTTTCTTTGGGCGATTATAGTGGCATGCGCCGATCGGGCCTCAACGCGGAGCCTCACGCATGATCAGCAATGCCGTATTCGTCACTTGCGCCGTAACCGGCTCAGGCGACTCGGCCAGCAAGAGCCCTCACGTTCCTGTAACACCTGAACAGATTGCCGCCGCTGCTCTCGAAGCGCACACGGCGGGGGCTGCGATTGTGCATCTGCACGTGCGTGATCCGGTCTCGGGTAAGGCGAGCCGCGACCCGGCACTTTTTCGCGAGCTCTATGAGCGCATCCGATCCGTCAATTCCGCGGTAATAATCAATCTGACGGGCGGTATGGGTGGGGATCTGCTGTTTGGCCCTGATGATGCCCCCCTCGCTTTTGCTGCTGGCACTGACTTCGTAGGTCCCCAGCAGCGCGCCGCACACATTTTGGAATTGTTGCCCGAGATCGGAACCCTCGATTGCGGTTCGCTGAACTTTGATGAATCCCTCTACGGGACAACCCCGCGTTTCTTACGGCACATGGCGCGCGCTTACCGCGCCAGCGGCGTGCGGCCGGAAATCGAGGTTTTCGAACTCGGCCATATCGAGCTCGCCAAGCAGCTCATGAGTGAAGGGCTCATCGAAGCGCCGGCCTTGTTTCAGCTTTGCCTCGGAATCAAGTACGGAGCACCCGCCACCTCGGCGGCGATGCTCGCGATGCGCGATGCCCTACCGCCTGACGTCTACTGGTCAGCGTCTAGAGTCGGCCGCCTGCAGATGCCCATGGTCGCCCAGGCCGTCTTACTGGGCGGCAACGTGCGGGTCGGGCTGGAAGACAACCTCTATCTTGAGAAGGGAGTCCTGGCGACGAATGGCAAGTTAGTGGAGCGCGCCTGTCAAATCGTAGAGTTACTCGGGGCGCGCGTGCTTTCAGCAGCAGAGACGCGTGATCGCCTGGGGCTCAAATACCCCGGGGCATGACGCCTTCCGAGCGATCGCTGGTTGTTCCACCACGTACTGAGGGAGTGCAGCACGAAGCGAGGCTGCTGCAAACCTGCTGCCCATTCCCGCGTACCTCGAGTTTGGGCAGAAGTTCTGTGGCGAGCTCAGGCCCCCGTCGCACGTCTGAGCGTTATGAGAGTCGCCTCGACCGCAGGGATGAGTTTTTCCACGAGCTCTGACAGCTCCGCTTCACTGGCATTGTAGGGCGGCGCTACGAGAATCGTGTCGCCGAGCACGCCGCCCACGTTGCCGGCGCAAGGGTAACAGATCAGTCCGTTCTCAAAGGCGCTACGGCCAATCCGGTGACTCACGGCCTGCAGCGCCGGGAACGGCTCCTTAGTCCCCCGGTCACGCACTATCTCGATGCCGATCAAATAACCCCGGCCACGCACATCCCCGACTTCATCAAACCGCTCCAGCGCTTGCCAAAGATCATGGCGCAGCCGCTCGCCGCGCATGCGCACATGCTCCACGAGTGACTCGCGCTTGATGATGCGCTGGACGGCAAGTCCCGCGGCGCACGCCGCGGTGTGTCCCGAATATGTGTGTCCGGTGAGAATGGAGCCGTGTTCGGCGAGAATCACGTCTCCTAGCCCGCGCTGCACGATCGTGGCGGCCAAGGGGATATAACCGCCGGCGAGCCCCTTCCCTACTGCTGTGATGTGGGGAATTACGGCATCGTGCTCGAGCGCGCACCAAGTACCGCAGCGGCCGGAACCGCACATCACCTCATCGGCGATCATCAGGACCTCGTACCGCTCGCAAACGGCATGTACCGCTTGCGCATAACCTGGCGGCGCGGGCACGACACCACCCGCGGCGCCGACCACCGGCTCGAAAATAAACGCCGCGACCTGCTCCGGGCCAAGCGCCCGGATGCGCTCCTCGAGTTCATCAGCCAGGGCCGTCGCAAGCTCGGTGCCGGACAGTCCGCGCAGGGGGCGGTACGCGTTTGCCGCTGACACGAAGGACACATCCAGCAGGCTTCCCGCGAACGGACGCCGGCGCTCCAAATAGCCCGACACGGAAAGTGCTCCGAGGGTATTGCCGTGATAGGAGCGCTCGCGCGCGATAAAGCGCTTCTTCGCCGGCAACCCGCGGGCATCCCAGTATTGCAACGCCACCTTCATGGAGGATTCGACCGCTTCGGAACCGCTCAGTGAGAAAACGATATGCGCGAACTTCGGTCCGCAGCGCGACAGCAGCAAGCTTGTCAGCTCCTCGAGCGCTTCACTGGTGAAGAGGTATCGGTAACCACACGCTACCCTGTCCAGTTGCTGCGCGATCGCTGCGTTGACCTCGCGGTTGCCGTGTCCGATGCTGAAGGCGGCCGGGCCGCCCGAGCCGTCCAGGTATCGCCGTCCGTCAGCGTCGTAGAGATAGCTGCCCTCGCCCCTGATGATGCGCGGCAGTGCTTCCATCCCCCACCCGATCGCCCTGCCTGCGGTCATAGTGCGTACTGTCCCTGCGTTACGTCGCCACTTTCGTGTGGCCTCGTCTTAGCGCCGAACGAGCGAGTTGGATGCCGCCGCCACCGCTACTGTCGCCCGGGCAGCCGGCCCACCGGGCATCGAATCAGAATTCCAGGTATCGCCGATGATCATCCACTTTCCGTTCCTTCTCCCAAAGAGCGTGAGCAATTTCCCCGCATCCACCACCCCACCCGACTTGTCTGTGACCTGGTAGGTCTCCCATTGAAAACCGAGATCGCCCGACGTCACGACATCGCCCATCGGGGCGTCAGCGACCGTGAGTCCCGCCGCCGAGAACTCCGCGACCTTCTGCGCGAAATACCTGCCGATCGAGGAACTGTCCCGCAAGGCGCGCTCGCCCGGCGCGCTCAGCACGGCATCCTCGGCATACAGCGCGACGACAGCCGCCGCATCGCCAGCGTTGTAGGCGTTCTTCCACGCGATACTCACAGCGCGAATGGCCGCCCGTTCGGCGGTCGAATCCGGCGCCGGGGTCTTGGCACAGGCCACCAATGCAGCCAAGCTCGCCGCAAGAACCAGCCACTGTCTCGCATTAATCATTCGCTCTCTCCGAGGCTGCCTTGCGCACGACCGTGCGCCGAGCATGAGGTTAATTCAGGCGCCGAAGGCTGCTGCTCATCCGATGCGCGCAGGGTCTTCCCGGCCGCTGTTCCGGTCGATCCTAAAACCACCCTCGATGCACTCCCGTGATTGATCTACACGCGCCCCCCACGCAGCGGGGGCATCGAGTGCTTAGGTCCCGCAATCCGAGTCGGTATAGACGTTTACCGTATCGCCGTCGTTCAGATTCGGCTTATCGCGGCGTCCGCACCTGCGCATGTCTCGGCCCCCGGTGATCGCCGTCCATGATAAATGCCCCGCGCCCGAGTTATCCGCCGAGATGGTCACGGTAAGTGACGCAAACCCGTTGATTGTCTGGTTCGACAGCACACGTGCGACCGGACTGGCATTCAAGTCATAGACGGTCACGACAAGATTATCCGTTGTGTTGTTGTTGATGGTGATGCTCAGCCCGTCGTCCCCGAAAGCCGACGCACTCATCACGATGAGAGCCCCGTGGACAAGCCAGTTCGCTGACCGATTGAAGACGCGCATATTTGGTGTACCCCTAGAGCGGCTCGATACGACCCTCACTGCCCATCGTAACGAGGACCCCGAGCCGTCGCTAGCGCTCAAGTTAGGCGACGTGCTGACTCACCCAAGTCTGCCGGTTGGCGCGCCGTGTCGGTCGGGCCCGAACGCGCGCGGCTCAGTTTCAGTTCACGCATCGTGTTGCAAATATGCGAGTGACACGCTTCAATTCTCTGCCCCCTGTTCGGATTCGGGTCACCCATGAAAATTGGCTTTATCGGTCTTGGCAACATGGGTGCGGCGATCGCCGCCAACCTGGTACGGGCCCGCCACGACGTAACGATCTGGAATCGATCCGCGGAAAAAGCCCGAGGTCTGGTCGATGCGGGCGCAGTCCTTGCGGCGAGCCCCAGAGCTGCGGCCACAGATCGCGAAATCGTCATCACCATGCTCGCCGATGATGCCGCACTTGAGTCTGTCCTATCCGGGGCAGAAGGAATATATGAGGGGCTGCGCCGCGGTGCGCTGCACATCTCGATGAGCACGATTTCAGTTGCCAGCGCCGACCGCATCGCAGGCCAGCACATCGCCCGCGGACAGCGCTTCCTGAGCGCGCCGGTATTTGGTCGGCCCGAGGCCGCTGCCACCGCCAAGCTGTTCATCGTTGCCGCCGGCACTGATCCGGATTTTCAGATGACAGGGCCGTTGTTCAGCGCGATCGGACAGCGAGTGTTCTACGTCGGCAAGAGCCCATCGGATGCCAATCTCGTCAAGCTGTGCGGCAATTTCATGATCCTGTCGGCGATCGAGGCCATGGCGGAAGCAATGACGCTCGCGCAGAAAGGCGGCATTGCCAAGAAGCAGCTCCTCGAGGTTTTGACCGGCACGCTCTTCGATTCACCCGTGTACCGCAACTACGGGACCGCGTTGGTCGAGGAGCGTTTCAAACCCGCGGGGTTCGCCGCACCGCTAGGTCTGAAGGACATGCGGCTCGTAGGACAATCTGCGGAGGCGTTACGCGTACCGATGCCACTGCTGAATGTGTTGCGCGATCACCTGCTGCAAACGATCGGTACAGCGGGCGAGGATGTCGATTGGTCAGGGATCGGACTTACAGTCGCGAGGAATGGGGGACTCTAAGGCACGCCTCACGCGAGTCTCGGCCGCAATCCGCGCACGTCGCGCGAAGTTACCGCACCGAGCAGTCGATCGTTCTCGTCCGTGATCGGCAGAGCGCGAAAATTGTAGCGCTCAAACAGCATTACCGCATCGCGCAATGTCGCCTCCTTCGGCAGCGCAATGACGTGCTCGGTCATGATATCGCCCAGCGTCTGCCCCGGATCGGCCGCGACAATTTCCCGAAGATCGACGACGCCTTTCAGGATTCCTGCGGCGTCCGTGATGTATACGTACGTAACAACGTTCTTACCGGTCGCAAGTTCGCGATAGCGGTCGAGTACCTCTGCAGCCGGCGTCGTCGCCGGCAAGCGGATGAGCTCCGGGGACGCATAGAGCAGAATCTGTTCGTTATGCTCGCCGATGATGTGTTCGACCTTGGACGACTTATCCGTGTCGATAAGCTTCAATATCGCCCCGGCTTCATCGCGCGGCAGTATCGCCAGGATGTCGGCGGCCTGCGCCGGGCTCATCTCGTTGATCAGCATCGCCGCGCGCTCTTTCTCGATGGCGTGTATGAGTTGCCTCTGCACCCGGGGTTCGACCTCTTCCAAGGTGTCGGATGCCTGCTCAGCGTCAAGGGCATTAAACAGCGCCACCCGCTGGCCACCCTCGAGCTCTTCTAAGATGTCCGCGAGATCCACCGGATGGATCTCGTTGAGTTCGGCTTTGGGAACCTTCAGCTTGATATTGCCGGCAAAACTGCCCAGCTGCTCGGGCAGAGGCTGCACATAGAGCCAGGACACGCGGTTCTCCTTGTTGCGGTCCGCGAGAAGCTTGGCGAGCTTGTGAAGCCCGAGCCGGCGCAGGGCCCGGTAGCGGCTGTAGTCGACTTCGGCTGCGTACAACTTGCCGTTCTGGAAGGCGAGCTTGACGTCGTAGACGACTTCGACCTCGTGGTCGTCCATATCAAGGATCTTCTTGTCCAGTATGTGATCGTGCAGCAGGATCAGATTTTCGTGCGGCGCCCGTTCGAATTGCCCCAGGTTCTCTTCGGGGACATCGAGCACGACCTCATGATTGGAAATCAGAAGGACCTTGTCCCAAGGAATCGTCAGCGCCGGATAACCGTAAGGCCGTGCGATCACCACTTGCGTCACTTCCGGAAGCTTGCCCGTCTCGACTATGGCGAGATCACTCAGCCGTCCGATCCGGTGCCGCTTGGCGAACACCCGCCGATCGAGGATTTCGCTCAGAAAGAACTCGTGCTCGAGTACGGTTACCACGAGCCTATCCTTGCGTGACGATCAAGACGAATTTGTAGATCATCAGGGCCACCAAAGCCAACAGGTAGACCCGCAGCACCAGCAACGAGAGCCGCACGGCGCCTGACATTTCAATGCGTGGCTCGTGATAGCGCGCGTTGATCGCGCGGATCTTGGCGTAGAGATTGCTGAATGCACTCATGTCGGCATACTCATCTATCGCAACACGTTGGGGAACAGCACGGAGAAGCCGTATAGCGTCGAAAGAATGATGATCGACACCACAATGATGCCGCCGATGAGATTCTGCGCCGGCGTATTGGAGCGTTCGCCCATCGTGGCTCGGTCGTTTAGCAGCAGAATCAAGAACACCAGGGCTGCCGGCAGCAGCGTTACGGCGATCACCTGCACAAACAGGGTGATGAGGACCAGCGGCGCCCGCGGAATCAGAACCACGAGGCCCGCGCTCACGAGCATCAGGAAGTACGTTGCGTAGAACCAGGGGGCCTGGCGGATCTTGGTATTGAGCGAATGCGCCCAGCCGAAGATTTCCCCGAAGGCCCAGGAGCTTGCGAGCGAAATGCAGATCGCACCCAGCAGACCGGCATCAAAGAGGCCGATGGCGAGAAAGGTGCCCACATAACGGTCGGTCTTCATCAGCTCCTGGGCCGCCTGGGCGGCGTCGCTGATCTCAATGCCCGCGAGCACGGTCCCGGTCACAATCACGATGAACACGGCAACGGCTACGGTCACGATTGAGCCGAGCAACGTGTCGAAGCGACCCCACGGAATGTCCTTCTCGAGCATGCCCTTATCCACCACGGCGCTTTGCTGAAAGAAGAGCATCCAGGGGGCTATGGTGGTGCCGATATTGGCCATCAGGAAAAAGAAGAGCTGCCCGTTGAATCCTCCAGCGAGGTTTGGGATCAGCCCCTGGTGCACGACATCGCGAAACGACGGGTGAACGAGAAACGCTCCCGGGATATAAACCAGGTTCAATGCACAGAACAGCAGCGCAAGCTTCTCGAAGGTCCAGTAGCGGCCGTTCAGCACGATCACGGCCATCAGCAGAATGACCGCAACGACGGTAATCCACGGCGGGACGCCAAAAATGGCGAGCGCGGCCGTCATGCCCACGAATTCCGTGACCAGCGTCAGCCAGTCAACGATCATCAGATCAAGCAGCGAAAACCAGCCCCAGAAGGCTCCGAAGCCGTCGAAGATCGCTTCCGCATGACCGCGCTTGGTGATGGCACCGAGGCGCACCGTCATCTCTTGGACATAGTAGGCGACCGGCACGAGCAGTAGCAGGAACCAGATCAGGTGATAGCCGTACTTTGCGCCGGTCGCCGCATAGGTCGTAATGCCACCCGCGTCGTTGTCCGCCACCATGACCACTAATCCGGGCCCAGCGATCACGAGGTAGAGCCCGACGGCCTTCCACGCCTTGCGCAACGGATAGTAGAGCTTTGCAAAAAGATTCACGCTCTCGTCCTTACCGGGAGCCCAGTGGACTCAGCCAGGCACCGCGCCGTCGCATGTCCAGCGCACCTCGAGTCGTTGCGTCCGCGGAGCGAGCCGCCAGACTGCCACGAGTGTCTTTGTCCTTGAGATGCGGCGGGTAGCGGGCCGGGACGAGCTTCCCGCAGCCGATCCATTCCGCACGAGCACGCCGCAAGCGCACGTCGCAGCCGCCGGCAGCTCAGCAAAATAGATTTGCATGCTCGATCTCCTTCTTCGCCACCCAGAGCGCCGCAGCCCTGCGGGAAAATGGCAGGCACGCTAGACAAATTCGCCCTGCGCTCAGCCTGAAATGGGCCGAAGCGCTCGCGAATCACTGTGAGGAGGTATGGAAAGAAGGTTCGAGTCAGACGCACAGGTCTGGGGTCTGGACGAGCTTCCCGCTCTCAGCGGGATCGCGCCCCCGTGAGGGCACTATCGGGCCGGGAGTCCGCTGCGCGCCGCGCAGCGCCAATCGCCTCCGGTGCTAGTACTACTGTCCAATGCCGGACACCTCTGCATGCTGACTCACTCAGCGTGAGGTATATACTATACCGGGTACAGTATTTGGAGATCAAGCGCATGCCCTCCCCTAACGTTCACAAGACACACCCCGAGGTCCTCAAGCGGCTCAGACGCGCCGAGGGACAATTGCGCAGCGTCGGGGAAATGATCGAAGCGGGACGCGCGTGCCTGGACGTCGCGCAGCAGCTGCAGGCCGCCGAACGCGCGGTGCGCGAAGCCAAGAAGACGTTCATAAATGATCACCTGGATCACTGTCTGAACCACGTCGTGAACGCCAAGAACCCCGAGGCGCGTGCCTCAATCGATGACTTCAAGACTATCGCCAAGTATCTGTGAGGATCGGAGCGCTCTGTCCACCACCTCTTAGAATCGCAACTCTCGCGGCGCGATGTCGCTGATGCGCGCGTTGGCACCGCACGGCAGCGACTGAGTCCCCGCTCTTCTGCCTGAGGGATATGAAGAAGATGAGAACGACCACCGGAAGAAGCGTGCCGTATCGGGTGGGCGAATGGCTGCCCTCGGATCAGGCCTTTCTGGATGCTTGGTTGACGGCGATTATCCGAAGGACTCATGCCGAACCGCGACCTTTTCATCCAGTTATCGTTGGGTTTCGCGACCTCATAGAGAATGATGCGCGAATCTTCATGCTGTTCCACCAGATGTTCGAACAGCTTCCGCGGAAACCGCCGTACAACAACGATCCCACCGGTAGACCGCAGGTCAGGGACTACCGGCACATGCTCGAGATCTTGAACACGATCCTGAGGCAGGCGCCTGAGTTCAACTCATCGGGACTGGTCGGCTGTCCCATCAACGCGGTCCTCGATTGGCCGATGGGCACGGCAGCCGGATGCGCCGCGTTCTTGGATGAACGAGTGAACGCGCAGCTCAAGGCGGTGTTGAATGAGTGGGCCCGCTACTTAAGCTCGAGTGATTCGACCTACGTCCTCAATCAGGACGCTCAGCGGGGCTGGTTCGGCGCAGAGGCGCGGAAAGCCATGCCGAACTTCGATAAGGAGTTCAAGTGCGATCCCCTGCACCGCCACCATGGCTTCAGGTCGTGGGATGATTTCTTCACCCGGGAATTCCTACCGGGCGTGCGGCCGGTGGCCTACCCCGAGGATGACGCGGTCATCGTCAACGCCTGCGAGTCCGCCCCCTATCGAGTTGCGCGGCACGTCAAACTCCACGACAGGTTTTGGATCAAATCTCAGCCCTATTCGCTCTCACATATGCTCGCGAACGATACCTTGGCCCCGTTGTTCGTCGGCGGGACGGTCTACCAGGCGTACTTGAGCCCGCTCAGCTATCACCGCTGGCATAGCCCGGTAAGTGGCAGGGTCATTCGGGCGTACGTGAAGGACGGGACCTACTACGCGGAGGCCCACTCGGAGGGTTTCGATCCGGCCGGGCCGAATGATTCCCAGGCTTACATCACGGCACTGGCGACGCGAGCCATGATCTTTATCGAAGCGAATGACCCACGGATCGGACTGATGTGCGTCCTGGCCGTGGGGATGTGCGAAGTCTCCTCATGTCAGATCACCGCCTACGAAGGGCAGCGCGTTAGGAAAGGTGATCAAATTGGAATGTTCCACTTCGGCGGATCCACCCATTGCCTGATCTTTCGGCCCGGAGTGGATCTTGCCTTCGACCTGCAAGGCCAAACCCCCGGCCTTGAGTCCAGCAACATTCACGTCAATTCGAAGATCGCCGCTTTAGCAGGCAAGTGAAGTCTCAGGAACGCTGCGCCGGAGATGGCCGGCAAGCTGCCAACGCACGGCTGACGCCGATGTCAAACTGCCTGGCGCCGAGGCTTCCCCTCATTGCGTGTGCGGGGTAACAGCACCTCGTGCGGACGCTTATCCTCACGCAGACCGAGGAAGACGGGTTGCCGCAGCTTGCTGTCCGCCGTCCACTCCTGATAGGAAACCTGAGCGATAAGGCGCGGTGCAAGGAATACGAGCCCCCGATCCCGGGGAGGATCCGCGAGCACCGCACGTGCGATGACCAAGGGCTGGAACCTCTTGTGCAGCGCGGCGAGCGTCGTGCGATCGAACCCCGTTCCAACCTTGCCGACATAGCGGAGCCGAGCCCCGTCGTACGCCCCCAGCAGAAGCGCGCCGAAGTGCTTCCGGGTACCGGTCGGTTTGGTGTACCCGGCAACCACGAACTCATCCTCCTGATGCACCTTCACTTTGAGCCAGTAGCTCGAGCGCGCCCCGACATAAGGGCTCGAGAGGTCCTTCGCCACTACCCCTTCGTAACCTTTGCGTTTCGCGATCCTAAACGCTTCGAGCCCATTCGTTGCGAGTTGCTGCGAGGGTTGCAGCACGGGGCTTGAACGCAGTGATCGCTGCATGAGCGCCCGTCGCCTGGAGAGCGGGAGCGCTCGAAGATCCGTGCCGGCGCAGTAAAGACAGTCGAACACGACGTACACCGGCTCGCCTTTGGCCTGTTGCAGCAGCTGAAATCGCGAGACACGTTGCCGATCGAAGACGACCACCTCCCCGTCGAGCAGGAGGGTGTCGGGACGCAGGCGCGCGATCGCCGCGACGATCCGCGGGAAGCGCTCCGTGCGGTCCTTGGCGTTTCGGGAAAACAGGCGTACCCGCTTGCCTTCCTTGTACCCGAGGATCCGATCGCCGTCGTACTTTTCCTCGTAGTCCCATCCGGGACGGTCAAACGGCTCCGCCACGAGTGTGGCGAGCATCGGGCGGGCACGAAATGGAATTTTGCTTGGCAAACACGCTCCCGTGCGGCGTCGCTCAGCTAGTGTTTACCACGTCCCGCGGGCACGGGTACCGGCGAGACGTGCTTGGTGCCGCTGGCACTTCGACCGGTGTCGGGCGAATTACGCTTGCACCCGACCGCGCCAGCCCCCTCTTCAGCCCCTGGAAGGCACGACGACGTTCTGGTGCCCATCCTTGCGCGCCTACCAGCGGAAGGGACTGCGGCGCATCCATGAGTCGCGCCGTCGTCGCTTCATCTGCGGGCACGCGAACCATACACACCAATACCGGCCGGCGCCGGTGAGCTCCCCACGGGAATACCAATCGTCCGGCGATCTTCAGCTGCGCCTTTGTGTGACTCCGGGGTTACGACGGTCGCATCTTACTGCGCGTCGCAACCGCCGCCCAAGCGTTCTGTCTCTAATACGCAACGCGCGGGCAGCGACGTACCCCGAGCCCTTGTGTGCGCGGACGTACAGACCCGCCGAGTTCGTACCCTAACGCTAAGACCCAGCCATCCGTGCTCGCCGAGCAGTAGGTGTTTCTACGGATGATGGCTTCACCGTGCTTACGGCACTATTAACCCAAGCATAAAAGGGAGTTTCTGATGAACCTGACAACCCGTTCTGCAGCGCTTATAGCGCTAACTTCAATCGTCGGCACTGCGTCCGCACAGAATGTGATCGCCACGTCATCGGGCAACCAGTGGGAGGGCTTTTATGCCGGCGTAAACGGAGGGGCCGCGTGGAATTCGACCTGCAACAATTGGACGGCGAACGGTCCGCTTGCCAATACCGCGGCGTTCAACAATCGCAGCTGTCCCAACAACAGCACAGGCATCGGCGGTGTACAGATCGGCTACAACTTTCAAAGTGACCAGTGGGTCTGGGGCTTTGGGCTCGATTACGAATTCTTAAGTTCCAAGACTAAGAATCGTTCGGTGACCTACGCCGGACCTGCGCCGCCGCCGGTCGGCACCTATGCTTTCAGCGGCAAAGTTAGTCCGAACGGTTTCCTTATCCTGGGTCCCAGGATCGCCTACCAGTTCGATCAGTGGCTCCCTTACCTTCGGGCGGGCGGCGTTTTCACCAGTGGATCAAGCAATAGCACGGCGACTTTCACGAACGCCAATGGAACCGCGACTTTCTCGGGAGGCAGGGATTTTAAATCCAACGGCTTTGGGATTAGCGCGGGCGTTGACTTTATGTTCTCAGATCCGTGGTCTCTTAGACTGGACTATACGTATATAAATCTCGGCAAGGGCAGCAACAGCAACACGAACTGCAGCCCGGCGGGCTCGCCAATTTGCGCTCAATTTGGCACGGTGACGCTTGACAGCATTCATAATAGCTTCACGGCGAACGTCGTCCGGGTGGGTATCAACTACAAGTTCTAAGCTTCGCGACCAGTCCTCATTCGTTTCCAAAATCGGTGATTGACGCTCGCGCCGACGGCTGCTTCGGCGCGAGCGGAAGCGGGCCACGGCCACCGTCATCATCGGCCAGCCTGCCGCCTTGTCTGCCCCGTCGGTGCAAAACCTGCGCACAACGCCAGCTGCCGGTGTTGCGCGCAGTAGCTCTTATTGCCTGAATTGAACTCCTGTCAGGCGCTGCTCAGGGGACCATTCCACACTCGAACATCTTGTTGGCGATGGGTGCGGCAATTTTGTTGATGAATTCAGTGCGCATACCAGCATCGTTGCGCAGAATTCCTATGGCGCGCTGTTCCTCCATGCTCGGAGGAGCATGCTGCTCCTTCTTCATCCACAACTGCTCACAGCTGGCAGTCTGATACTTCTGCACGATCTTATCGGCCATTCTGTCTACCATCGGGTACTGGCCCTGGGCTTGCGCGCCGCTGGAGTGCAGCAGCGTCGACCCCAGCAGGACCAGTGAACACACCCCGGCAACGGCGATCCATGAATAGGGACGCTTAGTCATGATTTTCTCCTAAGTTGAAATTACGCTATCGACTTCGGTTGTCACGTTAGAAAGCTTCCGGCGCGGTAGTGCCACTGCGAGTCTGGTCCAGTTGCTGCGCTGTGGCGGCTCGCGACTGTAGCAATCAGATCGCAGATTTCGCGGACGGTGCGGCCGCGGAATGACGCAGTGAGGCGGCAAATGCCACGGCGAGACCCAAATGGAGAATACCGGCGATCCAGGCCAATAGGCCGGTAGCCATGCCGGTTGCGGCGAACACGAGCAGCAATAATCCTACGCCAGCGTTATAGAGCGTGATCGCCCTGAGCGTACCGGTCCGAGCCGAGCCGCCCCGATCCGTGGTCGCGTACCAACAAGCGATGCCGAGAGAGAGCAGCGCCACCCCTAGCAACCGCCCGGTCATTAACGCCGCGCTGGATGGTTCCACGCCCAGCAGCAGCGCGATGACGATGCCGGGGATCACAATGGCTGCCACACCCGTGAGACACTCAAGTGCGGCCGCAACTGCCAAGAGCTGTCTCTGCATTGTCATCCTAATGATGGTGGCGCTGAGGAATGGTTTAACCGTAATCGCACGTGATCTTCCCTAAGTTCCTTCACGGGGCAAGTGCGCCCTCTTGAGGTTTATGATCTTCGCTCGATTCACCTTGGTCATTGCCGGCGTCAGGGGCGACTGCTCCCCGAGCGCTTCGAGCGTGGGCGGTCGGCTTCAAAGGAAATCCCAAGCTTAAAGTGCTCCTTCACATGCGTTCGACCTCCAGATGGTTCGCTCGCTGACGTCGGTCGTTTGCAGCGTCCTCTCTATATCTGTGCCCTCAATCGCTCGGGTCCAAGGTAGGTGGAATGAAATATGTTGATCGTAGAAGTGAAGCGGGACGGCCGCCGGAATTCGTTGTCGAGGACTATTCCAAGCGCCGCGCCATGGTGCTCCTTTGCCCTCGTCATTACGTGACGCGGCGCGAATACAAGACAGCCAGCATGTTTGCTGTCAGAGTGTCATGCGCGAAGTCGGCCGCTTTCAATACGTATCAATGCGTAGTTGCCGCGGCCGACGGTAGCGGCAGCCCGGGGCTTGGGGGACCACATATTGAGTTGGGGGCCTTTCGGCCCAGCCGGGGCGGCAGGTGTGGGTGACGAACCCATCCCAGGAGAGGCCTGATGGCGCGAGAGCACAGACCACGCGGTCCTAATGCAGAGCGCACGCCGGGGCTACCCGACGAAGATGCGCCGTAGGATGCTGCCAGTTCCTATGAAAATACCACGCTGCGAGGCCATGCATACTGCAAAGGCCGAACTACGACTGCAATGATGCACTGATCCCGCTCGGTGGCTCGATGTGGGTGCGGCGCGCCGTGAGCTGGTTGAACGTCGCATAGCGCGTAAACCCCGCAATCGCGCCAACGTCGGATCTCCGCGCGGGACCGTCACTGCTTTCCAGGCGTCTCTTCGAGCGATACATTGTCCGCGTGCCGCCTCGGACGGGTGAGCTTCCGCTTAAAAAGGTATGCGACGCTGTCTGATTATTGAGGATGATGCTGATAACGCGCGCTACATCGCCGATGGCCTGCGCGAACTTGGGTGGTTCGTGTCTTTGGCGCGCAACGGCGCCGATGGCATCGAGCGGGCTACGGGCGCAATCTGGGACCTGATTGTACTCGATAGAATGCTGCCCAATGAGGTCGATGGCCTGGCCATCTTGAAGACACTGCGTGGCATGGGGCAAAGCACGCCGGTGCTTATACTCAGCGCACTCTCGGCTACCGACGAACGGGTTCGCGGCTTGCAGGCCGGCTGCGATGACTACCTCACCAAGCCGTTCGCGTTCTCCGAGCTCGCCGCCCGTGTCGAAGCGCTGGTACGACGCTCCCAGTTTGGCAAGGATGTGCGCGAAATGCGCGTTGCCGACATGAGGGTCGACCTCATTGCGCGCAGAGTGGAGCGATCGGGCAGAACCATTCCGCTCCAGCCTCGCGAGTTCCGTCTGCTCGCCTACCTCCTCTTCCATCAAGGCCGTGCCGTGACACGTACTATGCTGCTCGAAGCCGTTTGGGACTATCGCTTCGATCCGCAGACCAACGTGATCGATGTGCACATCAGCCGCCTGCGCAACAAGATCGACCGCGACGCTGCAGTGCCCCTCATCCATACCGTGCGGGGAGTCGGCTATATGCTGTCGGCCGACGGACTTGCACCTCAGACGTCCGCGTGACGATCGTGGTGCCGCGCTGGTGGACTTCAATTGCCTTCCGCCAGGCGTTGATCTATGCCGCGTTGGTAGTTCTGACAATGACCGTACTTCTGGCGGTTTTCTATCAGCAAACCGTCGGCGTGTGGCAGCAACGCATTGATCACCAAATCGACGCCACCACGCAACGGCTGGTTGACTACTTTGAGCACAAAGGTGCCGCGGCGCTCGCGACCCACATCACCGGACTGCTCGGCGACGGCATCGATTCAGACACCGAGGTTTATACCCTCGTCGATCCCGCCGGTCACAAAGTGGTGGGCAATCTCGCGCTGGAGCCGGACATCCTGGCGCCCACCCGCGACATCGTCGAGCATCGCGTGGTTCGCGCCGGACGCAGTTCCGAGAGTCGACTGCGCATTACGCATCTGGGTGATGGTGGGGTACTTGTGGTCGGGCGCGACATGCAGGATCAACGCGAGCTCGATCGCCTGGTGCGTCGTGCGAGCCTGCTGAGCGCGCTGGTCACGCTGCTGATGGCGGTCGCTGGAGCGCTGTTCTTGCGTCGCCAGCTCGAGCAGCGCATCAGTGCCATTCGACAAACGGCGGTACGCATCGAGCGTGGCGATCTCGCGCAGCGCGTGCCGGTTTCGCAGCAGCAAGACGAATTCGCGCGCTTGAGTCGCGACATCAATGCCATGCTCGACCGCATCCATGCTCTCATGGAGGGCGTGCGCCACGTCTCCAACACGATTGCCCATAACATTCGCACGCCGCTGTCGCGGATTCTGGCACGCCTCCGTACCGCACAAGCCGAGCGCCCGCAGGCGGCAGGCTTGCCGGAGGCGGTCGCGTTCGCGATTGGGGAAATCGAAGACCTGAACGTCGTGTTCGACAAGCTGTTGCAAATCGCCGAGGTCGAATCCGGAGCGCGGCGACAAGGTTTCGGACCCGTATCTCTCAACGCCATCGCCATCAACGTGCTTGAACTCTACGACGCAGTCGCCGAGGCTAAGGGAGTGACGCTCACCCACACACTCGATGCGGATCCGGTCACCGCCGGGGATGGCGATCTGCTCGCCAACGCCATGGCTAATCTGCTCGATAACGCAATCAAATACACCGACGGCGGCGGTGCGATCCACGTGGACACACGCCGCGATGCCGCCGCGGTCACCATCAGCGTGCGCGACAACGGTCCGGGGATTCCCCAGATCGAGCGCTCGCGCGTCGGCACCCGCTTTCATCGTCTGGATCGCAGTGTGCCCGGCTGGGGCCTCGGGCTTGCGAGTGTCATTGCGATTGCCCGCCTTCATGGCGGAGATCTGCAACTCGCGGATGCCAATCCAGGCCTGATCGCCCGGCTGGTATTGCCCGCGTTCGACGGCAGCTGAGGCGCTGCGGGGAATCACATTACCAATCGGTAATATTTACTTCATCGCTGCCCTGCGCAGCTGCGTTCTAAGCTTGCAGCGGCAGCGTGTGTTCGTGCGCTCATCAGGGCTGGCACGACTGCATGCTCACCCGCTCTCTTGTGCTTGTGCCAATTCGGACACCGATCCAAATGCCATGCGAGACTCGCCGCAGGTCCACAGATGCACGCGTCATAGCCGCGGCCCTGCTCTTCGTCGCGGCGAGCCTCACGAGCGGCTTTGAGGCGGGCTGCAGCCGCGGCGAATCTGCCGCCGCGACTTCCCTGTCCGCACGTCCGAGTGCATCGAGCCTGCCGGATAAGAGCGTCGAGCTCTCGCACGAGCAGCTCGGCGCACTCACGATCGCGCCCGTTGGAACGCATCTGTTCAGCGTTGCGAGGGAAGCAGTCGGCAGTATCACTTTTGATGAAGACCCGGCGATCGTGCAGGCGGAGGCCACCCTGATTGGCGCTGCCGCGGCCTTTGACGCCACACGCAAGGAGCTGACCCGCGTCCGGACCCTGGGGGAGACGAACGGCATTGCGCCCAAAGAACTTGAACAAGCGATCTCGGAGTATCAGACCGCGGCCGCGGCCCTTAAGAGTGCCCGCGATGCAGTACGCGCCCTCGGTAAGACCGATGCCCAGATCGATCGAATGGTGGCGAGCGGGCGCTTCAGTCAATCCGTGCCCCCGCATCGCCCGGCAAAATGGGTGCTCGCAAATGTCACCGAAACGGACAGCCCGCTCGTTCGGGTCGGACAGCAAGTCCTGGTAACAGTCCCCGCCTTTCCCGAGCACCCGTATTCCGGGAGCATTTCCAAGATCTACGCCGTAGTGGATCCAGGCACGCACCGCCTGGGAATCCGCGCCGCGCTGGTTGACCCGAAGGATGAGCTGCGACCCGGCATGTTGGCAACCGTCACGATCCGCATTGCTGAGCCGGTCGAATCGATCGCGATTCCGGCGACGGCAGCAGTGCGCGAGGGCGATGGCTCGATGATCGTCTGGATGACCAGCGATCGGCGTCGCTTTGTGCAGCGACCGCTGACGCTCGGGCAGCTGAGCGAGGGCTACTATCAGGTCCTCGCCGGTCTGCAACGCGGCGAACTGGCCGTGACCGCGGGTGGGGTTTTTCTCAGCAACATGCTAAACGCGCCGCCCAGCGACTAGCGTCAGCGCCAGCCGTCCCCCGCGCACGATGTTCAAGGCCCTGGTCGCTTTTTGTCTCAGCCGCCGTGCGATCGTGGTGTTCGGCTTGCTGCTGTTTGTCGCTGCCGGGATCGTTGCGTTCGAGCAACTCGACATCGAGGCCTATCCCAATCCCACCCCGGTGATCCTGGAAATTACTGCGCAGGCGCCCGGCCTGTCGGCGGAGGAGATGGAGCGCTACTACACACGCCCCATGGAGATCGGGCTGTATACGACGCCGGGCATCGACGTCATCCGCTCGACATCCTTCTACGGACTCTCATTCGTTCGTGTCGTGTTCAAGTACGGTGTTGATTTTCACTTCGCTTACAGCCAGGCCGCCATCGCGCTGCAGCAGAACGTTAACCTCCCCGGTGGTGTCACACCCACAATTCAGCAAAACAGCACCACGGGCGAGATCTATCGCTATCAGGTCGTCGGCCCGAAGCACTTCGGGCTGAGTAACCTGCGCACGGTACAGGACTGGATCGTGCGCCGCCGACTGCTGACCATTCCGGGCATCGTGCAAGTCAACAGCTGGGGCGGCCCGACCAAGCAGTTCGCAGTGGAGGTAGATCCCCACAAGCTCGAGGCCTACAACCTCACTCTCACGCAGCTGTTGAATGCGCTCTCCAACGCCAATCTGAACGTCGGTGGTCGCGAAATCCGCGTAGGCCAGCAATCGATCAATATTCGCGGGATCGGCCTGATCGATGACGGTGGCAACGACGATCTGACACGGGGGAACAGGCTGGACGACATTGAGAATGTCGTACTGACCCAGAACAACGGCGTTCCGGTGCTGGTCAAGGACATCGCCGGGGTGTCGGTGGGCTATGTTCCGCGGCTGGGAATCTGGGGCCACGACAGTGAAGACGATGCGGTAGCGGGCATCGTGGTCATGGGTCGTACCGAAAAGACCGGCGACATGCTGCCGCAGGTCAAGGCTGAAGTTGAACGGATGAACCACGATGGCAGTCTGCCGCCCGGCGTGCGGCTGGTTCCGATCTACGACCGGGGTGCCTTGATCGAGGTCACTACCCATACTGTGTTGCACAACCTTGTGCTCGGCTGTGCGTTGGTGTTTCTCATCCAGTGGATTTTCCTCGGTGACCTCCGCAGCGCAATTATCGTCGGCCTGAATATCCCGTTTGCCCTCTTCTTCGCAATCATCGTCCTGGTCGCCCGCGGCGAAAGCGCGAATCTGCTCTCACTCGGCGCCGTCGACTTCGGCATCATCGTCGAGTCCGCCGTAATTCTCGTCGAGAACATCTTCCGCAACTTCCAGGCACCCGCCTCTGAAAGGCAGGGGCTACTGCAGCGTCTCGCCAGCGGATTCTGGGGGCCCGACCCGACGACCATCGCTCACCATGCGGCACCCGTCGCCGGCTGGACGGATCGACTGCGCTTGATTCTGGTCAGTGCCTTGCAGGTGGACAAAGCGGTGTTCTTCGCCGCCCTCATCGTCGTCGCGGCGTTCGTGCCACTCTTTACCATGCAGGGCGTCGAGGGAGCGATCTTCGGTCCGATGGCACGCACCTATGCCTACGCCTTAGTCGGCGCGCTCTTCGCCACGTTCACGGTGACGCCGGTAGTGGCGTCTTTGCTGCTGCCGGCGCAGGTGGCGGAATCCGAGACCATCATCGTGCGCGCGCTGCATGGGCTCTATAACCCCGTGCTGCACTTCGCGCTGCGCAGTCGCTGGCTGATGATCGCGCTGGGGTGCGCCTTCCTCGGCCTTGCGGCCTTTTTGGTACCGCGGCTCGGCAGCGAATTTCTACCAGCGCTCGAGGAGGGAAACTTCTGGATCCGCGCCTCCATGCCTATGACCTTGTCTTTGGAAGACGGTGAGTCGGCGACGCGCAAGATGCGTCAGATCCTGATGCGCTATCCAGAGGTTGTCACCGTCTTCTCTCAGCACGGTCGCCCCGATGATGGTAGTGACGCCTCGCCATTTTCCAACGTCGAGCTGTTCGCGGTGCTCAAGCCACAAGAACGCTGGCGCCAAGGCATGAGCAAGGACAGGTTAACAAACGAGATCAACACCGCCTTCGGACACGAACTGCCCGGCGTGGTCTTTAATTTCTCGCAATATATCCAGGACAATATCCAGGAGGGTATCTCGGGCGTCAAAGCGGTCAACTCCGTCAAAATCGTCGGACCTAATCTTGACACCCTCACTCGGCTCGCCGAACAGGTCCGAGACGAGATGAGCCGCATCCGGGGCATCACTGACCTGGGCATTTTCCCGGTGCTCGGGCAGCCCAATCTCGATATCAGAATCGATCGGGCCAAGGCGGCCCGCTATGGACTGAACACAGCAGACGTCAACGCGGTGATCCAAGCCGCGATGGGGGGAACCACCGCAACCACGGTGCTCGAAGGTGATCGACAATTCGACATCGCGGTTCGCTATCCGCCCCAATACCGCGGCGGAATCGCCGCGATCCGCGACATTCGGGTACCCGCACAGTCGGGCGCCGGTGCGAACGCTTACATCCCACTCAGCGAACTTGCGGCCATTAGCCTCGACACTGGCGCCGCCTGGATCTACCACGAAGGCACGCAGCGGTTCATCCCGGTGAAGTTCAGTGTACGAGAACGCGACTTGGGCAGCACGGTCGCGGATGCGCAAGCGCGCATTGCCGAGCACGTGAAGCTCCCGAGCGGCTATCGCCTGGTATGGGCCGGCGAATTCGGGCAGCTACAGGCTGCCAAACAGCGCCTGGGGATCATCGTGCCCGTGAGCCTGGTGCTCATTCTGGGCTTGCTGTATGCGCTATTTAATTCCGCGCGCGAGTGTTTTCTGGCCCTGCTCGGCATTCCGTTCGCGATCGCAGGCGGCATCGTCGCCCTTTACGTCTCGGGGCTTAATTTCAGCATTTCCGCGGCGATCGGCTTCGTCTCATTGTTCGGTGTGTCGGTCATGATCGGCATCCTCATGATCACCAACTACAACCAGGCGCGCCTGCGCGGCGGCACGCCGCAGCAAGCCATGTTCTTTGCGGGCGCGACCATCATGCGTCCGTTGCTGATGATGAGCTTATCCGCTGGCATCGGGCTGCTGCCGGCGGCCCTTTCCACCGGCATCGGCAGCGAAGTGCAGCGACCGCTTGCCGCGGTGGTGGTCGGCGGCATGTTGCTCGGCTCGATCATGCTGCTGGTCGTGGTGCCTGCGTTCCAGATGATGTTTCTTGGCCGCGATGTCGCACACATGGCGCGCGACGCCACATGAGCGGCCAGCGCACTTGCGGCTCCTGGCACCCGCTCGCGATGGCGGGCACCCTCCTCCTGGCCGGTTGCACCGCCGGTCCGGATTTCAAGCGTCCCGCAGCTCCCGAGGTCGCGGCATACACGCCAGCGCCGCTGTCCGCCACCGCAGCCACTGCCGACGTACCCGGTGGCGCGGCGCAACAGTTTGTGCCCGGGATGGATATCCCGGGTGAATGGTGGGCGCTGTTTCGCTCGCCGGCACTTAGCACTCTGGTCGAACGCGCCCTCAAGAACAATCCGGATCTGAAAGCCGCGCGTGCCGCATTGAGCGTGGCACGTGAAAACGTTCTGGCGCAGCGCGGCGCCTATTACCCCACGATCACCGCCGGTATCTCCGCCGATCGCAGCAAGACCTCAGCACAGCTCGCGCCCGTTCCGAACTCCGGCGCTCTGCTTTACAGTCTCTACACCCCTCAGGTCAGCGTGTCGTACGTTCCTGACGTGTTCGGCCTCAATCGCCGTACAGTCGAGTCGCTGAACGCGCAGGAACAGCAGACGCACTTCCAATTGGTGGCAGCGCACATTTCCCTAAGCGCAAACGTGGTGGCCGCCGCAATCCAAGAAGCCTCGCTGCGCGCCCAAATCGAGGCGACCCGCGAGCTGATCGCTCTCAACGGCACCGTTCTTGAGGTGCTGCGCCAGCAATTCACCCACGGGTACGCCAGCCGGCTTGATGTGGCGGCGCAGGAAGCGCAGCTCGCGCAGGTCAATGCGACGCTGCCCCCGCTGCTTAAGCAACTCACACAGCAACGCGATCTTCTTGCCGCACTCTCCGGGACCTATCCCAGCCAGGAACCGGCCGAGCAGTTTCAGCTGACCCGGCTACAATTGCCGCAAGAATTGCCGCTGAGCCTTCCCTCGCGACTCATCGAGCAGCGACCGGATGTGCGCCAGGCTGAGGAGAACCTGCACGCGGCTTGTGCGCAGATCGGCGTTGCGGCGGCGAACCGTCTGCCGAATATCACCTTGACGGCGGACATTGGCGCCTCCGCGCTCGCCATCGGTCAACTGGCATCGGCGGGCAGCGGCTTCTGGGACTTAGGCGCCAGCGTGGTGCAACCGGTCTTTCAAGGCGGCGCCTTGCTGCACAAGGAGCGCGCGGCACGCGCGGCTTATGAGCAAGCGAGCGAGCAGTATCGCGGCACCGTGCTCGTGGCATTCGAGAACGTCGCCGATACGCTGAGTGCGCTCGAGCATGACGCAGACGCTTTGCAGGCCGCCGCCGCTTCCCGGGATGCCGCACAGACGACCCTGACTCTCGTACGCCGCCAACAGCAAGCAGGCTATGCCGGCTACTTGCAGGTGCTGAATGCGGAGCAGGCCTATCAGCTTGCGGTGCTCAGTCAAATACAGGCCGAGGCCAATCGCTACGCAGATACCGTGGCGCTGTTTCAGTCGCTCGGCGGGGGCTGGTGGAATCGTACTGACATCGACACTGCCGCTGGCGCGCCAAGTGCCGTCGGAGCGCCTGTTCACCAACCCCGAGAGTGACCAGGGGAGTCGAGCGCCGACTGCGCAGTTTCAGCCCGGACGATTCTTGAGCTCGGCCGGTGCGTGTGTCTTTTGCGCGCCGAATGTTCTCCCGAATGTTCTTGTGCTCGGCGTTGCCATTTTAATAACCTCGTAACTGTTGTTCGAGACGGGCGTCCCACGTGCACGAGGATAGAGGAACCGGCATGCGCTCATGTAAGTATGCAAGATGGACCGTGACGATGGCACGAGAGGCGAATTCATCAGCGCTCGCCTCATTCGGCATTGTGCTGCTGCTTGGCGTGCTGCTCTTTGTGCTTCCGGCGCGCGCGGCGACCTCGCCACCGATCAAGATCGCCGTATTCGATTTTGAGCTGGAGGATGTCAGCGCCGCGGGCACGGCAACCTCGAGCGACACCGCCAAAGAGGCGACGCGAATGCAAGCCGTCACCACTGAAGCGCGTCGCGTACTCGCGCAATCGGGTCACTACCGCATCGTAGACACCAGCGGCGCAGAAGCGGAGGTCCTCAAGGATAAGCCCCTGCGAAACTGCAATGGATGTGAGGCGGGTATCGCGCTGAAGCTCGGTGCGGAACGGTCCCTTATTGGGGTGGTGACGCGCGTCGCCCAGACGGAGTATTACGTTTCCGTGCGAATCATGGACACGGCCACCGACCAGGTGGTCAAGCAAGAGTCCGCGTTTTTCACAGGCGCAGACGACGCATGGGCGAGCGGCGCGGCAATGCTGCTCAAACACCAAGTCCTAGCCGAGCCCAGCCATTGAATTGATCAACGCCCCACCCGCGTGCTAGTGGCAGTGCTCGTCGTGCTCTCCACAGCCGTGCCATCCATGGTCGTGATACCACCGGTTGTGATCGTGGTCGTAATATCCTTCCCGCGGCTCAGCCACCACGCACCCCGAGACCAACGACAACAGTCCCAGTAACAAGCAGGTTGCCCGAACGAGTGATTTAAAACCTGTCATAGGCTCGTGCCTCGTGTTGATTGCTGTTTGTCACGGTACCGCAGCAGTGGCGGGCAAGCCGTCCGAGCATTTGCCGAGGTCACGTGGGCCCATACCTACACGGCATGCAGTGTCGCCCGCTGCAGCCAGTGAGCGCAGATCCAAGGTGCCGCAAGGGGGAAACAGTCTGACCTGGCTGCAATCTGCAGCCCTGGATCAGCTGCGCAGGCGCAGGTTGTCTGGATCGTAGAGCGGCTCGCGCGCGACGACTGCCGCGCGCCGCTCGCCCAGGATTTCCACCTCGAGCTGCGTACCGGGCGCGGTGAGATCCCTACGGACGTATCCGAGCGCGATGCTGCAATTCAATCGGTAACCATAGCCGCCAGAGGTAATCACCCCGACCGCCTCGCCGCCCCGGTACACCACTGACACCGGCGCCGCATCCGCGTCTCGGGCGTCGACAAGCAGCGGCACGAAGCGCTCCTTTGGAGTAGCGGCGGCCTTGCTGCGCAGCGCCTCGCGACCGAGGAAGGCGGCGGCCTTGTCAAGGTGTACGAAGCGCTCGAGTGACGCCATGAATGGCGTGTACTCGCTCGTCAGATCCGCCTTCCAGCTGCGGTAACACTTCTCAAGCCGCAGGCTCTCCATGGCGTAGAGCCCGAAGTGCGCGAGTCCAAATTCCCGGCCAGCCGCCACCAGCCGCTCGTACACAAGGGGAAGCTGCTCCGCCGGCACGTGCAGCTCCCAGCCGAGCTCACCCACGTAGTTGACCCTCATCGCGAGAACCGCCGTTCGTGCGATGGCAATCGTGCGCACGGCGAGCCACGGAAACGCTGCATTCGACAGATCCGCGTCGGTGACCTGGGCGAGCAACTCCCGTGAGCGTGGCCCTACGATGATCAGCGATCCGTAATCGGCCGTGACGTTGGTGAGGCTGACGGGACCATGCCGTTGCGACAAGTGGCAGCGGAGCCAGTGCTCGTCGTGACACTCTGCGGCAGCGGCGGAAATCAACCAGAAGTCCCCGTCCGCCAGGTGCGACACAGTCATCTCGCTCACGATGCCCCCGCGCGGTGAGCAGAAGTAGCTGAGCCCCGCGCGTGCCCTCTCCGGCAGGCGACCGGCGATCATGTGATCAAGCCAATCACCCGCACCCGCACCCTCGAGCCGAAACTTGGCAAAGCCGGGCAGATCCAGCAGCGCGACGCGGTGGGCGACTGCTGCGCATTCACGCGCGACCGCGCGATGCCAGCACGGTCGGCGAAACGAGCACGCCGGCTCTGCCGGGTCTTCCGGCCGGGCGTAATACACCGCGCGCTCCCAGCCGCCGCGCGCGCCGAACACCGCGCCCTCGGCATGCAGGCGCTCGTGCAGCGGAGAGATCTTCGCCGGACGACCCGCCGGACGTTCCTCCTGCGGATAGCCGACCGCGTATTCGTTCTGATAGGTCTCCAGCGCCTTGGCAAGTGCGTAGGAGCTGCCGGCGAACGGCAAAAAACGGCGCACATCCAGGGGCCAGACGTCCCAACTCGGCTCGCCATTGACGACCCATTCGGCAATGAGTCGTCCGGCACCGCCGGCCTGTACGATGCCGAACGTGAAAGCGCAGCAGTGGAAGAAGTTGCGTACACTCGTCGCTGGCCCCATCAACGGATTACCGTCCGGTGCATACGGGATCGGGCCGTTGATGACCCGCTTGACGCCCACGGAGGCGAGCATCGGCAGACGTGCGCACGCTGCATCGATATAGCCTGCAAGACGTTCGAGGTCGTCATCAAAGAGCTGATGTGCAAATTCCCTCGGCAGACCCTCAAGCCAGTGTGCCTGGGGCTGCGCTTCATAGGGCCCGAGCAGCAGGCCGTGCCGCTCTTGCCGCAGGTAGTAGCTGACGTCGGGATCGCGCACGAGGGGCAGGCGCGCCTGACCGCGCGATACGAGTGCGGGGATATCATCGGTTACCACGTACTGGTGCGACAGGGACACAATCGGCAGGTACTCGCCAATCATCGCGGCCACCTCACCGCCGCGATAGCCGGCTGCGTTGATCACGTACTCACTCTCGATCGCCCCCGTCGCCGTCTCGATTCGCCACGCGCCCGTGGGGAGCTGACGCAGGGCCGTCACCGGGGCCTGCCGGTAGACCACCGCACCGAGATCGCGCGCACCCTTGGCGAGCGCCTGCGTCAGCTGCGCGGGATCGATATCACCATCGTCAGGGTCCCAGAGACCCAAGCGAATGCCGTCGAGCTCGAGGAATGGGTGAAGGGTCTTGATCTGCGCCGGTGACAGCAGCTCAAAGTTAAGCTGCTGCGCGCGCGCTTGTGCGGCCACGTGACGAAACTCATCCACCCGGTCTGCCGTGTGTGCGAGGCGGATGCTGCCGGTGCGGTGGTAGTTGATGTCGTAGCCGACCTCCTGTGCGAGCTGCGCGTACAGCGCCGTCGAATAGTGCTGCAGCTTCAGGATGCTCCACGAGGTCGAGAAGTTGGGGCAGTTGCCGGCCGCGTGCCAGGTAGAGCCCCCGGTCAGCTCATCCCGCTCCAGCAGCACCGTATCGGTCCACCCGAGCCGGGCGAGATGGTACAGAGCGCTGCAGCCGACCGCCCCGCCCCCGATGACAACGACGCGCGCGTGGCTCTTCATCGACCGGCGCGCTCGCGCGCCCTGATTACCGCGCGCGCAAAGACCGGCCGGCAGGAATGCTTCAACGCCTCACCCGTTCGCCCGCAGGGTCATAGAACGGGCGCAGCGACACCCGCGCCGGAACGCGCTCCGCTGCAACCTCCACCTCGTAGTGGCCCGTACCGATCCACTTCGCGCTCACCGCAGCGCCGCCGTTGGCCAGATAGCCGAGCCCCAAGGCAGTGCCGAGGGTGTGGCCGAACATCCCCGAGGAGATCTTGCCGACGAGTTCGCCGTTTCGCCAGATCGGCTCATTGTGATAGAGCAAGCGATCCGTCCGCTCGAGAGCCACCGCGACCAGTCTGCGACGCACCCCAGCCTCGCGCTGCCGCGCGAGCGGCTCGAGACCCACGAAGCCGCCGGGCTTGTTCCAGGCGAGGGCGAAGTGCAGGCCCGCCTCGAGCGGCGTGTCTTCATCGCACAGGTCGTGTCCCCAGTGCCGGTAAGCCTTCTCCATACGCAGGCTGTTCAGAGCATGGTAGCCGGCGAGGCGCAGGCCAAAAGGGGCGCCTGCGCTTACGATGAGGTCGAACACCGACTGCGCGAACTCTGTGGGGATGTACAGTTCGTAGCCGAGCTCCCCCACGTACGTGATGCGACTCGCCCGGACACGCGCGTAGCCCAGATCGATGATCTGAGATGTGGCGAAAGGCCACGCGGCGGTGGATAGGTCCGCGTCGGTGAGCGTCGCCAGCAACTCGCGGCTGTGCGGGCCCATGAGAGCGAGCACTGCATAGGCCGAAGACACGTCGACGGCAACGGCGTGAGCCGTGCTCGGAAGGTTGCGGCAGAGCCAGGTGAAGTCGCGCGTCTGCGTCGCGCAGCTCGTGACGATCAGGTAGGCCTCCTCGGCCTCACGCGTTACCGTGAGGTCCGCCTCAATGCCGCCCCGCGCGTTGAGCCACTGTGTGTACACGACCCTGCCGATCGGCACGTCGATGTCGTTGGCGCAAATGCGTCCGAGTACCGCCGTCGCGTCGCGGCCCCTGAGCACGAACTTGGCGAACGAGGACTGGTCGAAGAGCCCGACTCGCTCACGCACCGCCTGGTGCTCGGCGGCCGAGTGCTCGAACCAGTTCTGGCGACCGTAGCTGTACTCATAGCGCGGCTGCGTACCGGGCGCCCCGAACCAGTTGGCGCGCTCAAACCCCGCCACCTCGCCGAAGCAGGCTCCGGCGGCCGCCAGTCGATCATGCAACGCGGACTTGCGTACGCCGCGTGCGCTCTCGGCCTGCCGAAATGGCCAATGCATCGCATAGAGCAACCCCAGCGTCTCGACCGTGCGATCACGCAGGTAGCGCTTGTTGCGCTGGAACGGCGCGCAGCGGCGGATGTCGACGTCCCACAGGTCAAAGGGCGGATGACCGTCGATGATCCAGTCCGCCAGCACCTTGCCCGCACCGCCGGCCGACTGGATACCGATGGAATTGAAGCCGGCCGCCACGTACAGGCCCTGTATCTCCGGCGCCTCGCCGAGCAGATAACGATCATCGGGTGTGAAGCTCTCCGGCCCGTTAAAGAACACCTGCACGCCGGCTGAACCGAGGGCGGGCACCCGCTGCATGGCGCGCTCAAACAGGGACTCAATGTGACTGAGGTCCGCGGGCAACTGATCGAAAGCGAAGTTCTCGGGGATGCCCCTCTCGCCCCAGGGCTTCGCCTGTGGTTCGAACCATCCCACGAGCAGCTTGCCGGTGTCCTCCTTGAAGTAGGAGCAGGCATCGGCGTCGCGCAGGACCGGCAGTCCTGCCGCCAGGCCTGGAATCGGCTCGGTCACGATGTAGAAGTGCTCGGCGGCGTGCAGCGGCACGCTGACATTCGCCCAGCCACCGACTTCACGCGCCCACATACCGGCGCAGTTCACCACCACGTCGGCGCGGATTTCTCCCTCGGGGGTCGCCACGCCTGTGACCCGGCCGTGCGCGGTGCGGATCGCAGTAACCTTGACATCCTCGCAGATGCGCACGCCAGCGTTGCGCGCGCCGCGCGCGAGTGCCTGGGTCGTGTCGACCGGATTGGTCTGCCCGTCTTTCGGTAGGAAGATCGCGCCGACCAGGCCGTCGGTCACCACTAGCGGCCAGCGCTCCTTGGCGGCAGCGGGCGATAAGATCTGCACCTCGAGACCGAAGCAGCGCGCCATAGACGCACCGCGCTTGAGTTCTTCGAAACGCGCCTCGCTCGCCGCCACCGCGATGGAGCCCACCTGTTTGAACCCGGTGGCCTGTCCGGTTTCGCGCTCGAGCCCCTCATAGAGCTGCGTCGTGTACTGGGCCAGCCGCGTGAGGTTTTGCGTCGCGCGCAGCTGGCCGACCAGGCCAGCGGCATGCCAGGTCGTGCCGCATGTCAGTCGCCGGCGCTCCAGCAGCAGCACATCGGTGCAGCCGCGCTTCGCCAGATGGTAGGCGACGCTACAACCGACAATCCCTCCGCCGATGATGACGACGCGGGCGTGAGACGGAATGCTCGGCACGGAAGCTCTCCTGATTGCTCGACTCACTGACTCCCGGGGGCTTCCCGGCGGCTGTCCCACCCGCGCAAACGCCCTGACTTGCGAAACTCGCGCGCGCCATCGCTCCATTCGCTCCACACCGTCGGGGTCGCCCGCGGCCGCGGTGCCGCGCGGAAAGAGGCGCGTCTGCCTCGCCGTCCGGTGGGCTGTGTGCGGGAAGTCAGACTAGAATTTGTAGTTAATACAAAGATTTAATCTGTACTCCTCATGAGATTTCGCGTCGTCGCACCGGCATTCCGCTTGCGTGTTCTGGCGCTGCCCGCAGCGCGCCTCAGGATAGAATCCTCCGCATACGCCCCTTCCACGAAATGACATTCTATAGTTCGCTGGGACGCCAGCGCTCGTAAGCCACGCACCCTCTTCCCCTCCCCCGCGGCAATCCGATGACCACTGAACCGTATCTGCTGACCCCCGGACCCCTGACGACCTCGCTGCGCACCAAGCAAAGCATGTTGCGCGACTGGGGTTCCTGGGATGTGGACTTCAACAAGATCACGGCACGCATCCGCGAAAGGCTCCTGCAGATCGCGCACGCTGCGAGTACGCATGAATGCGTGCCGATGCAAGGCAGTGGCACGTTCTCCGTTGAGGCCGCAATCGGCACGCTGGTGCCCGGCAGCGGACACGTACTGGTCCCTCAAAACGGGGCGTACTGTCAGCGCATCGCCCGACAATGCCGGGTGCTGGGACGCAAGCTGACGACGATCGACTACCCGGAAAACGCTCCGGTTGCCCCCGCCGACGTCGAGCGCGCGCTCACCGCCGATCCCTCGATCACCCACGTCGCGCTGGTTCACTGTGAAACCAGCACCGGGATCCTCAATCCGCTGCACGAGATTGCGCAGGTGGTGGCCCGTCACGGCAAGGGACTGATCGTCGATGCCATGAGTTCCTTCGGCGCCCTCGAGATCGACGCACGCACGACGCCGTTCGATGCGCTCGTGGCTGCCTCAGGCAAATGCCTCGAGGGCCCCCCGGGGATGGGCTTCGTCATCGTGCGTCGCGCCGTGCTCGAACGCTGCGCGGGCAACTGCCACTCGCTCGCGATGGACCTGTACGATCAGTGGGTTTATATGCAGAAGACCACCCAATGGCGCTACACGCCCCCGACACACGTGGTGGCGGCGTTCGATTCGGCCATCGCACAGTATCTTGAAGAGGGCGGCCTCGCCGCCCGCGGCGCCCGCTACGCCGAGAACTGCCGCACCTTGCTCGATGGCATGGCGAAGCTTGGACTGAAGAGCTTTCTGCCCGTGGCGATTCAGGCGCCCATAATCGTCACCTTCCACGCGCCGGATACGCCGCGCTACGCGTTCAAAAGCTTCTACGACGCGGTCAAGGCACGCGGCTACATCCTGTACCCCGGCAAACTGACGACGCAGGAAACGTTCCGTGTCGGGTGCATGGGGCAGCTGGGTGAGGCCGGTATGGGCGGGGCAGTCGAAGCCGTCGGCAAGGTGCTGGCGCAGATGCGCACCGCGGCGTGAAACGCCTGCCGCGGGACGTGCAGATCACGACCGCCGGTGCGCGCTGCGAGCAGCTCATGCGCCGGTGCCCGACTTAGGAAAAGGGTGAGATTGTTATGCGTCGCATCGAAGTAAACGGACGGGGATATCACTTACCCGCACAGCCCTCAGTGGTGATATGCGTGGATGGCTGCGAGCCGGACTACATCGCCCAGGCGGTGGCCGCGGGTCACATGCCGTGGATGAAGCAGGTACTGGCCCAGGGCAGCGCCGTGGTCGCCGACTGCGTCATCCCGAGCTTTACCAATCCGAACAACCTGTCGATTGTCACGGGCGCGCCGCCGGCGGTGCACGGCATCTGCGGCAACTACCTCTACGACACCGAGAGCGGTGTCGAGGTCATGATGAATGACCCGAAGTGGCTGCGCGCCCCGACGCTACTTGCCGCGCTGGCCGAGGCGGGCTGCAAGGTGGCCGTGGTCACCGCCAAAGACAAGCTGCGCAAGCTCCTCGGCCACCGGCTGCGCGGCATCTGCTTTTCGGCCGAGAAGGCCGATCAAGCCACGCTCGAGGAGCACGGCATCGATGGCGTACTCGCGCTGGTCGGCATGCCGGTGCCCAGCGTCTACAGTGCCGAGCTGTCCGAGTTCGTGTTCGCCGCGGGCGTAAAGCTCGTGCAGACGCATCGCCCGGACCTCATGTACCTGTCCACGACCGACTACGTGCAACACAAGCACGCCCCGGGCACCGCGGAAGCCAACGCGTTCTACGCCATGATGGATCGCTACCTCGCCGAGCTCGAGCGCTTGGGGTGCGTCATCGCCCTCACCGCCGATCACGGCATGAACGCCAAGACACAGCTCGACGCAAGCCCGAACGTCATTTATCTGCAGGACGTGCTGGACGGCTGGCTCGGTAGCGGGTGCGCGCGCGTGATCCTGCCGATCACCGATCCTTACGTCGTACACCACGGGGCGTTGGGCTCGTATGCCACCGTCTACCTGCCCGCCGACCTCGATGCTTCTGCCCTCGCGCCGAGGATCGCCGTGCTGCGAGGCATCGAAACAGTGCTGGGGCGCGCTGAGGCCGCGCGCCGCTTCGAGCTGCCCGCCGACCGCATAGGGGATCTGGTGGTCGTCTCGGGCCGCTCGGTTGCCATCGGCGGTGCGGCCGCCAAGCACGACCTTTCAGGCCTCGATGCGCCGCTGCGCTCGCACGGCGGCGTCTCGGAACAAGCGGTGCCGCTGGTGCTGAATCGCCGCATCCGGGGCCTGGATGAGAATCGGCGCTGGCGCAACTTCGACGCCTTCGACTGGGTGCTCAACCATGCCCAATGAGCCGAAGCGAACCCGCGATGTCAGCCGCACCGACGCCGTGCGGCGTGAGGGGTTGCGTATCGGCGGGGTGCGCGTCGGCACCGAACGCAGCGGCGAAGTCTTCAATCCGTACACGCGCGCGCTGGTGGGAACGGTGGCCCAGGCCTCCGTGGCTGAGGTACGCCAGGCGATCGGGATCGCCAGGGCCTTCCACTCGCGCCTCACGCGTTATGAACGCTACCGTATCTGCTACGAGACTGCCGCGGCATTGCGGGCGCGCACCGAGGAGATTGCCAATCTCATTACCGCCGAAAGTGGCCTGTGCAAGAAGGACTCCACCTATGAGGTGGGTCGCGCCTGCGATGTGTTCATCTTCGCCGGCAACGCCGCACTGCAGGATGATGGACAGATCTTCTCCTGCGATCTCACCGCCCACGGTAAGCGCCGCAAGGTCTACACCCTGCGCGAACCGCTGCAGGGCGTCATTTGCGCAATCACACCCTTCAACCACCCGCTGAACCAGGTGGCGCACAAGATTGCCCCCAGCATCGCCAGCAATAACCGCATGGTGCTCAAGCCCTCGGAGAAGACGCCGCTCAGCGCGCTTGCGCTCGCGGACACTCTCTATGCAGCGGGCCTGCCACCGGAGATGTTCAGTGTGCTCACCGGCGATCCCAAGGAAATCGCCGATGAGATGCTGACGCACGCGGATGTGGACCTGGTCACCTTCACCGGCGGGGTGGCGATCGGCAAGTACATCGCGGCCAAGGCGGTGTACAAGCGCCAGGTGCTCGAACTCGGCGGCAACGACCCCCTCATCGTCATGGAAGATGCGGACCTCGAGGAGGCCGCAAACCTTGCAGTGCTAGGCTCGTACAAGAACTCCGGCCAGCGCTGCACGGCGATCAAACGCATGCTGGTACAGCATTCCGTCGCCGAGCGGTTCATCGAGCTGCTGCTCGAGAAGACTCGCGCGGTGACGTACGGCGACCCGATGGATCCGAAGACCGACATGGGCAGCGTGATCGATGAGGCCGCGGCACGCTCGTTCGAGGACAAGGTCAACGATGCCGTCGCGCACGGTGCCCGGCTGCTGTACGGCAATATCCGCGCCGGCGCGCTCTACTCGCCCACGGTGCTCGATCGCGTCACTCCCGAGATGCCGCTCGTCAGGCAGGAGACCTTCGGACCGGTCTCGCCGGTCATCGGCTTCCAGACGATCGACGATGCGATCCGCATATCGAACTCCACCGCCTACGGGCTGTCGTCCGCGGTGTGCACCAACCGGCTGGATTACATCACGCGCTTCGTCTCGGAACTGAATGTGGGCAGCGTGAATGTGCGTGAGGTCCCGGGCTATCGCCTCGAGCTAACTCCGTTTGGCGGCATCAAAGACTCGGGTCTCGGCTACAAGGAAGGCGTACAGGAAGCCATCCGCAGCTTCACCAACACCAAGACATACTCTTTGCCGTGGCCGTAGTCGCGCCCTCGGTGGCCGCGGCTGCCGTGCCGACGACACGCGCGCTACGCATCGCGCAGTGCCGCACGTTACTGTTGCTGTTCCTGGGCTACGCCTCCTGCTATTTCTGCCGATCCAATCTGTCGGTGGCGACACCACTGATCGTCGATGAGCTCGAGCGACGGGGTATGAGCCATGCCGCCGCCCTCATCAGCATCGGCTCGATGGCCTCCTGGGGAGTCCTCGCCTACGCGTTAGGCAAGTGGTTTCTCACCGGTCTGGGCGACTACTGGGGCGGGAAACGCAACCTGCTCATCGCCACAGGCGGCGCCACCGCGTTCACGCTGCTGTTTGCCTCCGGTTCCGCGCTGCCGTTGTTTACGCTTGCATGGGTCGGCAATCGCCTGACGCAGTCGATCGGCTGGTCGGCACTCATCAAGGTCTCCTCCAAGTGGTTTCACTATTCGCGCTACGGCACGGTGGCCGCGATTCTCACCTGCAGCTACCTGCTCGGCGATGCTGCCGCACGCCAGATCATGGGGTTGCTGCTCGAGCACGGGGTGGGCTGGCGCACGTTGTTTGTGTTTGGCGCGAGCGTTGCGGGGCTCATGTTTCTCGCTAATCTGCTCTTCCTGCGTGAGTCACGTACCGACGAGGGTCACGCCGAAGCGGTGGCCAATCCGCGCAACCTGTTCTCCGAAGCGCAAGCGAGCCCCAGAAATTTCGCAGCGCTGGTGCTGCCGCTGTTGCGCAGCCGCGCCTTCGTGATGGTTTGTCTGCTGAGTTTCGCTGCCACGATGGTGCGCGAGACCTTCAATACCTGGACCCCGGTGTACCTGCGCGACTTTCTGGGTTACAGCGTGAGTCATGCTGCAGGCTTGTCCGCGATCTTCCCCGGCGTCGGTGCCATCTCGGTCCTGCTCGGCGGCTGGGCCAGCGACCGTCTGGGGCCGAATGCGCGCTCGCTGCTGCTGTTCCTGGGCCTCACCGCAACCGCGGCGGCACTCCTGTTCCTCACCTCGCTGCGCCCCGGCACGGACGGGGTGATGTTACCGGTGGCCGTGATCGGACTCGTCGCGTTCTGCCTCCTCGGCCCCTACTCTTTCCTGCCAGGCGCCTTCGCCCTGGACTTCGGCGGCAAGGAGGCCGGCGCGGCCGCCTCCGGGCTGGTGGACGGCACAGGTTATCTGGGCGGAGTACTCGCGGGCACGGTCATGGCACGACTCGCGGTCGCCTTTGGCTGGGGAGGCGTGTTCATCACTCTCGCAGTCGTTAGCGCACTGGCGGCGCTCGGCGCCGGCTACCTGTACGTGCTGAACGCGCGCGCCGCCGCGGGCGCACCGCGCCTTGCCAAACGGTGCACGCGCGCGTAATCATTCCCCCTTCCGTGGAGCAGTTTGACGCGATCGCCGGGGCGCGGCGCCCTGCCCGAATTCGCGCTGGCCGACACCCATACGGGGTCCGCAGAACCAAGGCCGGGGAAACCGCCCCCCACTGGCCCGTTAAGGAGCTCGCCTTCATGCAACCAGAAGAGGTGCGCACGAGCGCCCAGGCCCGGGCGATCGTTGAAGAGCGGGGCCTGGCGCATGTCAAGGTCGCCGTCTTTGACAATGACGGGATCCTGCGCGGCAAGTACATCGAGCGCGAAAAATTCTTTGCAGCACTCGATAAGGGCATGGGATTTTGCGACGTCGTGCTCGGGTGGGATTCCAACGACCAGCAGTACGATAACGTCACGTTTACCGGCTGGCACACCGCCTTTCCGGATGCCTCGGTGCGGCTGCTCCCCGAAACCTGCCGCGCGTTGCCGCTCGAGGGCAATATGCTCCTGTTTCTCGGTGAGTTTGCCGGGCACGCCGAGGAAGTGTGCCCGCGGGCAACGCTGCGCCGTGTCCTCGAGCGCGCCGCGACCATGGGCTATGTTGCCTCGGCGGCCGCCGAATATGAATTCTTCGTTTTCAACGAGACCCCGGCGAGCGTGCGCGAGAAAGGCTATCGCGCACTTATCAATCTCACGCCGGGAATGTTCGGCTATTCGATGCTGCGTAGCGCGGTGCACGCAGAGCTGTACCAGGCCCTGCTGCAGCTGGCCATCGATATGCGCATGCCGATCGAAGGACTGCATACTGAAACCGGTCCGGGCGTTATCGAGGCGGCGCTGCACTACACCGAGGCGCTCGAAGCGGCTGATCGCGCCGCGCTGTTCAAGACGTTCGCGAAGGTGCTCGCCCAGCGCCGCGGCCTGATGGCGACCTTCATGGCCAAGTGGTCGCAGCAGCTGCCGGGTCAGAGCGGGCACTTGCACGTATCGCTCGCGCGCCGGGACGGCTCCTCCGCGTTCTTTGATCAATCGAGCGCGCATACCATGTCCCAGGAGATGCGCTGGTTCGTCGGCGGCCAGCAGGCGCTCATGCCTGAACTGCTTGCCATGGTCGCCTCCACGGTCAACAGCTACACGCGCCTGGTGCCCGGCTTCTGGGCGCCGACGGCCGCCACCTGGGGCGTGGAGAATCGCACCTGCGCGCTGCGCGTCATTCAGGGGGGCGCCAAGAGCCAGCGGGTGGAGTACCGCATCGCGGCTGCGGACATCAATCCGTATCTGGCGATCGCGGTGGCGGTCGGTTCGGGCCTGTGGGGCATCGAGCACCGGGTCGAGCCGGATGAGCCGATTACCGGCAACGCTTACGACCGCAAGCTCCCCGCGAAGCGCCAGTTGCCGCGCACGCTGAGCGAGGCGGCGCAACGCCTGGCTCAATCCAAGCCGGCGCAGGCACTTTTCGGGGCACCGTTCGTGGCCCACTTTGCCGCCAGCCGCGAATGGGAGGAGCGTGAGTTTCGCCGGGCCGTGACCGACTGGGAACTCGCCCGCTATTTCGAAATCATCTGATGATCATCAAGACCATTTCCCCCGTCGACGGCCGTGTGCTGGCCGAGCGTACCGCCGCCACGGCGGCGCAGATCGATGAGACTCTGCAGCGGGCGCGCACGGCGCAGCGCGAGTGGCGCGCGGTAACGCTCGCCGAGCGCGCGGCGATCATCGAGCGCTTCTGCGGCGAATTCGAGCGGCGCGGCGCTGAGATCGCCACCGGACTCAGCTGGCAGATGGGGCGACCCATCCGTTTCGCGCCGAGTGAGGTGCGCGGCACGCTCGAGCGCGCGCGCTACATGACCGCCGTGGCCGCCACGGCCCTGGCCGATGTGGATCCGGGCCCCAAGCCGGCCTTCCGTCGCTTCATTCGCCGCGAGCCGCTCGGCGTGGTGTTCACGGTTGCGGCCTGGAACTACCCCTACCTGATTGCGGTCAACAGTGTGGTTCCGGCGCTGATGGCCGGAAATGCCGTGGTGCTCAAGCACTCTGCCCAGACGCCGCTGTGCGCCGAGGCGTTCGCGGAATGTTTTGCCGCCGCGGGTCTACCGGTGGGCCTGTTCCAGGTGCTGCACCTCGGACACAAGGACACCGAAGCGGTGATCCGCGATCCGCGCATCGATTTTGTGGCCTTCACCGGCTCGGTGGCCGGCGGCCGGACCGTGCAGCGTGTCGCCGCCGAGCGTTTCATCGGCGTAGGGCTCGAACTCGGTGGCTGCGACCCGGTGTACGTGCGTGCCGACGCCGATGTGCCGCATGCGGTTGAGAATATTGTGGACGGCGCCTACTTCAACTCCGGTCAGTCCTGTTGCGGGCTCCAGCGCCTTTACGTGCACGCAAGCATCTATGAGGACTTTACCCGCGGCTGCACCGAACTGATCCGCGCGTACCAGCTCGGCGATCCGCTGGACCCGCAGACGACGCTCGGTCCGCTGGTGCGAACTGCCGCAGCCGAAGCGGTACGCGCGCAGGTGCAAGCGGCGATCGAGGCGGGCGCCCGACCGGCGATCGATGAGCGCGACTTCCCACGCAGCAAGGTCGGTACAGCGTATCTGGCGCCGCAGCTGTTGCTCGATGCCCCAGCGAACGCCTCGGTCATGCGCGAGGAGATCTTCGGGCCGGTCGCCGGCGTCATGAAGGTGCACTCCGACGCGGAGGCCGTGGCGCACATGAACGACAGTCCCTTCGGTCTTACCGCGGCGGTCTGGACGCGCGATGCCGTGGCCGCCGAAGCACTCGGCGCGCAGGTGCAGACCGGCACCTGGTTCATGAACCGCTGCGATTATCTGGACCCGGCGCTCGCCTGGGTGGGCGTCAAGGATTCCGGGCGTGGCTGTACGCTCTCGGTGCTCGGCTACGAGCACCTGACGCGGCCGAAATCATTCCACTTGCGGGTGAGCACGTGAGCGCAATTCTCAAGGCGAATTGGAACTATCCGACGAGCGTGTGGGCGGGCCCGGGCCGCATCGCTGAGCTGCCGGCGGCCTGCGCACAGCTGGGCATCAAGCGGCCGCTGCTGGTCACGGACGAGGGTCTCAAGGATGCGCCCATGGTGGGGCGCGCGCGCAGGCTCGTGGCGGGCAGCGCACTGTTTGCGCGGGTACGCGGTAATCCGGTCGCGGCCAACATCGAGGACGGCCTGGCTGCCTACCGCGCGGGCGGTCACGACGGTGTGATCGCGTTCGGCGGCGGCTCGGCGCTCGATGCCGGCAAGGTGATTGCCTTCATGTCCGGGCAGACGCGGCCGCTGTGGGATTTCGAGGACGTGGGGGACTGGTGGACTCGCGCGGACCGGCGCGGCATCGCCCCGATTGTCGCCGTACCCACGACCGCCGGCACCGGTTCGGAAGTGGGTCGCGCCGGCGTGGTCATTAACGAGAGCACCCATCAGAAGAAGATCATCTTTCACCCGCAGATGATGCCCGGGGTGGTGATCAGCGATCCGGAGCTCACGGTCGGCCTGCCCCCGGCGATCACCGCGGCTACGGGTATCGACGCCTTCGTGCATTGCTTCGAGGCGTTTTGTGCCCCGGGCTTTCACCCGCTGGCCGACGGCATCGCGCTCGAAGGCATGAGGTTGATCCACACCTACCTGCCGCGCGCGTGTGACAACGGGCATGACATCGAAGCGCGCTCGCGCATGCTCGCCGCGGCCAGCATGGGCGCCACGGCATTTCAGAAGGGGCTCGGTGGCGTGCATGCCATTGCGCATCCGGTTGGCGCGCATTTCAATACTCATCACGGCCTGACCAACGCGGTGCTCCTGCCTTACGTCATCGTACACAACCGCCGCGCGATCGAAGCGCATCTGCCCGTCATCGCGCGAGCACTCAATTTATCAGGGGAGCCCTATAGCGCGGTGTTTGAGTGGGTACTGGCCTTCCGCCAGCGGCTCAATATTCCACACTCCCTCGCAGAGATCGGCGTACCGCTCAGTAACCCGGACACTATTGGGCACGAAGCGGCGCTCGATCCGTCGGCGGGCAGCAACCCGCTGCCCACGGATGCGGCTGGCTACGCGCGTATCTTTCGCTCAGCGGTCAAGGGCGATCTGAATCTCGCCGGCTGAGGATTCACGCGCCGCGCAACTCGGACAGCGCCTGCTGCCATAGCGGCTCGGTAGCTGCCGCCACCACCCGACCATCCGATTCGCTGCTGAGCGGCGCTCCGCGCCAGTCGCTGATGCGGCCGCCGGCACCCTCGATGATCGGGATCGCGGCCATATAATCGTGGGGTTTCAGCTGTACCTCGATCACGAGGTCACAGTAACCGCCGGCCAGCATGCCGTAGAGGTAACAATCCCCGCCAAAGCGGCGCAGCGCGGCGCGCCCGCTCAGGGCTTCGAAGCGCCGCCGTTCACCGGCGTCAAAGGTCTCCGCCGTAGTCGTGTAGACGACGGCCTGTGCGATTGCGCGACAGTCACTGGTGCGCACTTCCCTGCCATTGAAGAGTGTCGGATGACCCTCGCTACCCACCCAGCGCTCGGCGAGGGCCGGTGCCTCGATGACGCCCAGCACCGGGCGCCCACCTTGCAGGAGCCCGATCAACGAGCCGAAGAGCGGATACCCTGTGACGAAGCTCTTCGTGCCATCGATCGGATCGAGCACCCAAGTAAATTCACCCGTCCCTTCGGCGCCAAATTCCTCACCCCGGATGGCATGTTTCGGAAAGGCCGCGCGAATCATCCGACGCATGTCCGTCTCTATCTGACGGTCGGCCACGGTGACCGGACTGCCGTCAGCCTTGCGCTCCACCTCCAGTGGCGTGCGGAAATGCCTGCGTGCGGTGGCGCGCGCGCTGTCGGCGAGCTCCTCGGCCAGCGACACGGCTGCGGCAAAATCGGGATGTTCGGCGAAGTTCATCGGTTCGTCAGGTCCTCGAATCGCTGCGCCTCGTCAGTGGCGCTTTTGTCCGTAAGGCAGCACTTGCAGCTCTAACCAATTGCGCAGCTCCGCAAGCCTGCAGGATTCCTCCTGCAAGGCGGGGCCCAGACCGTGCTTCCAGCTGAGGCGCCGGTCACGCGGATCACGCATGAGCGCACGCAGATCGGCGACAAATGCCTCGAGTTCCGCGTGATCGGCGAACAGGTGGTCACCGATCAGCGCGGCACCATAGCGCACTGCGGTCGCCGCGATCTCGCTAAAGCTATATTCAGGGTGGTACTGCACGCCCCAGAAGGTGCCCGCCCCATGCCGCAACTCGATTGCCTGCAGCCCCATGTCGTTGCGCGCCAATTCCACGGCGCCTTCGGGCAGCTGCTCAATGTCATCGCCGTGCACCGTGATCGCCTCGAACACGGGCGGCTTGCCCCGGAACATCGCGTGGCGGCGGCCCGCCGCGCACAGTTCGATGCGCCGCGCGAAGCCGAACTCCCGCCCGCGGGGGTTGCGGCGCACTCGACCGCCCGCCGCGCTCACCGCCACCTGCAAGCCCCAGCAGCTGCCGAAGAATGGCATACCGGCCGCAAAAGTGGCCCGTGCCAGTTCGATCTGCCGCTCGATATGCGCGCCGCCGTCGTAGACGTTCAGGGCCGACCCGGTAATGACCACCCCGTCGTAACTGCTGAGGCCGCTCCCCGCAGCGAACTGCACCGCCCCGTCCGCCGGCCGCACGATCTCGCAGCTTACGGCCGCAAGACTCTTCAGCACCTCGGCGTAGCCCTCGCCCGAGGGCTGACCGCCCGCGGCCACCTGCTGCTCGCGTACCGCCGCGCGGTTGCCGTCAATTACGAGGACGCTCGGTCGGCCCACCTCAGGCATGCTCCCCTGGCGGCGCCGGCACCGCCATGCCGCGCCGCTCGAGCAGCGCGCGCAGCACATCGGGCCGGTCGCTGATCACGCCATCCACGTTAATCGCCAGCATTTGCTCCATGTCGGACGGTTCATTGACCGTGTACGGAACGACGCGCAGTCCCAGAGCATGCGCTTGCTCAACGCGCGACGCATCAAGATCCAGATAGTTCGGGCCCCAGGTACCGGCGCCCGCGGCCTTGACCAGACGCGCGATCGAACCACCGTAGTCTGCAGGATCAAGTCCCCCCAGCCACGGCGAAGGCGTGGGCGAGCCAAGTCGCACCGTGTCTTCGTCGGGCTGCTGCTCAGTCAGGGCCACGGTTCCTACCTGCGGCATCAACCGCCGCGCGACGCTCAGCACCCGCCAGTCAAAGGCCAGGATCGCGATCATTGCAGCCGCGCGCGTGCGTTCCACATCCAGCTGCACCGCCTGCACAAACGGCTCGGGTGCGGGTGTGAGTTCGGGTTGCTCCGGGAAGGTCTTAACCTCAATGGCGACTCGCACCCGAGCACCGCCGCGTGCGCGCACCAGTGTCAGCACGTCCGCCAGGCGCGGTATGCGCTCCCCGTCCATCGGCTGCTGCTGCGGAAATCGCGCCGCGTACGCGCTCCCCGGCCGCAGGCGGCCGACGTCGTAAGTCTGCAGCTGCGCGTAGGTGAGCGCGTAGATGGCCGGACCGGCGCTCTCGAGAAAGCGGCCCTGGGCGTCGCGGGTGCAATCCGGATTCAGATGCGGATCGTGCGTAACGACCACCACGCCATCCCGGGTCACCGCACAATCGAGTTCCATGGCGCTTACGCCCAGCTCAATCGTCCGCGCGAATCCGGCAAGGGTATTCTCTGGCCATAGGCCGCGCGCGCCCCGGTGACCCTGCAGGTCAAGCACGGCGCGATAACCTGTGATGCGCGATCCGACGACAAGCCGAGGGGGCGATGTTATATTTCCACGTAGCTAGAGCTTCATTACACGCCGGTGCCACGCACGCACACGGCAGCCGCTGTTCCGCAGAGCTTCATTCCGAGCCACCGCCCGGTTGTCATATTAGAGTGCTACTGAGCCTATCCCGCTAAAAACTCGCTTGTCAACGCGCCGGCCATAGGTTCCAAGAGACACCCCGTAATGATCTGCTCTTATGATCGATGTTTGGCGAGCGCACGCTACACGGTGCTGGCCGCGTTGCTGGCGATCGGCATCATCGCGGGCACGCAAGCGCGCGCTGATGATGCCAAGGTATTGCGCATCATTACTTGGGCGGACTACGTGCCCGCCGAGGTCATTGCCCAGTTCCACAATGAAACCGGTATCCAGGTTCAGGTCACGCTCTCCAACAATGAGGAGATGATCTCGAAGCTGCGTGCCACCGGTGGAGCGGGTTTTGACCTCGCCCAGCCCTCGCAGGACCGCATCAGCGGAGCGCAGCAGGAATTTCGTATCTACAAACCACTCGACGTTAGCAAAGTGCGGCTGGATCAATTTCTGCCGGACCTGCTGGCTACCGTGAGAAAGAACGCGACGATGGACGGCAAGCTCTATGCCCTGCCGTACATCTGGGGCACCGAAGGCCTCATGTACAACTCCAAGCGCACCAAGATCAGCGACTACCCGGATCTGTGCAAGCCGGAGCTTCGGGGCAGAACCGCGGTACGCCTGAAGCGTCCGACCCTCATGGCCTTTGCCTTCGCCTCCGGCAAGGACCCCTTCGCGCTCTACGCTGATACGAAGGCGTATACGGCGCTCATGGAGCAGGTCGGTAAGACACTCGCCGCCTGCAAGGTGAACTTCCGCTTCTTTTATGACAACAAGGATCAGCTGCTCAACGGCGTGCGTTCCGGGGAAATCGACGCGGCGATGATGTGGGACTCGGGCGGGTGGGCGCTGAACCGGGCCAACCCGGATATCAAGTTCATCAACCCGCGCTCCGGAGCCATAGCCTGGATGGACACGTTCGCGCTGCCCGCACGCGGTCGCAACGACGCTGGCGCATACGCCTGGATCAATTTCGTGATGCGCCCCGAGATCGCCGCTAAGGTGGCCAAATCCGTAGGCAATTTCAGCGCCGCCCGCGGTGCCGAGCAGCTGATGGACCCGCACTTGCGCGCGCAATTCGCCGAGACGTTTCCGGACGGCCTGAAGAACATCCGCTGGTATCCGGCGATTCCGCCCGGTCTTGAAGAAATCGAGGGCGCGGTTCTCGACCGGGTCAAGGCGGCCAATTGAACGTGCCGACGAGCGCAGCGCAGGGTGCAACGCCTGACCTGGACGTGCGCGGCCTGAGTAAGCGCTTCGCGAGCCACCTGGCCGTGGATGATCTTTCCTTCAGCGTGGCGCGCGGCAGCTTCTTCTCGATACTGGGGCCGTCCGGTTGCGGCAAGACGACGCTGCTGCGAATGATTGCCGGCTTCCTCCAGCCCGATCGCGGCGATATCGTCATCGGCGGTCGCAGCATGGCCCACGTAGCCCCCAACCGACGCCCGGTGAACATGGTATTTCAGCATCTCGCGTTGTTTCCGATGATGTCCGTCGCTCAGAACGTGGCCTTCGGACTCGCGCGGCGCGGCGTGGCTCGTGCCGAGCGTCTGCGGCGCGCTGAGGCGATGCTCGAGCGCGTCGGCCTCGCCGGTGCGGGCGCAAAGCGCACTGAGGAGCTCTCCGGCGGACAGCGGCAGCGTGTCGCGATCGCACGCAGCCTGGTACTTGAACCGACGCTGCTGCTGCTTGATGAGCCCCTCGGTGCCCTCGATCTGAAGTTGCGTGAGCACATGAAACTCGAGCTGAAGCAGCTGCAGAGTACGTTTGGCACCACGTTCGTTTACATCACCCACGACCAGTCTGAGGCGCTCGTGCTCTCCGATCAGGTCGCCGTGATGAATCACGGCCGCTTCGAGCAGCTCGGCACGCCTCAGGAGCTCTACTATTCGCCGGCTACAACGTTTGTTGCCGGTTTTGTGGGTGCCAACAACCGTCTGGCGGGTAAGGCGCTCGCAATCGAAGGTCCGCTCGTGCAACTGAGCACTGCCGGTGGCTGGGTCGTGCGTGCCCGTCGGCACGAAGCCATCGTGGCGGGTGCGAACGTCGAGGCCTTTATCCGCCCTGAGAGCATGATGCTCGGCCGCACCGCCGCTGAGTTGCCGGCCGGCCAGATGGTACACACCGGCGAGGTGATCAGTCTCTTGTTTGACGGTGCCAACTCAGTGGTGCTGCTGCGGGAACTGCAGAGTCATCTCGAGGTACGTATCGCGCTGCCGCAGAACGGAAGCTTTGCGGACCTGCACGCCGGTACGCGCATCTGCTTCAGCTTTGATGCAGAGGGGGCGATCTGCTTCCTCGCTCCGTATGCGCATGCCTGACGCTGCAGGGACAGCGGCCTGGTATCGGCGCCTGATGCTTGTGTTGCTGCTGGCCCCGGCGCTGCTGTGGCTCTTGGCACTGATTCTCCTGCCGCACCTGGATCTTGCGCTGCTTTCGCTACGCGCGCGCGTGGCACCGCGTGAGTACGTCGTGAGTCTTGCGCAGTACCGCACGTTTTTCACCGAACCCCTGTACTGGCATGTCTTTCTCAGGACCGCGCTGCTCTCGGCGCTCGCCACGGCACTGACGTTGCTGGTCGCATTTCCCATCGCATGGATCATCGCCAAGGTGGCGCGCGGCCGCATGAGCGCGCTGTTGTTCGTGGTGTGCCTCATCCCATTCTGGGTGAGCGAGACCGTGCGCACCCTCGGCTGGATGATCCTGCTGCGCGAGTCCGGGGTGCTGCCGGGACTGCTGGTGCACCTTGGAATCACGACGCAACCGGTCGAACTGCTCTACCACGACGCCACGATCCTCGTCGGGCTGGTTTATACCTCGCTGCTGTTCATGGTGGTGCCATTGGTCGGCAGCCTCGAGAGTCTGGATAACTCGCTGATCGAGGCGGCCTACGATTTGGGAGGCAAGGGCGGCGCCATTCTGCGTGAGATCGTCATTCCGCATGCCGCGCCGGGCATCACCGCCGGCTGCATCGTGGTGTTCATGCTGACGCTCGGCAACTACCTGACGCCTACCCTGCTCGGCGGCAAGAACTCCTTGTGGTTTACCGAGCAGATCTACACTCAGTTCATCACGCGCTTTAACTGGGAGCAGGGGGCTGCACTGGGCTTCCTGCTGCTCGCCCTATCGACCGCGATGGTGTGGCTGGGCTTGAAACTGAGCGGCCAGCGCTTCAGCGACGTGATGCGGCGCGCATGATTCCGACGCTGCCACGGCCGGCCTGGTTGCGCGCCGCGACGGTGCTTTATGCCAGCGCGTTCCTGATATTCCTGTTTCTGCCTCTGGTGATCGTGGCGGTCTTTGCCTTCAACGATGCGCCCTACCCCGCACCCCCGTGGCACGGCTTCACCCTTGACTGGTTTCTGGGCAACGCCGCCACCGGACGCACCGGGCTATTCGGTGATCAGGAACTGCTGCGCAGCATTTGGACCAGTTGCGTCGTGGCTTTGTGGGTCACCGCACTTTCTGTGGCGGTCGGAACTGCCAATGCCTTCCTGATGGAGCGGGCGCGATTTCCAGGCAAGGGCACCCTGTCGATGCTCATGCTCACGCCACTCGTCATTCCCGGGGTGATACTCGGTATTTCAATTCTCGCATTCGCGAGCCGCCTGGCGGACCTCGGCAGCGATGTCTTCGGAGTTGAGCTGGACTTTCTGCGACCCGGTTTACCCCTCGTGGTCCTGGGGCAGTTCTCCTATATCGTCGCGATTGCAACACTCACCATCAGTGCGCGGCTAAAACGCTTTGACCGCAGTTTGGAGGATGCCGCACTCAATCTCGGGGCATCCCAACCCGCCGTGCTGTGGCACATCACGCTGCCTTACCTGCGTCCGGCGCTGATCGGTTCTGCGGCGATCGCCTTCCTGATGTCATTCGAGAACTTCAACACGACGCTCATGCTGGTCGGTTCTGACTCGCCACTTACGATCATGATGTATGGACGCATGCGCGAGGGGGCGACCCCGGTACTCAACGCGGTCAGCCTGTTCCTGATGCTGGCCTCGGCCGCCATTGCGCTTACACTCATCCGCAGCGGCAGGCGCGGCGAGCTGACGCGCTCGTAACGCCAGCAACAGCTGCTCCTCATCCTTGCGGGACACAAGTCCTCGGTCGCCCGAGCGCACGCGGCCAGGCTCCCCGCTTGCGTTGGCCCAAGATGGTGGCAGGCTCCGAAGTTTCAGCAGCCGCTCGTTCGGCGCCGTCAGTGCGGTGCGCCGCGCTGCCGCGGTCCTGTCGAGTCCGCACCTGCTGCGATCTGTAGGTGCGAACTCATCAGCACCACAACGTACGGATTCCAGGTCGACAGGACGTAGTACAGATCGAGCTCCCGGGCGCCGTTGGCGCTGCGACGAATCCGGGTCCACCGCTCTATCATGTACGGCGCGTAGGCCCCGCCCTGCACTGCGGAGGGGTTTTTCTGGCCCTTGCCAATCACCGGTCCGGCCAGGCCATCGTCTGGACGGATGCCCGGATCATGAATGAATTTTCCTAAGGCGCCATCGCGTTGCGCATTAAAGAGTACCTGTGGAGCACTCCAGGGGCCCCAGGGCGTTGTTGCGTAGGAAAACAGAATGCCCGCCTGCGCGGGTGCCCGGCTGTCGTAGGTCATGAGCCACAGTGCAAGTTCCGGACACCAGCTCACGGACACATCGCCCAGCGTCCCGTTAGTGAGGATCGGTGTTGCCGCAGACTCGCGCGGCTCCCAGTGCGGAGCGCCGTGAGCATCGAGCCCCGTGTAATACAGCACCCCCCGTCCGTCTTCAAACTGCGCCGCCGGTACGATGGACAGATAAAGCTCACTGTGCCGGTAGTGCCCGGTACCCCAGGTCAGTACGAATGGACCATCCGGCAAGCCGGGAATCGCGCCCGGCTGGGTGTGCAGCGACATTTTTATGAATTTGCCGTCCGGGCGACGCGAGATCGTGCGCAAGGGCTGAAATGCGCTCGGGGTGATCGGGAAGCTGACCCGGGTCAGCACGGCGCGATCGGTGCGCCAATTCTCCGAATGCTCCGTGTCCACAATGACGTACATCTGACCGTTGAGACTGAGCCCCGCAGTGGGTACCTCAAAAGCTCCCATGCTGATTCCGGGCGGCTGGACAGTCAGGTAGAGGCCCGGGCTTTGTGTCAGAAAATCGAGGCGTACGCCCCGTTCCGGGTCCACGCTGACGTCCGCGCTCGTCGCCATGGAATCAAGCGCGCTGTTGCGCGCCCCCACGGTATCGCCGAACAGAAAATAGATCTTTCCCTGGTGCTCAAACGAGTATCCAAGATCGGTGCCCTGGAGCCGGTAGCGCGACTCTGTGCGGCTCAGCGTGGGCTGGTGCGTCTGCTTATCAAGCTCCCCGAGCAGCTGGTTGATTTTTTGCGTCGAACCCGGCACGTAGGTGAGCGTCGCTCCGCGCGTCGACGCAGGAGGGGAGCCTGCGCTCTCTGACACCTCGCCGGAGCTCGCTCGAGCGCCGCTGGGTGGTGCCAACTTCGGCTTATCTCCGGCTTGGCCGAAATCCGGTACCGCAGCTTTGCACGCGGCAACGAGCTGCGGATCTACCCGGGGCACGGGCGGGCTTGCTTCTCCAGCGGGGGCTGGGGTCCCTCGCATGATCGGTTGGATGCAATCACGCTGCAATCCATCACCACTCTGGGCCGCTCCTTGCACAAAGCCTGCGTCCTCGCACTGCTGGCGGATCGCAGCACACGGACCCTGCGCCGCGTATGCGGGCACGGCGTGCACGGCGCAGACCAGAGCAGCGAGCCGAATAACTGTGCCCGGCTCCCTCAACGTGCAAACGCGCCAGCGGGACGCAAGCCGCGCATTACGACGGGCCCCTTCCATCGTGCGAGTCTGCGCCATCGCACCGGCGTCGGCTACCGCGCTGGTGCCGGGGAATTCCTTGCACCCACCCAGTGGCGCATGCGCGGTGCGTCCGCCCCGGGGCAGCTCTTCGCTCCGTTAACGGCTGTACTGTGAGCTGACGCATGCGTGCAGATCTGGCTGTTCACTCCGCAATCAACGGCGCCAGCCAGTCATGGCTGTGATACCGTGAGCGCAATCGGAAGAGACAGGATTCTCTGCGCAGAGCGCGACCGCATGACGTACCCGCCGGACACATCCGTCCCGCTCTTCACAATTCCTCGAACCGTTCCAGCGCGACATCACCTTTGCGGTCGGCGACTGGACTTTGGTCCGCCAACGCTCTGAACGACTCCGTCCATGAGGCAACTTAAAACATCAGCCGCGTTCGCCGCCATGCTCCTCGGAGCGTGCGCGCTGTACGGCTGCAGCCTCGTCGATCGGATGACGCCCTCAAAGCGCGTCGCCCGGGAGCACGCACAACAGCTACAGATTCTACAGCTGAGCATAATGCGCTTTGCCGATGAATACGTGGGACTCACGCGCGAGGCTTTGACTGACTTCCAGGCAGCGTCGCAGAATCCTGAAGAGCGGCTCGCTGTTCAGAATTGGAAAATTCAGCAGGCGACCGCCGCGTACACGATCGCCAGCGGCCCGAACCCGGTCAACAACGCCCTCGACATGGTCGTGCTGGCATCGCTGAGCTGTACGATCCTTCAGGAGACCTGGGTCGGCGATACCTACGGTGCGCGCGCGGATCCGGTTCGGGCGACTTATCGGTCTGTGGAAGCGGATGCCTGGCAGCTACTGACCGGTGTGCTCACGGACGCGCAGGTGGTGCGCCTGCACGAACTGCTCACGCTCTGGCGCACGGAACACCCGAACGTGCGCGAGGTGGCGGATATTCATTTCCGCGACTTTGCGAATTCGATCGGCGCAAGCGCACACGGTGAGGGGGGCAAGGCCGGTGGCGGCAATCTCTTCTCCATGCTCGGGATCGACCCCTTTACCACCCTCGATCCTGCCGTCAGGGAACTGGCCCAGAGCCGTGACCTCGCCGAGCGCTCGATCTATTACATGCAGCGTGCTCCTGCTCTTCTTGACATGCAGGTCGAACGACTGACCTATCAGTTTGCGGTGATGCCTGAAACCAAGGCGCTGCTCGGCGACGCGCAACGCGTCTCGCTCGTCGGCAGCGCCTCCGATCAGCTCGTGCGCACACTTCCCGAGGTTATCGCGCGTGAGCGCGAAGCCCTGATCGCGCAATTAGTACGCACCATAAACGACGACAACGCCACCATCGGCTCTCTGGCGGCGCAACTGCGCACAACCTTACAGGCAGGAACCGAAACCGCAAACGCGGTCCACGGCACGCTCGACGTCTTCGAACGCATCAAGGCGCAGTTCGGGCCAAAGCCTGGAGAACCCATCCCACAGGACAAAGGACCACCGTTCGACATCCGCCAGTACACTGAGACGCTGCGGGAAGCGACCAACGCCAGCCGCGAACTGAACACCCTGGCGCAGCGGACGGACGCCCTCTTGCCCGTGTTGCGAACGGCAACTCAAGAGGCAAGCGGACACCTCGACAAGGTCCTGGATCATCTTTTCTTCCTGTTGCTGCTCCTCATCCTTGCCGCGGCGGCGGCCGCACTGCTCGCGGCGCTCGCATATCGCCGCCTCACCGCTCGCTTCAATCGGGGCGGCGTCAGCGCGCGCTCGTAAGAGCGCCGCTGCAGTTGTGATCCCAGTGCGTTGCGTGCATGCTCCGCCGCAGTGCCGCCCGCCGAAGTACTGTCGGTCGCAGACGGATACATTATCGTAACTGCTGCTGGCTTGGTTCCCCGACCTCGCGGCCGACGCCGGTGCAAGCGGGTAACGTGCTGACTTGCATTCCTGCCGCGGTCTTTGTCGGAGGCGCTCGCCACGTTCCTAACGCGCAACGGAGGCTCAGCCATGATCAAGCAGGCACTTTCTGGTGTTTCGCGCCGCGCCTTTCTCGAAGCGGGCGTGCTCGCGGGCCTTGGTACGCTGCTCACGAATCCCTCAGCCGCCGCCGAATCGGCAGCGTCGCAGCCCCTGATCACCAAGGTCATCCCGTCAAGCGGCGAACGGCTTCCGGCGATCGGGATCGGTACCGACTCCTTTCGCGAGGATCTGCTCAATGAGATCCGCGCGGAGCTGCAGCGCATGAGCGAGCTCGGTGGTTCCGTGATCGATACGGCCGCCGCCTACGGTGACAGCGAGGCGCTGATCGGAGATGCGCTTGTGAGCCTCAACTTGCGCGACAAGATGTTCCTTGCCACGAAACTGGTGGGCGGCGGGTCCAACAGCACCGCCGGTGCGAGCGGCGCCGCGAGCTTCGATCGGTCGCTCGAGCGCCTCAAAACCCGACGCGTCGATCTGCTGCAGGTCCACAATCTCAACGGCGTGGCGCAACTGATTCCTCTGATGCAACAGTGGAAAAAAGATGGCGCGATTCGCTACATCGGCGTGACCACCTCCCGTATGAGTCAGCACGCCGAGCTGATCGAGGTCATGCGACATTACCCGCTCGATTTCATCCAGGTCGATTATTCGATCGCCGACCGCGACGCGGCCGAGACCATTCTTCCCCTCGCGCTGGAACGAAGACTTGCCGTGCTGGTTAATCTGCCGTTTGGCCGCTCCTCGCTTTTCCAGCAAGCCGCCGGCCGGGCGTTGCCGCCCTGGGCGGCTGATATCGATGTGGCGAGCTGGGCGCAATACTTCCTCAAGTACGTGATTGCGCACCCGGCGGTGACGTGCGCCATTCCAGGTTCAACAAAACTGAGCCATCTCGTTGATAATCAGGGAGCCGGCCGCGGTCGGCTCCCAGACCTGGCGATGCGCCGGAAGATGGAGCAGTACTGGGATGTGCGGTCTTAGCGCCTGCCCGCTCATCCACTTCTTGCGCGACGAACACCCAGGAACGAGTCAAGTCGCTATGGCCGGTTCTTTCTAAGCACAGTGTCGTGCATAGCACGCCCATAAGCTGAAACGTGCGTGGCACAAGCCTCGACTTCAATTGCGAAGCAGCAACGGTAGGGTCACGATCGCGCGGTTTCGCCACCTGAGGGCTCCTGCGCCTATAGTTAAGGATCCCTTTCGCGGCAGGAGGATTCAGTTGACTTCAAGAAGCAGCCTGCTTGTGGTGCTGAGCGTCTGGGCGCTCGCGCCGGTCACGTGCGGTGCCGCCGCATGCAGCGGACATGGGATCGAAATGCAGGTGCTTGGTTCGGGCGGTCCTGAGCTCGAGGACAAGCGCGCATCGAGCAGCTATCTGGTGTGGCAGGAGGGTCGCCCGCGCGTGCTCATCGACAGCGGGGGCGGCAGTGCACTGCGCTTCGGGCAGTCCGGCGCGCACGTGGCGCAGCTGGGCGCGATCGTGTTCACGCATCTGCACATCGACCACAGTGCCGATTTTCCGGCGCTCATCAAGTCCTCTTACTTCGAGGAACGGCGGCAGCCGTTACCGGTTTACGGGCCGGTGGGCAACCAGGACTTCCCCTCGACCACCGAGTTCATTGCGGACCTCTTTGACCGCAAGCGCGGCGCCTATCGTTATCTTGCGGATTTCATCGACGGCAAAGACGGTGGCTATGTGCTGCAGGCACACGATGTCGCCCTGGGAGCGCACGAGTTGCGCACGCTCTCTGCGGCAAACGATTTGGCACTCTCTGCGACCCCGGTAATCCACGGCGGCGTTCCGGCCCTTGCCTGGAGGGTCAGCGTCGGCGGCAAAGTCATCGTGTTCTCAGGCGATACCAACGGTGACAACGGCAATCTCGAGCAGCTTGCCAAGGGAGCCGACCTTTTCGTGGCGCACAACGCGATCCCCGAAGGCGAGCGTGGCGCAGCGCGACAACTGCATATGCCGCCCTCGGTGATCGGCCGCATCGCCGCAACCGCCGGGGTCAGACAGCTGATACTTTCGCACCGCATGCTGCGTACGCTCGGACGCGAGCCTGAAACGCGAGCCGTCATTGCCCGGGTATACTCAGGGCCGGTAACGTTCGCCGACGACCTTGATTGCTTTCGGTAGTGCCCGCGCGTCCCAGGATACTCTTCGCCTCAGCCAGCGCATGATCCGATGATCTATCTCGCCTCGACCTGGGTGATCCCGGTGCTGCTCGCGATTACTTTGCACGAGGCCGCTCATGGGTTCGTGGCGCATCATTTCGGGGACGACACCGCCTGGCAGCTCGGACGGGTTTCCCTAAATCCGCTGCGCCATATCGATCCCTTCGGCACGCTCGTGCTGCCAGCGCTGCTGTTATTGAGCCATGCGCCCTTTCTCTTCGGCTACGCCAAGGCTGTGCCGGTGAAGTTCGCGCAGCTGCGCAATCCTCGCCGCGACATGATCTGGGTAGCGGCGGCCGGCCCGGGCATGAACCTCGCCCTGGCCATCGCGGCGGCGCTGCTCTTGCACGCGGTGCCGTTGCTGCCGGCTGGGATCGATCATTGGTTCCTGCGCAATCTCGTCAACGCCATCAACATTAATGTCCTGCTTGCGGTGTTCAACCTGATCCCGATCCCACCCCTGGATGGCGGCCGCGTCGCCGTTGGCCTTCTGCCCAACGTCCTCGCCCTCCCCCTCGCCCGGCTTGAGCCTTACGGCATCTGGATCGTGATTGGGGCGTTGTTCCTTCTGCCGACTATCGCTGCGCAAATGGGCGTCGGCCCCCACATATTCGATCAGATCATCGCAGGCCCCGCCGCGGCCATAATCAACACCATTCTGCGCCTGACCGGGACGGGCTGACGGGATAGCCATTTCAATGACTTACGCACCACACAGCACGCCGACGGGATCCAGTCGCCGAGCGCACCGCGGCGATATAGGCAATGTATCCCTCGTTCAATCGCTAGAATGAGGGCGAACGGGATTCCGCCACCGTTGGTTCTTTTAAAGATGAGAAGCTTGCGCCTGAAACCCCGATAACAAAGTCAGGCAGCGCTCCGGCGCAACCACCGAAACCGCCCGTCGCCCAGAATAGTTGGAATGTTCCGCACGGTCTGCCAACCCCATAGCACACGCCGCCAGGCGTTCGGCGCATGCACACTGACGGTTCCCCGAGTACTCCTCGCAGCGCTCACCCTGCTGGTATGCCTGTCGGGGTGTTCCTTGGTATCGCTCAAGAGTCCCGAACGACCGCTGTCGACGCGCGATCTGAACGCGCGGATTCTTACCCGCCAGTTTTCCGTCGACTTTATCGGGGCGGTTGAACAGTGCGCCGACAACATCGCGATAAGTGACCCGGATCCGAACATCCAGCGCAACGCTTTGCGCTGGAAGATCGGCGCCACCACTCAGAGTCAGCAGGCCGCGTTGCAGGTGGCGCCGATGATGGCCGTGCTCGACACCTGGACGCTGGCCGTCGCCATGAAGCTTTTCCTTGCCCCTGGTGGGGCGGGAGACGCGCTCTTCGGTAAGGAGCAGGGCTCTGCATCAACCCTCGCCAATGAATTCTCCGCAGCCGCCGAAACGATCGCACGACAGCTGATTGATCCGCGCGAGTTTCCACGGTATCAGTCGTTCGTCGCCGAATATACGCACGATCATCCTTTCGTAAACCTCACCTTCGTACGCCCTTCGGTGGTACAGCTGTGGCTGCAAAAAGCCGGCACTGATACCCCGCTGCTCGATTCCCTCGGGACGATTCCCGAAGCGCTGGCCGATACGTCTGATCGCGTGCAGATGCTCAGTGAGACTCTCCCCGCGCAAGCGGTGTGGCGCACGCAGCTCGCCTTCAAGGATTCGGGCCTCGGCGGTGGCGACCTGCAGCTGGCGCTGCGCAAGCTTGACGAGCGGCTCGCACGGATGTCCGAAGCGGCGGACAGCGCGCCGCAAGTCATGCGCGAGGCGGTCACGGATGTGCGCCGCAGTCTGCTGGAGGTGATCAATCGGCTGGATGCCTCTTCGGCGGCGACCCTTGCGACGCTGCGCGCAGAGCGTGCTGCACTGTCGGCTACCGTAAGCAGCGAGCGCGCCGCGGTGGTAAGCGCCGCGGATGCCCAGCGTAAGGCGATCGCCCACGATTTCGCCGGAATTGCCAGTCAGGTCGTAACCGCCTCGGGAATCGAGGCTCGACGTCTGGCGCGCGAGGTGACCCTGCTCCTGATCGCCCTGTCGGTCGTCCTCCTGGGACTACCGTTTGCGGCCGGTTACTTCGTGGGACGCGCGCTGCGCGCTCACGACCGGCAAGCGCGCGCCTGACCTGCACGGCTAAGTTTGCACAGTCAGAACAGTCCGGCCGACGCGGGATCCTCTGCGGGCGTCGCGGCTCTGCCCGGGACGGATCAGCGTGCCGGGTCGATGAACAGCAGCTTCAATGAGCCGGGAACGATGGTCGGCCTGCCCCCTTCCGTGGCAGCAGGCATGGTGTCGGCCGCCGCGAGATAGATCCTGCCGGAGGCCGGATCGATATCCATCGTGCGGGCCGACACGACCGTCTTGACGGTCGCGAGGGGCACAAAGGTCTGCGCATCCTTCTCCTGAAGGATCGACAACGTTCCATCCCGCCCATTAGAACTGAAGATCAGTTTGCGATTCGGATCGAACGCCGCGGAATCCGTCCCCGCCCCGATCGGCAAGGTGGCAACCGTGGCGCCTGAATCCAGATTCACTACGACGAGCACCTTATTGACACAGCTTGCGAACAACCTGCGGCTCTTGTTGTCGATCGCGATGCCGTGGGGACTCTTGCAACCCGGGATCGGCCAGCGCGCGTCGATCTGATTGCTCTTGGTGTCGACCCGGATGATCTCGCTCTTCTCGGCTCCGTTGACATAAAGCTTGCCATCGTCGCCGGCGATCGCCGCTTCAAGTTTGCCGCCCCCCTTGATGTCCGCGATGGCTTTCTCTTGCTTGGGATCGATGACGGTGACTGTTCCGGTATCGCCGTTGACCACGAAGACATGCCCGCTGACGGGCTCGAAGACGATACCGTCCGCATCCTCGGCCGTCTTGATGCGCTTGGAGGTTTTGAGAGTCTTCAAGTCAAAGGCTCCCGCCTCACCGGCGTGGCCATCATCGGTGAAGCCACGCCCGAGGGCGGGGACGACGGCAATACCGTGCGTGCCACCTGGATAGCCCTCGATCTGTCCTATGATGGAGCCATCGAGACCGTCAACGACGGTGACGCGGTCGCCGTGCGCCACGTACACGCGGTGCGAAGGCGCATCGAACACCACATAGTCCCAGCGGTCAGGAGCGCCGAGCGACACCGTCTTCGTGACTTGATAGGTCACCGCAGGCTCATCAGCCACAGCTGAGGCGGCACCGCCCATCAAGGCAGCATTGGCAGCAATCAGAACGCCGCTTAGCAAGAACGATTTCATCGCTTAAAACTCCTCCTGGGCCAGGGTGTCGAGCTGCTTCAGGGCGTCAAACTCAGAAGCAAGGCCTTGAAATCCTCGGTCATGACCTGCGCGCGACGATTGAGTACATTGTTTCCGAGTAAGCCGAGCAAGGCGGTCGCGATGCCGATGGCCGTAGCGACGAGCGCTGTGCCAATGCCGCGACTGACGGCCGCGGGGTCGGAAACGCCCCCTGCGGCAAGTGCGTTAAACGTCTCCATGATACCGAAGATCGTACCGAGCAGACCGAGTAACGGCGCGGCGGTCACGATGGTATCAAGGATCCAAAGCCGTGCGCTCACCTTCTTGTCTATGCCAATGAATAGCGCCGAGGAATAGTCCTCCTGCCTTTCGCGCGATGCTCCTTCGGTAAGCAGCTGCGCGTAGCGCTGCACCGCCCGACTCGCCGGATCGGCCCACTTCGCGGCGCTGACCGCCCGGCCTGCCCCGGCAGCAGATTTCTCGATGATGGTACGCAGGCGGTGCATGCGCCAGCTGAGGTAGGACAGATACACGGTGCGCTCGAGGATCACGTAGATGAGTACGATGATGCAGCCGTACAACACATTGAAGGTGACATCGTGAAACGCGCGGAAGTTCATCTGGTGAGATCCTTCGATACCGCGCTTTGGAGCGGCAGATTCAGCGGACGAAACTCAATCGTGACCACGAACGTGTGCTCCAACTCACCGACGAATGTCTTGGCGGACATGGGCGGGTAGTGTCCGGAACGCACGATTGTCAGCGCCGCCTCATCCAGAAGCACCGATCCTGAAGAGTGCTCAAGCGCTACGCGCTGCGTCTGTCCGCTGCGCACCAGTACGAAGCGTACCCGCACCTCGCCGGATGGGTGGCGCAGACGATACTGTGCCGAATCGGGTGGGCGCGTGCGCCGATCGATGTCCGAGCGCAATTCGGCTGCATAGCGCGCATCATCATCCGGGTGCGCATAAGCCGACGGCGCATAGGCTGGCGTCGCGGGTGCCGCCGCGAAGGTCTCGGCTTCCGGCGGCGCCACCTCTTCGGCCACGGGCATCGGGTCGGTCGCGACGGCGGCGGGAGCGGCCACGCTGCGCGCCGCTTTCCGATGCGGAAGCGGCGGCGGCGGCGCGGGTGGTGCCGGAGGAGTCGGAACGTCAGCCTGCTGGAGCGAAAGCTCGACGCCCGGATCGCGGTCGCTGACCAGCCGTTGTGCGTTGCGCAGCAGAGTCGGTGCCGACACCAGAAACACCGCTACCACTAGGCCGGTTACGGCCAGCGCGGTCGCATCGCTCAGATACCGCTCGGGGTCTTTCGTGCGCGACATCATTCCTGCTTGGCGATGATCGTCGCCGAGACGATGCCCGCCTGTTTCAGTGCATCCAGGACACTCACCAACGGTTGCAACCGCGCCTCCCGGTCGCCCGAGATTATTACGGTCAGCTTTGCGTCCCGCGCCAGGATCTGCAGTCGCTCCGTAACACCCGCGGCGCTCGTCTTTTCACCGTCCACAAAGATCTGTCCGTCCGCGGTAAGCGTCACCGTGACCCGGCGGGTGACCTCAAGATGCGCCGGGTTGGCTGCGTAGGGCAGCGCAACCCTAAGGCCCAGCGCCGGCAGCGCGTTGAGACTGATCAGCACAAAAAACACGAGCAGAAACATCATGACGTCGATCATCGGAATGATCTCGATCCGCGCCGCCTTGCGCGTTCGAGGAGGCCAGGTGCGCATCAGCGGCTCACGGCGAACAATGGCGTCATGGTCCTCACCCCTTTTCCTTCGTCCGCGGCGTGCTGCAGATACTCCTCGATGCCGAAAGCGGCCTCGGTGGTGCGCAGCAGCGAGTAGTGGTTGTACGGCGTGCTGTCGACCACGCCGCGGGGTCCGTGATTCGTGATTACGATGGTCGGAATGCGTCCGCCGCCGGCGTTGGCTGCACTGCCCGGCTCGTTGCCGCAGCAGCCTTGCCCCTGACCGTGGCGCTCGTCCTTATCGTCCTCATCAAAGGTGATCACGATGGCGCTGTTCTCGGTCGCGCGCCACAGCGCCGACGCCATAATGCGCTGCACGAGGTCGCCAATGACGCGATCGCCGCGCTCGATCAGCGCCACCGTATTTGACTTGCGGCAGTCGACCGGGACGTCCGGCCCCTCGTCGCGCCCGTGCATGTCATCGCACTGGTTCGGGACGATATGTGCGTAATTGGGCATCCGCCCCGAGGCAAGATCCTGTTCGAGGATATTGAAGTCGACGATCTTACTGCTGCGCGCCGGATCCTCCTGTACATGCTGGAAACTCATGAAGCCGTTGTGCTTCACCGCATAGAGCTGCGCGGGGAGTCCCGCGACCGGCTGATCCGCGGTGGGCCAGCGGACCGCGCCGGAACCGGCGGCCGGCAGACTCTCCATGTACGCCTTCCAGGTCAGCTTGCGCGAGTCGAGTTGGTCCATCAGGCTGCGCGCGCGCAGGGTGTGGTCCACGTAGTCGGCCTGATGTGACTTGGGACACCAGGTATCGGTCATCCGAGGTTTGCAGTAGAAGGCGTCATCATCATGAATACCGAAGGTGTCTCCGCCGAGCATGGCAATGTAGTTCCCCTCGCTTGGGTGCACCTCGGCAAAGAACTGCGAGGCCAAACCATAGCGCTGCGCCAAACCGTTGAGGTTCGGTGCGGCGCTGTGCGGCCCGATGATCAGGGCATAGCCCTTGTTCTCGGCCACGATCACAAAAATATGAGCATACGCTGGCATGGCCGTTGAGGGGGACGCCGCAGCCCCGGCTGACTGCGCGGCGTGCGTGGATGCTGAGACAACACTCATCAGCGCCAGCAGCCTCGCCAGGCGGCTGAGGCGGCACCGCGGCGAAACCCGCGTGCTCATGAAATTCTGCGGCTTCATCGGACTGATCAATTCAGCGTGATGCGCACGCCGGCGAGCACGGTGAGGTCATAGAACTCGCGTTGAATCGGGCGTTCAAAGCTCGGCCCTTCCGTGAACTCCAGTGGCGTGTTCAGCAGGTTCTTGCCGTCGAGATAAAACTTCACCATGTGGTTGATGGCGTAGCTGGCGCCAAAGTCGAGCGTGAGGCGCGCGCGCGAATACACATCCTGCGCATTGGAGGTGACGGTGCCAAATGAAAACAGGTTCTGGCCGACGTAATCTGCGGCAAGACGCAGCTCCCACGGCGAGCGTTCGTAGAAGAGCGCGGCATTCCACGTCAGTTGGGAGGTCGAAGGCATCAGCCCATAAACGCCCGGATGGATCTGCGCCCGGGAGTCGACCACCGTCACGTTGGCGCTATACCCGAGCCCGTTCCAGGGCTGGGGCAGAAAGCGCAGCTGCTGCTGGTACTGCCCTTCCGCGCCGTAGGCGTGCGCGGGCCCGTTACTGTAGCTCTGTACTGTTGTCGTGACCCCGGTAAGACCCGGGAACGGATAGCCCTGAACGATCTGCTGCGATAACAGGATGTAGTTACTGAACTCCTTGCCGAAGAGCCCGAGAGCCGCAATCTGTCCGTCGCCGGGGTACCACTCCAAAGTCGCGTCCAGATTCTGGCCTATGGTCGGTTTGAGCGCGGGATTGCCGACCGTCACGGTGGCATTCGTGACGCTGATAGAGGCCCCAGGGGTGATCTGCTCAAAGCCTGGGCGCGCGATGCCGGTCGCGTAAGTCACGCGTCCCACCAGTTCCTCGGAAAAGTAATAGCGTCCCTGCAGGGTCGGGAAGGCATTGGTGTAGGAGTTCGATCGGGACGCCGGGGTGTTGGTGTCCGTATCACTGTCATAGAGATTGCCGCGATAGGTCGCGTGCGTGGACTCCACTCGGACGCCGGCAAGCATGCCCGCCTTGCCAAAGCGGGCCGAATATTGACCGTAAGCGGCGTAGACGTTCTCGTTGTCATCGACATTGCTCGACGCGTCGGCGGCCGCATCATCCGTGATCATGCCCAGAGCCGGGTTCACCAGGCCCGCCACGGCGCCGTAATTAATGGCCGGCCCGATGTTGTAGTTATGGTTGTAGTAGAACTGCGGCGGACCGTAAGTGTAGGGCGTCAGCGGAATCACGCCGAACGGGGTGAAGACCGGTGAGCTGGACGTGGAGGTCTTATGGCGGAAGCGCGCCGACAGTCCGAATTTTAACTCCCCCAGATTCGAGCCGCTTCCGGTCGGAATGGTGGCGTCGATGGCCACGGCCGCCTCGCCGTCCCTCGCGTATGACGGACCCAGATCGATCTCTTGCAGGACATAGTTCGCCGGGTCCGCGGGATCCGTGCCGTTGAGCGTGTGATAGGTGGGATAGCGCGGGTTGGTGGTGGTGTCATAGACCAGTGGTACCGAATTGGGTACCAGTGTCCCGTTAACGTATGTCCCGTCCGTCCAGACGCTGCCGTAGCTTCTGGAAACCCGGTCGCTGCCCACCGCATCGGACGCGTGATAATCGAGGCGGAAGCCTGAGAACACGCTGCTACCGCCGAGGATGGCCAGATTGTTCTCGATCCGTTCCAGCGAGTCCGTCGTCTGTTGCTGAAGATTCGCGTCTGGGGCGATGAAGCCGTTCGGATTGTTCGGGTCCTGAACACAGCTTGGCGATGGCGTGCAAGGCACGTCCGCGTCAAGGTTATTCAATACCAGGTAGTGCTTGTGCGCGGCTTCCAGGTACCCGGACCATAGCACCCGCAGGTACAACGAGGTGGTATCGTTCGCCTTGGCATCGAAATTAGCCGCTGCGCCGTAGCGCTTGCGCTGATATTCATAGCGGCGAAACTGCAGGTCACTCAGAACCTTGTCCGGTACGCCGCTGCTTTGCTGATCGGTGTAACTTTCCTCGACGTCGTCGATGCCGCGCTGGTCCTGATGGTAGACCGCGGTGATTACCGCACTGAACGCATCCGCACCGGCGAACAGGCCTCCGATTCCGTCGCCCCCGGAAAAGCTGCGACCGGCACTGAACTCGGCGTGATAAACCGGCGTGTCACGCAGCGGCTCGTAACCTCCACCCAAGTCTGCATCGAGAAACGGACTGCCCCCGTGCTCGGCGCCGCTGCGCGGCACCAGATTGATCGAGCCGCCCAGTCCCTCCGCATCCATATCGGGGCGCAGGGTCTTGCTGACCTCGACGCCGCCGATGATCCCTGTAGGAAAGGTGTCGAACGCAACCGCTCGACCGCCGCCGAAGGGTGACGAAGGATTCGAGGCCGGCAGGCGCACGCCGCTATAGGTACTGGCGTTTAGATCTGAATCGAGTCCGCGGATGTTGATGAAGCGCCCTTCGCCACTGTCGGTTTCGAGTGAAATCCCAGGGATCCGCTGCAGTGCTTCGGCTGTATTGACATCCGGCAGCTTGATGATCTCGCTTAAGGGCTGCACATCGATGATGTTGGGCGCCTGCTTCTTCTCTTCCAGAGCAGCAGCGCGGCTGGTCGTGGCGCTCGGCACGACCTGCTCTCCTGCATTTTCCCCCGCACTGGGCCCGGTGCTCACGCGGCCAATGTCGGTGTCAGGCGCGGGGTTACCGTTTGCGGGGCTCGATTGAGTCGTATTCGGCGGCGTCGTCGGTGCAGGGGTTGTTTGCCCCTTGGCTCCCTGGGCCGCGAGAAACGTGCCCATCAGCAGTACCTTGCCGGCGCCGACCAACCTCGTACGCGAACAGCGGTACCCGGTCTCCACGGCGGCGCTCCAGTTTGTAGACGCTGCAGGCCCGGTGAGGCTAGTTGCGCCACGTTACGAAAACGTGACAAGGCAGCGCGCGCGACTGCCAATTTGCACACGCCGTCTGTCTTGTTACGCTTCGTAACAACCCAACATCACATCCCTAATGGCAGTGCACACCGTGCACTCCGGGTGACCGGCGAACCGCCCCGCTTGCGCCGGCGGCCGGCTTGATCGCCCGCAAAGGCGCAGCAGTTCGCTGTCGCGTCGGAACGCGAATACAATCTACCTGCAGCCCTTCGGCGAGACCGGCAACGACGCTTCGATCGAAGCGGCACTTTGGTTGTGCTCGCAGGAGGCGGCCTCTACTGCAAACGGAGCAAGCCTGATGGGTAGTGAAAAGGCTGAGGGCTACAGCAAAGTTCCGGAAGTCACTCTGATCTTCTGGGTCATTAAGATCCTCGCCACCACCCTCGGGGAGACCGGCGGCGACTCGCTGTCGATGTCGATGAATCTCGGATATCTCGTGAGTACCGCAATCCTCGGTGCGGTATTTCTCGGCATGGTCTGGTGGCAGATCGCGGCCAAGCGCTTCAACCCGTGGCTCTACTGGGCAACCATTGTCGCGACCACGACCGTCGGCACGACGCTCGCAGATTTCGCTGACCGCTCCTTAGGAATCGGGTACGCCGGGGGCGCCTCGATACTTTTCGTGCTGCTTATCGCCTCACTGGCGACGTGGTATTTCACGCTGGGATCGGTGGAGATCAGCACGGTGAGCTCACCCAGGACTGAGATGTTCTACTGGGTCACCATCATGTTCTCCCAGACTCTGGGCACGGCGTTGGGAGATTGGACGGCTGACTCTGCCGGGCTGGGATACACGGGCGGCATCGTGGTGTTCGTCACGCTCATCGCCCTGGTTGCGGCGGCATATTATTGGACTTCGATATCGCGTACGCTGCTGTTCTGGGCCGCGTTCGTGCTGACCCGGCCGCTCGGTGCGGTGCTTGGAGATTTCTTCGACAAGCCCGTCGCCTCCGGCGGTCTTGCCTTGAGTCGCTACTCAGCCTCTGCGCTTCTCGTCATCGTCATCGTCATCGCGATCCTGGTCTTTCCGCCACGGGCGGCCAAGACAGCTCACTAAGTCGCGCTTGCGCTGCGTGGCTTTGCCGCTTCCTCCGGAGGCGGTTCGCGCCCGCTTGTGCCCCGGCTGCAGCCGCAGTAGCGCATGGAACGCTCGGGCCTCCCGGCGCGGAGCGCTCCGAAGGCGACGGGACCGCGCAGCGCCGCGCTCCCCGGCGCCGCCGCGCGAGGCCGGCGCCAGCCGGGTTGCTAGCTCCCCAAAGCTCCATTGCATTACACTCATTCTCGACCAAGCACCTGCCGCGATTCGCCCGCGCTTGCGCGCGTCGCGGCGCCGAATAACTACACAAGAGGGAGACTCTGCAGGTGCAGCTTCTGCCGTCCACCGCGCCCGCACTCGCCTTGGAGCGCGCGCGCTCCCGAAGCATCCCGCGACCATCTGCGCGCAGCCCGCGGTAAGGGACCTGGCGCTAAGTGACACGGACGCCCGCGCCTTACGGAGGGGTCATGCGCGAAAGTTCCATGGCAGCCAAGACCTTAACGTTCACGCTGTCGGCCTGCGCTTCTCTGGCGCTGAGCGCCTGCATGGTGGGTCCGGACTTCGTACGCCCCAAATCCACCGTGGCCGAGCGCTGGATTGGCGAACCGCCGGATGCGGCGCCGGCCGAGGCAGACACGGCGGACTGGTGGAAACTGTTCAACGATCCAACCCTCAACAACCTCATCGACACGGCGTATCACAACAATCTGTCGCTGCAAACCGTCGGCGCCCGCATCTTGCAGGCGCAGGCGCAACTGAACGTCGCAATCGGGGAACTGTTTCCGCAGACGCAGGCCCTCGGCGGCGAGGCGCAGTACCAGCGCCAGAGCCAGGCGACCCTCCTCGCGCCGGGTTTGGATCCGACCCTCAGGACCAGCCAGTTTGGCCTAAGCGCGAGCTGGGAGCTGGACTTCTGGGGCAAGTACCGGCGCGGGATCGAGTCCGATCGGGCGGCCATGCTGGCGTCGGTCGCGGCCTATGACAGCGCGCTGGTGAGTCTGACCGCCGGCGTCGCGAACACTTACCTGAACATCCGCACACTGCAGCAGCGCATTCAGGTCGCGCAAGACAACGTGAACACCCAGCAGGAGAGTCTGCGGATCGCGCGTGCGCAGTTCGAGAACGGCGAGACGAGCGAACTTGACGTGCAGCAGGCCCAGACACAGCTCGCCCAGACACAATCGCAGATTCCCGGCCTCGAGAATTCCCTGCGCGCGGCCAAGGACTCCCTCGCCGTGCTCCTGGGCACGACTCCGGACATGGTGGACGCGCAACTGGGCGCCGCCGGAGCCATTCCGGTCGCACCGGCCCAGGTGGCAACCGGCATGCCCAAGGATCTGCTGCGCCGCCGCCCCGATGTGCGCGAGGCCGAATTCACCGCGGCCGCCCAATCAGCAGGGATCGGCGTCGCCAAGTCCAACCTCTACCCGTCCTTCTCTCTGGGCGGCAGCTTCGGTTACGTCGGCACATCGCTGCGCGGCGGCTCTATCGGGGACCTGTTCAACTGGGACAACCGAGCGGTGGCGGGCAGCGGCTCCTTCGTGTTCCCGATCTTCAACTACGGGCGCATCGTCAACTCCGTCCGGGTGCAGGATGCGGTCTTTCAGCAGGCGGTGCTCAGTTATCAGAACACCGTGCTGCAGGCACAACAGGAAGTCGAGGATGCGCGCTCCGCCTTCGCCGCCGCGCAGTCGACGCTGGACATCCTGACCGAGGCTGACACCTCTGCACGACGCACCACCGAGCTGGCCATCGTGCGTTACAAAGAAGGGGCTTCCGATTACACCACCGTACTCACCGCCGAGCAGCTGCAGTTGCAGATCGAGGATGCGCTCGCCACCAGCCGCGGCGCAGTGCCGATGGCACTGGTGACGGTTTACCAGGCACTCGGCGGAGGCTGGCAGTTGCGTACCGGGCAGAACTTGCTGCCCGCGGACACCCGGCAGCAAATGGAGAAGCGTACTGACTGGGGTCACATACCCGACCAGGGCGCACGGCTGCCGGCCGTTGAAGATGCACCGAAGGGGAGAACTGGTGAAGCCCATGAGCCCTGAGACACCCAGGCCAGAGCCGCCCGCCGCCGCCCGCGCTCTTCTGGCTGTGAGTGCTGCGGTGCTGCTTGCGGCCTGCGGCAAGAGCAACCAATATCATCCGCCCCCGCCGCCCGCGGTGACGGTGAGCAAGCCGCTGAGTTTGCCGGTCACCGACTATCTGCAGGCCACCGGTTCCGTGGCCGCCTCCAAGACGGTCGACCTGGTGGCCCGCGTTGAGGGTTACCTGCGCAGTGTGGATTTCAAGGACGGCAGTCTCGTCAAGTCAGGCGATCTATTGTTTGTCATCGAGCCGGAGCCCTACGCGGCGAAACTCGCCTCGCAACAGGCGCAGCTGCTGAATGCGCAATCCGAATACGAGCGCCAGCTGCGCATGATCAAGGAGAACGCCACCTCACAGGCCAACGTCGAAAAATGGCAGTCGCAGCGCGACCAGGCGTCCGCCGCGGTCACCCTCGCTAAGATCAACCTCGCGTACACGCGCATCACCGCCCCCTTTACCGGGCGCATCGGTCGCCACCTGGTCGATCCCGGCAATCTGGTCGGCAGCGCCGGCAGCGCCACCAAGCTCGCCACCCTGGAGCAGATCCAGCCTGCCTATGTCTACTTCAGCATCAACGAACGCGACGTCTTGCGCGTGCGTGCTGCCGCGCGGGCGCGCGGCACGCCGATCAATGCCGAGGCGCCCGCCGTTCCGGTGATGCTGGGTCTGCAGACCGAGAGCGGTTATCCGCACGAGGGCACCCTGGATTTTGCCAATACCGGCCTCGATACCGGCAGCGGTACCTTGCAGCTGCGTGCCGTAGTGCCCAATCCCGAGCGGCTCTTTCTGCCGGGCCTGTTTGCGCGACTGCGCATTGCGCTGGACGCGCCGACACCACGTCTGACGGTACCCGACCGCATCGTCGGCAACGACCAGGTCGGCGCCTATGTGTTCCTCGTCAGCGCCGAGCACAAGGTGGTGCAGCAGCGCGTGGAAACCGGCTCGGTCGAGAATGGCATGCGTGCCATCCTCTCCGGGCTCGCGCCCGACAGCGAGGTCGTCGTCGATGGGCTGCAGAATGCAATCGCCGGTAATACCGTAACGCCCCTAGAACAGCCGCTGACCCCGCCGGCGCCACCGCCCGGTCCGGCGCGCTAAGCGGTCTGCTGCGATGCTCGCCAAGTTCTTCATCGAGCGGCCCGTGCTGGCCAACGTCATTGCGCTGCTCACCATGCTGCTCGGTTTCGTCGCGCTCTTTGGCCTGCCGGTATCCCAGTATCCGCCCATCACGCCACCTACGGTGCAGGTCACCACGCGCTATCCCGGTGCCAATGCCCGCACGCTCATCAACACCGTCGCCCTGCCCATCGAGCAGCAGGTCAATGGCGTCGAGAACATGCTCTACATGCAATCGACGAGCACCAACGATGGTAACTACACGCTCACGGTGACCTTCAAGGTCGGCGCGGACCTGGATTTCGCGCAGGTACTGGTGCAGAACCGGGTCGCATCGGCGCTCGCGTCGCTGCCCGATGCCGTACAGAACAACGGCGTGGTCACGCGCAAGAAGTCTACGGCGATCCTGCAGATCATCACCCTCACCAGCAACGAGCCGCGCTTCGACAGTCTGTTCCTCAGTAACTATGCCTCGATTCGCATGCGCGACGTGCTGGCGCGCCTGTCGGGGGTCGGCGACGTGACCGTCTTCGGGATCGGCCAGTACAGCATGCGCGTCTGGCTCAACCCGCAGCAGCTGCTCGCGCGCTCGCTCACCCCCGGGGACGTCATCAACGCGATCCGCCAGCAGAACCAGGAGGTCGCAGCCGGACAGATCGGCACGCCCCCGGCCGCCTCCGGGCAGGATTTTCAGCTCACCGTCAACGTGCCCGGCGCGTTCAACGATGTGGAAGAATTCGAGGACATCATCGTCAAGACCGCTACCGCCGCCGGCGGCAGCCGCTCGATCACGCGCCTGCGCGACGTCGCGCGCGTCGAGCTCGGTGCCCAGACCTACAGCCAGTTCTTCACCATGGACGGCAAGCAGGCCGCCGGCATCGCGATCTTTCAATTGCCCGAGGCCAACGCGCTCGACATCGCCAAGGAAGTGCAGGCCAAGCTGCGCGAGTTGTCCAAGGACTTCCCGTCGGGCATTGAGTACAGCATTCCCTTTGACACGACCAAGTTTGTCTCCGCCTCGATCACCGAGGTGTACCACACACTCATCGAGGCGGCGGTGCTGGTGCTCATCGTCATCCTGGTATTCCTGCAGAATTGGCGGGCGACGCTCGTACCTGCCACCACGGTACCGGTGACGATCATCGGCGCCTTCGCCGCCATGGCGGCCATGGGCTTCTCGGTCAACATGCTGACGCTGCTGTCGGTCGTGCTGGCGATCGGTATCGTGGTCGATGATGCCATCGTGGTCGTGGAGGGAGTGAGCCTCAACATCGAACGCGGTCAGTCACCGCACGATGCCTCGATCGCGGCGATGCGCGAGCTGTTCGGACCGATCATCGGCATCACGCTCGTGCTGATGTCCGTGTTCCTGCCGGCGGCGTTCATGCCCGGCATTACCGGGCAGATGTACCGGCAGTTCGCTCTGGTGATCGCAGCCACCGCTCTCATCAGTGCCATCAATGCCGCCACACTCAAACCCACACAGTGCGCGCTGTGGCTGCGAGCGGTGCAACCCGGTCGGCGCAAGAACTGGTTCTATCGCGGCTTTGATGCGGTCTATGAACCGATCGAGCGCGCCTATGCGCGGCTCATCCGCCGCATGATCGACCGTAGTGGCCTGATGCTTGTGATCGCGGCGGCGCTGATCGCCGTTGCGGTCCTCGCGCTCGCGCGCATCCCGACGAGTTTCATACCGCTCGAGGATCAGGGCTATCTGTTGATCGCCGCGCAACTCCCCGATGCGGCCTCACTCGAGCGCACACAGGCGGTGATGCAACGCATTACCGCCGTCGCGCTTAAGACCCCCGGGGTCGAACATGCGATCACCATCGGCGGCATCTCCGCGCTCGATGGCAATGCCTCGCTCGCCAACGCCGGCGTCGTCTATCTCACCCTCAAGGACTGGGGGGAGCGCGACAAACACAAGGGGCAGGATCTGAAGGGGCTCTACCAGAGGCTGAGCCGGGAGATGGCTCAGGTCGAATCGGCCCGGATACTCGTGGTGCCGCCACCACCGATCCAGGGCATCGGCAATTCGGGCGGCTTCCAGATGCAGGTCGAGCTCACCGACGGCAGTTTCGACTATCGCAAGCTGCAACGCATATCGGACGTGCTGGTGAACGACGGCAACACGCAAAGCGGCCTGGAGCGCGTGATGACCACCTTCCGCGCGGACGTGCCGCAGATCAGCGCCGACATCAACCGCTCCAAGGCGCAGGCGCTGAGCGTACCGATCGGCAATGTCTTTGACACCCTGCAAAGTTACCTGGGCTCGACCTTTACGAGCCAGATCACCAAGTTCGGTCGCGTCTTTCCGGTATTCGTGCAGGCTGACAGCCAGTTTCGCCTCACCCCCCAGGACCTGCGCCGCTACTACGTGCGCAGCAACAACGGCGACATGGTGCCGATCGGCACGCTGGCGGATGTCGACTATACCCAGGGGCCTGCACTCATAAGTCTCTACAACCTCTATCCGTCCAGTTCGATCATTGGCATGACCGCCACGGGCTTCAGTTCCGGTCAGTCGCTGCAGACCATGGATCAGCTGGCCGCGCGCACCCTGCCCCCGGGCGTGAGCAGCGAGTGGACGGCGATGTCGTACCAGGAGAAGCTCGCCGGTAACTCGGCGTACCTGGTCTTTGCGCTCGCCATGCTGCTCGTTTACTTCGTGCTCGCCGGTCAGTACGGCAGCTGGGTGACCCCCGCCGCGGTCATCTTCTGCGTGCCGCTCGCCTTGCTGGGCACCGCCGGCGCCCTGCTCGCGCTCGGCATCGCCAATAACCTGTACACACAGATCGGCCTGGTGCTCTTGATCGCGCTGTCAGCCAAGAACGCGATCCTGATCGTCGAGGTGGCGCGCGAGCTGCGCGCACACGGTCACAGCATCACGGAGGCCGCGGTCGAAGCTGCGCACAAGCGCTTCCGGCCGATCGTGATGACCTCCTTCGCCTTTATCCTCGGCGTGCTGCCGCTGGTACTGGCGCGCGGCGCTGGGGCCTCGGCACGCGCCTCAATCGGGATCGCGGTCTTCAGCGGCATGATCGCCTCGACCTGCCTCGCCGTGCTGTTCGTCCCGGCGTTCTTCGTGGTGCTGCAGCGCTGGCAGGAGGGCCGCAAGCCGCCTGCGACGCCGGCGCCCGCAGCGCAGGAGCCGCCCCGGGGCCCGCGCTAACGGCCGAGCGCGCGCGCCAGATCCGCGCGCTCTTCAACCGAAATCAGCCACGGCCGATCGCAGCTCATACAGTACGCCTCGATCTCCGCCCCGGAGCGCAGCAGCTGCACGAGCTCCTCGGACGTATAAGCGGTCTGCAGGCGCTCCTGATTGCAGTGAGGACACTCGGCGGCGAACGGCGTCGCGGCACTCACAGGGCGCCCTGCGCCGCGTCACGGCCCGTCCAGGGCCTCAAGTCAGGCGCGCCGCGCCGCTGTCTGTTTATGCACACCGTCAAAACTCCCCTCTCACCCGCGTCGACCAATCACGTCCCCGGCGGGCGTCTTGAAGCCGAAAGCTTACCCGCAACGCTATACTGAAGGCTGTCTTTGAGCGGCGTATGAGGGCGCTCGATGAACGCTTCATTGGACCCTGTAGCGCGGCGCGGCGAGGCGGAGCGCCGGGCGCGGATCGATCTGGCCGCCTGCCATCGTCTCGCGGCCCGCTTTGGCCTAAACGAGGGGATCGACAATCACCTGACGATGCTCGTGCCGGGCCACACGGACCGCTTCTATCTTGCCCCCTTTGGCCTCTTGTGGTCGGAGGTCAAGGCGAGCGACTTTCTGGAACTGGACTTTACGGGCGCGGTGGTGGCGGGCAACGGGCTCGTCGAGGACACCGCGCTTTACATCCACCTCCCCGTGCATCGGCTGGCGCCCGCGGCTCGCTGTGTCCTGCACACGCACATGCCGCACGCCACGGCGCTGAGCATGCTCGAAGATGCGTCCCTGCAGATGGCCGGACAGAATGCCATCGGCTTCTACAACGACATCGCTTACGTGGACTACAACGGCCTCGCGCTCGACTACGGCGAAGGTGAGCGTCTGGCACGGGCACTCGGGGACAAGTCGGTGCTGATGCTGCGTAATCATGGGGTGCTGGTGAGGGGGCGCTCGGCGGCGCACGCCTTTGAACGGCTGTACTTTCTCGAGCGCGCCTGCCAGGCGCAGATCCTGGCGCTCGCCACGGGTCGCAAGCTGCGCGTCGTGCCCGAGCCCGTGGTGCAGGCGACCGCGGCGCAGTTCCAAGCCTGCCAGCAGGTGGGTGGCGAGGAGCGTACCGAGCTGCATTTTCGGGCCCTGAAGCGTCTCCTGGACCGCGACGATGCGGACTATGCCCGTTGAGGCTCCCGTACAGCGCCGCTGACCCGAGCACCAGGACCCGCTGGAGCATCGTGGCGCTGCTGGCGGCGGCGCTGTTCATCAACTACGTGGATCGCGGCGCACTCCCCATCGCCGCGCCGCTGGTGCAGGACGAGCTCGGTTTCTCTCCGAGCCAGCTCGGGCTCCTCTTCTCCGCCTTCTTCTGGTCCTATGCTCTGCTGCAGATACCGGTCGGGTGGCTGGCCGAGCGCTTCGGCGCGCAGCGTGTGCTGGCTCTCGGGCTGGCCGTGTGGGCGAGCGCCACGATGCTGGTCGGCTTCGCGCACTCCTTTACCGTGCTGCTGCTGCTGCGCCTGCTACTCGGCGTCGGTGAGAGCGCCGGCTTCCCCTGCGTCTCAAAACTTCTCGCCATCGTGGTGCCGGTCGGCACCCTCGGCAGTGCTAACGGCATCGTCGGGTTCGCGTACAACTTCGCCCCGGCGGTCGGCGCCTACTGTGGCGGCTTGCTGATGCTGCACTTCGGCTGGCGCGCGGCGTTTTGGGTATTCGGCGCGCTCTCGCTGCTTTGGCTCTTGCCCTGGTCCCGGGTCAAGCTGCCGGCGCGCGGCGGCCGCCTCGCGGAGGAAGGCCCGGATCTGAGCGCCCTCTTGCGTCAGAGGTCCCTGTGGGGCACGAGCCTCGGGCACTTCGCGAGTAATTACACCTTTTACTTCATGCTGACGTGGCTGCCAACCTATCTGGTGCGGGAGCGCGGATTCTCGAACATCGCCATGGCAACGCTGACCGGCAGCGCCTACATCGTGAACGCGCTCAGTGCCCTGTTCGCCGGATGGGCCATCGACCGGGTGGGTGCGCGCACCGGGCGGACGACTCTTGCCTACAAGTCCGTGATGATCACTGCACTCCTTGGCGCGGTGGTGTGCATGCTGTGTATTGGGCTCGGCACGCCGTCCTGGGGGCTGGGCGCCATCTTCGGCTTTCAGATTCTGATGGGTATGTCGTCACCCGGAACCTTCGCCATCTCTCAGATCCTCGCCGGCCCGAGCGCCGCGGGGCGCTGGGTGGGCATCCAGAATGCGATTGCCAATCTTGCTGGCGTCATCGCCCCGGCACTCACCGGGGTACTGGTCGAGGAGACACATCACTTCGCGGCCGCCTTCGTGTGCGCCGCACTCGTGAGTGTGCTCGGGCTGATCGGCTGGGTATGGATGGTACCGAAAGTCGCCCCGCTGCAGTGGCAGGCGGGCAGCGCTGCCGCGCCGCTTGCGCCACTGCCCGGCACTACCTCCTGAATTAAGGCACATAAGGCCCCTGAAGGCCCTAATGGCGCGTGGGAGGCCGGCTCGCCGGTGGCATTCATCGTCGGTTCAGCGGGTTACGGTTCTTGTGTCGGTCCGAGTACGCCATCCACCGTCAACGGTGCCGCGGCGGAATCGTTACCATCCTTGAGGACACACCCCGGAAAGTCCCGCCTTGATACTACAGCGCCTCATGCAAACGCTTACCCGCGGCGCCCGTGGCGCAGCTGCGCTCGGGCTCGCCGCGGCACTGCTCCTGGATGCCTGCACCGGAGCGCGCGTCGCACCCGCCGAGCGCGCACCCGAGCTACCGACGCTGCGCCGCGCGGATGTCGCCTGGCTCGAGCGCGTAACGTTTGGCCTGGATACTCAGGCGGTAGGCGATTACCGCCGGCTCGGGCGCGAACACTACCTTGAGCAGCAGTTGCGGCCGACTGCCGAGGATCTGCCCACCCCGATCGCCGCGCAGGCCAAGGCGCTTGAGAGCTCCGGGGTCGATGTGGCCGCGACGCTCAAATCGCTGCAGGAGCGGCGCAAGGCACTCAATGCGTTACCCGATGGCGAGGAGAAGGAGCAGGCGCGCAAGACGCTCAACGACGAGGGCAATCGACTCGCTTATCAGGTCATCCGCCTGCAACTGCTGCGCGCCATCTACTCCCCGGCGCAGCTGCGCGAGCAGATGGTGTGGTTTTGGCTGAACCATTTCAGCGTGTATCAGTACAAGAACGACCTGCGCTGGTTTGTGGGTGACTACGAGGAGCGGGCGATCCGCCCGTATGCGCTCGGTAATTTTCGCGACCTGGTGCTGGCGACGCTTGAGCATCCGGCAATGCTGCAGTACCTGGACAACAGTCAGAACGCCGCCGGCCATGTCAACGAGAACTACGCGCGTGAGCTGATGGAGCTGCACACCCTCGGTGTTGATGGCGGCTACTCACAACAGGACGTGCAGCAGCTGGCACGGGTGCTGACCGGCGTGGGAATCAACGCCGGTCCCGCGCCGCACCTGAAGCCCGAATGGCAGGCGCTGTACGTCCGCCGTGGCGCCTTTGAATTCAACCCGGCGCGGCATGACTTCAGCCCGAAAGTGCTCCTGGGTCACCCGGTCGGCGGCCAGGGCTTTGCCGAGGTCGAGCAGGCCGTGACGCTCATCGTGCGGCAGAAGGCGTGCGCGCGCTTCATCTCGCGTGAGCTGGCCACCTATTACGTCGGCGATGCACCCCCGCCCCGACTCATCGAGGCCATGGCCGAGACGTTTCAAAAGAGCGACGGTGACATTGCCGCAACGCTGCGGACGCTCTTCCTGTCCGCGGAATTCAGCGCACCGCGCAACGGCAAGTTCAAGGACCCGATGCGCTACGTGCTCTCGGCGGTGCGCCTCGCCTACGATGGCCGCACGATCACCAACACGCGCCCGCTGCTTGATTGGCTCAATGCCCTGGGCGAAGCCCCCTACGGACGGCAGACGCCTGATGGCTACCCACTCACCGCCATTAACTGGGAGAGCCCGGGCCAGATGAGCCGTCGCTTCGAGATCGCGCGCGCGATCGGCACCGGCAACGCCCATCTGTTTGATGCCGAGGACGGCGGAGCGGCGGCGGGTATCGGCTTTCCGCAGCTGTCCAGCCGTCTGTACTTTGAGGCCATCGAACCCTTCCTCGCCGCCAACACGCGCGCGGCGCTCGCTCAGGCCGCCTCGCCGCAGGAGTGGAACACATTCATGCTCGCCTCCCCGGAGATGAATTATGAGTAACCCGCTCACCCGCCGCACGATGCTGGGACTCACCGCCGGCACTGTGGCCAGCCTCGGGATCACGGGCCGCTTGTATGCGGCCGCGCCGCAGGGGCCGCGCTTTTTACTCGTGTTTCTGCGCGGCGGCTATGATGCGACTAACACGCTCATTCCGTATTCGAGCGGTTTCTACTACGAGGCGCGTCCGACGCTCGCCATCGCCCGACCGGATCCGCAGCAGGCCAACGGTGCGCTTGAACTTGACGCGGACTGGGCGCTGGCACCGGCGCTGCGCGACTCGATCGGTCCGCTCTACCAGCAGCGCCAGGTTCTCTTCGTACCCTTCGCGGGAACCCCGGACCTGTCCCGGAGCCATTTCGAAACCCAGGACAGCATCGAGCTCGGCCAGCCGCCCGGTGGCACGCATGACTACCGCTCCGGATTTCTGGGACGTCTGCACGCCACCCTCGACTCTTCGCCGATGCCGGCCATCTCGTTCACCGACGCGTTGCCGCTCGCGTTTCAGGGTCCGGACCGCATTCCCAACATCTCCCTCAAGAGCGTCGGCAAACCACCCTTTGATGATCGACAGATACGCATTCTCACCGACATGTATGCCGGTCACCCCCTGGAGCCGGCGGTCGCCAGCGGACTTGAGCTGCGGCGCGAGGTCGCGCAAAGCATGCAGACGCTCTCGGAAGAAATGCGCGCCTCCAGTCGCGATGCGCTGAGCATCAAGGGCTTTGAACTGGAAGCCGAGCGCATCGCGCGACTCATGCGCGATAACTATCGGATCGGGTTTGTGGATATCGGCGGCTGGGACACGCACGTGAATGAGGGCGCAGCGCAGGGCGCTCTGGCCAGCAATCTCACCGGTCTTGGTCGGGGGCTCGCGCTCTTTGCTCAGTCACTCGGCGGAGAATGGAAAAACACCGTCGTCGTGGTGATCTCGGAATTCGGGCGCACCTTCCGCGAAAACGGTGACCGGGGGACGGATCATGGTCATGGTAGCGTCTACTGGGTACTGGGGGGCTCCGTCAGCGGAGGCCGGATCGCCGGGGCCCAGCAACGTCTCGAGCGCGCGAACCTGTTCCAGGACCGCGACTATCCGGTACTGAATGACTACCGCGCGGTATTGGGCGACTTGTTCCGCTCGCTCTGGGGCCTAACGCCGGCGCAGTGCACCCAGGTCTTCCCGCAAAGCTCACCCGGGGACTTCAAACTGATCTAGCCCGCCGGCGCCTGCGTCCACGACTCGTCGCGTGAGCTCATCTCGCGCGCAAACTCAGAGAGCATCTTCCCACAGCCCTCCTCGAAGAGGGCTGTGGGATCTGCAGTGGAGACTTACGGAGCATCGTTCTGCGGCGGCTCGGTGTCGCTCGGCGGTGTCGCAGGCGGACTGCCCGGCGGCGGGGTAAATCCCGGTGGGGTCGGCGGGGTGCCGGGCGGATTGAAGCCCGGGGGGGTCGGATTACTGCCCGGCGGAGTGAATCCGGGCGGGGCACTACCGGGTGGCGTAAAGCCAGGCGGGGTCGGCGCGCTGCCGGGTGGCGTAAAACCCGGCGGTGCCGGCGCGCTGCCCGGTGGAGTAAAGCCTGGCGGTGTCGGCGTGCCCGAGGTACCTGCGTATACAGCCTGAGACTGCGGGGGCTGCGCGAGCGTACTCAGGCTGAGCAAAAGGGCGCCCATCAAAGAAGCTGTCGCAATAGGGTTCATAGAGCACTCCTTTGACATGTGAGCCTGGCGACTCAAGCGAGCCAGGAACGCCAGCGGATACCGCGCACGCTTGTCAGCGCTGTCCGCCCCCCTCGGTCCCCCTGGCCGAGTGTCGCTGGTCTCCTGCAGTCAGCACCGGTTACACTTTTGCGAGCGCTGCTCCGCAGCCTTAGGCTCACGCTCTGCAGTCGCCGACCAAGAGAGATCAGCATGAACAGCAACGCACGTCGCTGGCGGACGGACGGTGTCAGGATCATCCGCTCGAGCGAACTGGATGATGCGACGGCACAGACCCTGGGCATGCATCGGCGTGCAGCGGTGACCACCGAGAAGACCGGTGCGAAGAAACTGTGGGCGGGCACGGTGACGATCGAGGCAAAGGCCAAGACCGGGGCGCACCACCATGGGGACCTCGAAAGCGTCATCTACGTTGTGAGCGGAGTGGCGCGCCTGCGCTGGGGCGATCGACTGGAGTTTGTGGCCGAGGCCACGCCCGGGGACTTCATCTACGTACCCCCGTATGTGCCGCATCAGGAAATCAATGCGGGCGAGGACGTGCAGCTGCATTGCGTGCTCGCGCGCAGCGGACAGCAGGGTCTCGTCGTCAATCTGGACATCACTCCTGTGGAAGTGCCCGAGCTCGTCCGCTGGATCGACGATCTGCACAAGTGATGCCGCGCACACTGGCCATGACTCGGGACCGCGCGGGGTGCCACCGGCGACCGCGGACTGCCTACCCCGGCCAAACCCAGAAAGGCACACGATGAGTGAAGCAACGTACCAGCTCTACGGACGGACGAACGCGGGCTCGCTCGCGGTGCAGATCGTGCTCGAGGAGATCGGGGAGCCTTACAAATTGCTCTGGGTGGAGCGCACGCCGGAGGCGATCGAGGCGTACCGTCGCATCAATCCCGCCGGCAAGGTACCCGCACTGGTCCTGCCTGATGGCACCCCGGTATGCGAGTCTGCGGCGATCCTCACGTATCTTACGAGCGCGTACCCAGCGGCGCATCTCGCCCCCAAGGCCGGCAGCGCTGCGCACGCGCGCTTCCTACAGTGGATGGTGTTTCTATCGGCCAATGTGTACGAGACGGCGCTGCGCTACTACTACGCCGAGCGCTACTCTACTGCGGGCGCCGCCGCCCAGACGGGCATCCAGGAGCGTGCACTGCAGGATTACCTGAGGCACCTCGAGGCGGTTCACGAGGCCCTGGCGCCGTACGTGCTGGGGGACGCCTTTTCGGCGCTGGATCCTTACCTTTACATGTTGGCGGGCTGGTATCCGGGAGATACCGCCGCCCTGCACGAACGCCTGCCCGGGCTCGCCCGGCACAGCGCGCTCCTGCGCCAGAGGGCGGCCACTCTCAAGGCGGACGCGGATCACGCGGAGAAAGCACCCTCGACCTGAGGGCGGTCGCTTTACGCCGCTCCCACCGTGCGGCGGCGAACTGCTTTGAAGGCCCGGAAGCGACCGGTGGCCGAGAGCTCCTCGTGAGCGCTCTGCGTGGACCACAATGCGTTGCGTCGCGCGACAAAGGTGCTCTTGGAGAGTTGCTCCAGTGAGCCGGCTTTCGCGAACAGAAACCCCTGACCCGCGACGCACCCGAGGGCCAGTAGCGCTGCGACCTGCGGCTCAAACTCGATGCCCTCGGCCACTGTATCAAGGCCGAGGGTCTCTCCGAGCGTGATGACCGCGCTCGCAAGCTCCGGCCCGTTGTCGGAATTGGTGAGGCGACTGACGAATGAGCGATCGATTTTCAGAATATCGATCGGGAAGCGGTGCAGGTAGGATAGTGACGAATAGCCGGTGCCGAAATCGTCGATGGCGAGGCGTACACCGAGTGCCTTGAGCCGGTGGAAGCGCTCGAGATTGGCGTCCGTGTTGTACATGATCGTGCTCTCGGTGAGCTCGATCACGAGGTTGCCCGCTTCGAGGCCCGATTGTTGCAGCGCCTGCGCAACATCGTGCACCAACTCCCCGTGCTGCAGATGGCGCCCCGAGATGTTCACCGCCAGGCGCAGCCGCGAGCCCCCCGCCACGGCCCCCCGCCAGGCACACAGGTCGCGGCACGCCCGATCCAGCACCCAGCGTCCGAGCTTGTCGATCTGGCCACACTCCTCCACCACCTGAATGAAACGCGCCGGCATGAGGATGCCGGCCTCCGGGTGACGCCAGCGCACCAGCGCCTCGACGCCGAGCAGGCTGCGCGTGCCGAGGTCGATGATCGGCTGGTATTCCAGGAAAAATTCCTCGCGCGCAAACGCGCGACCGATGTCCGCCTCCAGGCGCAGGCGCTCGTGCAGCATGTCCTGCATCTGCGTCTGGAAGGTGACGTGGCGATTCTTGCCCGCCGCCTTAGCGTGATACATGGCGATGTCAGCGTTGCTGAGCAGCGTCTCCGTACCCGACTCGCGCGCCGAGAAGGCCACCCCGATGCTCGCACCTACGCGTACTTCCATGCCGTTGAGCGGAAACGGCACATCCAGGGTTGTGATCAGGGCGTCCGCCAGACGCTCGACCTCGGTGATGGTCGCAATTCCCTCCACCAGTACGGCAAATTCGTCACCGCCCAGGCGCGCCACGGTGTCCGAGGAGCGCGTGGTCTTCACAATGCGCTGCGCCACCGCCTGCAGCAACCGGTCGCCGGCATCGTGGCCGAGTGAGTCGTTGATGTTCTTAAAATTATCCAGGTCAAGGAACATGACCGCGACTGAGCTCTGCCCCCGCTGCGCGAGTGTGAGCGCGTGCTGCACGCGGTCGCGGAAGAGGTTCCGGTTGGCGAGCAACGTCAACGGGTCGTGGAAGGCCAGCTGGCGCAGCTGTTCTTCGAGCGCCTTGCGCTCGCTGATGTCGCGGAAATTCAGTGCCAGCCCCTGCACTGCCGGATCCTGCGTCAGGTTGCTGCCCACGCTCTCGATCACGTAGCGCTTAGTACCGCGCTCGATGCGCAGCTCCACCGGGCCGACCGTGCCCGAGGGGGCCGCGGCGACCTCGGCCAGGAATAACCGCAGTTTCTCGCGATCCTCACCCGCCCACAGTTCCGGCAGATTCCTGCCGACGATCTCCTCGGGCTTCAAGCCCAGGGTACGCACGGATGCGGGCGAAACGAAGCGCAACGTACCTTCGGGGGCGACGATCATGATCACGTCGGACGCATTGGCAATGAGCGAGGCGTAGCGCGCCTCGACGATGCGGGCGGCTTCACGCTCGCGCAGCAGGGCATCCCCGCGCAGCACCACCCCCTGGCGCACCATGAGCAGCAGCGTCAGCGCGAACACCACCATGGTCATGATGGTCGCCGGACCGCCGATGTTGCTGCGACTGAAATACACCAGCACGACGAAGGCCACCAGCATCGCCGCGTACGGCAGCGAACGCGCCAGGGCATCCGAAGTGCTCGAAAGGGTGCGCGGCGGTACCACCGCCATGCGCATCTGCTCGCGGCCGGCCAGCGCGATCGGTGCGTAGCAACAAAGGTACAGCACATCCTGGAACTGGCCCGGCAGATAGTAGCCGCGCACCTTGGCGAGCGACCAGAGGATGTCGCCGAGGAACATGGTGGCGAAACCGCTCAGCAGCAGCAGCGGGACGCGCCGGCCGCCGGCATCGCCACCGGTGAGCAGCAGCACGCCGAACATCAGTAACAGCACGCAGTCGAGGCCGACATAGCCCAGGGTGAGCGCCTGACGCAGGAAATCCAGTTCGGTCGACAGGGCCGCAGGGCGGATGACCAGGAACCAGAAAAAGGCGCCGAAACCGACCACGAAAATGGTCGCATCGAGGGAGAGCTGGATCCACGGCACGCGCACGGCCGCGGCACGGATCAGCGAGAACGCCGCGAGCGACAGCGCAAGATAAAAGGCGCAATAGCACACGTCGGCGGGCCCGGGAAACGGGTCGACGTGGCGCAGCCAGGAAGTGGTGCCGATCGTGACCCCGAGGAAGTAGCAAGCGAGCGCGGTGGCCAGCAGGATCCAGGCCGTGCGCAGTGCACCGCGCGGCGTGTGATGGGCGGTCGCGGCGGCCACAATGACACTGCCGAGCGCCGCCGGCAGGTCCGACAGCAAGCCGACGTAGTGGGTAATCGTCGGACCGCCAAAGCCGGTAAGCATCCATACGGTGCCGGTTACGGCGTAGCAGAGCAGCCCGAGGACCAGGGGGTCGACCCAGCGCGGCTCGGTGGCGAAGCGAATCGACTGCGCGACTTTTGGTTTTCTTTCCACGCTGGATATCTGTGCTGCAAATCCGCCGGGCTGAGGGGACGTGCAGCCCGCAAATATCGCGGCCGCAACAGGTCAAATTTGCGTCTAAACCCTCAACGGGGCCATTAGAAGAATGCCCCTACGTGACGCAGTTCTCAAGGCGTTGGGTGGAACTGCGCAGTTCGTTCAGATCCGGTCGTGGGCACCGGGGTGTGGTATGGGGGCTAAGGAGAGCCGCCCAGGGGGGCGACAGTCTGTTACTCGCGCTAACATCGTGCGGGCGCTCAAGGTGCTCTAATCCGCCTCGCCCCAGGTCGCCTCCGCCTTGCCAGGCTGCCCGCCCTACCGGAGATCCTTCAGATGCGCTTATCCCAGCTCTGGCTCAACGGCAGCTTCCTGGCCCTGGTGCTGCTTGAGGTCGGCTGCAACTCCACCAGCACCGATAACACCAACACCACGACCCAGTCAGCGACCGGCGTGTGGAGCGGAACCGATTCGGTGAGCGGCCTGGGAGTGACCGCGATCATCAACTCCGCCGGCCAGGCCACCTTCATGCGCAGCGACGGGGTGCAGTTCACCGGCTCGGCGCAGGTGTCCGGCAGCAGTCTGGCCGTCACGGTGGATGGTTACCCGGACTTCAATGCGACGTTCAGCGATGGCTCGACTTACGGCATCGGCACTCTGGATGGCACGGTCTCGAGCGGCAGCACCCTCACCGCTACCCTTACCTTTACCACTAACGACAACACCTCGATCACGGGCAACTGGTCGCTGTCCTACGAGGCACTTTCAACCACCAGCTCTTCGCTCAGCGCGATCAGCGGCAACTACACCGACACCGTTACCGGGGCCGTCATCGCCATCTCCACCCTTGGCGTTATGAGCGGCCAAACCGCCTCGAACAGCTGTGCCCTGAGCGGCTCGGTCTCCACCAGCGACAGCACGACCAACGTGTACGAGGTCGCTTACAGCTACAGCGGCTGCACCGGCACGTACGCGGTGCTCAATGGCGTGCAGTTCACCGGCCTTGCAACTCTCAACCCGAACCTGTCACCGGCACAGATCCTGATGGGCGTCACGGGCGCTTCGGGCACAACGGGTGACAAATACGCCATCATTTCCTCGCTCACCGCCAGCTGAGCGTCCCGTGATGGCGACCCTTAAGCGGGGGGCTTCTCGCCTGCGAAGCGGATCGGGGTCGCGCCACTGATCGGTCCCACGGTTGCCTTGTCACTCACGTAAAGCTCTACCTCGCGCTCGAAGCGCAGGTCGCCCTGCACGACCGCGCCCGGGCCGATGACGATGCGCGGCTTGCGCTGGTGCGAATCCGAGCCGAAGCCGAACCAGCTGCCGCTCTTCTCCACGAGGATGCCGCCCTCGATACGCGAGTCACCGCCGATGTCGATGTCGCCGTCGACCGTGCGCACGCCCCCCACGACGTGCGCCCCGGTGAGTTCGATCTGACCGTTGACGTTCTTGATGCCGCCGCCGACCTCGGCCCCGCTCTCGAGGCTGATCGAGCCATTGACGGCGGTAACACTCCTTGTCACGTGCACGCCGCTGCCGAGGCTAATCTGACCATTCACCGCAGTGACGGACTCCGCCGCGGCGTGCGCGGCGATGTCGATCGGGCCGTTCACCGTGTGAACCGCTCCCACCACGGCGTTTTCGGCGATGTCCACGGAACCGTTAACCGTACCGACCGCTCCGCTATGCTCACCCGCCGGCACGTGCACGGAGCCGTTAATCGTGTTGGCACCATTACCGGAGACGACTACGTGATCCGCGTTGTCGCATCCGGTGATCACGGCCGTAGCCCCCAGGACCGCCAGCACATAGCGTCTCATCATCCCGAGCCTCCCTTAATTTCTTGCCCGCTTCATGATCGCGGAATATGAAGTTGAATGTTACCTCCTCGGACGGATCCGCGGCTTTTTCCTCCGGCATCGCGCTCCGCGCGCCCCCCGGTCAGGTTCCGGTGTAGCTTCGGTGCCCCTGGCCGCCTCGAGGGCGCCAGGGGCGTCCGGGCGCTGGTTCGACGCAGGAGCCGCCGAGCTTTCGACTTCTTGAACCATCTGCCCTGTAAAGCTAATAGAGTTGAGGGTATGCACCGTAAACCGCATCGCACCTGCCTGACCTGAGGCCCGCACCGATGACCCTGGTGCGCGGGCTCCTTGATCGATTGCTTCTCCTGGCCGCAGTCGTGGCAGGAGGACTCGTTCCGGGCTTTATCGCGCAATATCGCCAGCGCCTCGGCGGACGGCTCGATCAGGCCCGCCTGGATCTTGCTCCCTGGCAGAAGCTCGCGGATCAGTACCATCACGGGGACCTGCACGAGCTGATCCAATACCACCTCTCAAGCCCGGATCCGACGTTTCACGCCGAGGGCGGCCTCATCCAGTCCCTGCTTGCAGCCGTGCAGCAGCTGCAGCAGGCCGCGGATGCCCTGCACACCAGCCTCATCCGGCAGGTGGGCTATCTCATGTTGCACGCGGATCCAGGTCTGACGCGTGCCACCTTCAGTGACTGGGTGCCCACCTTTGCACTGTCCACCGAGGGGGTGCTGTTTGCCCTGCTGTTCGGGTTCGGCGTCTGGCTCCTCTTCCAGGCACTGTGGTGGCTCATCGCGCGCGTGGCGGCTGGCGCTTCGCGCGGGGCGGCAACGCGTGCGGCCCGCTAGAGGCGCTTCCAGTCCTTAAGGATCTCGCGCGCGGCGTTGTGCCCGGGAATACCCGACACCCCGCCGCCCGGGTGCGTCGATGAGCCGCACTGAAACAATCCCCTGACCGGGGTGCGATAGTCGGACCAGTGCGCAGCCGGGCGCTGCCAGAACAGCTGATCCGCCGAGAGTTCCCCGTGGAAGATGTGCCCCTGCGGCAGCCCGACGATGGCCTCAAGATCGGGCGCCACGAGGGTCTCGATCCCGATGATCTGCGAGGAGAACCCCGGGGCCATCTCCTCGATCACCGCGAGCGCGGCCTTAGTGAGGTTCGGCTTCTCCTGTGTCCAGGAGGCACCGTCCCGCAGGGTATACGGTGCGTGCCCGCCGAACACATTAATCACGTGTTTGCCCGGTGGCGCGAGCGAATCATCCACGATGGTCGGCGTCACGGGCGTCAGGAAAGGCCGTGCCGAGTACCACCCGTACTTGGCATCGTCGTACGCGCGCTCGAGGTAATCGATTCCCGGCGCGATGTGCACGTAGGTCGGGTACTTGAACCCGAGTCGCGCCGCATCAAAGGCCCGGTAGCGCGGCGGCTCATGCGCGGCAATATTCATCTTGAAGGCGCTCGAGAAGGTGCGGAAGGTCTCGATCTCGCGCAGCAATTCCGCGGGCAGGTGCTCGGCGGCAACGAGCCGCTTAAACAGAGTGGTGGCCGGGACGTTCGAGACCACGGCCCGGGCGCGAAACTCTCGGCCATCACTCGTACGCACGCCGGTGACGCGGCCGCTCGTCACACACACCTCACCGACCGGCGCCTGCGTCAGAACCTGCATGCCGTAGCGCGCCGCGGAACGGGCGATCGCTTGGGTGATCGCCCCCATGCCGCCGCGGATGAATCCCCAGCCGCCCGCACCCTGATGCTCCCCCATGAGGTGATGCATGATCACGTACGCGGTGCCCGGGGACTTCGGGCCCGCAAACGTACCGATGCAGGCATAGTAGGCGAGCACGCTGCGGATGATGTCGTTCTCGAACCACGCGGCGAGATAGTCATTCGCGCTCTGCGTGAGAAGGTCGACCATCCGGTAGGCCTGATCGCCGATGCGGCGCTGGCGCCACAAGAGCGCTGCGCTGCGCTTGAACGAACGCCAGTTGCGCCGCACCGGATCGACCGGAGTTTCAAACAGCAGCTGCCGCACAAACGCAGCGGACTCTTCGAGGTGGCGGGCAAACTGCGGATAAACTTCCGCGTCGTGGCGCGAGAAGCGGGCAAACTCGGCCTGGATCTTGCGGGTGTCGTCGCTGAAGACGATGTAGTCATCACCCCCCAGGGGACAGAAAAGATCATTCGCCGGCAGTACCTCCAGTCCGAAGGATTTCAGTTCCAGATCGCGAATGACACGCGGATGCAGCAGGCTCATCACGTACGAGAAGCGCGAGGCGCGAAAACCGGGGCTGAATTCCTCGGTCACCGCCGCCCCGCCGAAGATCTCGCGCCGCTCGAGAACGAGGGTCCTGAGGCCGGATTTCGCCAGGTAGGCACCACAGACTAAGCCGTTGTGCCCGCCCCCGATCACGATGACATCGTATGCCTCCGTCATGGCCGCTCCCTAACCGCTTACCGTGCACACATCCGCGCGCAGAGCCTCGCCCACCCGTATGGGAGATCCATAGATTCCGCGCCTCCCGACGGCGCCCGATGCGCCAGGCGCGGTACTCAGACCCGTGCGGGTCGCGCAGGCGGGCCGGGCGTCAGCTTGGCGAAGGGCCCAGGTGCCGCCACTCTTTGCGCGCTCGCCGCAGAAAGTCCTGCGGCGCATCGAGGAAGTACACCAGCGAAGTGGCACTGGCGAAGCAGTAGAGCTTTCTGTCATCCGGATCGATCCAGTTAATCGAGCAATCGGCCGCAATGCGCACGCCCGCCGTGAGCCCGATCGGGTCGTTGTTGTCGAACTCGCCGTGCATGGAGCCCGCCGGCGGTACGGCGGCCTTCCAGATCCCCACGCGGGCCGGATCGGAGGAGCGGCTCCCGTGCTCGATGGCGGCGGTAGTGACGTCTACCGGGCCGACATCCGCAAGCGCGGCCGCCACCACCGCAAGCCACCCGAACAGGGCGGCAATTGCGGCCCACAGGGGATGGTGAGACAGGCGAGCGTCCACGGCAGCTATCCTGGTTCCCAACGCCCGTCGCGCGGGCAGACGCGATCATTTAACGAGTAAGTCCGCGTGGTATCAAGAAAGCCTGAAGGCGGCCGGGTCCAGTCCCGCCGCACTGCGCGCCAACAGGAGGGCGCCTTCCAGGCCCGCATCGCTAAGACTCGCCGGCACGAGAAAGTCCGCCTGCGCCGGCCCGTGCACGGCGTAGTCACCCAGGGCCAGCCGCATCGCCTGCCGGACCTTTTCGATCAGCCCCGTTGCGGCCATGACCCCGCCGCCGAAGACCATCCGGTGCGGCGCCCATGCCAACACCAGATTCGCCGCCAGATCGCCGAGGTAGCCGGCCACGGTGTCCATGACCTCGGCAGACTCCCGCAGGGCAGCGCGTCCCCCCAGCCGACGGGCAACCGCCGGCCCTGCGGCCAAACCTTCCGCGCAATCATCGTGAAACGCACACGTACTGAGGTGTCGGTCACCCGCACGGCGGCGCAGGCGCATGTGCCCGACTTCCGGATGCAGGGCGCCCCTGTGCGTGCGGCCAGCGATCGCCAGACCCCCGCCGATGCCGGTTCCCACGGTAACGTAAGCCACAGTATGCAGGCCGCGAGCAGCGCCGCAGCGCTGCTCCGCAAGTGCGGCCGCATTGACGTCGGTATCAATCACGAGCGGCACCGGAAAGCGGCCGGCCAGGGCGGCACGCAAGTCAAACCCTGACCAGCCCTCTTTCGGGGTCGTCAGCAAGCGTCCGTAGTGCGGCGAGGTCTCATCCACGACGATCGGTCCGAAACTCGCAACACCGAGCGCACGCAGCGGTCTGGCACCGATCGCCCGCTCGAGGCACGCGGCAAGACGGCCAATCGCCTCCCTCGGACCGGAGGTGCCGAAGCGTTCCTCAGCCAGCACGCCGGCAGCGTCTTCAACGACCCGGCAGGCTATCTTGGTGCCCCCCAGTTCGATACCCGCATAGAGCTGTCCCCGTGGACTCGTCATCGCAGCACTCCTGATGCTCGATACTGCGGGTCCGCCGCGTACACGCCGGCAGCTCGAGACCGCGCGGCTGTCGCTCGTGGGCAGCAGGAAGTGTGCGCGCGAGTCCGCACCGCAGATTCGACCGCAAAAAGACCGGGGGGCAGCCTCATGTCAGGACCTGCGTAGCTCGATGCCGCTCTGAAGGGTGCGGGGGCGACTCCCTGAAATGAAACCCAGGACACCTCTCACCTATCGGTTACCAGGTACCGACGGAAACGTACCAGCCGACGCTCGATTCTACCCTTGACGCAGACGCATTGGCTGCCGTCCACACTGGCACGACATCCGAATCGGGTGCTGCCTGGAGCCCGGCGACGAGGCAAACACCTGCTTGCGCTCAGAGCCAGGGCGGGTCGTAATAAACGATCAGCCGCAGTTGCTCCGTGCGGTGCGGGGAGCCCGTCTGCGAGACTTCTCCGTACCGCGCGAGAAGCGTGAGTCCCTTCAGTTTGCCGGTACTTGCCTTCCACTGCACGTTGGCGTCGTACTCGTCCTGCGCGTACTGGTTTTTCGCGTCTGGCTGCCCACCGTGCACGTACAACACGTAGGCGCTCAGTCCCTTTACGTATTTAATGTTGTAAGCGGCGCGCAGCATCCGGCCGATCTCGCCACCGCGGTCGAAGTTCTCAATCTGCACGGAGGTGTAGCCCGGCGCACCGCTCCAGGGGTTTTGAATAGCGGTACTGCCATGACTGGTGCCGGTGTAGGCCCCCGTCAGCAGCGCGCCGGCAAAGGCCAGCTCGGCTTTGAGCCCGAACTGGTTAACCGAGAATTCGTGACCCATGAGCAGATCGCTGCCGACGCTGTTCTGATTCGTGTACTGCGCGGCCACCTGCAGGCGCAGTCGCTTGGTGAGCGCGAACGCATCCTTCAGCTCGAAGAAGGCAATGTTGATGATATCGCTGCTGTAGTAGTCGATTCCGCCAAGGGAGAAGTCACCCGAAGTGTAGTTCGCGCCGGCCACCGACACGCCGCGCGCCACCCCGGCCGGTGCACCAGCGGCTGCGGCCATCGAGACGAACTCTACCGCATCGCGCTCCTTGATCTTGTCAACCCAGGCTGCGCCAAAATGCAAACCCGGCGCCCCGTCGGTGCCACCGACCGACCCGATTACGGTGGCACCCTCGAACGTATTCGGCGTCATACGCGAGTCGTTGAGCCCCAGATAGGGAGTATCGAGCCCCCTCAGACCCACATCGGCCTTGAGGTTCTTGGTCAGCAGGATCTCGGTGTACAGCTCGCCCAGCGCCGTGTAGCCATGCTGCGTTGTCGGCGCCAGCAATTCCGAGCCCGTTTTGTCCAGAGGTCCGTAGAGTTGTTGCGAGGTATAGACGGTCGCGCCGTATGCGAACAAGTCGCGGAAGTACCCGGTCTTGAATCCTAGCGAGCCACCGAGCGCCCAGGCTTCATTCTGGCTGCCGTTGAGATTATTGCTGTCGAAGTAAAACGAACGCAGCTCACCGTAGAAAGTGGTATCGCGAAACGCCTGGCGCCGCGTTTGGGCGGCCCAATCTGCGTTCGTCTCGAAGCTCTGCCGCATCGTCGTACGGCCCTGTTCGGTGGACGTCGGGGTCTCGACTTCTTCGTTGCTCGCAGTGGCGGATTCCGCCTGTGCCTGTGCTGCGAGGCTGTTCGACCCTGGCGTCGCGCTCGTGGGTTCCGTCGGCGTCTGCTGCGCGCGCGCCGCCCTACTGCCGATACACGACAGCGCGACCACCAGGGCGCAGATCAACGCCTTGGAGGTGGCGTCAACCCCGTCGCGCGGGTTCCCGCACTCGTACACGACACGCCTGCCCTTCCTCGGGCACGTGGCTTAACCGCCCACGCCCTCGGGACTCATTGCGCGGTTTGCCTCCGAGCCAACGCAAAACACTTGAAGACAGACCGTCCGGGCGACCGTCCCTCGCCGTACACCAATCACGAGGGATCGCCATGCTCTACCAGCGAAGTGTCGCGCCGATAAGCGGCCCGTCGAAATAGATTTCCTGGAGCCGCGCGTTCGATTGTGGCTTGTAATCAAGGTAGCGCCACAGCGCGGTGATCTCACCCCAGTGGAACGAATAGCCGACGCCGCCCGCCACCTGGTAGGTACGCATAGAATCGCCCGAACCGGCATCAAAATAGAACGGCACCGACCACCTCTTGTCCGCGCCGAAGGCGTACTGACCCTTGATGCCGCCGATGCCGGTCCAGACGTGGATGCTCGCCTCGGAGCCGCCGACGCGGCTGGCCGGCGGCAGCGGCCCGATCGAGCCGGTGAACGACCAGCTCAGCGTCGTGCTGATTTCCGCGTAGCGCGCGCCCGCGAGCAGGTCGACCGTCCAGTTCGGATCGGTGACGATGCGATATTCGGGCGCAATCGTCACGAGCCACGATTTCAGGGTGATTTGGAGGTCCGCGGTGGTGGTCGCAGGAATCCCGATGTTGCCGAGGCTGAAGTCGCGGGTATTGGACTTCTTGTTACCGAGGTTCAGGTAGATGATATCGGTGAACGCGCCGAAGTCTCCGTAGTGCACATCAAACGCTCCCGTGGCGCCTAAATTGACGTTGCTGTAGAGCTGGTTGGCGTCGACGCTGATGTTTTGTGTGGTCCCGAGTAGTGGGAAGTTGACCGTGTTATGGATGGTCGGAAACCACCCGTACACGGTCGCCGCAAATTTCCAGGTGTCCGAATCCGCGGTGGCAATCACGGCGGGGTCGGCGGCCGAAAGCGCAGGCATGAGTCCCACGGCGGCAAGCACGAGCAGGCTTGCCGCGGCCCGGAGGCGGGCGTGCCGCCGATGAGAGCACTGTGAAGTCTGGGCGTTCATATGAATACGTGGCTCCCTGTCGATATTTGCGAAAACTGAATTCGCGCGCGCAGCCGCCGTCAGGCGCGTACTCAAAGCCCTAGCGCAGTGTCAATCCACTTTGAGTCGCCAAGATATGCGTACTTTCCCTAACGACACACATGTGCGCCTGCCCTGAAGGCCGATTGCGTCAAATCGCCGGTGCCTTGGCTGGTAACTGCGAGGTAGAAAAACGAAGCGCTGGATCCAACTCCCCACCCTCGTCCCGTTGCTCGGCTGAATGTCACGCATCCATCCACCTGCGGCAAGGGCCACCGGCGCCTGACACACCCATGCAGCATCAAGGTTATGGGCATTCGGTCGAAGCAGCATGCGTACTTCTACGTATCTCGATGGCCCCTTGCCGGTCTCCTCTACTCATTCCCAGTAACGTGCGCACCGTAGCGAGCGCGACTTGTACCACCGGCGGCGCAGCCGACCACCCGCCACGCGGATCGCGTTGGCTCCGCACTGCCGAAGCACGATCCACAGGATGGGAGCTTCCATGATCCTCAGGTGATAAAGTACGATATATGGTTCTGAGAACGCGCGAGTGAGCCCCAAGGTGGCCGCGCCGACCGAATAGTCGACTGACCTGGATGCTCGCAGTAGGATCGCCTCACATGAAGCTTACGATTGCCCGTAGTCTGCTCATCTCGATCGCGGCCCTTCCTGTGATCGGGCAGGCCGATACCCTCGTCGGGGCCACTCGGATCCTATGCGCATCGACCCTCGTGACGCGCTGTTACGAGATTGGCGATTGCGAGACCGGACCGCCGGGGCTATGGAACATGCCCTCGTTCATTGAGGTCGACCTGGTCAAGAAGACGCTGAGCACGCCGGCCGCGAGCGCCGAACAGCGGCGCTCGCCCTTCACGCATATGACACGAGAGAACGGTCAGATCTTTATCCAGGGTATGGAGAACGCTCGCGCCTTCAGTCTGGTGATAACCGAGGAATCAGGCGCTGCCACTTTGGCAGTGGCTCTTGATGGCACTACGGTCAGTGCCTTTGCCGCCTGCACGCCGGTACCTAAGGCCTGAAGTTCCGATTCGTCGAGTCAGCGAATGAGGATACGCCAGATGCGGATACCAAATGCCCTGCCCCTCTTCGCCGCGGCAATGGTCGCTTCGATCGCAAGCGCCCAGACTCCACCGCCGGTGAGTGCACCGAGTGGTCAGAAGACGCTCGCCTCCACGCTCAATGTCTACGCCTTCCCAAGCGCGGGTCAGACACCGAGCCAACAGTCCATTGACGAGACCGCCTGCTACAACTGGGCGGTGCAGAACACGGGCTACGACCCGTTCCAGATCGCCAAGAACACGCAAGCGACCCAGCAGCAAGCGGCGCAGCAGCAGAAGCAAGTGCAACAGTCTAACGTTGGTGCGGGGGCCAAGGGCGCAGTGGGGGGCGCTGCGGGGGGCGCATTGATCGGTGCCATAGCCGGTGATGCGGGCAAGGGGGCCGCAATCGGTGCGGGCGTCGGCTTCCTCGGCATGAAGGTCCGGGCGCGCGAGCAGGAACAGCAGGCTTCGCAACAGGCCAACCAACAGGTGCAGGCGGCCACGCAGACCGCCGCTCAGCAACTTGATGCTTTCAGGAAGGCGTTCTCCGTTTGTCTCGAGGCCCATCAGTACTTGGTCAAATACTGACGCGCTCCGGCCGATCGAGCCTGACCCGCTGCCGCGCAGAGCTCCATCGCAGGCCGCCCCCTAGACACCGAACGCATTCTTCGAATGGAACCGGACCAGCGCCGGTACCGTACATTTAGGCACTTCGCAAGCGTCCCCGCGGACCCGTACGCACTCGCCTCTGCGCGCCGCCCCCTGATCGTATGACGCAGCGCAGCGCCCGCTAATCAGGCGCAGCTGCCAGTCGCGCTAACCCGAAGAGCCTGATCGAGAGCTTAAGCCCGAAATCCCCGGGCCCAGTCGAACCGCATTTCTCCTCGCACCCGGACCGACGGGCGACCTGAGCGTGCGTCGAACTACGTATAAGTACGGCTGCCAATCGAATGCTCTGCGCGCAAGATCAAATCAGAGTCCAAGCTTGATGAGCACGGCTTAGGATCGGTCGTTGGACGGCTGGCGTTTGCTCGTCTGCGACACTTGATTGCCTCGACGTGGCTGCACGTGCGGCCCGGGAGCGGCGAGTAAGGCAGCTCTAAATGATGACGTCCCGAGCGTGCTACAGACGCAGTCCCTTGGTGGCCGATGGCCGGCAGGCATGCGTACAAGGTTTAGAGGGATTGAGCAATGGAAGGGCGGAGATCCACAATGGCATGCAAAGTAGTATTCCGCAGCGCAGCGTTACTGGCCCTGGGAGCGGTGTTGTGTGCAGGTGCAGGCGCGCAACAGTCGGCGAAGGCGCCGCCCAAGGCCGCGGCCAAGCCTGCCGCGCCGAACTTTATCCCCGGCCTCGAGCCGCGCGCGATTGAGATTCTCAAGGCTGCCAGCGCGCGCCTTGCCGCCGCCAAGACGATGTCCTTCACGGCCGTCGTTTCCTACGAGAGCCCGAGCCGCCTGGGTCCATCGCTGATCTACAGCACCAAGTCGGAAGTCACCCTGAAGCGGCCCGACAAGCTGCGCGTCCTCACCCTCGGTGACGGGCCGCCGTCGGAGTTTTACTACGACGGCAAAGTGATGATGGCACTCGCGCCCAAGGAGAATCTGGTCGCCATCGCCGATGCGCCGCCGACCGTGGATGCGGCGCTGGAGGCTGCGTACAACACGGCCGCGATTTACTTCCCGTTCAGCGACGTAATCGTTACCGACCCGTACAAGGACATCGCCGCCGGGCTGAAGCACGCTTTCTATATCGGTCAGTCGATCGTCGTGGAGGGCACCACCACGGACATGGTGGCGTACGTGACTGGCGATGTGTTCATACAGGCCTGGATCGGTGCCGAGGATCATCTGCCGCGCCGCCTGTACGCGATTTTCCTCAACGATCCATTGCAGCTGCGTCACGTGCTGGAACTGACCAACTGGAAGCTGGATACCGCCGTTGCCGCCGACGCGTTCGGATCACCGAAGGCGGCGACCGCCAAGCACGTCGCGTTTGCGGCTCCGGACGCGAAGCCGTCCGGCATGCAGCCGCCACCGAAGAGTCAGACCGGCAAGCCCAAGTCCGGCAGCACGCCATGAAAGGTGCCCTCATGAACAAGTTCGTCGCCCCTCCGGCGGGTGCGCTGATTGCGCTGTTGATCTCAGGTCCCGTCGGCGCCTGGGGTCATGCCAACGCTTATGGTGGGGGGTCTACGTATCATGCCCCCGGGTCCGACTCCACGACGCGCACGAACGCGTACGGCGGTTCTGCGACGCACACCTATGGCCAGGGGACCAGCGCATCGAACGCCTACGGCGGCTCCGCCTACCACGCGGAAGGCTCCGGAGTCACGACCGCCTCCAACGGGTACGGCGGCAGCGCAACGCACGTGGCCGGCGTGGGAACGACCGCGAGCAACGGCTACGGCGGGACGGCGACGCACGCCTACGGTTCCCCGACCACGACCTACACCAACGCCTACGGCGCGACCGCCTACCACAGCCCGTATTACGGTGCGGCCTACCCGGCCTACCATCCGCCGACTACCGTGAACGTGTACGGATCCGGTTGTTACAACTGCGGCGGGTGGAGCACGGCCGGGGCGGCGGCGGCAGGCGTGGTGGTGGGTGCTGCCGTCGCCACCAGTGTGGCCAACGCGAACAACGCCGCCGCCACGAGCAACGCCTATAACGCGGGCGTTGCGGCCGGTGTCAGCGCCACCGCCGTGCCGAGTGCGACTTTCCCGGTCGGCGCCATGTACGGCGTGCTGCCTGCGGGCTGCGTCATGCCCAACGTGCAGGGCAGCACCTACTATCTGTGCGGCAACACCTGGTTCCAGCCCGCCTATGGCGCCAACGGCATCTACTACCGCGTGGTGCTACCGCCCGCCTGAGGCGGCCCTCCGCCGCGGAACACCTGTTGTGCCCGTCCCCCCGCAAGGCCTGTCATCGCCCCTCAGCGCCTGGCGCGCTCGTACAGGCGCCTCGCTTGAGGTCCGCACTCGGACGCTAACTCCGCACGGGCGACGCCGGCCCCAGGACCATCTGCCACAGCTTCTTAGGACCCATGGCGCTCGAAAGCTCAGTGAACAGACAGTAGTTGAAGACCAGCATCACGATGATGATCTCGATCGCCCAGAAGTGTGCCCAGACAATTCGCTCCAGCAGCAAGCGGTTGGCCGCAACGAAGCCGCCTGCCTGTCGCCAGAACTCGATGAGACGCTCCAGGTAATGGATCGCCGTGGCCATCAGCGAATAGAGCAGTGTCTTCCAGAGCACGTTGTAGATCAGCGGTTTCTCCGGATAGCGGTTGATGATGGGCATGAGGTCAGCGAGCAAAACGGCTTTTGCCAGAATGAGGGCCGCGAGCGCTATCGCAAGCGGAGTGCTCGGTGCAATGCCGCTCCCCTTGAGCATCAGCGCGCGTATCAAGGCGATGATGTTCAAGGCAATGAAGAAAAAGATCATAGGCGGAATCAGAGCATAGATCTCTTCTTTGATCTTGGCGGATACGTTGCTCATGGTGTTCCAGTATGGATGAGAGACTGCACTGAGGGGCCGCGCGCGCGAGCTGCAGTCTCGTCGCCGCGGCAGAGCGCGTCAATGATCCGGTCGCATAGAAAGTGCGCGGCTTACCTGCGCGCCTGCTCACGCGCCATGGATCGCTTGAAGTAATCCATGCGCCCGCTTCACACACAAACCAGTTCGCGATGCAGGAGATCGTTATGAAACCGCTCTGGCTTTGGGGACTCGCGTTGATGGTGCTCGTGGGCGCGCTGGGCGTGGCGCATGCGGATGATGACAGCGACACCGTGAAACTATTTAAAGACGCCGGGCAAAGTGCGGCCTTCTTTTCCAAGAGTTACGGTTATGCGGTCTTTCCGACCATCGGCAAGGGGGGACTTGTGGTCGGTGGCGCACGCGGTTCCGGGCGCGTCTACGCCCAGGGCAAAGTGATTGGCGATACCACCATGACGCAGCTCAGTATCGGCTTTCAGGCCGGTGGCACCGCCTACAGTGAGATCATTTTCTTCCAGGACAAACGCTCGCTCGATGAGTTCACGTCCGGCAATTTTGAATTCAGCGCCGGTGTCAGTGCGATCGCCATTACCTCCGCGGCGTCCGCCAACGCGGGAACCACCGGTGCGAGCTCATCCGCGAGTGGGGGTAAGAAGGATGCCGCGACCTCAGGTGACTTCTACAAGGGTATGGCCGTGTTCACGATCGCCAAGGGAGGCCTCATGTATGAGGCGACGGTCGCGGGGCAGAAGTTTTCCTACAAACCACGGTGAAAATATGAAAATACAGGGATATATACTGGTCGCGACGGTCGGTCTGACTGCTGCCGGTTGTCAGTCGGTACCCTTCATCGATGCGGCCCAGCCGCATGCCCTCGATGCGGCTCAGCGGCGCATGCAATTTGAATTGAACTGTCCGGCAGCAACCGGCCAGGTCATATCGCGGGAAATGATTCAGACTGCGAACATGCCCATGCGGTGGACCCCGCCTCAGCGAGCCGAGTACACCATCGGCGTCGCCGGCTGCAATCAGCGCAGGACTTACCTTGTGATCTGCGCCGAAGGCGGCGGCTGCGTCGCGGGCGGCGGACGCGCGGAAGGGTAGACACGACCCGGACGGTCCGGTCGCACAGTCGGCCGTGCGTAACCACGTGCGCTGCGGTTGCGCACTCCCGCCGTGCGCGGCTTTCCTGAGCTGCTGAATCTGGGACGATGCCCGCGTGGCCCAGAGCGCCGGCTTGCAGGTAAGTGCGTCTCGCCGCAGCGCTGTCGGCCAACACGCAGCTAAGTTGACGGGTGCCCGCTGCGCATTGGCGGGCTATGACAGCTCGCATGCGGAGGTGTTCTCATGGCGATGGCAAGCAAAATCTCGCGGCAAGTGTGGCTGTTCGCGCTTCTGGTAGGTATGGAAATCGTGAATCCGCTGATGGCGATGGAAACACTGGGCGCACGCATCCTCTTCACGGCCCTGTTCGTCGGCGTCGCTGTTGCCGTACTCAGTGCCGTGCTGCGCACCAGGCGACAGCGCTACCTGGGAACGACGCTCGTCGGCACAGCGATCGCGCTGGAGATCGCGCGCAACGCGGTCACGGCGGAACATCAGCTGCCCCTCGACATGATAGAAAGCCTCTTCGTGGCCGCGTTCTTCTTGTTCGTCCTCTCGGTCATCCTCAGGGAGCTCTTTAGTACCCGTCGTATTGGCTTCAACGATGTGGTCGGCGCGTTTTCCGGCTACATCCTTATCGCTTTGGTCTGGGGGCGGCTGTACACGCTGGTGTGGCTGCTCGTGCCGCGCTCCTTCAGTATCAACCCGGAAATCAAATGGCAGCTGGCCAATTGGCACACGCTCCACACGCTGTTCGACTATTACAGCCTCGCGACTCTCGCGACCGTTGGCTATGGCGATATCACGACGACCGCGCCGGCCTCAAACACCCTCGTGTGGCTCGAGGTGATATCCGGGCAGTTCTATCTTGCCGTCGTTGTCGCAACGATCGTGGGGATCAAAGTCTCGCAGGCGCTCACTGCCCCCCATAACGGTAGCGGGGCCTAGGGGCGCCAGGGGCGGCCGCAGAGCGGCTTGAACTAACTTGAGAATAAGCAACCCCCCGGGCCATAGTGGTGGCGCCGCGACCACCCAGGCAACTCGGTGTTTCGCTGACTGTGCTCGTCGAACACCGCACAAGTATCCTTTAGGGGCAACGTAATGAGTTCCACGCTGACCGGCCTGCTGGTATTTACCTGCACCTTCGGTGCCGCCATTCTCGGTATCTTGTTGCGCGCGAGACTACCAGCGCACCATCTTGACGGAGACTCCAAGGACTCTGTCAAGCTCGTCATCGGCCTCATCGCCACCATGGCGGCCCTGGTGCTGGGGCTGCTGATATCTTCCGCGCACACGGCATATGACGCGCAAGAGGCCGAGATCCAGCAACTCGGCGTCCATCTGTACCAACTCGATCGCATTCTCGTGCACTTCGGTTCACAGGCGACGGAAGCACGCGCCCGGCTGCGAAATCTGGTCGCGGCCGATATCGCGCGCACCTGGCCCCAGGAGCAGACGAAAGCGGCGCCCAATGCCGCACTGCAGGTGCGGGGGCAAGCTGAGCTGCTGTTCGAGCAAATCGCGAGCCTCTCACCCACCACGAATTTCGAGCGGTTTGGCCAGAGCCACGCGCTGGAGCTACTGGGCAGCATCGGACAGACGCGACGCCTTTTAAGCGAACAGGCTCAGGGCTCGCTTTCCTGGTTCATCCTCGCCGTGCTGATGGCCTGGCTCACCCTTCTTTTCTTTGGCTTCGGTCTGTTCGCGCGCTTCAACGCCACCGTCGTTGTTGCGTTCATTGCCGGGGCGCTCAGCGTCGCGACTGCGTGCCTTCTCATTCTTGATATGAACCAGCCGTACCGCGGCTGGATGCAGATGTCGAGCGCCCCGCTGCGCGAGGCCTTGCGGGAGATGGAGGAGTAGCGCACCGGGGCTGCAAGCCGCCGAGCCGCATCCGCCGCCGGCGATGATCGTTCCGAGCGCCCCAACGACCCCTTAAGCTAAGGCAGCACGGGCGTCGTAAGCGCCGCCAGTCGATAAGGAATCATCCCGCAGGAGAGCTAGGGTGGGCGCGGTCGAGTGCCCGTATCGTGTCCGCGATGTCCTGGCTCATGCGGTCGATCGCCCGGCTGTGGGCAGCCACGAGGGCATCGTAGCCCTTTTGCGTAATCGCCTCCCGAGCGCTCGTGCGTCCGGTCTGCGTTTGCCCATCGCTGACCCGATGCACCACCCAGACTGCGTTGAGCGTCGCGGCCTCGCCCAATGCGGACTCGAAGCTTTGCACTTCGATCGCAACCTGGTAATCGTGTTTTCCGCTCACAGCCTGCTGGAACAGCATGACCCGCGGCGTCCCCAGCATCGTAACGAGGTCCTCTGCGACCACGCGCGCGATGTTGCTCTGCAAGGGTGATGCCCAGCGATTGAACTCATCGTGCGCCACCTGATTCGGGCCCGTGCTCAGGACGATCTGGGGCACGTCGACCACGGCCGGTACCGACACCGGACCGACAACGACACTCACGTTGCAGGGCGCCTGTGCCGCGGCCGTGGCCGGCGCGGGCGTCAAGGTATACAGGTGGGATGCCGGACTCATACATCCGCCCACGAATGCTGCGATCATGAACGCGGCGGCGTTGGAGGCGATGCGTCGCATCAAGGGATCTCCTGTTGTTTCTTGCCGCGGATCAAAGCTTCAGGGTGTCGTTGCAGATAGTCCACCAAGACCCGTATGGACCGCGCTGCGCCGGCCATCTCCTGCAGGGCGTCGCGCAGATCCTGCCGACCGGCGGAATCCTCGCCCAGGAGCGCCTGGTCGCCGTCGGCAATCGCATGGTGCAGCTCCTCGAGCGTCTTGGTGCCCGCGGGGAGGAAGTCTGTATCGACCTGCTTGATCATCGTGTCCGCGTCTTTGAGTGTCTGATTGAGTGTGACGATCAGATTCTTGACGCCGGTACCCATCTCCTCAAGCGGCATACGATTGACCTTCGTGAGAATGCTGTCGAGCTTGGCCTCGAGACTGGCGAGACCTGCATTGCTGACGGGAAGCTGCAACGGGTCCTGGGTCCAGTCGACCTTCACTTTCGGGGCATTCGGAAAGTACTCGAATGCCACGTACAGCTCTCCGGTGAGGAGGTTGCCGCTTTGCAGCGTTGCGCGCATCCCTTTGTCCTCGACCATGCGGTGCAGCATGCGGTCCCGGTTAGCTTCGTTCGACTTCATGAAAGTCTCGGCGCTGCTCTTCCCTCCGCCAGAGACGTGTTCGACTAGGCGCTCCGGGAAGAAGGTAATCAGCACACGCGGGCGCAGTTCGAGCGCTTCCGGGTTGAAGTCCAGGCCTACATCGGCAACCTCTCCTACGGGAAGGCCAAAAAACGTGACCGGGGCACCCACCGAAAGCCCGCGCACCGATTCATCGAAATACAGCACGAAGCGGCGCTCGAGCTGGTCCGGTTGCTTCATCGCGACGGCCCGGTTCGGATAAAGCGCAAAGACCGTGTCGGCGGCGGCCGGGTTACCGGCGGGGAGAAAATCCGGTGAATCGAACGCGAGCCCCCCCGCGAGCACGGCCACGAGGGATTCGGTGTGCACCCTCACGCCATCCGCCCCGGCCGAAACATCTATGCCGCTGGCATTCCAGAAGCGCGTGCGTGCCGTTACATACTTGTCGTAAGGCGAGTTGACGAACACAGTGATATCGATCGACTTGCCGTCGGCCGCCAAACTGTAGCCTGCCACCTGACCCGCGCTGATGCTGCGGTAGTAGATGGGCGCCCCGATGCCCACCGATCCTAAGCTGACGGCCCTCAGCAGGAACTGCCGGCCGGGCTGGTCGGTGATCGTCGGCGGCACGTCGAGGCCTGTAAAGCTGCGCCGTCCTGTGGACGACTTTCCGACCTGCATGCCGATGTAGTTCCCCGAGAGCAGTGTGCCGAGGCCCGAGATACCACTCAGGCTGGCACGCGGCGAAACGATCCAGAATTTGGTGTCATCCACCAGTAGCGCAGCCGCGTGCTTGGCGATCTTCGCCTGGACCACGACCCCGGTGTAGTCCTCAGACAACTGCACGGTCGTCACCTGGCCGATGGTCACGTCCTTGTACTTGATGAACGTCTTGCCCGCCTCGACGCCTTCGGCGCCCTTGAAAGCAATGGTGATCGTCGGACCTTCGTTCATGGCACGCTGGATAGCGATGCCCAGGGCGATCACCGCCGCCAGGATCGGAATGATCCAAACGACCGAGATCCGCCGGCGTTTCTTGCGCTCGAGACTCGCCTCGGGCAGTTCGTTGAAGTCGGTCTCGTTAGGCATGGCGCACTTGGTGAGGGTTGGCGGAATCCCAGATCAGACGCGGATCGAAGGCCTCGGCCGCGAGCATGGTCAGCACCACAACGGCCGCGAAGAACAACACGCCCGGACCCGGCTCGACGGACATCAGGGGTTGCAGCTGTACCAGCGCAACCGTGAACGTGTCGGCAAATACATCCAGCATCGACCAACGGCCGATGAAGACCACCATGCGATACAGCCGTGTGCGCTCGTCGTTGCTCATGGTCGAGCGGCGCTGCACCGTGATCAGAAGATAGATGAGTGCCGCGATCTTCCCCAGCGGGATCATCACGCTCGCGACCAGCACCACAAGCGCCAGGGGCCAGGAGCCCGACGTATAGAGAAAGATCACGCCACCCAGGATCGTGTCACCCTCGGTGGACCCCAGGCTGGTCGTGTTCAGCACCGGCAAGGCGTTGGCCGGGATGTAGCAGATCGCGGCGGCAAGGACGAGCGCCCAGGTGGTTTCTATTGAGCCGTGGCGGCGGAATTCGAGTAGCTCGCCGCAGCGACGACAGAATCCCGGCTCGGTCGCGCTCGCCGGCCGCTCCAGCAGCTGGCAGGCCTCGCAGGACACGAGACCCAGCTGCGCGGCGGTCAGCGGACGAACGCTCATTTGAATGGTCTCGTCAACGGACTCGAGCTCGCAGCCCCACCGGTGACCGGTGGCCTCTCACCGTCCGCCCACTGGATTTTCTGCCACAGCTCTTCCTCGTCAAAGCAGAGCATGATCGCCGGGCACAGAATGACCAGCGCGCCGAATGCGTACATGCCGATACCGGCATCGACCGTGGCCAGTTCCGCGATCTTGATCAAGGATACGAGGATGCCGAGCATCATGACTTCGAGCATCGACCAGATCTCGAAGTGGCGCACCCAGCGCAGCATTTCCCCGGCCCAGGCCGGCGGCGGGTCTCGCCGCACCGCGAGCAGCAGCGTCAGCATGAAGAGGATATAGCCTCCGGGTGCGAGCACCCCGCAGAACGCCACGATGACCCCGGTAATGCGCTCACCCTGCTCCCACATGGCATATGCGCCGCCGCTGATCGTGGTCGCAGCGGTACGACCAACGACCGAGAGGTCCATCAGGGGAAAGACGTTGGCTAACACGTAGGCGATCACGGCCGTAACGGCCAGCGCCAAAGCCATGTCCGGCGGCACGGCCGGCCGTCGTGCGAGTGCGCGCTTGCAGCGCCTGCAGCGCCCGGTTGCTCCCCGAGGCAGGGACGGCAACCGCTGCATCAGGTCACAATCAGGGCACGCGACCAGCGACGACCACCACGGCGCGTTCACGGCGTTGCCCTGAACGGAGCGGTGAGAACGATCCGGCGGGTCGCCTGCAAGATAACGTCCCCGCGCGGCAGGGGCCTGACGCTTCGCGTCAGGCCCCTGCGCCGAGTGATGCGCGATTTACTTAGGGGACGCGCCAGGCGAGCCCATTTCACCAGGTGCTCCGGAGACCGAGAAGCGGTTCTCCGACACCCATACCGTCAGCTTGTCGCCCACTTTGAGATCCTTCCACGCCGTCGCCTTCCCGTTTACGTAAAGGACCGTACCGGGAGTGGGTTTGGCGGTAAAGGTGCTCAGGTCATCTCCAGCCACGTTCAGGAAGGTCAGAGTGACGGCGTCCGGGTCGACGAGGTAAACCTTTGCACTGAACTTCGCGTAGTTCTTGCCCTTGTACACACGCGCCTCCTGGCAGGCGGCGGGGGCCTTCGGGTACTTCGCGAGAAATTGCGGGTTCCAATGCAGACTGGAGCAATCCACCAACGGCAACTTGTCTGGATCGACGTGCGGCGCCGCCGTGGCAAGCGATATTGACAGCGGCAGCGACACTGCCGCGAGAACCATCCACCGAGAAACACTCATGACGAAAACCTCTCTAGGTCGTTTGTGGTCGGGTGTTGATACGTCACGGCTGACCCGGGAAAGCCGCAATCGGGGTACGTGCGTCAGCGTTTTCTAAAAAATGTAACTGGGTAAGCCGCGCGCTCTTCATGTTAACTCCGTTGTCGGCCTTGCCGCTTGCCTTTCGCATGACGCATTCGCAAACCAGCATTCCCTACAGCGCGGCTCATGTGCAACGCCGTGGCCTTTCCCTTTGCATCTGCAGCGAGAAAATACTAAATCCCCAAAGCCCATGGGTCGGGCACCTCGGAGGCGCTTTACCCGCGCACACCGCATCCCGCCAATCACAGTTCGCGCAGCAGTTTGACGCCCCTTCAAGTGCGCAGCATCCGCACTTGTGCGTATAGCCAAGGGCCTTGCCCAGGTCTAGACGCCGCTGCGCGCTTGTTGGATTCTGTCGGCGCCAATATGAGACGCGTGGGCGGCCCTTCAGGCAAGGGCGTTGCAACTGAATCAGGCGCATTGCGCCGGGCCATCCAGGCGGGTCAATGGATAAAGGCGTATTGCCAGGCGACACCGATGGAGCGGAAATTGCCACCCACGCGGGTCACCGCGCCGTTGCTGTAGCTGAACTTGAGCGATTGCGTCCGCGCCACGGGCACCGAGGCCGTGAGGCCGACGCGAACATTGTGCAGCGCGCCCGAACTGGGCGCGCCGTTGACCGTGACGGCGCCGCCGGTGTAGTAGGTCGCATCTACTGCCACCCACAGCCGCGGCTGAAGCGTATAGCTCACATGACCCTGGGTGCTCAGGATCGGGTCTTCCGCACGGCGGTGACCCCCATAGAAGTTGTCGTTATCCTCGAAAAACCAAACGCCCTCGTAGAGATCGAATAACCAGCGCCCCTCGGGAACGGAGAGGGCAATTTCCGGTTTCAGTGCCCAGCGGTTGGCACTGATGTTGATGAGTTTGGTGCTGTCGTATTGCCCGCTGGGCGCGACAGCCGTGAGACTGACGCCGAGAATCGTCTGTTGTTCTCGGGATCCAAACTCAGCCGGCTTAAGGGCAGGTCCGCCCATGAGGAGCATGCTGAAGCGTAGTCGCGCATCGGCGAGGCCCGAGCGATCAGCCCTTGCCTGGTTCCCGCCGACGTCGCCCGTGACGTCCCCCCGCGCATAGGGCAATGCGACCAGCAGACTCGACTGCCGGCCGGCAAGGGCGAACACCTGACCCACACTGAGGTTCGCCTCACTGAAGCTCGCATGGACATTGGAAAACGGCGAGGTCGCGTCGAAAACGGCCGAACCGCTCGAGTAGGTATCGCCGACTACCAGGAAGGTCGTTCCAACGGGGGTCGCCACGTAAGCGCGTGGCTCAAGTTCCTGAGCCGGCGCGACGATCGGCACCGAAGCCCCCAACACCAGCCAGCCCAGCGCCCTCGAACGGCGTGCCGGTGGGGCGCGGGCCGCGCTGCGCGCCATGAGCCGGGTAGGCGTCACGAATGATTACGCGGGCACTGCCGTTGTGCCGCGCGCCCGCAGCCAGCGCAACTGCCGCTCGTGCGCGGCCAGATACAGGCCCATCCCGAAGCCGAAACTCGTGAGCAGACTCAGCACGAAGTAAATCCAGGGCTGCTTCATACCCAGCCGCCGCCCGTCGATGATCGTCCACAGTGGAAACAGCAGCACATTCGTGGTGACCAGATCCTGCGAGCCCGAGGAGGCCGCCGGGTTGGTGAAGAGGAGCTTGGTGAAATGGACCCAGCCGGCTTCGGCCGGGTACTCCTGCACATACTGAACGTTGAAATAGTATCCGGTCGCGAACGAGCAGATCGCAATCACGTAGTACAGTGCCTCGAGGCCAGTTACGCCCGCCCCCTTCCAGCCGGAACGATACAGCTGGGAGTTGAAGTAGAAAAAGAGCGCAATGAAGAGGAGGCCAAGGCCAAAGTGAATCAGCAGTGCATTCATGAGGGGATTCTCTTTATAGATGTCGTTGGTTATCGCAGCGCGGCTGTGCGAAGGTTGCGAGCGCGCGGGGGTTGGCTAGGCGAGCGCATACAGATACTCCACGAATGAGCCCACCGCCCCGTCCAGCCCCTGCACCTTCGGATTCGTGGACTCGATGACGTAATACTCATCCGGTGCGTGTGCGCCGGTGCCGTTTCCGAGTCCGAAGTGTCCCGCCGCCAGACTCAGCGGCGCATCGGTGAAGACGTAGCCCGGCCAGGACCCGGCCGAGCGTGGCCACAGCTGCGGATCGGTACCGAGCGCGCGGTAAGTGGTGATCTGCGTCTGGATCAGCCGACTCTGCGGGTCGGTCTGCGTCGGATTGTAGCCACCGCTCATGTTGACCTCGATATCCGCAAAGCCGTGCTTCGCCAGATGGGCCTTGAGCTTCGCGAGCGTGTCGGTGGTCGTCATATCCGGTACCAGGCGGATGTCGATCTTGGCCACCGCCCGGTGAGGCAACACCGTCTTGCCGCCCGGGCCGGTGTAACCGGCGACCAGGCCCTCGATGTTGATCGTGGGCTTGGACTCCAGCAGCACCAGGGAGTCGAACCAGTTCTTGTCGTGCACCCAGTGCTGCACGCCGTAGGTCTGCTTGACCGTGGTTTCCGAGGTCTTGGCCGCATGGTTGCGGATCATTTCCAACTGCGCGGCGGTGAGGGGTTTGACCTTCTCGAAGAAGCCCTCGATCGCCGGCGTGTGGCCGTCGGCCGCCACGAGCGTGTTCAAGGCCTGCACGAGATGCCAGGTGGGCGAGTCCACTTGGGCTTCCAGACTCGAATGTATGTCGTGCGCGGGCCCGCGGCCCCATTTCTCACCGCTCGACACCAATTCCAGCTCGATGACGCCCTTGGCACCGAGCGACACCTGCACGCCCCCGTCGCGGTCCTGTCCGGCTTCCGGCATGAATACCCCGGAGCATTTTTTCAGCTCCGTCATCACTTTCGGGGTATTGATGACTTCGTGAAAGTGCGGCGAGCCGATTTCCTCCTCGCCCTCGCACACGAGCACGAGGTTCACGGGCAGCTTCTTGCCGGCGGCCTTGAAAGCCAGCAGAGCGCTGAGGAAGGAATTCTCAGGTCCCTTCTGGTTCACCGCTCCGCGGCCCATGCACACCGTTCCCAGCCCCTCCTTGTGCACCAGCCGTGCCTCCAGAGGCGGTGAACTCCACTCCTCGGGCACGAACTGCTTCACGTCGTACATGAAATAGATGCCCACCGTCGTGGGCGCACCCGCATCAATCTTGCCGAATACACCGGGCTTGCCGGAGGTGGGAATGATCTCCACACCTGTGAAGCCCGCATCGCGGGCAAGTCGCGCCATGTACTCCGGTCCCTGCGGGTAGTTGCGGTTCTCAGCCGCGATCGAGGGCAGCGCGATCCACTCCTGCAGGCGTTTCACGTTGGCGGCGTGCATGGTTGGAATCTGCGCCAGCACCAGGGTCTTGTCGGCGGATGCGCCCTTCGCCTCCGCCCGCACCCATCCGGGCACCGTCGTGAGCGCCAGCCCGGAAGCGGCCACCTGCACAAACTCACGCCGACTGAAGCCCGAGTCACCTGTATCGCTCATGGATCTTCCTTTCTTCGGTACCACATACTTCTGTGTGTCGCGCCCGCGCCAAGCAGACCCGGCCGCCTATTGCTGGCTGATCGCGCTTCGGCCCTTGCGCAGCACGTACTTTTGAATCTTTCCCGTCGCGGTCTTCGGTAGCTCCTGCACGAAATGAATCGTCGTCGGCAGCTTGAAGTGCGCCATGCGCTCGCGGCAGTGCTGCTTAAGAGTCTCCTCGGTCGTGCTGGCGCCGGCGCGCAGCACGACGTGCGCGACCGGAGTTTCGCCCCATTTCTCATGCGGCATACCGACGACCGCCGCTTCCATGACGGCCGGATGCGTGAGCAGCACCCCTTCGAGTTCGATCGAGGAAATGTTCTCACCGCCGCTGATGATGACGTCCTTGAAGCGGTCGCGGATCTCGACATAGCCGTCGGGGTGAACCACCGCCGCATCCCCGGTATGGAACCAGCCGTTACGGAAGGCGACCGCTGTAGCCTCCGGGTCGCGGTAGTAGCCCTTCATGACAACGTTGCCGCGCACCACGATCTCACCCAGTGTCGTCCCATCCGCCGGCACCTGCTGTTCCTTGTCGTCGACGACGCGCAGTTCACCTGAGGTGATGAGCTCCACGCCCTGACGCGCCTTGAGGATCGCCGACTGCGTGGCATCGAGAGCGGCGTGTTCCGGACGCGGTTCGCAGACCAGGATGAAGGGCGCCGTTTCGGTAAGACCGTAGATATGGGTCACGACCCAGCCGAGCTCCCCTTCGATGCGCCCGATGGTCGCCGAGGCCGGCGGCGCGCCTGCCGTTAGCACGCGTACCCCGCGTCGCAGCTTGCGTCGCTGCTCCGGCGGCCCGTTGGCCGTTGCGATGAGCACCGTGGGCGCCGCGCACAGCATGGTGATCCTCTCGGCATCGACCAGCGCGTAGATAGCCGACGCCTCCACTTTGCGCAGACAGATGTGCGTGCCGCCGGCGGCGGTTACCGTCCAGACGAAGGTCCAGCCGTTGGCGTGGAACATCGGCAACGTCCACAGGTAGCGCTCCCCGACCGCGAGCGGGAAATGCACGAGCGTCCCCACGGAGTTCATCCAGGCGTTGCGATGCGTGATCATCACCCCCTTGGGACGCGAGGTCGTGCCGCTCGTGTAGTTGATGGTCAGCACGTCACTCTCGGCGAGTGGCGGTCGCACGAACTGCGACGGCGCGGACGCGACCGCGGCTTCGTAGTCGAGCCAGCCCGGATGGCTGCCCTCGAGAGCCACGAAGTGCTTCACGCTCGTCAGCTCGCCGCGCATCCCCTCGATGGTTCCGATGTAGTCCGGGTGCGCGCACACGACGACCGGTTCGCAGTGGCCGATCATGTAGCGAAACTCGGCAGCGCTCAGCCGGTAGTTGAGAGGCACGACGATCGCGCCGATCTGCGGTACGGCGTAGAACTGCTCGAGCATTGCGTGCGTGTTGGGCGCGATGACCACCACCCGATCGCCCGGCTGCACCCCGAGCCTCTGTAATGCCGCGGACCAGCGATCGCAGCGATCAAGGAACTGGACGTACGTCAGGCGCACAGACCCATCGACCACTGCTTCGCGGTCGGGGTACAGCAGCCGCGCTCGGCGGGAAAATTCAAGCGGTGTGAGCGGAATTTCCATTATTGAAGGCTCCGCGTGAAAAACGATACCTGGTGCGTAAGCCTACGGCGAAGCGGCCCAGCGCGCAGCCCCCGGCTCGGCAAGCGCCGAACGCGGGGCCGAATTTGCCGTAGCCCGCATCGGCCTCGGCCGTCACAGCGAGGTTCTTGCAGCGGTGAGCCCAGTCGTCTTCACTGAACGGGATGAGGCACGGCAGGAGCGCTGCGCACCTCGCCACGGACTTCATGGGGTCCCTCTTGTCTTTCTTGGTGTGCCTCGCGGCTCACAGTATGCGTGCTCGCTGCGTGCGCGTCACGCACCCGGACCTGGCGTCCTAAAAGCTACGGCCCAGTGGGTGCACACGGCGATGCCGGCACAGACTACTTATGATTAATGAGGCGCGTGACCGGCGCGACGGCGCGGGATTGCGTCCGAGGCCGCCGGCTCGAACACCGGCGGCCCCGCACGCCTCCCCACAGTGGCGGCTCGACTGCTCGCGGCTAGAGCGAGCGCAGGAAGTTGATGAGGTCCTGCTGATCCTGGGGACTCAGTGCGGCGAAGTTCTGCACGATCTGGTTCGCTTCGCTGCCTGCGCTGGCGTGAAACCGTATGGCCTGAAGGAGGTTACTGGTGCGGCCATCGTGCAGGAAGAACACCCGCTGCCCCACGCCCCACAGGGGTGCGGTGCGAAATTCATCAGGCCCTGCGCCGCCCTGCGTGATCCCGTCCGCCAGACCTGTTCCCATGTGATGCACCAGCAGGTCCGAGAACAGCGGCACACGTACGTTGGTGACCGCAGCACCGGGAAGTCTCGCGCTCGGAGTCGGCCCCGTGTTCAGCGCTGGTGTATGGCACAGCGCACACCCGACACTCGCAAACACCGCGCTGCCGTGCTGCGATGAGGCCGTCGGCGCCGCCGGCTGCGGCGAGGCCAGCATGCGCATGAACATCGCGAACCCCTCGATGTCCGAGAGCACGGCCGTCGGTGAAGGCGGGGCGGCCGGGTTCGGGATGTTGATCGTATCGTTCGGCGCCGCCGTGCCTCCCTGGCAGTTGGGCGTCTCGTCGCGCTCCTGCGGGAACAGATCGTTCGAGATGCCCATCTCCACGTTGTACGCCTCACCGGCGAACATCAGCAGGGACTTGTTCTGCGCCTTCCAGCCGAAACGGGTAATCGTGCCGTCGTTCGCGCTGCGATTAACCGTCCCACCGAGGATGGCATTCGGATGCCCCGCCACACCGAAGCGCTGCTTGGTACTGCTGTTCGCCACCTGGTTGGCGAGGATCGCCGAGTCCGGGATCGCCTCGATCAGGCCCGCACCCAACGTCGGCGTGGGAATGCGAAATATGACGTTGCTGTTGCCTCCCTGACCGGTAATGGGATTGCCGGCCGGCAGGAAACTCGGCTGACTGATATTGCAGCTGCCCGCATCCGCGCGACCGGTAACGACAAACAGATCATGCACACCCCCGTCCGGCGCCCCATTTGACTGCACGAAGCGCGCCTCGCGCACCGGCCCGTTGCGCGCGATGAACCACGGCATCTGGTTGCTCGCACCGTCCGCATTGGCCACGCCGAAGAGCGGGTTAGCGGCCGGGCTCGAACCGCCGACGAACGGCTGCGAATGACACGAGGAGCATTGGTTGGAATTGAAGCGCGGACCGAGCCCGTTGTTACCCGCGAGCGATCCTGAAACCGCCTCGATGGTAGTGAAACGGGCCAGCCCATCCTGAAAAAACACCAGGTCCTCGGCGGAAAGCCCGGGCAGCGTCGGCGGCGGACCGCCATCGGCACTTGCCTTGCGCACCCCAGGATCCGACACCTGCGCGTGAGCCGTGAGCGCCACCAGAGCACCGAGGCCGAATACCAGTCGCGCCCGTGCACGACATCCGCTCGCTGTGTACTTAAGCATGGGATCCCTCCCCCGTTGGCGAATTGTGTAAGCACCGATTGTGGGTGCGCGGTTTACGCGCCACCGCGCCCCGTGTCGATGTGTCGCGCGTTTAAGACGCAGCTGCCGCTTGCCACAATCGCGAAATACACGGAAAAAATGCCTGTTTTCGCCACAGGGCGCGCGCGCGTACTGAGTCAGAAATTCATTGAACGAGTTGCGATTTGTATGCGCAGGTGGCAGCGTGTAAGCACGACTACGTGCGCATCCTCACATTGTCATCGGAGGACGCTAGTGCATCAGCGCTCACGGCTCACGCCGATCACGCTCACAGACGAGGAGCGAGGGCAGCTCAAGGAGTGGGCGCGCAGCCGCACTCGAGCGCGAACCATCGGCAAGCGCGCACGCATCATCCTCGCCTGTGACGGCGGCCGCACCAATCGGCAGGTGGCGCGCCAGGTGCGCGTCACCACCCAGACGGTCGGCAAATGGCGCACGCGCTTCGTGGCGCGGCGCCTGGAAGGGCTCACGGACAATCCGCGCTCGGGCGCGCCGCGCTCGATCAGCGATGCTCTGGTAGAGGCAGTAGTGACCAAGACGCTGCACGAACAGCCGCCGGACGCCGCGCGCTGGAGCAGTCGCCAGCTCGCGAGCGCTCTGGGCATCTCGCAGCGCGCCGTGCTACGGATCTGGCACGCCTTCGATCTGTAGACGCGACTTCGCGGGCCGCGCAGCAACGGCCGCACCGCCGTCTTGCGTCCGCGCGCAAAGCAGATACCCTCCGGGGGTTGCCACCGGCTGCGCGGTTCGCGCCCGCCAAAGCGAAGGAGTCGCTCGCATGCACTTTGCACTGCTCCTGCCCTGGCTACTCCTCGTTGCCGCACCGCCTGATTGTGGCAGTACCCACGATGCCGCCGAGCGGCTGATCTGCGCAGACCCCGCCCTCGAGGCACAGCAGTCGAAGCAACAGGCGCTGTACGCGGAAGCTCTGGATGTGCTACCCGCCGCAGAGCGCTCCGTGCAGCAGGATCGCGAGGCCGCGTGGCGGCACGAGCGTACAGCCTGCGCGAGCGCTCAGGATCCGCATCGGTGTCTTTCCGAGCAGCTCGGCCGCCGGTGCGTGGAATTGCAGATCACTCTGAAGCAGGTGCCGGTTTTTGCTGCCGTCACCTATCGCTGCGAGGGCCCCAAGGTCACGCGGTTGTTCGCGAGTTACTACCGCAGCGAGCCAGCCGCCGTTCGCCTCAGGTACCACGATCAGGAGGCGTTCGCATTTGTCGCCGCTGCCGCGAGCGGCGCCCGCTACCGCGGGGAGGACGTGCAGATCTGGGAGCACCAGGGGGTCGCGCGTTTCACCTGGCACGGGCGCCAGATGAGCTGCCCGAAGCAATGACAGACCGGCCGCCCAGCGCCACCGCGCACCACCCTCTCTCCTGAGCTCTCCTGAAGAAGCTCCCTGGCTGTGTTCCAATGGCCAGGGCCGCTTGAGCGGCTGTGGTGGAGTTCGTGACCATGACGGACCTGCGGATCGGGTTTATCGGGCTCGGTAATGTGGGCGGGCAGCTCGCGGGCAACCTCCTGCGCCACGGCGTGCACCTCACGGTGCGGGACGTGGATGCCGCGCGCGTCGCGCAATTCGTCGCGCATGGTGCCCGCAGCGCCGTGAGCCCCCGAGAGCTGGCCGAGGAGGTGGACATCGTGATCACCTGCCTGCCCTCGCCGGCGATCTCGGCCGAGGTCATGGAAGCCCCCGACGGGGTACTCGCGGGACTCAAGGCGGGCAAGATCTGGCTGGAGATGAGTACCACCGATCAGGCCGAAGCCCGGCGCCTCGCGGGACGCGTTGAGGCACACGGAGCCTTCGCCATGGATTGTCCGGTCTCGGGCGGCTGCCACCGGGCCGCCACCGGCAACATCTCCATCTTCGCCGGCGGCGCGCGCGCGACCTTCGAGCGCGTGCTGCCGGTGCTTGCGCTCCTCGGGCAACGCATCCTGCACACGGGGCCCGTGGGCTCAGCCTCCGCGCTCAAAGTGCTGACCAACTATCTGTGCACGGTACACCTGGTCGCGCTGTGCGAGGCGCTCACCGTCGCCCAGGTCGCAGGTCTTGACCTCAATACCGCCTACGAGGCGATCCGCATTTCCTCGGGCAATTCCTTCGTGCACGAGACCGAGTCGCAGGTGATCCTGAACGGCAGCCGCGATATTAATTTCACGATGGATCTGGTCATCAAGGACGTCGGCCTCTTTGACGCCATGGCACGCGCGCACCAGGTGCCGCTCGAGCTCTCGCCGCTCGTCCTCGAGATCTTCAAGGACGGTGCACGCCGCTACGGCCCGCGCGAGTTCTCGCCCAACATCATCCGCCGGCTCGAGGAGCCGCTCGGCGTGCGCGTCACCGCCGCGGGGTTTCCGGCGCACATGGTCGATGCGGAACCGAAGGTGCCCGGCTACGAAGTGCCGGTGCGTCGCGGGGCGCACGCCGAATAAACCTGCGCCGCAGCGCCCCTGCGGCGCGCGGCGCTCACTTCAGCGCCTGCAGGCGCGTATTCACCATGAACGGGTTATCGAACTCGGTCATCTCGCCCGCCTTGCGCCCGTGAACGGGCTGCAGGCGCGCCGTGAGAGGCTTTTTCCACTTATAGGCAAGCACCGCGACGTCACCCATGATGCGCGCCAGCTGCGCCTCGGTCACATCTCCAGGCAGCGGCACGGTGTCAAGGCCGGTGGCGCACACAGCGGAGTATGCGAGCAGCGAATCCAGGTTCACGGCGCCCTCGCCCCAGCGCTGCGCGATGCGGCTGTCCTCGAGCACTGGCAGCATGAGGCCGGAATAGCCCACACGGGGACCCGGCACCTGCCGTTCGGCCTCGGTGATGACATAGGCGGCCGTCATTGAACCGGGTGATCCGAGCGTCGCGGGCTGAAACGCCTCGAGCGCCGTGCCGATCGAATCCTCCTTGAGCGGCGCGGGCGTCGGATCAAACCCCCAGAAACTCCACCCGGTGCGCGCTTCGATGTCCGGCGCGAGCTGCTGAATCGTGCGGGCATAGCCACTGAGCGCATCGGCGAGTGCGCGCGTAGCGGCCGGGGCATCCCCATGCGTGCGCGCGAACACCTCGGCCACCGTGCCCGCCGATTGCAGGCCGACGGCAAATCGTCCCGGCTGACCGGTGTGATAGGAGCCGGGGAAGAACGGCGAACCGGGGTTCAGCATCGCGGTCGCGGCAAAGGCGAACGTACCCTGGCTGTGCGCACTGCGCGCGGCAACGCGCGCCACGTGATGGGCGGCGGCACGGATGGTGTTCCAGTGAATGCCCGTCTCGTCTGCGATGATCATGCTCGCATTCAGCTGCAAGCCCTGCGCGTGGACCTCCTCCAGCAGCGCGAGCGCCCGCGGGTCGGGCCGGTCATCGAGCACGGCGGGCCCGATGTTGATGGCCACCTCCTCCTTGCGGCCGAGCTCATCCAGGTGCGTGAGCAGCGCCAGGGCCTGCTCGCGGCTCAAGGCGCCGACGTAGCGCATGAACGGCTGGGTTGTGATGCGCACGGTCTGCACCGTGAAACCGGCTGCCTCGAAGCGCGCCTGCGCGATTTTCAGGCGCGCGGCCGTATCGGCGAATTGCTGCGCGTAGTGCTGCGCATCGAGGTCGATGAACGCGGTGATCGCGCGCACGGGCGGGGGGGCGGCCGTCGCGGCGACGCAGGCGATGAGGGTAGCCGCGAGCGCCGCGAGGCGTCTGAAGATAAATGTGCGTCCCGCGCCAAGCTTGCGCGAGCGTGTCACGGTCAGGACGCCTTCGGGACGCGCGCTGCTGCGATCGGCAGCTGATCAATCGCGCGCATCGCGGCATCGCTGAAGTCGCCGGGGTTCTTCAGATAATCGAGCGCCATGTCGATGGCGTCATGACCCCAGAAGAGTTCTTCGCCGATAACGAGCGTCGGTACTCCGAACACGCCGCGCTCGCTCGCCCACTGGGTGTTCTGGCGCAGGCGCGCCTTCACTGCAGGATCCGCGAGCGCCTGTTCGGGGTTCGCCACACCGAGCTCCTGCGCCAGTTGCACGACCACGCTCGGGTCACTCACGTCGCGCCCGGCGCCGAACACCGCCGTGAGCACGATGCGCGCTGCGTGCAGGGTGCTGCCGGCGGCGATGATGAGCCGCAGTGCCGCGAGGGGGTTAAAGGGGTGCGCGGGGGGAAATTGCATCGGCAGCTGCAGACGCCGTGCACGCCAGAGCGCGAAACGATAGGTGAAGCGGCGCTTGGAGGGAATCTCCGCCGGCCCGCGTTGCCCGAAATGATCCAGGAGCGCCGCGAACAAGACCGGCATCGCAGTGAGCTCCACCGTCTCGGGAAACTCGCCCAGGCGCGGCAGTGCCAGATAGGCGAACGGTGAGATGACGTCGTAGACCCAAACAACCTTGAGGCGCTCGCCCATGGGTGCGTCAGCTTCCCGAGACCCGCACGACCAGCTTGCCGAAATTCTCCCCGTGCAGCATGCCCATCAATCCCTGCGGTGCCTGCTCCAGACCCTCCAGGATCTGCTCGCGGTAGGTGATCTTGCCCTCCCTTAGCCATCCACTCATCTCCTGGTAGAACGCCGGCATGCGCTTCACGTGATCGAAGATGATGAAGCCCTGCACTTTCAGGCGGCGCCTGAGCACGGTTGTCAGGATGAGCGGCGCACGATCGACGCCCTCGGGCAGTTTGGCGAGGTTGTACCAGGCGATCAGGCCGCAAACCGGCACGCGGGCATTGACGTTCAGGAGCGGCAGCACCGCGGCGAGCACCGCGCCGCCGACGTTCTCGAAATACACGTCGATCCCTTTGGGCGCCGCCTCGGCGAGCCGCTCGCGCAGATTCGGCTCGCGATGATCCAGGCACGCGTCAAAGCCGAGCGACTTGACGGCGAACTCGCATTTCTCGGGCCCGCCTGCGATACCGACCACGCGACAGCCCTTGAGCTTGGCGATCTGGCCGACGAGCGAGCCGACGGCCCCGGTGGCGGCAGCCACGGCCACCGTCTCACCGGGGACAGGCTGCCCGATATCCAGCAGGCCCACGTAGGCGGTGAGCCCGGGCATGCCGAGGACCCCGAGCGTGTAGGAGGGTCGCGTCAGGGCCGGGTCGATCTTCACCGCGTGGCGTGCATCCACCACCCCGTAGTCCTGCCAGCCGACCGTCGCCACCACGAGGTCCCCAACCTCGAACCCGGCCGCGTTGGAGGCCTCCACCACACTCACCGTCTGCCCGGTCATCGGCGCGCCGACCGCCACCGGCTCCGCGTACGAGGGCGCATCGCTCATGCGCCCGCGCATGTAGGGGTCGAGCGACAGGTAGCGCGTGCGCAGCAGCAGCTGCTCGGGGCCCGCGGCCGGTACCGCTTCCTTCTCGAGGCGAAAGTCCTCGGCCGTCGGTTCCCCCTGCGGGCGGCGCGCCAGCACGATGCGGCGATTCACGGCTTGCGGGACACTGCTCATGGCACGAGCCTCATCCGGTCAGGAACTGAAGTTTCACACCGGGCGGCGCGGCGAGGGAGCGGTCCACGAACAGGTCAGCGAACAGCACGCCACCCGGCTCAACGCTGTAGGGCTCAAAGTCGCGCACCCCGGCCTCGTAGAGCACGCTGTCGTCGATGAAGAACTGTCCGGTGCACTCGCGCGCACCCTTGCTGAGGATCACGTGCGCCGCATCCGCCACGATCTCCGGCTTGCGCGAGCGCTGCAGCATCGCTGCGCCGCCGAGCGCGAACTCGACCGCGGCGGTGGCGATGGTGGTGCGCGGCCAGAGCGCATTGCAGGCAATGCCGGCCGTGCGGTACTCCGCGGCCAAACCGAGCATGCACAGGGACATGCCGTACTTGGACAGCGAATAGGCGAGATGCGGGGCGAACCACTGCGGTTTCAGATCGAGCGGCGGGGAGAGCGTCAGCACGTGCGGATTCGTGGCGAGCTTCAGGTACGGCAGGCAGGCGCGTGTCGTGATGAAGGTGCCGCGCGTGTTGATCTGCTGGATGAGGTCGTAGCGGCGCATGTCGATCTGCTCGGTCGGCGCAAGATTGATCGCCGAGGCGTTGTTGATGCAGATGTCGATGCCGCCGAAGCTCTCTGCGCATTGCTTGACCGCGCCGAGCACGCTCGCCTCATCGCGCACGTCCACCACCAGCGGCAGCGCCTTACCGCCGGCGCGTTCGATCTCCTGCGCGGCCGTGTGAATGGTACCCGGGAGCTTCGGGTGGGGAGTGGCCGTCTTGGCCGCGATCGCAATGTTGGCGCCGTCCCGCGCGGCGCGCAGCGCGATCGCAAGGCCGATGCCGCGGCTCGCGCCGGTTACGAACAGTGTCTTGCCCTTAAGACTCACAGCGGCCCTTTCACCTGCGCTCCGCGCCAGAGGTCCCTAAGTGTACGGTCATCCGCCCACACTCGCGAACACCGCCGCGCACGAGCTTGAGCGCAGGGGCGGTTCAAGGCGCGCGCGGCTCGCGTGTTAGCATCCGGCGCCTCGCACAGCCGTGGAGATCGCGTGCATGCGTCTGCGACCCCTTATCTTCAGTGTGCTGCTCGCCGCCGCTGCCGCCCTGCCCGCTCAGGAGCAGGACTTCAGCAAGGTCGAGATCAAGAGTGCGCCGCTGGGCGCCCACCTCTACCTACTGGCGGGCTCCGGCGGCAATATTGCCGCTCTGATCGGGGGCGACGGTGTGCTCTTGGTCGATGACGGGTTCGCTGCGTTGGCCGACAAGATCCGCGCGAGCCTGAAGGGGCTCGGTGCCGAGAAACCCGTGCGTTTTGTGGTAAATACGCACTACCACTTCGATCATACCGACGGCAATCTCGCCTTCGCCGCGGCCGGTGCGACGATCATCGCGCATGACAACCTGCGCACGCGCCTTGCCAGCGGGGGCACCATTGGTAACGGCGGCTCGATCGCGCGCGAAGTAAAGCCCGCAGACCCTGGCGCGCTGCCCGCCATCACCTACGAGCGCGAGCTCACGGTGCACGTGAACGGACAGGACGTCCGGGTGCACCACTACGCCAACGCCCACACCGACGGGGACTCGGTCGTGTTCTTCCCCGCGTCCAAGGCGGTGCACATGGGTGACATCTTCGTGCGCTACGGTTTTCCCTTCATTGACAGCAACGACGGCGGGAACGTGCGCGGCATGATCGAGGCGTGCGAGGACGTCCTGCGCGTCGTGCCGCCTGACACGCGGGTGAGCCCGGGTCATGGGGAGCTGGCCACCCTTGATGACCTGCGCGAGTACCTGAAGATGCTGCAGGACACGAGCACTCTCGTCGCACAGCGGCTCGCAGCCGGAGAAAGTCTCGCGCAGATGAAGCAAGAAAAACTCCTGGGCGCGTGGAGCGCGCGCTACTCGCCTGACAAGGCATTCGTGGACACCGATGCCTTCACCGAGTCGCTCTACAACTCCCTCGCGCAGCACGTCGCCCGCCACGGTCCGGCGCCGCGGCCGAGCCGGTGAGCTTGCTTTCGCGCGCGGCGCCGGTATAGCGTGACTCGTGCCGGGCTGCTGAGAAATAAGGAGAACGCCGTGCGCTGGGACGATCTTCGCCAAAGTACCAACGTCGAGGACGTGCGCGGCAGCACCGGGGGCGGCAGCCGCGGGCTCAAGCTCGGCCTCGGTGGCACGCTCCTCGCACTCGTCGCCTCCTATTTCTTTGGCATCGATCCGCGCGTGATTCTGGGTCTGATGAGCGCGGTGCCGAACCAGTCGCCGACACCCGTTGCTGCCTCCGGCGCGCCACAGGATCAGCAGGGCCGCTTCATCGCCGCGGTGCTCGGTGAAACCGAGGACACTTGGAGTGCGATCTTCCGTGCTAACGGCGGGCAGTACGTGCCGCCCAAGCTGGTGCTGTACCGCGACCAGATGCCCACCGCCTGCGGCTCCGGGCAGGCGGCGGCGGGTCCGTTCTACTGCCCGCTCGATCGGAAGGTGTACCTGGATCTGAGCTTCTTCCAGCAGCTCTCCGATGAGTTTCAGGCACCCGGGCAGTTCGCCGAAGCCTACGTGCTCGCCCACGAGGTGGGCCACCACGTGCAGAATCTGCTCGGCATCGCCGATAAAGTGCGCGCCGCGCAGCAGCGCGCGTCCGACGCCCAGTCGAATCAGCTGTCAGTGCGCCTGGAGCTGCAGGCCGACTGCTTCGCCGGTGTGTGGGCCAAGCACGCCGATCAGACCAAACACATTCTGGAACAGGGGGACGTCGAATCCGCGCTGCGTGCCGCCGCGGCCGTGGGCGATGACACCCTGCAGAAGCGCGCGCGCGGCTATGTCGTGCCGGAATCCTTTACGCACGGCAGCGCCGCCGAGCGCACCAGCTGGTTCAAGCGCGGCCTCGCCAGCGGATCGGTCCAGGACTGCGACACGTTTGCCGGCGGCGCCTGAGCAGCGTCGCTCCGAGATTTTCGGCCGGCGCTAGGACTTACCCGCGTACGTAGCGCTCAGGTAATCGAGGATGCGCTGGGCTTCCTCATCGCTGATCGGCGCCCCGAAGCGCTCACGCATCTTCTGCACGGTCTTCTGCCAGGCGGCCCGGTCCATGGCCGGTGCGTTGCTCGGGATGTATTCCAGGCTGTGACAGATGGCGCAGCGGCCGCTCGTCAGCTCCTTACCCGGACCGTCCTTGAGCTGCAGGCTGCCCACCTCGTCGGCGGCCAAAACCGGGGAGGCGAGCACCCCTGCCACCGCCACCGAAACGCCCGCGATGCAACGGCGCCTCATACGACTCGCAGGCTGACGCTCTGAACGATGTTGTCGTGGTAGCCGGCCGCATTGAAGGTCAGCTTTTCCGGCTGCTGCAGTCCACTTCGGCTCCTGGCACGGACCGAGACTTCGAGGGCTCCGGTCCTTGAGGTGTCGAGCGGCAGGCTGAACTCGCGCCACGCAAAACGCCCCAGATCGCGCCCCAGCTGCGCATCGCGCCAGTTTTGCCGGCCATCGGTGGAGATTTCGACGCGCTCGATCCCGGCACCGTTGTCCCAGGCCTTGCCGCCGAAGCGTACGTGCCGTCCGCGCGCGAGCGTCTCGCCCGCGACGTGACTCGTGATGAGCGAGTTGACGAGGACCTCGGTGATCGGGGTGGTCTCGGGGGTTTCCTGGCTGACAAAGCGGGCACCGGGGAAGGCACCGGTCGGCAGGCGGTACGCACTTTTCATCCAGAAGTTATCAAGCGGCTTGGGCTCGACACGAATCTCGGTCAGATGTTTCATCCAGTACGTGCCTGTCCACCCGGGCACCACGAGGCGCGCCGGGGCGCCATTCCAGTGCGGCAGTGGCGAGTCGTTCATGGCGAAGGCGATGAGCGTGTTCTCATCGAGTGCGCGCTCCATTGGCAGACTCTTCTGAAAGTTGGGTGTCGCGGGCAATACTGCGCTGTCCGCGCCCCGGAACCACACCTCGAGCGCATCCGCTGCGACGCCGGCCTGCCTAAGCACGTCACGCAGCCGCACGCCGGTCCAGCGCGCGTTGCCCATCGCCCCGTTGCCCCACTGCACGCCCGGTACGCGCGGGCTGAACAGCCCGCGCCGATTGCCGGAGCACTGGTTCACCGCCGCGAGCGTCACGGGCTCAAAGCGGCGCTTGAGGTCCTGCAGGGACAGCGTAAGCGGCTGCTGTAGGCTCGTACCGGTGACGACGAGCTGCCAGCTGTTCGCGTCGATCTCGGGAATCACCGCAAGGTGATAGCGCACGAAGAACGCCTCGTTGCGCGTGAAGGGCGCACGCAGATCCACGAGTGGCGTCTCGTAATTTGGCGGCAGGAAGGCGCGACGGATGAGCGGCTGCTTACCCGGCAGCGCACTCAACACCTCGGTCGCAGCCGCGTTTTCCGCGCCCGTCCCACTCGCCCACAGGCGTTGCGCCGCCACACTTGCGGCGACGCCCGTGAGCAGCGCGCGCCGCCTCAGCAGGCGTCGGCTCCGCGCCGCCCCCCCTTACAGGGGGCGGACGCGCCGCGCTCGGTTCGGGTCGCTGCGATCAGGAACAGGACTTCCCGTGATCGGGACGGTTGCCCGCAGCCTTGGCCGCCGCCTCGGTCATGTACTGCCCCTCCTTGGTCTTGCCGTACCAGACGTCGCCCTGGCAGTGGTAGACCTTGCTGCTGGAGTTGACCCACACCTGGCCCGGGCCACCACCCGGGGCCGGCTGCGCGGGCGGGGTGTACTTGGACATCGCACCCCCGGGGCTCGTCGCAGCCGCCGCCGGCGCCGCTGCTGCCGCCGCAGCTGCGGGAGCCGCCGCCGCCGGGGCCGCACCGCCCGCACTCGGGGCGTTCTTGTTGATGCCGCCGTGCCCGCTGCAGGCACCGCGGCCACCCTTGGAGCTCGTGCCATCGTTGCAGGTGACCGTGGCGGCCGCCGTCGTGGTGCTCGCCGCAGTGGTGCTCGCGGGAGCCGCCGCGGCCGCCGGGGCCGCTGCCGCGGGTGCTGCGGCCGTCGTGCCACCCGTGGCTGACTTGTTCACACCGCCGTGACCGCTGCAGGCGCCGCGCCCACCCTTGGAGCTCGTGCCATCGTTGCAGGTGACCGTGGCAGCGGTCGCGGTGCTCGCGGGCGCGGCCGCCGCAGGGGGCGTGGTCGAGGCTGCCGGCGCGGGCGCCGTGCTGCTCGTGCTGGTGGAGGCGGACTTGTTGATGCCACCGTGTCCGCTGCAGGCACCGCGACCTCCGTGCGGGGACGTCGTGCCGTCCATACAGGTGACCGGCGTGCTGCTCGAGGTGTCCTGTGCCAAAGAGACCAGCGGGGCTGCGAGCAGCGCCGCGGCCAGCATCGCTCCCCAGAACCGACCCTTGGAATTCGTTACGTTCATTGCAGTGCTCCGCGGGAGTGACCGCTTATTGTAAGGGATTGCAGAATACCCCAATCCCGCAAGTCGCGGTATTGGCGGGAGATTTGTGCGCCGCCGGAGCCCGGGCGGGAGGGTGGTAGGCTTAGCGCCCCTTACCTTGGGAGGCCAAGCTCAATGATCGTGTCGCCGATGCGCGCCCTGATGGGGCTCGCCGTAGTGGCCATCGCCCTTCCGCAGGCGGCCAGTGCTGCCTGGATGGATCGCACCGAAGCGATCATGGGCACGCGGGTGTACGTGCAGGTGTGGGCGGACGATCCGGTCAAGGGCGATGAGGCAATCGAGGCGGTGATGGCCGAGATGCGCCGCATCGACGATCTCATGAGTCATTACAAGCCCGAGAGCCAGTTATCGCAGATCAACCAGCGCGGCAACAGCGAACCGGTGCAGGTCGACAAGGAGTTGTTCGATCTGATCAAGCTCTCCACCTACTACTCGCAGATCACCGACGGGGCCTTCGACATCACCTACGCGAGCGTCGGCTACCTCTACGACTACCGCAAGCACATTCATCCGACCGAGGCGCAGATCCAGGCGGCACTGCCAGCGGTCAACTGGCGCAACATGATCCTCGATGAGGCCCATCACACGGTGCGCTTCGGGCATCCCGGCATGCGCATCGATCTCGGCGGCATCGGCAAGGGATACGCGGTCGACCGCGGTGCGGCGATCCTCAAGGCACGGGGCATCGAACACGCGGTCGTCACCGCCGGCGGCGACAGCCGCCTCATCGGCGATCACATGGGACGGCCCTGGGTGATTGCCATCCAGCATCCGGACAACCCGCAGAAGGTGGTCACGCGCATCCCGGTGTCGGACACCGCCGTGTCAACCTCGGGCGACTATGAGCGCTATTTCGATGAGAACGGGGTGCGCTATCACCACATCATCGACCCGCGCACCGGTCACTCGGCGAGCCAGGTGCGCAGTGCCACGATCCTCGCGCCCACCGCCACGCAGACCGACGGCATGTCCAAGACCGCGTTCGTCCTGGGCGCCGAGCGCACGCTTGAGATCATCAACGGCATGCACGATTTCGACGCGGTGTTCGTCAACCCGGACGGCAAGGTGCTGTATTCGAATGGCCTGCGGCCGCCGAAACCGCGGCCGGGCGATGCCGCCCCGGCGGCTACTGCGGCGAGCCCCCGTGGCTGAGCTTCAGCAGCGCATCCACTTCAGCCTCAGCGGCTAGCCAGTCTTCGGCTTCCTGTCCGGGCGCAAAGCCGCGCCGCTCGGCGCGCAGGTACGCATGCTCGGCGATCATGGCGCGGCGCGCCTCCGCGGTCAGTGTCATTCGCAGCGGCACCGCCGGGGGCTTGCGCGGGTCCGGTATGGGGCGTGCGCTGCGGGCCGCCACTACGGATTTGGCAGGGCGCGGAGCATCGGGTGGTGAACGACGGCTGGCCATGGACTCCTCCTGGGTAAAGCGCTGAGATGGACTTTGCGCGCCCCGCGCGCTGCCACGCAAGCGCGGCACCGCTGTTCGTGCGGTGTCCGCCGGTGTCCGCGTCCGCAGGCCGGACAGCAGCGCCGACGCCCGCTGCCCGCCCGGGCGGGAGGATTCTTCAGCGCACTCAGGTGCTTGAGCGCAAGCGATGTGAGCGCATGGTCAGTGGCACGCGACGTGCAGTACCTGGTGCGCATGAAACTTGCTCAGCTGAGAAAACTTCCCGACGCGACCGCCGATGCCGAGCGCATGCGCGGCACCGAAGCGCAGGATGCGCCGCGCACGGATGCGCAGCCGCACTGGCGGCGTCACCGCCTGCGCTATGGGCTCGCCGGCGGCGCACTCCTGGTGGCGCTGCTGGCGTGGCTGCTGCACGGCTGGTTCGGCACCGCGCAGGTCATGTCGCGCGAGCGGCTGCGGATCGCCACGGTGACCCGCGGTCATTTCGTGCGCGACGTCGCCGCCGAGGGCACCGTGGTCGCGGCCGTGAACCCGACGCTCTTTGCCATCGCTCCGGGGACCTTGAGTTACCTGGTACGCGCCGGTGACCCGGTGAGGAAGGGCCAGCCGCTCGCCACCCTCGACAGCCCGGAACTCAACAACGAGTACCAGCGCGAGCGCGCGACGCTCGAGAGCCTGGATGCCGCCCTGGCTCGCCAGCAGATCGAGATTCGGCGCCAGATCATGACCAGTCAACAGCAGGCGGACCTGGCGCAGGTGACCATCAACGCCGCGCAGCGCGAACTGAAGCGCTCGCAATGGGCCTGGGACCAGCGCGCGATCAGCGAGCGCGACTATCAGCGCGCCATCGATGACGTCGCCACCGCAAAACTGAACTTCGTGCACGCCCGCGATACGGCACAGCTGGAGCGCGACAGCCTCGCGCTCGACCTGCGCACCAAGCGCCTCGAGCGCGACCGCCAGGGGCTCGTGGTCGCCTCGCTCAGGGCGCGGGTCGATGAACTCACCGTGCGCTCGCCCGTCGACGGCACGGTTGCCAACCTCGCCGTGGCGGAAAAGACCCACGTCGCCGCCGACGCCGCACTGATCACGGTGGTCGACCTGTCCGCCTTTGAAATCGAGTTTCAGGTGGCCGAGTCCTACGCCGGGGAGATCAAACCCGGCATGAGCGCGGAGATCACTCTGGAGGGGCGCACCGTGCCGGGCCTCGTCACCGCGATCTCCCCGGAGGTGCGCCAGAGCCAGGTCATCGGGCGCGTGAAATTCAAGGGCGAACAGCCAGCGCGCCTGCGGCAAAACGAGCGCGCCGCGGTGCGCATCGTGCTCGATGAGCGCGACGGGGTGCTCAAGTTCGAGCGCGGCTCCTTCATCGATGAGGCGACACGCGCGCTCTACGTGGTGCACGGCGACCACGCGCAGCGCGTGCCGGTCGAACTCGGTGCGGCCTCGGTCGCCGAGATCGAGGTGCTGCACGGTCTTAACAGCGCCGATGCGGTGGTCATCTCCGACACGCGTGATTTAAACCAGGCGCCAGGATTTGCGATCTCAAACTAGATAGCGGCGCGCCGCCCACGGGGCCGCGCCCTCAAGAAGAGGACCCAAGCGATGCTTAAGATGCAGGACGTCAGCAAGATCTACCGCACCGATCTTATCGAGACTTACGCGCTGCGCGGCTTCTCCATGGAGGTCAGCGCCGGGGAGTTCGTCGCGGTCACCGGGCCCTCCGGTTCGGGCAAGACCACCTTCCTCAACGTCGCCGGACTACTGGAGAACTTCGAGTCCGGGAGCTATCAGCTCGATGGCAAGGACGTGCGCGAGCTCTCCGATGATGCGCGCTCGCACCTGCGCAACCAGCGCATCGGCTTCATCTTCCAGAGCTTCAATCTCATCCCCGACCTCAACATCTTCGACAACGTCGACGTGCCGCTGCGCTATCGCCGTCTGAACGCCAAGGACCGGCGCGAGCGCATCGGCAGCGCGCTCGATCTCGTCGGCCTCTCCTCGCGCATGAAGCACATGCCTTCGCAGCTCTCGGGCGGCCAGCAGCAGCGCGTCGCGATCGCGCGCGCCATCGCCGGCGATCCGGCCTTCCTGCTCGCCGATGAGCCGACGGGCAATCTCGACTCCCTGATGGCGCGCCAGGTGATGGATCTGCTCGAGCAGATCAACGAGCTCGGCACGACGATCCTGCTCGTCACGCACGACCCGGAGCTCGCGCGCCGCGCTCAGCGCAACGTGCACCTGGTCGACGGGCAGATTTCCGATTTTCGCGCCTACGAGCCGCGCGCCGTGGGTGCCGAGGCCGGCGGCGCGGCCCTCGCCTAGGCGCGACGCCCCAGGTCTTCAAGGAGTTCCCGCATGTTCGCCTACTACGCGCGCTTGTCGCTCGCCAGCTTCCGGCGCAACCCCGGACTCACGACGCTCATGGTGCTCGCGATCGCGCTCGGCATCGCGGTGTGCATCATGACCCTCACGGTCTACCACGCCATGTCCGGCAATCCGATCTGGTGGAAGAACGATCGGCTCTATGCTGTGACCATGGACAACTGGGACCCGAAGCAGACGTATAGCCACGACGGCTCGCTCGGGCCGCCTCCGCAGCTGACCTACAAGGACGCGATGCACCTGTTCAGCTCCGATATCCCGGAGCGTAAGGTCCTCATGTACACCGTCGACGCTGTCATCAGCGGTACCGGGCTGCCCGCACCGACGCGGGTGGAAACGCGCCTGACGAGCGCGGACTTTTTCGCCATGTTCGACGTGCCGTTCCTGTACGGCTCGGGCTGGAGCGGCAGCGCCGACACGCCGCCGCAACCGGTGATCGTGCTGTCGCGCGAGGAGAACGAGAAGCTCTTCGGCGGCATCAACAGCGTCGGGCGCACGCTGCGCTGGAAGGATCACGAGTTCCGTGTGGTCGGCGTGCTCGATGAGTGGATGCCGCGGCCGCGCTTCTACGACGTCAACGGCGGCAGCTTCCAGATGCCCGAGGACGCCTATATCCCCTTCGCATGGGGCAAGGACCTGGAACTGTTAAGCAGCGGCAACACCGACTGCTGGCGGCCGGAGAAGATCGGCTCGGTGGCGGAATTTCTCAACTCCGACTGCATCTGGCTGCAGATGTGGGTCGAGATCCCTGAGGCACGCAGCCGCGAGCGCTTCCAGGCCTTCATGGACGGCTACTGGGCCGAGCAGCGCAAGGCGGGTCGCTTCGAGCGCCCACGCGACAACCGCCTGACGAACGTCGGCCACTGGCTGCGGGACCGCAAGGTGGTCGATACGGATAACCGCGTGCTCGTCGGACTCGCTTTCGCCTTCCTCGCCGTGTGCCTCATCAACACGGTGGGCCTGCTGCTCGCCAAGTTCCTCAATGCCGCCGCGGTGACCGGCGTGCGCCGGGCGCTCGGTGCGAGCCGCCGGCAGATCTTCGTGCAGCATCTGGTCGAGGTCGGCACGCTCTCGGTGATCGGGGCGCTGCTCGGACTGGGACTGGCGAGCCTGGGCCTGGCCGCGGTGCACCACATGTACTCGGCCGCGCATCTGGGTCATCGCGGCGGCTACCAGGAGCTGACCCACATCGATGCGGTCGGCGTCATGTGGGCGGTGATTCTTGCCATCGCCGCAACACTGGCGGCGGGCCTGTATCCGGCCTGGCGGGTCGGCCGACTGCCACCGGCCCAGTATCTGAAGAGCCAATGAGTGCCAAGCGGGGAATTCACATGAACCTCAGTGTCCGTCCCATCCTTTCCGCGCTGCTGCGCAATCGCACCGGCGCGGTGCTGGTCGCGATGCAGATCGCGATCGCGCTCGCCGTGCTGGTGAATGCGCTGTACATCGTTATGCAGCGCATCGAGAAGATGCGCCAGCCCACCGGTATCGACGTGGACAACATCCTCGTGGTCTCCAGCGCCGGCTTCACCGAGCGCTATCAGCCGGTGCCCTCAATCGAGCAGGACCTGCGCTACCTGCGCAGCCTGCCGGGGGTGACGGCGGCGACCGCCACCAATTCCGTTCCCTTAAGCGGCGGCGGCAGCGCGCAGACACTCGTGACGCAGCCGAACGCGCACAGCAACGACAGCATGAACTACTTCGAGGTCGATGAGCACGGCCTCGATGCGCTCGGACTGCATCTTGTGGCCGGCCGCAACTTTCGCCACGATGAGATCCAGCCGCCGCTCACCAAGGCCGAGGCTTCGCGCTTCGTGCCGCAGATCATCATCACCCGTGCTCTGGCGCAGGACCTGTTCCCCAAGCAGGACCCGCTCGGCAAGCAGGTCTATGACTCGATCGGCCAGGCCGCCACCGTCATCGGCGTCGTCGACCCGATGCTCGGCTCCTGGCCGGGTATGATTGCGCACCCGGACTGGGTGTTCCTCATGCCGCGCGTACCCTTCACCGAAGGCGGCAACTCGCTCATCTATCTGGTTCACACCCAGCCGGGTCAGCGTGAGGCGATGCTGCGTCTCATCGAAACGCATCTGTCGAGCTCCAATCCCGAGCGCGTGGTGCACTTCGTGCGCCCCTTAAGGTACTTCCGCGATCTGGTGTACCTCGGCGACCGTACCATGGGGATCTACTTGTTCACCGTCACGCTGCTGCTGATCGCGGTGACCTGCCTCGGGGTGTTCGCACTCGCCACCTTCAATGTCAGCACGCGCACCAAGCAGATCGGCACGCGCCGCGCCGTGGGCGCGCGGCGCGCGGATATCGTGCGTTACTTCCTCATCGAGAATGGCCTCATCACGAGCACCGGGATCCTCGTCGGCTGCGCGCTGGCGCTCGGGGTGGGTTACTGGCTATCGATGCAGTACGAGCTGCCGCGACTCAATCTGTACTACCTGGTGGGCGGGGTGCTCCTGTTGTGGGCCATCGGACAGCTGGCGGCCTGGCAGCCCGCGCGGCGCGCCTCGGCCGTGTCCCCGTCGGTGGCGACGCGCACCGTGTGATGCGCATGCACGCGCCGCCGGCCGCGTCCTCACCGGTGCCGGTGTTAGCATCGCGCCCATGAATGCCCCAGCGGACAGCGCGCGCGTCAGCCTCGCCGGCCACACCGTGCTCGTCATCGACGACAGCGCTGCCGTGCGCACCGCGTTCGAGGTGCTGCTCGCACTGCACGGCGCGCGCGTGGTGGGCGCCGCGGACCCCAACGGCGCCCTCGAGTTGCTGCAGCGCGAAGAAGTGCACCTGGTGATCCAGGACATGAACTTCCGCCGCGAGGCCACGAGCGGCGCGGAAGGCGTGCGGCTGTTCCGCGAGATCCGCGCCCGCGCCCCCGGGCTGCCGATCATCCTGCTCACCGCCTGGACGCACCTGGAGACCGCGGTCGAGCTGGTGCGCTCGGGCGCCTCGGACTACATCGCCAAGCCCTGGGAGGATGCGCGCCTCATCACCACGGTACGCAATCTGCTCGACCTGCGCAGCGCCCGCGCCGAGGCCGAGGCGCTGCGCGGCCGCCAGCGCGCCGCCCGCTCAGCGCTCGCCGAGCGCTTCGATCTGAAGGGCATCGTCTACGAGAGCGAGGCCATGCATACGCTGGTGGCCATGGCAACGCAGGTGGCGCACGCGGAAGTGCCGGTGCTGATCACCGGGCCTAACGGCGCCGGCAAGGAAGTGCTCGCCGACATCGTCCAGGCAAATTCAGCGCAGGCCGATGGCCCCTACTTCAAGGTCAACTTAGGCGCGCTGCCGCACGAGCTGATGGAGGCGGAGCTGTTCGGTACCGAGGCGGGCGCCTTCACCGGCGCGCGCCAGCGCGTGGGCCGCTTTGAGGCGGCCGACAACGGCACCTTGTTCCTCGATGAGCTCGGCACCTTGAGCGGCAGCGGCCAGGCGAAGCTGCTGCGCGTACTGCAGACCGGGCAGTTCGAGCGGCTCGGCTCCAACAGCGCGCGCCGCACGCGCGTCCGGGTCATCGCCGCGACCAACACCCCGCTGCGCGCCGCGATGCGCGCCGGTACCTTCCGCGAGGACCTCTTCTACCGCCTGAACGTGATCGAGCTGGCGGTGCCGCCACTCGCCGCGCGACGCGAGGACATCCTGCCGCTCGCGCGCCACTTTCTCGCGCACGGCTTTCGGCTGAGCAAGGAGGCCGAGCAGGCGCTGGTGCGCTATCCGTGGCCGGGCAACGTGCGCGAACTACAGAATGCAATCCGGCGCGCGAGCCTGCTCGCGGGCGGCCCCGAGATCGGGACCGCGGCCTTGAACCTGCCCGCCGCGCACGCCGCCGCTGCCGCCGAGCCGGAACTTGACCGCGCGACCGTGGAACAGGCTCTGGAGCGCGCCGGCGGCGTCATCGCGCACGCGGCACGTGACCTCGGCCTCTCCCGTCAGGCACTCTACCGGCGCATGGAGAGACTTGGCCTGAAGAGCGAACCCCCGCGCTCCGCGGCGCCCTAGATGCGTCGCTGGTCCCTCGCCGGGCGCACCGCCGGCGCGCTCGCGCTGACCGCGGCGCTCGCCGCGGCGGCGACCGCGCTCGCGGGGCGCTGGCTGCACCCCGTGCTCGCGGCGCTCGTGGGGCTCACGTGCGCTGCGCCGCTGTTGCTGTGGCTCGCACGGCGCGTGACGCGCCCTTGGGTGCGCGTGCTGCGCGCGGTGCGCGACGGCATCCACAGCCTGCGCGACCGTGATTTCTCGGTCAGCGTCGGCAGCACGCCCGATACCGAGCTCACCGCGCTCACCTCTGCCTACAACTCCCTCGGCGAGGTGTTGCGCCGCGAACGGCTCGATCTGTACCAGCGCGAGCTGCTGCTCGACACCGTGATCCAGAGCTCCCCCTTGAGCATGCTGCTCACGGACGCGAGCGAACGCGTTGTCTACAGCAACGTTGCGGCGCGCCAGCTGCTCAGGGGCGGCCGCAAGCTCGAGGGCCTGGAGCTCGCGGCGCTGCTGCGCGAGGCACCGGCGGCGCTGCGCGAGGCGCTCGGGGCCGGGGGCGACACCCTCTTCACCATGGAGGTCGGCGGGGAGGCTCAGGTCTATCACCTCTCGCAGCGCAGTTTTCTTCTGAATGCCCGCCCGCACCATCTGCTGCTCCTGAAGCAGCTCACGCGCGAGCTCGCCGCCCAGGAGGTGGCGGTGTGGAAAAAGGTGATCCGTGTGATCGCCCACGAGCTCAACAACTCCCTCGCCCCGATCACCTCGCTCGCGCACTCCGGGCGGCTCCTGGCGCAGCAACCTGACACGGCGCAGCTCACACGGGTCTTCGGCACGATCGGGGAGCGCGCGGCGCACCTCGCCGGCTTCATCGACGGCTACGCGCGCTTTGCGAAATTACCGCGGCCGCGGCCCGCGCAGGTCAGCTGGGCCGAGTTCTTCGCGCGCCTCGAGGGCACGATGCCCTTTCGCGTCGCCGGCGAGCTGCCGGCGCGCGCGGCGAGCTTCGATGAGAGCCAGCTGGAGCAGCTGATGATCAACCTATTGAAGAACGCCGCCGAGTCGGGCTCGGCACCGCAGGAGATCACCGTCGCCGTGCACGATATGTCGCCCGGGTTTCGGCTCGAGGTCGGCGACCGCGGCGCGGGCTTAAGCGAGCACACGCTGCGCGATGCGCTGCTGCCCTTTTACTCGACCAAGGCTGCCGGTACCGGACTCGGGCTCACGCTGTGCCGCGAGATCATCGAGGCGCACGGCGGGCGCCTGAGTATCGCCAACCGCCCGGGAGGCGGCGCGCTGGTGACGGTCTGGCTGCCGTGAACGCAGCCGTTTACTTCTTCTTGGCGGGCGCGCGCTTGCGCCTGAAGTCCGGGTTGGCGCGCGCGTCCAGGTCGAGGTGCTTAAGATAATGTCGGAAGTCCTTGCCCAGTGCCGAGTGTGCCAGGGCGTACTCGACGGTCGCCTGCAGGTACCCTAGCTTGTTGCCGCAGTCGTAGCGCTTACCCTCGAAGCGGTAGGCGTACACCGCCTCCTCGCCCATGAGCGCAGCGATGCCGTCGGTGAGCTGGATCTCGCCCCCGGCGCCGCGCCCGATGCGTTCCAGGTGTTCGAAGATCGCCGGCGCGAGCACGTAGCGGCCGACGACCGCCAGGTCAGAGGGAGCGGCCGCGGGCTTGGGCTTCTCGATGATGCTCTTGACCCGGCTGGTCGCTGACTGTTCGGCCTCGACTGCGACGATGCCGTACTTCTCGGTGTCCTCATGCGGCACCAGCTGCACACCGAGCACGCTCGCGCGCTTTGCCTCGTACACCTGCGCCATCTGTGCCAGGCAGGCAACTTCGCTGCGGATCAGGTCATCGGCCAGGTGCACAAAGAACGGCTCCGCACCCACGGCCGGCTGCGCACACAGCACCGCGTGCCCGAGCCCGAGCGGGGCGGGCTGGCGGATGTAGATGCAGGAGGCGTAGGAAGGCAGCACGCTGCGCAGCTGGTTGAGCAGATCGCTCTTGCCCTGGCGCTCGAGCATCGTCTCCAGTTCCTGGTCGGAATCGAAATGATCCTCGATCGCGCGTTTGGAGGCGCCGGTGATGAACACCAGGCGACTCGCGCCGGCGGCGAGCGCCTCCTCCACCGCATACTGGATGAGGGGCTTATCGACCACCGGCAGCATCTCCTTCGGACTCGCCTTGGTCGCCGGCAGGAAGCGCGTGCCGCGTCCGGCCACGGGAAATACCGCGGTCCGGATCAACGCTTTCGAGCTCATCTTCATCGCAAACCCTCTGTGCACCGGGAGAGACAAACTCGTGAGTGTAGCCGCAGCGCGGCACCCGCCGCACCCGCGCTACCCGCGGCAGGATCCCTGTGCGCTGATGGGCCGGTAGGGGAAGCGTGAACGCTACGAGGGTCGCACCGCGTGGTCAGCGCGCTCGGCCCACTTGAAGACCGCCGGGCGCATGCTGTCCCAGGAGTGGCACTTCGGGCAGCGCCAGTACCAGCCGACGCTGTTGAGACCGCAGTCATCGCACTGGTAGCGCCCGCCCGCATCGCCGATGCGGGTCAGGAGCGCACTCAGGGAATTGGCCTCCGCCGCCGACTCAACACCCAGGCCGAACTCAGAATTGACGGTCGGCAGCCGCGCGACCTCCTCCGGCGGCACCGCGGTTGCGAGCAGCCAGGCGAGCTGCCGCGGACTCACGCGTCCGCTTTGGCGCAGACGGCGGCCCAGTTCATTCAACATATCCACGCCCCCCGCGCGCCGGGCGATGGCGAGCGCGGGAGGAATGATCTCCAGCGCGAGCCCCGGGGCCATCTCCAGCGCCTGCAGATACAAGAGGAGTGCGCCGGGCGCATCGCCGGCGCCGTCGGCGATGCGCGCGGTCAGAATGTCCGCCCGCGGCAGCTGCGGCTGATGGGTGCGCGCCTGCTTCAGCAGCGTGCTCGCCCGCTCGGCCTCTCCCTGCACCAGTGCCTGCTCGGCGAGCTCGCACAGGTAGTGCGCCGCCACCTGCGCGCGCTCGGTCTGCACGGTCGCCGGCAGCTCATGAAACACCTTGAGCGCCTTCGCCCAGTCGCCCTGGGCTTCGTAGATACTCACCAGGTGATCGAGCGCCTCGCGGCGGTAGTCGCGCGAGGCGGCCAGCTCCTCGAGCACGCGCTCGGCGCGGTCCATGAGTCCGGCGCTTTGGTAATCCAGCGCCAGTGCGAAGGCCGCCTTGTCCGCAAGACCCGCGCCCCCGTGCTCGCGCAGGCGCGAATGGATGGCGATGGCCCGGTCGACTTCACCGCGGCGGCGGAAGAGACTCCCGAGCGCAAACTGGATCTCGGCGGCCTCCCCGTCCGCGGCCGCCATGCGGGCGAAGATCTCCGCGGCGTGATCAAAGCGGTCGTTGATGAGGTGATCGAGGCCTTCGTAGTAGTCGCGCGGCAAGCGGATGGTGCGCGCCGCGCCGTTGCGGCGACCCAGAAAATAGGCCGCCAGGCCCACGAGGCTGAAGGCCAGCGCCAGAAACATCGGTGGCAGTTCGAACACGCCCCCGAGCCTAGCAGGTTGCGCGCGCCGCTGATAAGTGCGCGGTGCCTCGATCGGCACCGCACGACTTACACGCTGTGAGTCCTAGTCGCGGATCGGGCGATCGGCGCCGTCATTGACCCGCTCGCGCAGGTCCTTGCCGGGCTTGAAGTGCGGCACGTGCTTGCCCGAGAGCGCCACCGCCTCGCCGGTCTTGGGGTTGCGCCCCTGGCGCGGCGGCCGGAAGTGCAGCGAGAAGCTGCCGAAGCCGCGAATCTCGATGCGCTCGCCCTGCGAGAGCGCATCGCTCATGATCTCCAGGATCTGCTTGAGCGCGAGCTCAACATCTTTCGCCGGCAGATGCTTCTGCTTGGCGGTGATGATTTCGATGAGTTCCGACTTCGTCATTGCGCTTTTCAGCGGCTTTCTCCGGTACCAATGTGCTCCTTGAGCAGGTCCCCGAGGCTCGTGCCTGAAGAACTGCCCGACTCGGAGCGGTAGCTGGAGACGGCTTCGGCTTCCTCGTGCGCTTCCTTCGCCTTGATCGAGAGCGAGATGGTGCGCGACTTGCGGTCGACGCCGGTGAACTTCGCTTCCACCTCCTCGCCGACCTTCAGCACCGCGCGCGCATCCTCGACGCGGTCGCGGCCGAGCTCGGAGGCGCGCAGCTGTCCCTCGATCCCGTTACCCAGATCAATGATGGCGCCGCGGGCATCGACTTCCTTCACCACGCCCTTGACGATCGTGCCCTTGGGATTGTCGGCGATGTAGGCGGAGAACGGATCCTTGGCGAGCTGTTTGACGCCGAGGGAGATGCGCTCGCGCTCCGGATCGATCGACAACACCATCGCCTCCAGCTGCTGGCCCTTCTGGTAGTTGCGCACGGCCTCCTCGCCCGGCTGATCCCAGGAGATATCCGAGAGGTGCACCAGGCCATCGATGTTGCCGGGCAAACCGATGAAAATACCGAAGTCGGTGATGGACTTGATCTGGCCCCCGACCTTGTCGCCGCGGTTGTAGTTCTCGGCGAACTCTTTCCACGGGTTCGCCTGGCATTGCTTCAGGCCGAGCGAAATGCGGCGGCGCTCCTCATCCACATCGAGCACCATGACCTCGACTTCCTGGCCGGTGTGCACGACCTTGGCCGGATTCACGTTCTTGTTGGTCCAGTCCATCTCCGAGACGTGCACCAGACCCTCGACGCCGTCCTCGATCTCCACGAACGCGCCGTAGTCGGCAATGTTGGTGACCTTGCCGAACACGCGGGTGTTGGGCGGGTAGCGGCGCGCAATGTTCTGCCACGGATCCGCCCCGAGCTGCTTCAGTCCCAGGCTCACGCGCGAGCGCTCGCGGTCGAACTTCAGGATCCGCACCTCGACCTCATCTCCGACCTTGACCACTTCGGAGGGGTGCTTGACGCGCTTCCAGGCCATATCGGTGATGTGCAAGAGGCCATCGATGCCGCCCAGGTCGACGAACGCGCCGTAGTCGGTGAGGTTCTTGACCGTGCCTTTCACCACTGCGCCTTCCTGCAGGTTGTCCATGAGCGCGCTGCGCTCGGCGGAGAACTCCTGCTCGACCACGGCGCGGCGCGAGACCACGACGTTATTGCGCTTCTGGTCGAGCTTGATGACCTTGAACTCGAGCGGCTTGCCCTCGAGGTAGGAGGTGTCGCGCACCGGGCGCACATCGACCAGCGAACCGGGCAGGAAGGCGCGCACGTTCTCGATCTCGACCGTGAAACCGCCCTTGACCCGACCGGTGATGACACCCGTCACGATCTCGGACTTGTTGAAGGCTTCCTCCAGGCGGGTCCAGGTGCGAGCGCGCTTGGCCTTCTCGCGCGACAGGCGCGTCTCCCCGGTACCGTCCTCCACCGCATCGAGCGCGACCTCGACCTGGTCGCCGGCCTTGACCTCGACCTCGCCGCGTTCGTTCTTGAACTGCTCCAGCGGGATAACGGCCTCGGACTTGAGGCCTACGTTGACGATGACGACGTCGTTCGTGACGTCGACGATGAGCCCGGTGAGAATCATCCCCGGGCGGATGCGCTGGTTAGCGAGACTTTGCTCGAAGAGCTGAGCGAAACTTTCTGTCATACCTTCACTTTGCACGCCGCTGGCGTGCCTGTACTGAACCCTCATCCTTGGGGCCCAGGAAAAAGCAACGGACACCCGCATCCTGCGCGTGCCAACTCACAAAACCTTCCGTGCGTATCGCGACGAGCGGCTATCGCTGCCACAAGCCTCGAGCGGCCCCCAGCTCCAGCACCCGGCCCACCACATCCGCGACCGTAAGCGCGGTCGAGTCGATCACGCAGGCATCGGGCGCGGGCTTCAGGGGTGCGACCTGACGGGTCTGATCCCTTGCGTCCCGCTCGGCTATCTCGCGCGAAAGGGCGGGAAGGCTAACATCGGATCCCTTGTCTTTCAACTGCTTATGTCGCCGCAGGGCCCTCTCTTCGGGGGTGGCGGTCAGGAATATCTTAAGGTCGGCCTGCGGGAAGACCACGGTACCCATGTCGCGCCCGTCGGCCACCAGTCCCGGGGGCTGGGCGAAGGCTCGCTGGCGCGACATAAGGGCGCTGCGGACCTGCGGCCAGGCCGCCACCCGGGAGGCGCCCTGCCCGGCGCTCTCCGAGCGGATCTCGGCGGTCACGTCCGCCCCTTCGAGCTCGACCCGCTCGCTGCCGTCGGGGGCGGAGCCAAAAAACACCCGCATGGCGGCGGCGAGCTGCGCGTGACGGGCGCGGTCCTCGCTCGCGGCGCCGCTGCGCGCCCCGGCGAGCGCCACCAGGCGGTAGAGCGCGCCGCTGTCCAGGAGGTGCCAGCCGACCTCGCGCGCCACGGCGCGGCTGATGGTGCCCTTGCCCGATCCGCTGGGACCATCGATCGTGACCACCGGGCAGCGCGCTGCAGCACTCATCTTGAGCCCAAAGCGTCCGTCAGCCGGGCGCGATCTGCAAGCCCGCCGCGCGTGCCGTGTTGAGGAAGCCCGGAAAGGAGGTCGCGACGTTGGCGACGTCGCGGATCTCAAGCGGTGCGCGCGCCTTAAGCGCAGCGACCGCGAAGGCCATCGCGATGCGGTGATCGCCGCGGCTGTCGATGCTGCCGCCGCCGAAACTGTCAGCGCCGCGCAGCCACAACCCATCCGGCAGCAGCTGATTCTCGATCCCGAGCACGTCCAGGCCTGCGGCCATCGCCGCCAGACGATCGCTCTCCTTCACCCGCAGCTCCAGTGCCCCGCGCACCACGGTCTCCCCGCTCGCGCACGCGGCGGCCACAAACAGCACCGGGAATTCATCGATCGCCCGCGGCACCAGGGATTCGGGCACGCTGATGCCGCGCAGCGCGCTCTTGCGCACTTCGATATCCGCCACCGGCTCAAGCTCCTGCCCCGCAGGCGCGCGGCGGGGGTGGATGCGGATATCCGCCCCCATGCGCTGCAGGATCTCGATGAGCCCGATGCGCGTCGGATTCACGCCGACGTTGCTCAGCAGCAGCGGCTCCTCGGCCGCGAGCACACCGGCGACCAGAAAGAACGCCGCGGAGGAGAAGTCCGCCGGCACCTGAATGTGCGTACCGGTAAGAGTCTGTCCGCCTGCGAGCACGAGCGTTGACCCCTGCTGCAGCAGCTCGACGCCAAACGCGCGCAGCATGCGCTCGGTGTGATCGCGCGAGGGCGCAGGTTCGCTAAGCTGCGTGCGCCCGTCGGCCTTGAGCGCGGCCAGGAGCAGTGCCGACTTCACCTGTGCGCTCGCGACCGGCAGTGCGTACTGGATCGCGCGCAGTGCGGGGGTGCCCTGGATCTGCACCGGCGGACAGCCCGCCTGCGTCTGGATCTGTGCCCCCATGAGGCGCAGCGGCACGGCCACACGTTCCATGGGCCGGCGCATGAGCGAGGCATCCCCGATGAGTGTGCACGCGAAGCGCTGCGGCGCGAGCAGCCCCATCATCAGACGCATCGCCGTGCCGGCGTTGCCCATATCCAAAGGCGCGCCCGGCGCGCGCAGCCCGTCCTCGCCCACCCCGTGGATACGCACCTCGGTCGGTGCCGGCGACTCGATGCGCACCCCGAGCGCCCGCAACGCGTGTGCCGTGGCGAGACAGTCCTGCGCGGCCAGAAAGCCGCTGACCGCGGTCTGCCCGCGCGCGATCGCCCCGAGCATCAAGGCGCGGTGCGAGATCGATTTGTCCCCGGGCACGGTGAGCGTGCCGCCGATCTTGCCCCCGGGGGCGACGCGGAAGCACGCGCCAGCAGCGCCGTTCACTGCACGGCTCGCGGGTAGGAGCCGAGCACGCGAAAGAGCGAGGCGCGCTTCTTGAGCGCCGCGAGCGCCTTGGCGATGTGCTTATCCTCGACGTGCCCTTCGAAATCGATAAAGAACACGTAATCCCACTTGCGCCGCCGCGACGGCCGCGACTCGATGCGCGTCAGGCTCACGCGGTGCTTGGCGAGCGGCTCGAGCAGCCGGTAGAGCGCCCCGGGCGCGTCCGTGTGCAGCACCGAGACCAGGAGCGTCGTTCGATCCTCGCCGCTCGGGGCGAAGAGCTTCGGCCCCAGCACCAGAAAGCGCGTCGTGTTGTCGGCACGATCCTCGATCTCGGCGGCGAGCACCTTAAGGCCATAGACCTCAGCGGCGGTATCCCCGGCAATCGCTGCGGTGCCCTTCTCATCGCGCGCGCGCCGCGCGCCTTCGGCGTTGCTCGAGACCGGCACCTGCTCGATCCCCGGCAGGTGCTCTTCGAGCCACTCACGGCACTGGGCGAGCGACTGCGGATGCGAGCACACGCGCACGATGCGCCCGAGGGCATTCATGCTGCCCATCAGGTGCTGGCGGATGCGCAGCTCCACCTCGCCGCAGATCTTCAGCGGCGAGCTGAGAAAGCGATCGAGCGTGTGATTGACCGTGCCCTCGCTGGAGTTCTCGATCGGTACCACGCCAAAATCGGCGCTACCCGCCTCGACTTCGTGAAACACCTCATCGATGGAGGCGAGCGGCAGGGCGCGCACCGAGTGACCGAAGTGAGTGAGCACCGCCGTTTGCGTGAACGTGCCCTCGGGCCCGAGGAACGCGACCTTGAGCGGCTCCTGCTGCGCAAGACACGCCGACATGATCTCGCGAAACAGCCGCAGCACCTCCGCGTCGCGTAACGGGCCGGCATTGCGGGCGCGTGCGCGGCGCAGCACCTGCGCTTCGCGCTCCGGGCGGTAGAAATCCACCGCGCGGCCGGCGGCGGTCTTGGAGATGCCCACCTGCTGCGCGAGGCGCGCGCGCTCGTTGATGGCGTGGTGGATCTGCTCGTCGACCGCGTCGATGCGCGAGCGCACCTCGGCCAGCTCAAGTCGCAGCGGTTTGGCACCCGCGATGGCGCCCGTGGCGGTCTTTTTCTTCTTCTTGCTGGCGGCCATGGGCAGAGTCCCTAGAGGATGCGGGCGCAGAGTACGCCCGCAATCGCACGGATCTTCGTGAGTACTTCCTCGCCGACCGTGCCGTCGGTGTCGATGAGGGTATAGGCGTATTCACCGCGCGACTTATTGAGCAGATCCGCGATGTTCAGCTGCGCGGCGGCGAGGCAGGTGGAGATCTGTCCGACCATATTCGGCACGTTGCTGTTGGCGATCGCGAGCCGCGTGGTATTGGGTATGCGCGGCAGGATCGCTTCCGGGTAGTTGACGCTGTTCCTGATATTGCCGTTCTCCAGGAAATCGCGCACCTGTTCGGCCACCATGACCGCGCAGTTCTCCTCGGCCTCCCCGGTGGAGGCGCCCAGGTGCGGTAGCGTGACCACCTGCGGGTGGTCCTTGAGGGCGGCCGTGGGGAAATCGCACACGTAGGCGTGCAGGCGCCCGGCATCCAGGGCGGCAATGACCGCCGCATCATCGACGATGGCGGCGCGCGCAAAGTTCAGCAGCGTCCCGTCAGGCTTCATCAGCGCGAGACGCGTGGCGTTCACGAGCTTTGTGGTGCGCTCATTCAAGGGCACGTGCACGCTGATCGCATCCGCGCGTGCGAACAGGTCCTCGAGCGAGAGCGCCTGCTCGACGCTAGCTGAGAGCTGCCAGGCGCGCTGCACGGTGATCTGCGGATCGTAGCCGAGCACATGCATGCCGAGCGCGAGCGCGGAATTGGAAACCTCGACGCCGATCGCGCCCAGTCCCACGACCCCAAGCGTGCGCCCGGGCAGCTCGAAGCCGACGAAGTTCTTCTTGCCCCGCTCCACCGCGCTCTCAATGGCCGCATCATCCCCGCTCAGGCTGCGCGCGAAGAGCCACGCCGGCGCGATGTTGCGCGCGGCGAGCAACAGGCCCGCGAGCACCAGCTCCTTGACCGCATTGGCGTTGGCACCGGGGGTGTTGAATACCGGGATACCCCGGCGACTGAGGGTCTCGACCGGGATGTTGTTGACACCCGCGCCGGCGCGGCCGACGGCGCGCACCTCAGGCGCGATCGGCGCGCCGTGCATGTCCGCGGAGCGCACCAGAATCGCGTCCGGGCGGGTGATATCGGCGCCGACCTGGTAGCGCTCGCGCGGCAGGCGCGCCAGCCCGCGGGCGCTGATGTCGTTGAGGGTGAGGATGCGAAAAGTCACGCGTTCCTCAGCCGTGTCGCCGCTCGAAATCGCGCATGAACGACACCAGCGCCTCAACGCCTGCGAGCGGCATCGCGTTGTAAAGACTCGCGCGCATACCGCCGACCAGGCGGTGTCCCTCGAGATTCACAAGCCCCGCAGCACGCGCCTCGGCGAGGAAGGCGTGCTCGAGTTCGCTCTTCACGAGCGTGAAGGGCACGTTCATGCGGGAGCGGCATGCCGGTGCGACCGGATTGCGGTAGAGGTCCGAGCCGTCGATCGCCCCGTACAGTAGCTGCGCCTTCGCCTCGTTCAGCGCCGCCACGACCGGCAGCCCCCCCTGCTGCTGCAGCCACTTGAAGATGAGTCCGGCGACGTACAGCGCGAAGGTGGGGGGCGTATTGAGCATCGAGTCTTCAGCCGCCATGGCCTCATAGTTCCACACCGCGGGCGTGCCGGGCCGCGCGCGATCCAGAAGATCGTCGCGGACGATCACGAGCACCAAACCGGCGGGGCCAATGTTCTTCTGCGCGCCGGCGTAGATGACGCCGAATTTCTCCACCGGCACCGGGCGCGACAGGATATTGGACGACATATCGGCCACGAGCGGCACGGCGGCGCTGTCGGGTACGTAGGGGAACTCCACCCCCCCGATGGTCTCGTTGGCGGTGTAGTGCACGTAGGCGGCGCCCGTACTCAGCCTGAGCGCACCCGGCGCGGGCACGGTGGTGTACTTGGAGGGCGCCTCATCGGCGGCGACGTTGACCTTCACAAAGCGCTGCGCCTCGGAGATCGCGCGCTTGGACCAGGCGCCGGTATTGAGGTAATCCGCGCTCGCCTGCGCCGGTGCCAGATTCATCGGCACCGCGGCAAACTGTCCGGTGGCCCCGCCCTGCAGAAACAGCACCCGGTACCCGCGCGGCACCGTGAGCAGCTCGCGCAGCCGTATCTCCGCCTCGCCCGCCGCGGCCAGAAAGGCCTTGCTGCGGTGGCTGATCTCCATCACGGACATGCCCGAACCGTGCCAGTCGATGAGCTCGTCCCGGGCCTGTTCGAGGACTTCCAGGGGCATCGTGGCCGGCCCCGCGGCGAAATTGAAGACGCGCACGAGCACCCCTCTTCTGGGTCGGCTTAAGCCATCAGGGAAGGAGGGATCTTAGCAACGCGCACCCGGCGCGCGTGAGAACTTTTGCGCCTACGATTCCGCCGCCGGTTCCGGGGCACCGGGTTTGGGAATCTCGCCGGTCACGGCCGTCTCGTCCGCGCCCTCCAGGCTCTCGACGCGCTCGATGCCGACCAGGCGTTCGCCCTCGCCGAGGCGGATGAGCCGCACGCCCTGGGTGTTGCGGCCCTGCACGGAGATCTCATCCACGGTGGTGCGCACCAGCGTGCCGGTCGAGCTGATGAGCATGATCTCCTGCCCCGCCATCACCTGCAGCGCCGCCACGGTGAAGCCATTGCGATCGGAGGTTTGCAGCGCGATGACGCCCTGGCCGCCGCGCCCGTGCGAGGGGAAGTCCTCGAGCGGGGTGAGCTTGCCGTAGCCGGTCGCGGAAGCGGTCAGCACGTGTCCCGCGCCGACCACGATGAGGGCGATGACGTCGTGCCCGGGACCCAGGCGGATGCCGCGCACGCCGGCGGCCTCGCGTCCCATGGGACGCACTTCATTTTCGTGAAAGCGGATGGCCTTGCCGCCGCTGGAGACGAGGATGACTTCGCGCTCCCCGTCGGTGAGCGCCACCCCGACGAGCTGATCGTTGTCGGCCAGATCCAGGGCGATGATGCCGGTGGTACGCGGGCGCGAGAAGGCGGCGAGCGGGGTCTTCTTCACCGTGCCGGTGCGGGTGGCCATGAACACGAAGTGCTGCTCGTCGTACTGCTTCACCGGCAGCAGCGCGTTGATCTTCTCGCCCTCCTCCAGCGGCAGCAGATTCACCATCGGTTTGCCGCGCGCGCCGCGCCCGGCCTGTGGCAGCTCGTAGACCTTGAGCCAGTAGACCTTGCCGCGGTTGGAAAAGCACAGCACGGTGTCATGGGTATGTGCGACGAACAGCTTCTCGACGAAGTCCTCGTCCTTGACCGCGGTCGCGGTCTTGCCGCGTCCGCCACGACGCTGCGTCTGGTACTCGGTGAGGGGCTGGCTCTTGGCGTAGCCGGCGTGGCTGAGCGTGACCACCACGTCCTGCGGCTCGATCAGATCCTCGGTGGTCAGATCCAGGTGATCACGGTTGATCTCGGTGCGGCGCGCATCGCCATAGGCCTCGCGCACCTCGATGAGCTCGGCGCGCACCACCTGCGTGAGACGCTCCGGCCGCGCCAGGATGTCGCTCAGGTCGCGAATACCGTCGAGGAGCTCGCGGTACTCGGCGATGATCTTGTCCTGCTCGAGCCCGGTGAGCCGATGCAGGCGCATGTCAAGGATCGCCTGCGCCTGCACTTCCGAGAGCCGGTAGCCTTCCGCCTTGAGGCCGAATTCCGGCGCGAGAGTCTTTGGTCGCGTGGAGATGGTGCCGGCGCGCTCGAGCAGCTGCGTCACGACCCCGGGAGGCCACGGGCGGGCGAGGAGTGCCGTGCGCGCCTCGGCGGGGGCGGGCGCAGCCTTGATGAGCGCGATCACCTCGTCGATGTTGGCGAGCGCCACCGCCAGACCTTCGAGGATGTGGGCCCGGTCGCGCGCCTTCGCGAGATCGTAGATCGTGCGGCGCGTGACAATCTCGCGCCGATGCCGGATGAAGGCCTCCAGCATCTCCTTGAGCGACATGAGCTTCGGCTGCCCGTCCTGCAGCGCCACCATGTTGATGCCAAACACCGTTTCCATCGGCGTTTGCGCGTACAGGTTGTTGAGGACGATCTCGGTGACTTCGCCGCGCTTGAGCTCGATGACGATGCGCATCCCGTCCTTGTCGGACTCATCGCGCAGACCGTCACTGGCGATACCGTCGAGCAGTTTCTCGCGCACCAGTTGCGCAATGCGCTCGATGAGGCGCGCTTTGTTCACCTGGTAAGGCAGCTCGTTGACCACGATCGCCTGCCGGTCGCCCTTGCCCACTTCCTCGATGCTGACGCGCGCACGCACCGACAGGCGCCCGCGGCCGGTGCGGTAGGCGGTGGCGATTTCCTGCGCGCCGTTGATGATGCCGCCGGTCGGGAAATCCGGACCCGGCATGTGCTGCATCAGCGCGGCGAGCGGCAGCGCCGGATCATCCAGCAGCGCCAGACACGCGTTCACCGTCTCGATGAGGTTGTGCGGCGGGATGTTGGTGGCCATGCCCACCGCGATGCCGGTCTGGCCGTTGACCAGAAGATTCGGTACCCGCGTGGGCAGCACCGAGGGTTCGTGCTCGGACTCGTCGTAGTTGGGCGTGAAATCGACTGTTTCCTTCTCGATGTCCGCGAGCAGCTCGTGCGCGAGGCGCGACATGCGCACCTCGGTGTAGCGCATGGCCGCCGGCAGATCCCCGTCGACCGAGCCAAAATTGCCCTGGCCGTCGACCAGCAGGTAGCGCATCGAGAAGGGTTGTGCCATGCGCACGATGGTGTCGTAGACGGCCGTGTCGCCGTGCGGGTGGTACTTACCGATCACGTCGCCGACGACGCGCGCAGACTTCTTGTAGGCTTTATTCCAGTCGTTACCGAGCTCGCGCATGGCGTACAGCACGCGCCGATGCACGGGCTTGAGTCCGTCGCGCACATCCGGCAGTGCGCGGCCGACGATCACGCTCATCGCATAGTCGAGGTAGGACTGCCGCATCTCCTCTTCGAGACTGACCGGCAGGATTTCGCGGGCAATATCAGCCATTAAACTGGTGCACTCATCCGAGGCGTCGGGGGCCGAAACAAAGCGCGAATTCTACCACGAAGCGCTGTCTGAACCCTCACCTTCGCACCTCCGCGCACACCTTCAGGGCGCGCGCCCGCGGGCACGCATCGATATACTGCCGGGCAGCTGTTTTCACGGTGCCTGACGTGTGTCCATGCGAGAACCGACCGACCTCCTGATCGAGCCGCGCTGGCTCCTGCCGATGACGCCGGCGAGCGGTGCACACGAGGGTTATGCGGTGGCGGTGGAGGCGGGGCGCATCCGCGCGCTTGGCCCCGCCACGGAGCTGCGCGAGCGCTTCGAGCCGCGCACCCATGTGCTGCGCGAGCACCACGCGCTCTTACCCGGCCTTGTGAACGCGCACACCCGCGCCAGTCACGCGCTGCTGCGCGCCGCGGCACTGCCGGCGGGCGGGCTCGCCCCGCCGCTGCCCGCTGAGCTTGCGCAGCGCGCCGGCGTGGATTTCGTGCGCGATGGCACGCGCTTCGCGATCGCTGAAATGCTGCGCGCCGGCATCACCTGCTTTGCGGACCTCGGTTCGCACCCCGAGGAAGCCGCGCGCATCGCGAGCGCTGCGCAAATGCGCGCCGCCATCGCGCTGCCGGTGAGCGAGCCTGCCGGCGGCGGCGCCGAGAACGTCACCGCACAGTTGGCGCGCGCAGAACGGCTGTGGGATGAGTACCGCTCGGATCCGCGTATCAGCCTCTTTTTCGCGCCCCTTGCGGCCCACGGCCTGAGTGACGGCACCCTCACGCGGGTGCGCCGGGTGGCCGATGAGCTCGATGCGCGGCTCGCGCTGTGCCTGAACGCGGAGGAGGAGTTCGCGGAGACGGCGCTGCAGGTGCGCGATGCCACGCCGCGCACGGCCCTGAGCGGCGCCCTGCTGCAGCGTTTGCACGCCCTGGGTCTCCTGCGACCGGGCTTCGCGGCCATCGCCGTGAAGGCGGTGGATCCGCGGGACGTGGAACTCATTGCCCGTGAGGGCGCGGCGCTCATCGCTTGTCCGCAGGCGAGCCTGCGCGCAGGCGGCGGCACCGTTGCGCTCCTCGAAGGGCAGCGCACGGCGCTCGGCAGCGACAGTGCGGTCGCGGTCGGTGCCTTCGATCTGCTCGCCGAGGCGCGCACCGCGGCGCTGCTCTCGGGCTTTTCGGCCGCGGCGGCGCTGCGCCTGATCACGCTCGGCGGCGCCACGGTACTTGGCTTGCAGGCGCACATCGGCTCCCTGGAGCGCGGCAAGGTCGCCGACCTCACCTGCATCGATCTTCAGAGTCTTGCCAGCCGCGCGTGCGCGCGAGTTGAGGATGCGGTTCTCTTCGGGGCCACGCGCTCGGAGGTGAGCGATGTCTGGACGGGCGGCCGCGCCGCGGTCAGCGCCGGGCGCCTGTTGGCCTTCGACAGCGAGGAACTCGCCGATCTGCCGCCGCACTGGGCGCAGCGCCTGAAGATGGCGGCGGCCGCATGAACATCCCCGCCGCTCGCCCCCCCGAGGCCGCGCGCGCCAATGCCGACGCCGCGGAGCTTGCCAAGTTCGACGCGGTGGCGAGCACGTTCTGGGATCCGCAGGGGGAATTTCGCCCGCTGCACCTGCTCAATCCGTTGCGCGCGCGCTTCATCGCCGAGCGCGCCGTGCTCGCCGGCCGGCGCGTGCTGGATGTGGGCTGTGGCGGCGGGCTTTTGGCCGAGGCGCTGGCGCAGGCCGGCGCTCACGTCACGGCGATCGATCTTGCCCCCGGGATGATCGAGGTCGCGCGCCTGCACGCCGCTGCGGGTGCGCTCGCCATCGACTACCGCCTCACGAGCGCGGCGGAGCTTGCCGAGGTGCAGCCGGGGAGCTTCGATGTCGTCACCTGCATGGAAATGCTCGAGCACGTGCCGCAGCCGGCGGGGATGATGCAGACCCTCGCGCGCCTCATGCACCCTGATGGGGCGCTGTTCGTGTCGACCCTCAATCGCAACCTCAAGTCCTTCCTGCTTGCGATCGTGGGCGCGGAGTACCTGCTGAAGCTCATCCCGCGCGGCACGCACGAGTACGAGCGTCTCATCCGCCCGGCCGAGCTCGCGCGCTGGGGACGCGCGGCGGGGCTGGAGCTGCGCACGCTTGCGGGCATCGAGCTGAACCCCTTCACCGGCCGCGTCGCCCTCACGCGCGACGTCGCGGTCAATTACCTGGCGCACTTTCACCGTTGATCACCCAGTTCATCTACATCGTGATGGGCGCGACGCTTCTGACGGGCTTCGTGCTCGGCGCCCTCGTGAGTCATATCCGCGCGGCGCGCCGCATCGAGTCGCTGCGCGTGGAACTCGCCGCGGCGCAGGTACGACTCGAGGCACAGACGCTGAAGGACAGCGAGCGGGTGAGCCTGCTCGAGCAGTCCGAGACGCGGTTGCGCGCCGCTTTTGATTCCCTCGCCGGGGAGACCCTGCGCGCCAACAGCGAACTGTTCCTGCGTCTTGCGCGCGAGGCACTCGGCCGCGACCAGGTGATTGCCCAGGGCGCGCTCAAGGAGCGCGAAGTGGCGATTGCGCAGCTGGTCGAACCGCTGCGCGTGGCGCTCGAGCGCACCGAAGCGCAGGTGCAGGCGCTCGAGCGCGAGCGGCGCGACGCCTTCACGAGCTTGCGCACGCAGATCGAAACCCTCGCCGGCGGCCAGGCGCAGCTGCAGCGCGAAACGCGCAATCTGGTCACCGCTCTGCGCCGTCCGGAAGTGCGCGGCCGCTGGGGCGAACTGACCCTGCGGCGCCTGGTCGAGCTCGCCGGCCTCTCCGAGCATTGCGACTTCACCGAGCAGGTGCATCTGGTGGGCGCGGAGGGCACGCTGCGGCCCGATCTTGTGGTGCACATGCCCGATGCGCGCGAGCTGGTGATCGATGCCAAGACACCGCTCGATGCGTATCTGGCAGCGCTCGAGGCGCCAAGCGACGAGGAGCGCCAGGTGTGCCTGCGCCGGCACGCGCAGCAGGTCGAAACGCGCGTGCGAGAGTTATCCTCCAAGGCCTACTGGGCGCAGTTCGAGCGCAGCCCCGAGTTCGCCGTGCTGTTCCTGCCGGGGGATCAGTTCCTGTCGGCCGCACTCGCCGAGCGCCCCGAGCTGCTGGAGAGCGCCCTCGGGCAGAGCGTCATCATCGCCACGCCCTCAACCCTGGTGGCGCTGCTGAAGGCGGTGGCCTACGGCTGGCGCCAGTCCGCGGTGGCGCAAAACGCCGCACTCATTCGCGATCTCGGGCAGGAGCTGTACCGGCGCCTGGGAAGCTTCAATGGCCACCTCGGCCGCATGGGGCAACGTCTGGGCGCGGCGGTCGAGGCCTACAACGCCGCCGTCGGCTCGCTCGAGCGCCAGGTGCTGCCGCAGGCACGCCGATTCAACGACCTCGGCGTCACCGCCGATGCACCGCTCGCCCCGCTTGAGCCGGTCGGCCAGCTGGTGCGCAGCGCAGCGGCGGCCAGCGCCGCCGAACCTGCGAGCGGGCTGCCCGCGGGCGGCGAACCCAGCGGCGCCGCAGGCGCCAGCCATGTCCGCAAGGGCTGACGGGGCGAGCGCGCGCGAGCTCGCCCGGCTCTACTGCCCGTCCGCGCAGCGCGCGGTGTTCGATGCGCTCACCGGCATCGAGACTGAAATCCGCGCCGGCCTCGACCGCCGCCTCGACCACGCGCTCGCGCACGCGCGCCTCACCTGGTGGCGCGAGGAATGCGAGCGCCTCGCGCAGGGCGCGCCGCAGCATCCGCTCACCCGCGAGCTTGACGCGCGCTTCGGCCCGGGCGGGCGCACCGTGCTCGGCGGGGTCCGCGGCTTCAGCGACGTGGCCACCTGGGATCTGGCCGCGGCGACCTTCGAATCGCGTCGCGAACTGAACGCCTACTGCCAGCGCTGGAGCGCCGCGTGCATCCAGCCGCTCGCCTACTTTGTCCTCGGCGAGCGCGTGCGGGTGCGCGCGGGCGGCTTCGGCAGCAGCCTCTGTGAGCTGGAACTGCTGAACGCGCTCGCCCCCGCGGCGCGCGCCGGCCGCGTGCGGCTGCCGCTCGATGAGCTCGCGCAGGCGCGCGTAGCCCCCGAGGCACTGCAGACTGTGCACTGGGAAGCGCCGCTCGCAGCTCTGGTGCGCACGCGGCACGCCGCGGCGCGCGCTGCCCTGGCACGGGAGGTCAGCGCTTTTGCGCCGGCCGAGCAGGCCGCGCTGCGTGCGTTGCTCGTCTGGGCAACGCTTGCGAGCGTGCAGTCGCAGCGCCTCGCGGCTGCCTTGCCTCGCGCCACCTCCCCGGGCGACCATCACGCGCCGCTCGATGGCTGGCGCGCCTGGCGCGCCGCGCGCCAGGCGGCGGCCGGACGTCTGGGGCGACCGGCTGAGGAAAACGGAGAGCGTTCTTGAGTGCAGTCTTCGATCCGCGCACCCATGTGCCGGCCGCCGCGGAACTCGCCGGCCGCGTGATCGCTATTACCGGCGCGAGCGGTGGCATCGGGCGGGCCGTGGCAGTTGCGTGCGCGCAGGCCCAGGCGCAGGTGATTCTCATCGGCCGCAACGAGGGTAAGCTCGATGCGGTGCACGCCGAGATCAGCGCGAGCGGCGCGCCGGAAGCGACGATCGCGCTCCTGGACCTGGAGAAGGCCATCGCGCGCGACTACGACCAGGTGGCCGATGCGCTGCTCGAGCGGTACGGGCGCCTCGACGGGCTGCTGCACAACGCCGGCATTCTCGGCACGCTCACCCCGATTGAGCACTACGACGTACCGACCTGGTGCCGCGTGATGCACGTGAACGTCACCGCTGCCTTCGCCCTCACGCAGGTGCTGCTGCCGGCGCTCAAGAAGTCCGCCGACGCCTCGGTGGTCTTTACCAGCAGCGCCGTCGGCCGCCAGGGACGCGCCTACTGGGGCGCCTATGCGGTGTCCAAGTTCGCCCTCGAGGGCTTAAGTCAGGTGCTGGCGCAGGAGCTCGAAGGCATCAGTCACGTGCGCGTGAACACCCTCAATCCGGGACGCACGCGCACCGCGATGCGCCGAGCGGCCTATCCGGCCGAGGATCTGGAGACGCTGCCGCTGCCGGGGAGCCTCACCACGGCCTACGTTGCACTCCTGGGCCCGGCGAGCCGCGGGGTGACCGGACAGTCCTTCGATGCTCAGCCGCTGTCGGGGCTGGCCACCGGCACGAGCGCGTCCAGCTCTTCCTGAGTCAGCTCGCGAAACTGGCTGCGCCCGAGCGTGCGCTCGAGCGTCAGCGGGCCGAGGTGCGTGCGCATTACGCGGCTCACGAGCGCCCCCTGACGCTCAAAGAGCTGCCGCACCTCTTTGCCGCTCGCGCCGCGTACCGCGAGCGTGTACCAGCGGTTGGCCGCCTCCCCGCCCGCAGTCTCGCAGCGCTGCACGGTGAGCGGCGCGCCGCCGTCGAGGACGCCTTCGAGAATTCCCGCGAGCTGTGTCTCGCTGAGCTCCCCGCGCACGCGCACCCCGAACTCGCTCGTGAGTGCGTGCACTCCGCGCTGCAGCCGTGCCGCGAGGGCACCGTCGGAGGTGACGAGCTCCAGTCCCCCGTCCACCCGCGGCATCGGGCTTACGCTGATGAAGCGCCGCCCGGCACGGCGCGGCAGCCGCTCGATGAGCCCTGGGCGTGGGGCGTGACTGTGCAGGTCTGATGCTGCGCCCTCCGGGGTGCGCAACGGCTCCCCCGGGGAGCGGTGACACAGAAAGACGCGCGCGCCGGTGATGCTCGGCTGCGCGCGCACCAGGCGCCCATCGAGGCGCACCTGATCCTGCGGCGTGACCCGCGCACCGAGGGTGGCGGGCGCGCCGTTGATCGTGAGGCGGCCGGCGCGAATCCAGCCTTCCGCCTCACGGCGCGAGGCCAGCCCCGCAGCCGCCAGCACCTTCTGCAGCCGCTCGGCGGGCACGCTCGCCGGCGCCCCGCGCGGCGCGCCCTTGCGGCGCCGCGCGCCCGGGCGCGCAGGCCCGCGGCGCATCAGTCCTCCAGATGCGCTGGCGCGGCGACCAGTTCGCGTGAAGCACCGCCTTCGGCGGAGAGCTCGTCATCCTCGGCGCTCTCGTCGCTCTCGAGCGCATCGGCGGGGTCTGCGGTGGCGAGGGTCTCGGGCAGTTCCACGCCGGCCTCTTCGCCGGGCAGCGCCAGTTGCAGGTTGACGTCCGTCATCGCCTGCAGCTGCGCGAGCGGGGGCAGCTCATCGAGGCTCTTGAGCCCGAAGTAGTCGAGGAACTCGCGCGTCGTGCCGAGCAGCTCCGGGTGACCGGGCACGTCGCGGTGACCGACGACGCGCACCCAGTTGCGCTCGATCACGGTGCGGACGATGTTCGGGTTGACCGCGACGCCGCGCACCGCTTCGATCTCCGCGCGCGTGATCGGCTGGCGGTAGGCAATGAGCGCCAGCGTCTCCAGGAGCGCCCGCGAGTAGCGGGCGGCGCGCTCGGGCCACAGGCGCGAGATCTCGGCCGCCAGCTCGCGGCGCACCTGGATGCGAAAGCCGCTCGCCGTCTCCTTCAGCTCGATGCCCCGGCCGGCGTACTCGGCGCACAGCTCAGCCAGTGCCCCCCGCAGCTGCGCCGTGCCCGGCCGCACGTTCTCCTCGAACAGGCGCTGCAGCTCGGCGAGCGGGACCGGGTTGCCGGCCGCGAGCAGCGCCGCCTCGAGCACGTTCCTCACGTATGACTCATTCATAGCGGTTCCTCGTCATCGGCCGCCGCCGCGGGGCCGCCGACGTCGGCCCTCTCGTTGCTCACCACGCGCAGCTGCGGCGCCGGGGTTGCGGCGCGCACGTGCAGCGGCGCATAGGACTCGGTCTGCACGATATCGATCAGTCCCTCGCGCATCAGCTCCAGGATCGCCACGAAAGTCACCGTCACCCCCATGCGGCCCTCCTCGGCACGGAACAGCTGTATGAATGGCAGGAATCCGTCGTGACCCAGACGCGCGAGGATGTCACTCATGCGCTCGCCCACCGAGAGCTGCTCGCGCTGGATGTGATGGTGGGCGAACATCTGCGCGCGCGCCACGACGTCCTTGAAGGCGACCAGCATCTCCTGCAGCGTGATCTGCGGCAGCGCGCGCACCACGCGCTGCTCGGACAGCGGCACGGAGGTCGTCCACACGTCGCGCTCCAGCCGCGCGAGCGTATCGATGCCTTCGGCTGCGCGCTTGAAGCGCTCGTATTCCTGCAGGCGCCGCACCAGCTCCGCGCGCGGATCAAGTTCGCCCTCATCGCTCAGCTGCGGCCGCGGCAGGAGCATGCGCGATTTGATCTCCGCAAGCGTGGCGGCCATCACCAGGTATTCCCCGGCGAGCTCGAGCTGCAGGTCTTGCATCAACTCGATGTACTGCATGTACTGGCGCGTGATCTCGGCGAGCGGAATGTCGAGGATGTCGAGGTTCTGGCGGCGGATGAGGTACAGCAGCAGATCGAGCGGCCCCTCGAAGGCTTCGAGAAAGACCTCGAGCGCCTGCGGCGGGATGTACAGATCGCGCGGCAGCTGCGAGAACGGCTCGCCGTTCACCAGCGCGAAGGGCAGCTCCGCCTGCTCGGGCGGCGCCAGGGCCGCCAGGCCCGGGGCTGGGGCGTTGGAGACGACGATCTTCAGGTCGGGTTTGGGCTTCACTGCAGCTTCAGTCCGCACGCAGATGCATGGCGCGGCGCACCGAATCGAGCGTGTGCCGGGCCGCCTCGCGCGCCTTGTCCGCGCCCTCGGCCACGATGCCGCGCACGAGTTCGGGGTTGTCCTCGAACTCCTGTGCGCGCTTGCGCATGCCGCTGATCTCTTCGACCACCTTCTCGATCAGGGGCTGCTTGCACTCGAGGCAGCCGATACCGGCGGTTCGGCAGCCCTCGTTGACCCACTTGCGCGTGGCGTCATCGGAATAGATCTTGTGCAGATCCCATACCGGACACTTTTCCGGATCGCCCGGATCGGTGCGGCGCACGCGCGCCGGATCCGTCTGCATGGCGCGCAGCTTCTTCACCACTTCCTCGGGTTCCTCGCGCAGGCCGATGGTGTTGCCGTAGGACTTGGACATCTTGCGCCCGTCGAGTCCGGGGACCTTCGGGGTGGCGGTGAGTAGCACCTGCGGTTCGGGGAGGATGCTCACGCCCGTGCCCTCGAGGAAGCCCAGGAGGCGCTCGCGATCGGCGACCGTGATGCGGTTGTTGCTCTGCACGAGCGCCTGCGCGCGCTCGAGCGCCTCGACGTCGCCGGTTTCCTGGAATTTGCGGCGCAGCTGGCGGTAGTTGGTCGTATTGCGCCCGCCGAGGCTCTTCACGGCGCGCTCGGCCTTGGCCTCAAAATCCGGCTCGCGGCCGTAGAGGTGGTTGAAGCGCCGCGCGGTCTCGCGCGTGAGCTCCACGTGCGCCACCTGATCCTCCCCGACCGGCACGAATGCGGCGCGGTACACCAGGATGTCGGCACTCTGCAGCAGCGGGTAACCAAGGAAGCCGTAGGTGGCCAGATCCTTCTCCTTCAGCTGCTCCTGCTGGTCTTTGTAGCTGGGCACGCGCTCGAGCCAGCCGAGGGGGGTGATCATGGACAACAGCAGATGCAGCTCCGCGTGCTCGGGCACGTGAGACTGGATGAAGAGCGTCGCCACCCCCGGATTCAAGCCCGCGGCCAGCCAGTCGATGAGCACCTCGCGCACGTGTTCCTGCAGATGCGCGGTGTCCTCGTACCCGGTGGTGAGCATGTGCCAGTCGGCGACGAAGAAAAAGCACTCGTACTGGTACTGCAGCTCCACCCAGCTGCGCAGCGCGCCGTGGTAGTTGCCCAAGTGCAGCCGCCCGGTGGGCCGCATGCCCGAGAGCACGCGCCGCGCCGGCGCAGGTGAACTCACGTGCCTCCCCGCAGGCCGGCGGGGCGTGCGGAAGCGGAAACGTGATCAGAGGGGGCGGCAGCACGCACGCAGCGTGCGCGGCGCATAAGGCTCGGAGTTACACTCACGGGGCGCAATTATAGCGCACGGCCCATGATGGGGCCGAGATCACCTTTACCCTTGCGCACAATCACGGGCGGCGTGACCGACAGATCAACAACGGTGGTGGGCTCGATCCCACAGTCCCCGCCATCGAGGATGGCGTCGATCTCATGCGTGAGGCGCGCCGCAATCTCGGCCCCCGAGGTCAGCGGCTGCGCGTCCCCGCCCACGAGCAGTGTTGAGCTCATGAGCGGTTCTTTGAGTTCGGCCAGCAGCAGCTGCGGCACCGGATGAGCCGGGATACGCACACCGATGGTGCGGCGGCGCGCATGCTGCAGGCGGCGCGGGGTCTCGCGCGTCGCGCGCAGCAGAAAGGTATACGGACCCGGCAGGCAGGCACGCAGCATGCGAAACTGCCACGTCTCCAGGCGTGCGAACCGCCCCACTTCGGCGAGATTGGCGCACACCAGGGTGAAGTGGTGGTGGCGGTCCGCCTGGCGGATGCGCCGCACGCGCTCGAGTGCCTGCGCATCCCCCAGGTGCCACCCCAGGGCGTAGCAGGAGTCGGTCGGATAGGCGATCAGGCCGCCCGCGCGTAAGAGCTCCGCGGCGCGCCGGATGAGGCGCGCCTGCGGGTTGATCGGGTGCAATTGCAGGTATTCGGCCACAAAACCTTACGTTTCGCAGAAAAAGCAACCCGCGTGGCACTTGCCCGCGGCGCGTGACAATATACGCGGCCCTTTGCCGGGTATACCGTCGCCGCCTCAGGACCGTCGCCCCAACTTCCGCCGATGCAGACTCTCACCGGGCTGGCGCCACTCGTGGCGTTCTTCGTGACCTATCGCCTGCGTGGCCTGTACATGGCCACCGCGGTGCTCATGGTCACGATGCTGTTGGTGCTTGGCATTGACTGGTTGCGGCAGCGCAAGATTCCCCCCCTCCACGCGCTGTCCGCCGTGCTGGTGCTGATCTTCGGCTCGGCGACACTGCTGCTGCACAATCGCGCCTTCATCCAGTGGAAGCCCACGGTGCTGCTGTGGATCGTTGGCATCGGGTTTCTCGGCAGCTTCTGGGTGGGCACGCGCACCCTCACGGAGCGCTTTCTGGGCCCGGCGGTCCAGGAGCACCTGCAGGTGAGTCCGGCGCTGTGGCGCACGCTGAACGGCTGGTCGGTCGGCTTCTATGCGCTCGCGGGCGCACTTAACCTCGCGGTCGCGCATTACGCCCGCGAAAGCACGTGGGTCAACTTCAAGATCTTCGGACTGACGCTCTTCACCTTCGCGTTCACGGCGCTGCAGGTGCTGTGGCTGACCAGCCGCGCCACCCCGGTGAGCGCTGAGCCGTCGGCCCGCTGACATGGGGCGCGAGGCGGTCATCGGGGAGCTGCGCGCTGCGCTTGAGGCGGCCCTTGCGCCCAGCGCGCTCGAGATCATCGACGACAGCGCGCGCCACGCCGGGCATGAAGGTGCCCGTGCCGGCGGCCACTTTCGCGTCACCCTGGTCGCCGAAGCCTTCCGCGGACGCTCGGCGCTGGAGCGGCATCGGCTGGTGTACGCAGCCGTCGCCCCGCTGCTGCAGGGCGCCGTGCACGCACTTAACATCAGTGCGCACACGCCGGATGAAGTGCACTGATGCCGGCGCACGAATTACGACTATCCCGCTCCTACTCAGCTGCTCAATTTTCAATCCACTGCTTTGGCAACACATCGGAAACTTTCTATGAACTATCTGCGTACCTTCATCCTGGCTGCGGCCCTCACGGTCCTTGCCGCCTGCCAGCCCAAGCCCGCGAGCGAGGCCGCCGCGGACACCTCTCCGCCCGTGGCGACCGTGAACGGCCAACCGATCTCACGTGGCTTCTATGAGTTCTACATCAAGGGCATCACCGGCAAGAGCGCCGCGGACATCACCCCGGCGATGCGCGCCAACGCGCTCGACAACCTGATCCGCGCGAAGCTGGTGGGCGAAGAGGCGCTGAAGGAAGGCCTCGACAAGAACACCGACACGGCCTACCTGCTGCAGCTCTCGCGCATGCAGGTGCTCGAGCAGGCGGTGCAGGACAAGTATCTGAAGGATCGCGGGCCGACCGAACAGGAACTGCGCGCCGAGTACGAGATGCAGATCGGCCAGACCCCGAAAGTCGAGTACCACACCCGCAACATCCTGGTCGCGACCGAGCCGTTCGCGGACAAGGTGATCGCGCGCCTGGAGAAGGGAGAGAAGTTCGAAGAGGTAGCCAAGAGCTCCTCCATGGATCCTTCCAAGAGCAATGGCGGCGACCTCCCCTGGATGACCGCCGAGCGCATGCCGCCGCAGTTCGCCGGCGCCGTACAGGCACTGAAGCCCGGCGAGTACACGCACAAGCCGGTGCAGACGCAGTACGGCTGGCACGTGATTCAGCTCGTCGAGACGCGCGACGTTCAGCCGCCGCCGTTTGACCAGGTCAAGCAGCGCCTGGAGCAGATCGTGCAGGCGAAGAAGTTCCGTAACTATATGGACGAGCTGATGCGCAGCGCCAAGATCGAGAAGTTCGATCAGACCGCCGCCACACCGGCTCCGGGTGCCGCTCCTGCAGCTCCCGCACCGGCCGCTGCGGCACCGGGCGCCGCGGGATCCCCCGCCACGCCGCCCGCCGCGCCCGCCGGCAGCGCCCCGACCACGCCGCCGAGCAAGTAACGATCGGTCTCGCACGGGCGGCGGAGTGATCCTCCGCCGCCCGCTGCGGGCTGTCAGCCCCGGCCGAGGAGTTTGAGCAGCTCAGCCTCATCGAGCACGGGCACGTTGAGCTCGCGCGCTTTGGTGAGCTTGGAGCCGGCCTCCGCGCCCGCGACGAGGTAACTGGTCTTCTTCGAGACGCTCGCGGACACCTTCGCCCCGCGCGCGAGCAGGGCTTCCTGCGCTTCCTCGCGCGTGAGCGTGGCGAGGGTGCCGGTGAGCACGAAGGTCTTGCCGGCCAGTGGATCAGCCCCGGCGGGCGCTGCCGGGGGCAGGTCCGGCCAGTGCACACCCTGCTGCTGCAGGGCCTGGATGACCCGGCGGTGCTCGGCGGAGCAGAAGAACGCCGCCACGTGCGCCGCGACGATCGGCCCGACGTCAGGCACCTGCTCGATGCTCGCCGCGTCCGCACTCATCAGCCGCTCGAGCGAGCCGAAATGGCGTGCGAGCGCAAGCGCGGTGGCCTCGCCCACTTCGCGAATCCCGAGCCCGAAGAGCAGACGTGGCAGGCTCGTGTGCTTGCTGCGCTCGATGGCGGCCATGAGGTTCGCGGCCGACTTCTCGCCCATCCTCTCAAGCTGCGCCAGCTGCGCCACCGTCAGGGCATAGATATCGGCCGGGGATTTCAGCTCCTCGCGCTCGACCAACTGTTCGATCAGCTTGTCTCCGAGGCCCTCGATGTCGAGGGCGCGCCGGCTGGCAAAGTGGCGCAACGCCTCCTGACGCTGCGCCCGGCAGGTGAAGCCCCCGGTGCAGCGCGCCGCCGCCTCCCCCTCCACGCGCAGCACGCGCGAATGGCACACCGGGCATTCACTCGGCAGCTCCACCGGCACACTGCCGGGGGGCCGGCGCTCGAGCAGCACGCTCACCACCTCCGGGATCACGTCCCCGGCGCGGCGCACGATCACCGTGTCGCCGACGCGCACGTCCTTGCGGCGCACTTCATCGATGTTGTGCAGCGTCACGTTGCTCACCGTGACCCCGCTCACGAACACCGGTTCCAGACGCGCCACCGGGGTGAGCGCGCCGGTGCGCCCCACTTGAAACTCCACGCCCTTCACCACCGTCAGCGCCTCATCGGCGGGAAACTTGTGCGCGATCGCCCAGCGCGGCGAGCGTGACAGGAAGCCCAGGCGCTCCTGGTCCGCACGGCGCTCGAGCTTGTAGACCACGCCGTCGATTTGGTACGGCAGCGTCGCGCGCCGCGCGCCAAGCTCGCCGTAGTACTCCAGACAGCCCGCGATGCCGCGCACCCTGCGCGCTTCCGGGGATACCGGGAGCCCCTGCGTGCGCAGCAGGTCGAGCAGTTCCTGCTGCCCGCTCGGCAGTGGGGCGCCCTCGAGTGCGCCCAACCCGTAAAAAAAAGCGCTCAGGGGGCGCGCGGCGGTGATGCGCGCATCCAGCTGTCGCAGGGCGCCGGCGGCGGCGTTGCGCGGATTGACGAACACCTTCTCGCCGCGCTCGCGCGCCCGGGCGTTCATACGCTCAAAGCCCGCGAGGGGCATGAACACTTCACCGCGCGCCTCGAGTAGCCGCGGCGCCGCACCCCGTAATCGCTGCGGCACGGCGCGGATGGTGCGCACGTTGGCCGTGACGTCCTCCCCCCTGAGCCCGTCCCCGCGCGTGGCCGCCTGCGCGAGCAATCCTTCCCGGTAGATCACCGTGACGGCCAGCCCGTCGAGCTTCGGCTCGGCCACGTAATCGAGCTCGCCGGTCACGTTCAGACGCTCGTGAATGCGCCGGTCAAACCCCCGCAGCTCCTCCTCGGTGAAGGCGTTATCGAGGGAGAGCATCGGCACCTGGTGCACCACCTCGCCAAAGGCGCCACTCGGGGTGCCCGCGACGCGCTGCGTGGGCGAGTCGGGGGTGATTAGCGTCGGGTCGGCCGCTTCGAGCGTGCGCAGCTCGCGCAGGAGTCGATCGTACTCAGCGTCCGGAACCTGCGGTTCATCGAGCACGTAGTAGCGGTAGTCGTGCTGCGCAATCTGCGCGCGCAACTCGGCGGCGCGCGCCGCCGCCTCGCCTGTCACCAGTTCGCCCCGGCGTTCAGTCGCTCGCGCAGCGAGGCGATGCGCGAGGGCGTGAGCGGGCCGCCCTGCTCGTCCTGCAGCACCCCGTGCAGACGCTCATTGAGGCTGCGCGCGGTGAAGACGAGTTCATCGAAGGCTTGGGGCGGAGGTTTGGGGCCCGGCAGCACGGCGAAGAGCGAGAGGCCGCCGTAGTGCTGCGAGTCCATCGTGTCGGCGTCGAACGTGCCGGGGCGGTTGAGGCTCGCCGCACTCAGCACCGCGCGACGCTCCTCGTCGGGCTTGTGGAAGATCGCGAAGCGACCGAGCACGAAGCCTTCCGCGGCCAGCGCCTGGCGCAGCGAGCGGCCGGCGAAGCGCTGCGGCTGTGGCGCCACCAGGCGCAGCGACACGATGCGCCGCTGCTCATCCGGGGGCCACTCGACCAGCGGGGGCGCGGCGGCGGGCAGCTCCGGCAGCATTTCGCGCACGGGCGCCGCTGCCTGCGGCAGCGAGGCGGCCCCCGCAGGCGCCGCGCTCGCCGGCTCAACCTTCGGCACGTAGTCAAAGGCCTCGACGGACGCTGCGGGCGGTGGCGCTGCCAGGATAGCCCCGGGGGCACGCTCGGCCGCGGCTTCGGCCTCCCCGGCCGGCGCGGGGCTTAGCTCTTGTTCCGCATCGCTCGCATCGGCGGCTTGCTCCGCCGGCAGCTCCCCGGGGGCGGCGCGCGGCTCGAGCACCGGCACGCGCGGAGTCTCGGGCAGATTCACGACCGTCAGCTCGTGCGGCACCAACGGTTCACGCGCGCGCATCTCCGGCAGCGTCAGTGCCTCGCGCGCCGTGCGCGCGCCACTCTCGCCCACCAGGTCACGCGGCGCGGGGCGCTCCGAGGCGCTGCTCGCGCTCGCCTGACGCGGGCGCCGCCGCTCCCACCAGGTGAGCACGGCAATGAACAGCACCCCGATGATGAGGAGGATCCAGCGCAGCTCGGAACTCATGGCCGCCACCCCAGGGTGATCAGACTGCTGCGAGGCGCACGGCTTCGTCCACGTCCACGGTCACGAGCCGCGACACGCCTGGCTCGTTCATGGTGACACCGATCAGCTGGGACGCAAGCTCCATGGTGCTCTTGTTGTGGGTGATGAACACGAACTGCACGCGGGCGGACATCTCGCGCACGATATCGCAGAAGCGTCCGACATTGTGCTCATCGAGCGGGGCGTCCACCTCATCGAGCAGACAAAACGGCGCCGGGTTCAGATCGAAGATCGAGAACACCAGGGCGACGGCGGTGAGCGCCTTCTCGCCACCGGACAAGAGGTGAATGGTGCTGTTCTTCTTGCCGGGCGGGCGTGCCATGACGGCCACCCCGGCGCTGAGCTTGTCTTCGCCGACGAGCTCCAGGTACGCGTGGCCGCCGCCGAACAGGCGCGGAAACTTATCGCGCAGACCGACGTTGATGCGCTCGAAGGTGTCCTCGAAGCGCGTGCGGGTTTCCTTGTCGATGCGACGCATGGCCTCCTCGAGCGTGCCGAGTGCCGAATTGAGGTCGGCGAACTGGCTGTCGAGGTACTCCTTGCGCTGCGTGTGCTCCTTGAGCTCATCGATCGCGGCCAGATTCACCTGCCCGAGCTTCTCGACCTCGGCGCGTGCCTCGCTCAAGGACTGCTCCCAGGTGGGCACGTCCGCCTCGGCGGGGAGCCCCGCAAGCACCTCGGCGAGCTCGCAGCGGGTCTCGGCAAACTGTTCGGCAAGCGCGGCGCGGCGCACGTGTGTCTCCTGCGCGGTGAGGCGTGCCGCCTCCATCGCCTCACGTGCCGCGCTCACGCGCTGCTCGGCCCCGAGGCGCTCCTCGTTAAAGCCGTGCAGCGCCGCCTCGGCCGCCTCGAGCGTCGCGCGGGCGCCCGCGAGCTCGCCCTCGACGGTGAGCCGCAGCGCGAGCGCCTCATCCAGACGCGCCTGTGCCTGCAGGATGGGGGCATCGCCCGAGGCGAGCTCGCCCTCGAGTTCCGCGCGGCGACCCTCGAGCTGCGCGCGCTGCTCGATCATGCGTCCCATCCCGACCGCCACCGAGCTCTCGGTTGAGCGGCGCGATTCGACGCGCACGTGCAGGTCGCGGGCACTCAGCTGCCGCGTCTGGGCGTGCGCGCGTGCACTGGCGAGCGCCGCGCGCCGCGCCTCGCGTTCGCTCGTGAGTTCCCCGTGTCGCCCCTCAAGTGCGGCCAGCGCCTGCGTGGCGCGTGCGAGCTCCTCGCGGGCGCGCGCCAGCGCTTCCTCCGTGGCCGCGCACTCACGTCCCACCTCTCCGGCATCCGCGCGCAAGCGCTCGCCGCGTTGCTGCGACTCGGCCGCGCGGGCACGGGCGGCCTGCAGCGCCGCGAGCAGATCCGCATGCGTACGGTGCGCAAGCTGCAGCGCCTCCTGGGTCCTCTCGCGTTCACTCTCCGCCGCCGCGAGCGCTTCACGCGCCACCGCGAGCGCAGCTTCCGCCTGCGTGACGCGCGCGCCGGCCGCAGCGGCTGTGGCCCGCAGCCCTTTCAGACGGTGTTCGCGCTCGAGTACGCCGGCGCGCTCGTCGCTGCCGCGAGTGACGCGCAGCCACGCCCGCCCGACCCACTCACCGGCTGCCGTGATGTAGGAATGACCCTCCTCGAGCGCGGCGCGTTGCCGCAGCGCCTGCGCCAGCGAGGGCGCCGTAAACACCCCCGCGAGGCGGGCGCGGATCGCGCTCGGTCCACGCACGCGCGCCGCCAGCGTATCCGCCGCAGCGGCGCTGCCCCCGGTGCTGCCTTCGATGAGCGTGAGGCGCCCGGCGCTCAGGCCCGCAAGCGACCCGGCGGCAGTGTCGAGCTCCTCGACGCACACCGCCTCAAGGTAGTCCCCGAGGACGGTTTCGACCGCGCGCTCCCAACCGGCTTCGACTTCCAGTGCCGCCGCAAGCCGCGGCCGCGCGGCGAGCCCGGCGGCGCTGAGCCACTGCGCCGTCTGCCCGGCATGATCGCTCAAGGCTGCCGCCTGCAGCGCCTCGAGCGAAGTCAGCTCCTCCCGTGCCCTCTCGCGCCCGCCGCGCGTGGCTTCCAGCTCCGCCTCCGCGGCGAGCTGCGTGGCGCGTAACGACTGCACCTGCTCGTGCGCAGCGTTGAGCGCAGCGGCGAGCTCCTCACTGCGTGCGCGCGCCGCGCCCTCCTGCGCAGCGAGCCGCGTGAGTTCAACGTCCGGGTGCGAGGCGCTCAGGGAATCGTGTTCCTCGCCGAGGCGCTGCGCCTGAGTGCTCAGGCGCCGCAGCTGATTCTCCAGCTGCTCGATGCGGGCGCGCTCCACGCCGGTGATCTGTTCGGCGGCCCCGACCGCCTGCGTGTGCGCCTCCCAACGCTGCTGCCAGTCGTGCAGCGCGCGCTCGGCCGCCTCATGCGCGGCCGCGGCCTCACTCTCGGCCTGCTGCGCCGCCTCGAGCTGCGGGGCGAGCTGCGCGAGTTCGGCGCGCACGGTGGCGAGCTGCTGCTCGTCGCGCCCGATGTGGGTGGCGAGCTCCCCGAGCGTCGTGTGCGTCTGCGAGAGATCCGCGCGTTGGCGTTCGCGCAGCTCGCGCGTGTGCTCGATCGACTGCTCAAGACGGGAGATGTCCGCGCCCACCTCGTAGTAGCGCGCCTGTACGGTAGCCAGCGCCTCGCCGTGCGCGGCGTGCACCGCGCGCTGGCGCTCAATCGCCGCTTCCGCCGCGCGCTGCTCGCTCAAGGCGGCCTGCATCGCAAGTTCTCGTGCGCGCACCGTGGCGTCGTGTACCTGTGCGCCGCTGTCGAGCTCGCGCAGGCGCAGCGCGAGCAGCTCGGCGGTCAGTCGCCGCTCCTGTTCCTTCAGCGCCTGGTAGCGCCGCGCGGTGGCGGCCTGGCGCTGCAGGTGGCGGATCTGTTTCTCCACCTCATCGCGTACATCCTGCAGGCGCTCAAGATTCTCACGCGTGTCGGCGATGCGCGCCTCGGTCTCCTTGCGGCGCTCCTTGTAGCGCGAGATGCCGGCTGCCTCCTCGACGAATGCGCGCATGTCCTCGGCCTTCGCGTCGATGACGCGCGAGATCATGCCCTGCTCGATGATCGCGTAGCTGCGCGAGCCGAGGCCCGTGCCGAGAAAAAGGTTAGTGATGTCCTTGCGGCGGCAGCGGCCGCTGTTGATGAAGTACGCCGAGGTGCCGTCGCGGGCCACCTGGCGCTTGAGCGAAATCTCGTTGTAACCGGCATAGGCCCCGCCGATTTTGCCGTCGGCGTTGTCGAACATCAGTTCCACGGAGGCGCTGCCGACGGGCTTGCGGGCGCTCGAGCCGTTGAACACGACATCCGCCATGTTGTCCCCGCGCAGGTGCTTCGCGGACAGCTCACCCATGACCCAGCGCACCGCGTCGATGACGTTCGACTTGCCGCAGCCGTTGGGGCCCACGACACCGGTGAGATTACTCGGAAAGTTGATTTGGGTCGGATCGACGAAGGACTTGAAGCCGGCGAGCTTGATCTTGGTCAGCCGCATCTCTACTTACTTCCGCCCCGTACAGCAGCCCAAAAGGATGGTGTAGTGTAGTGGAATATGCCCGCAGCGCCCACCCGTGAACTGGAGACTTTCGCAAACCCCGCGCCCGCGCGCGACTACACCATTCGCATGCAGATACCGGAGTTCACGTGTCTGTGTCCGCGCACCGGGCAACCGGACTTCGCGACACTCGAACTGGAGTACGTGCCCGATGAGCGGTGCGTGGAGCTGAAGTCGTTGAAGCTCTACATCTGGTCCTTCCGCGACCGCGGTGCATTTCACGAGGCGATCACGAACGAAATCGCCGATCATCTGCACGCGGCAGTGCAGGCGCGCTTCCTGCGACTGAGCGCCCGCTTCAACGTGCGCGGCGGAATCTACACCACCGTTGTCGCGGAGCGCCGACAGCCGGGGTGGCAGCCGGCTGCGCCCGTAGCCGTTCCGTAGGCGGACGGCCAAAAGCCGGCCGTTCCCCCTTAATTTTCCCTGCGTGCGGGCCGGCGGGGCGCCTGGCTGCACCCGAAATTGCCCTCGTCCGAGAACACCTGTACAGCCCGGAGTGCGCCGGTATAATCGCGCGTTCTTTCACGGCCTGAGGCTGTTTTTGAGGAGTCATTGATGCCGGCCAAGAGACCTGCCCCGAAGTCCGCTAAGGGCAAGAAGGCGGTGAGCCGGCCCCCGGCCAGAAAGGCCGTCGTGGCACGCAAACCCGAACCCACACGTCCGCGGCCGGTAAGCGCGCACGTGCGCAAGAGCGTCGCGGCACCGAAGAAGCCCGGCGCGCATCCGCAGCCGGCGTCCGCCGCCCAGGAACCGGAAGTGAAAAAGCCGCTCCCGCGCACAGGCCTCCCACCGGCCCCGCCCGCCCCGCCCCTCGCCCCGCGCGCGGCCGCCGCGGCGGTCGCCAGTGATGCCGACGATGCGGAGACCGGGGAACCGGGGAGTCTCCTAGCCGGTCCGCGCAACGTACAGCCCTACATCGTCAAGCGCGGCGAGCTGTACATGAGCAAGGAGCAGCTCGAGCACTTCCGCAGCATCCTCAACAGCTGGAAGCGCGACCTGATGGTGGAAGTGGATCGTACCGTCTCGCACATGAAGGACGAGGCGGCGAATTTTCCCGATCCGAACGACCGCGCCACGCAGGAAGAAGAGTTCAGCCTGGAGCTGCGGACCCGTGACCGGGAACGAAAGCTCATCCGCAAGATCGATGAGGCCCTCAAGCGCATCGAGGACGGCAGCTACGGCTACTGCCTCGAGACCGGCGAAGAGATCGGCATCAAGCGTCTCGAGGCGCGCCCCGTGGCCACCTTGAGTCTCGAGGCCCAGGAGCGGCGCGAGCGGCGCGAGCGCCAGTACGGCGACCGCGACGATCGCTACCGCTAGTCGCAGCCCATCCGCGGCGCGCGCCCCGTACATCGGGCGCTTCGCGCCCTCGCCCACCGGTCCTTTGCACCTGGGGTCGCTCGTGGCGGCCCTCGGCAGCTTTCTGGATGCGCGCGCACACGGCGGGCGCTGGTTGCTTCGCATGGAGGATCTGGATCGTGAGCGCGTCATCGGCGGGTGCGACACAGAGATGCTGCGCACGCTCGAAGCCTTCGGTCTGCATTGGGATGGCCCCATCGAGTACCAGAGCGCGGACACGGCCGCCTACGCATCAGCACTGCAGCGGCTGAAGGCGCTCGGGCTCACCTTCGAGTGCAGCTGCTCGCGACGCGATCTTGCCGAGGCGGGCGGTTATCCGGGCACCTGCCGCGCGGGCGCGCGCACCGCCGGACCGACCGCGACGCGCTTTCGAGTCTCAGAGGGCACGCTGTCCTTCGAGGATCGCGCGCAGGGCGCGTGCGCCTTTGACCTTGCCGAGCGCGGGGACGTGATCATCCGCCGTCGCGACGATGTGTTCGCGTACCAGCTCGCGGTCGTGGTGGATGATGCCCGGCAGGGCGTCACGGACGTCGTGCGCGGCGCGGACCTCTTGGACAGCACGGCCTGGCAGATCAGCCTGCAGCGCGCCCTGGCGCTGCCAACCCCCCGCTACGCGCATCTGCCGCTGATCACCGAGCCCGGCGGCGCGAAGCTTGCAAAATCGCGCCGCTCGGTGGCCCTTGAGCCCGAGCGCGCCGGCCCGCAGCTGTGGCAGGGACTCGCCCTCCTGCGGCAGGATCCACCGGCTGAGCTTAAGTTTAAGCCCCCTGCGCAGATCCTCTCCTGGGGCATCGAGCACTGGAGCCTCGCGCCGCTGCGCAGCCTGCGCGAGGCGCCGCTGCCGCCTGCCTAGCGGCAGTTTCACCGCGTGCCGGTGGCCCCCGGGGTTCTACTTGTAATAAGGTATGTCGAAACGCCCTGCACTAAGGAAGGTGCTCAACAACCCATAGTGAGGGACGTGCGATGAGTGAACCGCGGACCATTAAGAAGTATCCGAACCGGCGGTTGTACGACACCGTTGAGAGCCGCTACATCACCCTGGCCGATATCCGGCGCCTGGTGATCGAGCGCATCGACTTCGTCGTGATCGACAAGAAAAGCCAGGGAGACATCACCCGCAGCATCCTGCTGCAGGTGATCGCCGAGCAGGAGCACGACGGTGAGCCGCTCATGAGCCGCGACTTTCTCTCGCAGGTGATCCGCTCGTACGGGGGCAGCACGCGCGGAGTGATCGGCAATTACCTCGAGCAGAGTCTGCGGCAATTCGCCAGTCAGAACGGGCGCGGTCCGCAGGGCTGACCGCGCCGCATCCGGCTTAGCGTGCGGTCAGTTCAGGCCGCGTCGACGTCGCGCATCGACAGGCGAATGCGTCCCTGCCGATCGACCTCGAGCACTTTCACGCGGATGAGGTCGCCTTCCTTGAGCTTGTCGCTGACACGTTCGACGCGCTCGTTGGAAATCTGCGAGATGTGCACCAGACCGTCGCGTCCGGGCAGGATGGTCACGAAGGCGCCAAAATCCATCAGGCGCGCGACCTTGCCCTCGTAGATCTGTCCGACTTCGACGTCGGCGGTGATGAGCTCGATGCGTCGCTGCGCCTCGCGGCCGGCGGCGCCGCTCACGGAGGCGATCTTCACCGTGCCGTCGCTCTCGATGTCGATGGTGGTGCCGGTCTCCTCGGTGATCTGGCGAATGACCGCGCCGCCCTTGCCGATGACGTCGCGGATCTTCTCCGGATCGATCTTGAGCGTGATGATCGAAGGGGCCCACTCGGACATCTTCTCGCGCGGCTCGCGGATCACGCGGTTCATCTCGTCAAGGATATGCAGTCGGCCGGCGCGCGCCTGATCGAGCGCCACGCGCATGATCTCCGGGGTGACGCCTTCGACTTTGATGTCCATCTGCAGCGCGGTGACGCCGTCCTTGGTACCGGCGACCTTGAAGTCCATATCGCCCAGATGATCCTCATCCCCGAGGATGTCGGTGAGCACCTTGAAGCGGCTGCCCTCGAGCACCAGTCCCATCGCCACACCAGCCACGGGCGCCTTGATGGGTACGCCGGCGTCCATGAGCGACAGGGAGGTGCCGCACACGCTCGCCATGGAGCTTGAGCCGTTGGACTCGAGAATCTCCGAGACGACGCGGATTACGTACGGAAAGGTGGCCATGTCGGGCATGACGGCGCTCACGCCGCGGCGCGCCAGATTGCCGTGGCCGATTTCGCGCCGCTTCGGCGAACCCATCATGCCGGTCTCGCCCACCGAGAAGGGCGGGAAGTTGTAGTGCAGCATGAACGGTTCGCGCCGCTCGCCCTCGAGCGCGTCGATGATCTGTGCATCGCGCGTGGTGCCCAGCGTCGTCACGACGAGCGCCTGGGTCTCCCCACGGGTAAAGAGCGCCGAGCCGTGCGTACGCGCCAGCACGCCCACCTTGACGGTGATCGGGCGCACCGTGACGGTATCGCGGCCGTCGATGCGCGGCTCCCCGTTGAGGATGCGCTGGCGCACGATGTTGCTCTCGAGCTTGAAAAGTACGCCCTCCACCTGCTCGGCGGTCCACTTCGGCGCCTCGCCCGCGGTGAGGGTGGCGAGCGTCTGCGTCTTGATCTCGGAGAGGCGCGCGTGGCGCTGCTGCTTCTCGGTGACGCTGTAGGCCTGGGCGAGCGCGGCCTGCGCGTGCAACGTGACGGCGCCGGTGAGTTCGGCACTGTCCACCGGCGTTTCCCACTTCCAGCGCGGCTTGCCCGCCTCAGCGGTCAGCTCCTTGATGGCGCGGATGGCGATCTGCATCTGTTCGTGGCCGAAAACCACCGCACCGAGCATCACGTCCTCGGAGAGACCCTTGGCTTCGGATTCAACCATGAGCACCGCATGCTCGGTGCCCGCCACCACCAGGTGCAGCTGCGACTGGGTGAGCTCGGAGGCGGTGGGGTTGAGCAGGTAGCGCCCGTCCTTCCAGCCGACGCGCGCCGCGCCGATCGGTCCGTTGAAGGGCAGGCCCGAGAGGGTGAGCGCCGCGGAGGCGCCCAGGAGCGCGGGGATGTCCGCATCGATCTCCGGGTCCATCGACAACACGGTCGCGACGACTTGCACATCGTTGTGGAAGCCATCGGGAAAGAGCGGTCGGATCGGCCGATCGATGAGACGCGAGGTGAGCGTCTCCTTCTCGGTCGGGCGGCCTTCGCGCTTGAAGAACCCGCCCGGGATGCGCCCGGCGGCGTAGGTCTTCTCGATGTAATTGACCGTGAGGGGAAAGAAATCCCGACCCGGGGTGGCGGTCTGCTTGGCGCAGGCGGTGACGAGCACCACCGTTTCACCCATGGAGACGCGGACCGAGCCTTCCGCCTGGCGGGCGACTTCTCCGGTCTCAATGGTGACGGTGTGCTGGCCGTAAGGAAATGACTTGCTGACGACGCTCAAAGCTCAATCCTCAAAGTGAATTCGGTGGGCAAAAACACAAGGGCCGCGCGTTGTAACGGCGGCCCAGTGCGTTCTCTTAGCGGCGAAGCCCCAGGCGCTCGACGAGCTCCTGGTACTTGTCCGGTTGTGTGGCTCTGAGGTAATCGAGGAGCTTGCGACGCTGGTTCACGAGCTTGACGAGACCGCGACGCGAGCTGTGATCGCTTTTGTGAGCGGTGAAATGCTCGCCGAGTCCGTTGATGCGTTCCGAGAGCAGCGCGACCTGAACTTCAGGTGAGCCCGTGTCGGCCGGGCCGCGGCGGAACTGTGCGAGGATGCCGCCCTTTTTCTCGCTGGTTAAAGCCATTGCGCGATTGTCCTAACTACTTGTCTTAAGAGCCTTTTGGTAAGCCGCCAATTCTATACGGCGAGGCGCCTTAAGGACAAGTGTTAAGCACCCCGCGGCAAGCTTCGGCGACTGGGGAATGACTGCTATTCGCCCACCAGGGGGAGCCTGGCGGACGCCCGCTGGCCGAAAAGGCACCGCCGAGCGTTGTCCGGGCAAAGCCGGCTCGCCCTTGCGCTGCCGGGCAATGCCGGCGCGCGCGCGATGGCGCGCGCCGGGACTCAAGACTGCGAGGCCTACTTCAGTTCCGCAGCCTGCATGGTCTGCGAGCCGAGGATCGTGCGGATCTTGGCCCGATCGACCTGTGACTGCTGGGCCTTGTCGAGGGATCCTTCGACCCCTGCGCTGATGCCGTCCAGCTTGCCGCCGAGATTATCAAGTGCAGCCCAGTTCTTGTACTCGACCACCAAGTACAGATCCGGGTCGGTGGGTGCGCGCGCCTCAACCACGTAGACGCGATAGGAGCTGATGAGACCGGCCTTCTTGGCGGCCTCTTCCTGCTTCTTCCAGGAGGTCGCCAGCCACTTCATGTAGTCATCGAAGTGCCCATCGACCGTGCGGATCGCCGAGACATTAATGATGGGGCCGTCCGTCCAGTTACGCCCGTCAGCGTAGGCGATGGGGGCGGTGGCCGAGAGGACGAGCAGCGCAGCGGCAGCGCCCACAGAGCGAATCAGTTTTGACATGTGAGTTTCCTGAATAGTTATTGGAGTTGCGGTGAGCGCGAAGGACTCCGCGCCAACACGGGCCGTGCAGGCTACGCTTAAGCCCTGGCACCCACAAGGCAATTGCTGTGAGGGCTCCTGGCGCGCGCCCCTTCAGGGGTGCCAATTGAAGAGTCTGCGTGGCTGCAGCACGCCCGTCGGATCCGTTTCGCCCAGACCCATGAACCGGGCCGCCGGGTCGTAGATTCGTAGCCGCGCGCACGCCGCGCGAAGTGCACTCGGTACCTTCTGGCCGTGCGCGAACCGCTGGGCTTCATCGACGCCTAAGTGCAGCGCGGGCAGGTGCTGCAGCGGCCAGTCGAGCGGCAGCAGCGGCAGCGTCGCGCCGGCTTCTGCCCGCGCGTACAAGGATTCCAGGCTGTGCATCGGTTCATCGGCAAAGGGCTCAACCCATAACCGGCGCAGTGCCGCGACGTGTCCGCTCGTGCCCAGGGCCGCGGCGATATCCTGCGCGAGCACGCGGATGTAGGTGCCTTTGGAGCAGGAGGTCTCCAGCTCCAAGGTCTGCGGGGCGAAGTTGAGGAGCGCCAGATCAAACAGCTCGATGGCACGCGGCGCGCGCGGCACGGTGAGCCCGGCGCGCGCGAGCTTGTAGAGCGGCTGCCCGTCGCGCTTGAGCGCGGAATACATCGGCGGCACCTGGGTCTGCGCACCGAGGAAGCGCTCGAGTGTCGCGCTGACGAGGGCGGGCGTCAGCGCGGGGATGGCGGCCCTGTGCGTCACTTCCCCTTCCGCATCGCCGGTCGAGGTAGCGCTCCCCAGTGCCACGCTGAAGCGGTAACGCTTGCGTCCGGCCACAATGTCGCCGGCGATCTTGGTCGCCTCACCCAGGCAGATCGGCAGCATCCCGGTGGCGAGTGGATCGAGGCTGCCGACGTGGCCGGCCTTGGCGCGTGCAAACAGCGTGCGCACGCGCTGCAGGGCCGCATTCGACGACAGGCCGAGGGGCTTGTCGAGCAGCAGCACGCCGCTGGGCATCAACGGGCGGCCTTCAGCGCCGCGTGGGATCGGCGCTGGCGGGTGCGTCTGCGTCCGGCTCAGGTGCGGCCGCGCGATCACCGGCGACCGCCCCATCGATGAGGCGCGTCAGCCGCTCGGCTCCCTCCACGCTCTCATCGAACACGAACTCCAGGCGCGGCGCGTGCCGCAGCCCGAGCCGCCGCCCAAGCTCCCCGCGCAGGTAGCCGGCCGCGTGCGTCAGACCGATGCGCACCTGTTCGGGCGGGTTGCTCGAGGCAAAAGGCGTAAAGAAGATGCGCGCCGAACTTTTGTCCGCCGCCATGCTCACCGCGGTCACGGTGACGTTGCCGACGCGCGGGTCCTTCACCTCGCGCGCGATCAGCGCGGCGAGCACCCGCTGAATCTCCGCTTCGATGCGTTGCGTGCGTGGCTGTGCCATCACTGCAGGGTTCGTGCCACCTCGACGCGCGAGTAGCACTCGATCTGATCGCCGACGCGCACGTCCTGATAGTTCTTCACGCCGATGCCGCACTCAGTGCCGGCGCGCACTTCGCTCGCCTCGTCCTTGAAGCGCCGCAGCGACTCGAGCGCGCCTTCGAAGATCACGACGTTGTCGCGCAGCACGCGGATCGGATTGTTGCGCTTGACGAGTCCCTCGGTGACCAGACAGCCGGCGACCACGCCGAACTTGCTCGAGCGGAACACCTCGCGCACCTGCGCCACGCCCACGATCGTTTCCTTGATCTCCGGCTGCAGCATGCCGGACATCATCTGTTTCACATCGTCGATGGCTTCGTAAATGATGCTGTAATAACGCACCTCGACCCCGGTCTCCTTGACCGCGTCGCGCGCGCCCGCATCGGCGCGCACGTTAAAGCCGATGATGAGCGCGCGCGAAGCGGCCGCGAGCTGCACGTCGGACTCGGTAATGCCGCCCAGGCCGCTCGCGATCACCTTCACCTGTACCTCCTCGGTGGACAGCTTCCCGAGCGCCTCGCGCAGCGCCTCGGCGCTGCCCTGCACGTCCGCCTTGATGAGCACGGAAACGACCCCGGCCTTCGCCTCGCCCATCTGCGAGAACACATCCTCGGCACGGGTGCTGGAGCGGGCGAGTTTGACGTCGCGGAACTTGCCCTGGCGGTAGAGCGCCACTTCGCGCGCCTTGCGCTCGCTCTCGATCGCGAGCAGCTCGTCCCCGGCGTTCGGGGCCGCCGACAGGCCGAGCACCACGACCGGCATCGAAGGCGGGGCTTCCTGCACCGGCTTGCCGTTCTCATCGAACATCGCGCGCACGCGCCCGAACTCCGAGCCGGCAATGATCGGGTCGCCCATGTGCAGCGTGCCGCGCTTGACGAGCACGGTCGCAACCGCGCCGCGGCCCTTCTCGATGCTCGACTCGATCACGACGCCCGAAGCGAGCCCGCTGCGCGGCGCGCGCAGCTCGAGCACCTCGGCCTGCAGCAGGATCGCGTCCAGCAGCTGATCGATTCCCTGCCCGGTGCGTGCCGAGACCGGCACGAAGATGTTCTGGCCGCCCCACTCCTCGGAGATGACCTCGTACTTGCTCAGCTCGGTGCGCACGCGCTCCGGGTCCGCGTCACTCTTGTCGATCTTGTTCACCGCGACGACGATCGGCACGTTGGCCGCGCGCGCGTGCTGGATCGCCTCGATCGTCTGCGGCATGACCCCATCGTCGGCGGCAACGACCAGCACCACGACGTCGGTCGCCCGGGCGCCGCGCGCACGCATGGCGGTAAAGGCCGCATGGCCTGGGGTGTCGAGGAAGGTGATGACGCCCTTGCTGGTCTCGACGTGATAGGCGCCGATGTGTTGGGTAATGCCGCCCGCCTCGCCTGCCGCCACCTTGGTGCGGCGGATGTAGTCCAGGAGCGAGGTCTTGCCGTGATCAACGTGTCCCATGACGGTGACGACCGGCGGACGCGGCTCCGAATCACTGTCCGCCTGCGCAACGCCCTGCAGGTCATCCTCGATCTGGTTTTCCTTGAGGAGCTTGGGCGTATGGCCCATCTCCTCGACCACCAGCACCGCGGTGTCCTGGTCGATCGGCTGGTTGATGGTCACCATCACCCCCATGTTCATGAGCACCTTGATGACCTCGTTCGCCTTGACCGCCATCTTCTGCGCAAGTTCTGCGACCGTGACGGTCTCGCCGATGCCGACGTCGCGCACCACCGGCGCGGTCGGCATCTCAAATGCGTGCCGTCCTTCCGCGCCCGCCGAGGGCACCGGGCGCGCCTTGGCGCGCCGCTTCTTCTTGTAGCGCGAACTTACGTCCCCGGCGACGTGCAGTTCCTGGCGCCCGTAACGGGTGTGCTTGTCATCTGCGGGTACTTCGGGGCTCGGCCGCACCACGGGTGCGGCGACGGGCGCTTGCGGCCGCTCGCGCTCACCGGTGCGGCGCTCGTGTTCCTCGCGCTCGCGGGCGCGGCGGGCCTCGTCATCGCGGCTGCGCTGCTCGGCGACGCGGCGCGCGTCTTCCTGCGCGCGGCGGCGGGTTTCCTCCTCCTCCACGCGCCGGCGGTTCTCCGCCTCGAGACGCTCGCGCTCGCGCCGTTCGGCCTCGGCGCGCTCGCTCTCGGCGCGCGCGGCTTCCTCGGCTTCGCGCTTCTTGTGATCGATCTCATCCTGCTGCGCGCGCGCCTGCTCCTCGAGCACGTCGCGCTTGATGTACGTGCGCTTGCGGCGCACCTCGACGTTCACGGTGCGCGCGCGCCCCTGCGTGCTCGCGAGCTTCAGCTCGCTTTGCGTCTTGCGCTTGAGCGTGATCTTGCGCGGCGCGCCGTCGCCGTCGGCGTCATCGCTGCCGTGAGCGCGGCGCAGATGCGTGAGCAGCTCAAGCTTCGCGTCATCGCTGATGCGCGCGTCGGGCCCGGACACCTTGATGCCCGCCTGGTCCAGCTGCACCAGCAGCCGGTCCACGGGCACCTTCAGTACCTCCGCAAACTGGGAAACGGTTACTTCCGCCATACGCTTGAATCCTTGTCCCGTTTCAGTCAGTTACCCGCCTCGAACCACGGCGCGCGTGCGGTCATGATGAGCTTCGCCGCCTTGTCCGCGGCGAGCCCCTCGATGTCCGCCAGCTCATCGACCGACTGCTCGGCCAGATCCTCGCGCGTGCGCACGCCGCGCCGGGCGAGTGTGAGCGCCAAGTCCGGGCTCATGCCCTCGAGCAGCAGCAAGTCATCCGCCGGCATCGACTGATCGAGCGTCTCCTCGCTCGCGATCGCCTGCGTCAAGAGCACATCGCGGGCGCGGTTGCGCAGCTCCTTGACGATGTCCTCGTCGAACTCCTCGATCGCCGCCAGTTCCGCCTGCGGCACGTAGGCGATCTCCTCGATGGTCGAGAAGCCCTCCTGCGCAAGAATCGTCGCCACGTCCTCATCGACGTCGAGTTGCTTCATAAAGTTCTGCACCAGCTCCTTGGCTTCGGTGTCGCTCTTGGCCTCCGCGTCCGACTCGGTCATGACGTTCAGATCCCAGCCGGTGAGCTGGCTCGCGAGGCGGATGTTCTGGCCGCCGCGGCCGATGGCCTGCGAGAGCTTGTCCTCGGCGACGGCGATATCCATGCTGTGCGAGTCCTCGTCGACCACGATGGACATCACCTCGGCCGGTGACATGGCGTTGATGACAAACTGCGCGGCATTGTCGACGTGCGGAATGATGTCCACGCGCTCCCCGGCGATCTCGTTGGAGACCGCCTGGACGCGCGAGCCACGCATACCGACGCACGCGCCCACCGGATCGATGCGCGGATCGTTGCTCTTGACCGCGATCTTGGCGCGTACACCCGCATCGCGGGCGGCGCCCAGGATCTGGATGAGGCCCTGCCCGACTTCCGGGACCTCGAGCTTGAACAGCTCGATCAGAAACTCCGGCGCGGTGCGCGTGAGGAACAGCTGCGGGCCGCGCGGCTCGGAGCGCACTTCCTTCAGGAACGCCTTGATGCGGTCCTGGGGCTTCGCCTGCTCGCGCGGGATCATGTCGGTGCGCGGCACGAAGCCTTCCGCGTTGCTGCCAAGGTCGATGTAGATGCCGTTGCGGTCGACGCGCTTGACGACCCCGCTCACGAGCGTGCCGACCCGGTCGCGATAGGCATCCACCACCTGCGCGCGCTCGGCCTCGCGTACTTTCTGCACGATGACCTGCTTTGCCTGCTGCGCGGCGATGCGCCCGAAGGCCACCGACTCGATCGGCTGCTCGACGAAACCGCCGATTTCCGCCTTAGGGTCCACATCGACCGCATCCTCGAAGCGCAGCTCGCGCTCGGGGACCTCGAGTTCCTTGGAGTCATCGGCAAACACCTTCCAGCGACGGAAGGTGTCGTAGTCGCCGCTCTTGCGGTCGATCGATACGCGCGCGTCCCACTCCTCGCCGTGCTTCTTGCGGGTAGCCGAGGCCAGCGCGGCCTCGAGCGCCTCGAAGATGACTTCCTTATCGACGCCTTTCTCGTTGGAGACGGCGTCGACGACCATCAGTATTTCTTTATTCACAGTCTTCACTACCTCTGAATGCCCCCTGCGGGGCTCAAGCTCGCGCGCCGCTACGAGGCGAGTCGCGCCTTGCCAATCTCTGCAAACTTCAGCGCCACCTGTTCGCGGTCCACCTCAAGGGCGATGCCACCCTCGTCCACCGCCAGGAGCGTGCCCGTATAGCGCCGGCGCCCGGCACGCGGCTCCTTCAGCTCCACGAACACCCGCGCACCGACGAAGCGCCCGAAATGCGCCTGGGTGCGCAGCACCCGGTCGAAACCGGGCGAGGAGACCTCCAGGGTGTAGGCGTTCGGGATCGGGTCCTCGACGTCCAGGAGCGCGGAGATCTCGCGGCTCACCTTGGTGCAGTCTTCCAGCCCAACCCCCGCTGCGGCGTCGATGAACACCCGCACCACGGCATGGGCGCGACCGGAGGTGTACTCCAGGTCGACCAGCTCATAGCCGAGGCGCCCGAGCAGCGGCTCGAGCAGGGCCGTGAGGCGCTCACGCAGCATCCCCGTCACGTCGCATCCCCTCTGGAGCCCCTTAATAAAGGAGCCCCTGCAAAATAAAAATGGGCCCCAAGGCCCACCCAAAAAAAAAGCCCCACGGGGGCTTCTCGATCTTCGTTTTCGGGGGCGCCGCGCATCTGTCAAAAAGATGCCGCGACACCAGCCACCCGTCCTCTTGCCGCCGTGCAGCCGCTCGAGGGCCGCGCATTCTACCGGAACGGCGCGGGCGAGGAAACTGTCCTGGCGCCGGACGGCACGCCCTGCGCCCCGCCCACCCTGGACCTGTATAGACAAGCCATCTTCGCCATGCCAGCATTGGGGCTGCCGCTCACCCCTTCAAGAGGCCCCTTTTGGTGTTCGTGCCCCAGGCTGCCGCGCGTTATCTGCAGGTGAAGCACTACGTGCTCGAGCGCATCGCCGGCGGCACGCTGCGCGCCGGGGAACGCGTGCCGTCGGAGAATGAGCTGGTGCGTGAGCTTACGGTCTCGCGCATGACCGCCAACCGCGCACTCAAGGAACTCGCCGCCGACGGGGTGCTGGTGCGGGTCGCCGGCGTCGGCACCTTCGTCGCCGAGCAGCGCGTGCACGCACACCCCCTGGAAGTGCGCAACATCGCGGACGAGATCCGCGCGCGCGGCCGTGAGTACCGCGTGAAGGTGCTCGCCCTGAACTCGCTCGGAGCCTCCCGAGAACTGGCCGAGCGCTTTGAGCTCAAAGCCGGTGCGCCGCTCGACTACTCTCTGCTCACGCATTTTGAGGGCCCGCTGCCGCTGCAGGTCGAGGAGCGTTACGTCAATCCGCAGGTGGCACCGGGCTACCTCGCCAACGATTTCACCCGCACCACCCCGCATGAATTCCTGATACGCGTGGCTCCCCTGCAGCGCGCCGAGCACATCGTGCGCGCGCTCGTGCCGGAGCGACGCATCCGGCGGCTGCTGAAACTGGAGCCCGACGAGGCGTGCCTGCTGATCCGCCGACGCACGTTCTCGCAGGGGCGTGTCGCCAGTGTCGCCGAGCTTTATCATCCCGGTTCGCGCTACGAACTCGCCGCGAACTGTCAGCCGAGGTAACCGACCATGTCTGACTCCAACACCCGCATGCCACTGCGCGCCCCGCGCGGTTCGCAACTCTCCTGCCGCAGCTGGCTCACGGAGGCGCCGTTGCGCATGCTCATGAACAACCTCGACCCGGAAGTCGCCGAGCGCCCCGCCGAGCTTGTGGTGTACGGAGGCATTGGCAAGGCGGCCCGCAACTGGCAGTGCTACGAGCAGATCGTGGCGGCGCTGCGCACGCTCAAGGACGATGAGACGCTGCTCATCCAGTCGGGCAAGCCGGTCGGGGTGTTCCGCACGCACGCGGATGCGCCGCGGGTTCTGCTGGCGAACTCGAACCTCGTTGCCCGCTGGGCCGACTGGGAGCACTTCAACGAGCTTGATCGCAAGGGACTCATGATGTTCGGCCAGATGACGGCCGGCTCCTGGATCTACATCGGCAGCCAGGGGATCGTGCAGGGCACGTACGAGACCTTCGTGGAGATGGGACGGCAGCACTACGGCGGGGACCTCACCGGCAAGTGGATCCTGACGGCCGGCTTAGGCGGCATGGGGGGCGCGCAGCCGCTCGCCGCCACCATGGCCGGGGCCTCCATGCTCGCGATCGAGTGCCGTCCGGAGCGCATCGCCAAGCGCCTGCAGACGAAGTATCTGGACCTGGAGGCGCGCAGCCTCGATGAGGCGCTCGAGATCCTCGCGCGCGCCGAGCGCAGCGGGGAAGCCCGCTCGGTCGGCCTGCTCGGCAACGCCTGCGAGGTGCTGCCGGAGCTTCTGCGCCGCGGCGTCCGGCCGCACGCCGTCACCGATCAGACATCCGCCCATGACCCGGTCAACGGCTACTTGCCGGGCGGCTGGACGCTGGCACAGTGGGACCGGCTGCGCGCCGAGAACCCGGGCGAGGTCGTGCGTGCGGCGAGTGCCTCGATGGCCCGGCACGTGGAGGCGATGCTCGCCTTCCAGAGCCAAGGTATCCCGGTCTTCGATTACGGCAACAACCTGCGCCAGGTCGCCTTCGATGCGGGCGTGAAGGAGGCGTTTGCCTTCCCGGGATTCGTGCCTGCGTACGTGCGCCCGCTCTTCTGCCGCGGCGTGGGTCCGTTTCGCTGGGTGGCGCTCTCGGGTGATCCGGAAGACATTTACCGCACCGACGCGAAGGTGCGCGAACTGCTGCCCGAGGATAAGCACCTGCACCACTGGCTCGACATGGCGCGCGAGCGCATTCAGTTCCAGGGGCTGCCGGCGCGCATCTGCTGGGTGGGCCTGGGCGATCGGCACCGCCTCGGCGTCGCCTTCAACGAGATGGTGGCGCGCGGGGAGCTCAAGGCGCCGATCGTCATCGGCCGCGATCACCTGGACTCCGGCTCCGTCGCCAGCCCCAACCGCGAGACCGAAGCCATGCGCGACGGCTCCGATGCCGTGGCCGACTGGCCGCTGCTGAACGCGCTGCTGAACACCGCAAGCGGCGCCACGTGGGTCTCGATCCACCATGGCGGCGGCGTCGGCATGGGCTACTCGCAGCACGCGGGCGTCGTCATCGTCTGCGACGGCACGGCCGCGGCGGCACGCCGCCTCGAGCGCGTGCTGTGGAACGATCCGGCCACCGGCGTCATGCGCCACGCGGACGCCGGCTACGAGCTCGCCATCGAGTGCGCGCGCGCGCAGGGCCTGAATCTGCCGTTTCTCGGCACAGCACGCTGAGCGCCGGATCCTTCGCCGTGCCCGAGACGCTCAAGCTGTGGCGCAACGCGCAGCTCGCCACCTGTGATGCCCTGCAGCGCACCGTGGCGCGCGGCGCGCTGCTCACGCGCGGCGCACGCATCGAGTGGGTGGGCGAGGAAGCGCAGCTGCCGCCGCAGGCCGCCACCGCACAGGTGCACGATCTGGGCGGCGCCTGGGTGACCCCGGGGCTCATCGACTGCCACACGCACCTGGTGTTCGCGGGCAACCGGGCTGACGAGTACGCCGAGCGCCTGCGCGGACGCTCGTATGAACAGATCGCGCGCGCAGGCGGCGGCATCCTCGCGAGCGTGCGCGCCGTGCGCGCGGCGAGCGAAGCGCAGCTCTTTGAAGAAAGCGCGCCGCGCCTGGCGGCGCTCCTCGGCGAGGGCGTCACGACCATCGAGATCAAGTCCGGCTACGGACTCACGCTCGCGGATGAGGCGAAGATGCTGCGCGTGGCGCGCGCACTCGGACGCGCCTTTCCGGTGACCGTGCGCACCACGCTCCTCGCCGCGCATACGCTGCCGCCCGAATACGCCGGCCGCGCCGATGAGTACGTGGAGACAGTCGCGCGCGAGTGGCTGCCGGCGCTGCTCGCGGAGGGACTCGTCGACGCCGTCGACATCTTCTGCGAGCGCATCGCCTTCAGCGTCGGGCAGGCGCGGCGTCTCTTCAGCGCGGCGCAGGCGCTGCAGGTTCCGGTCAAAATGCACGCCGAGCAGCTGAGCAATCTCGGCGGCACGCTGCTCGCGACCGAGTTTTCCGCCCTCTCCTGCGATCACCTGGAATTCGCCGGCGCACCGGAGGCGGCCGCGCTGGCGCGCGCCGGCACCGTCGCGGTGCTGCTGCCGGTGGCCTACTACTGTCTCGCCGCCGAGCGCAAACCGCCCATCGCGGCGCTGCGCGCGGCCGGCGCCGCGCTCGCCGTCGCCAGCGATTGTAACCCCGGCTCCGCCCCCGGCACCTCGCTCCTGCTCGCCCTGAGCATGGCGACGCGGCTGTTCGGTCTTACGGCCGAAGAGGCGCTCGCGGGTGCCACGCGCGACGCTGCGCGGGCGCTCGGACTTGGGCACGAGCGTGGGTTGCTCGCACCCGGGTATGCGGCGGATTTCGTGGTGTGGAACGTGCGCTCGCTGAGCGAACTGTCGTACTGGATCGGTTTCAATCCGCGCCGCACCGTGGTGCGCGCCGGCGAGGTACAAAGATGGCCGAACTCGAACCCCTGAAGCTCGGCGCGCGGCCGCTGCATCTGGCGGATCTGCGCCGCATCTACGAGGGCGCGCTTACGGTCAGCATCGCGCCGGCCGCGCTCGCTGCAGTTGAGCAGGCGCACGCGGTCACGCTGCGCATCGCGGCGGAAGATGCGCCCGCGTACGGCATCAACACCGGGTTCGGCCTGCTCGCGCAGACGCGCATCGCGCCCGCGCAGCGCACGCTCCTGCAGCGCAACATCATCCTCTCGCACAGCGCCGGCGTCGGACCGCTGCTGGATGATCCGATCGTGCGCCTCACCCTGGTACTCAAACTGGCGAGCCTGTTGCAGGGGTTCTCGGGCGTGAGCACGCAGCTCGTGCGCTTTCTTGAGGCCCTCATCAACAAGGGGCTGTATCCGTGCGTGCCGGCCCAGGGCTCGGTAGGTGCCAGCGGGGATCTGGCTCCCCTCGCCCACCTGTCCCTTACGGTGCTGGCGCAGGGACAGATCCGGCGCCGCGGGGAGATCCTGCCCGCCGCCGAAGCGCTCTCGCAGGAGGGCCTCACCGCGCCGCTGCTCGGACCGAAAGAGGGCCTTGCGCTGCTCAACGGCACCCAGGTGTCCACGGCGCTCGCGCTGGCGGGCCTCTTTGAGCTGGAGACGGTGTTCGCCGGAGCGGTCGTCTCCGGCATGCTCTCGCTCGATGCCCTGCAAGGCAGCGATGCCCCTTTTGATCCGCGCATTCACCACGTGCGCGGCCACGACGGCCAGGCGCGCGTGGCACAGGTCTACCGCGCGCTGCTCGAGGGCAGTCAGATCCGCGAATCGCATCGCACCTGCACGCGCGTGCAGGATCCGTATTCGCTGCGCTGTCAGCCCCAGGTGATGGGGGCGTGTCTGGACCTCATGTCGCAGCAGGCCGGCACGCTGGTCACGGAAGCTAACGCGGTCACCGACAATCCGCTCATCTTCCCCGATACCGCCGAAGTGCTCTCGGGCGGCAACTTCCACGCCGAGCCGGTCGCCTTTGCCGCGGATGTGCTCGCGCTCGCCTGCGCGGAGGTCGGTTGCATCACCGAGCGGCGCGTCGCACTGCTGGTGGATCCGAAGATGAGCGGGCTGCCCGCGTTTCTGAGCCCCGAGAGCGGCGTCAACTCCGGATTCATGATGGCGCAGGTCACCGCTGCGGCGCTCGTGGCGGAGAACCGCATGCTGTGTCACCCGGCGAGCGTTGACAGCATTCCGACCTCCGCCAATCAGGAAGATCACGTGAGCATGGCGACGCACGGGGCACGGCGGCTGCTGATGATGACGGCCAACGCACTGAACATCGTCGCGATCGAGTTTCTTGCGGCCTGCCAAGGCATCGACCTGCGCGCCCCGCTCAAGACCTCCGCGCGGCTGCAGGGTCCCTACGAGGCGCTGCGGCTGAAGGTTCCCTTCGCGCAAAGCGATCGGCTTCTCGCCCTGGATATCGAGGAGGCGGCGCTGGTGGTGCGCCGCGATGATGTGCAGTCGCTCGCGAATTCCCTGTTACCCAGTTTCCGCTGAGCCAACACCCGCAAAGACACCTTCAGACTCACTGCGAAGTCATGCGTGTGCCCGGCCAACCGTGGCGGCTGACTGCTCAAGAGCCCGGGACCCCGCAGGTACGTTAAAGGGCCGCGGCCCCCTTAAAGCCGCGGCCCTTTGGCGTAGCGTAGCGCTTCGCGCAGGCGTGAGCGCGCGGCGACCCGCGCCGCGCGCCTACGCGGGGGCGTACTCCGACTTGGGCTTCTCGGCCGCGATTTCTTCGGGATGCTGCTCGCGCTTGATGCGCTCGTAGATCTCTTCGCGGTGTACAGCCACAGTTTTCGGCGCATTGATGCCGACGCGAACCTGGTTCCCCTTGACCCCCAGAACCGTGATGGTCACGTCGTCGCCAATCATGACGGTTTCGCCGACCCGTCGCGTGAGAATGAGCATGCCAATTCCTCTTACTTTTATAGTTCTAAGTCTGCCCCGGCGAACTTAGTGTTCGCTCCTTGCGCAATCGGTTTTAGTGCGAGCGTATGCCCCCATACGTCGCCAACAAAAAATTCTAATCTGCACCGCGACAGGAGGCTTGCATGTTCCCGCCATGAATTAGGGGTCCAGCCTAGACTAGTCCGGGCGCTTTTTCGCGAGAAGCTGTCTAAGTGTTGCCGCCACCTCGGGCATAGCGATAAGGGTTTTTCGATACTCACCACGAACCACTCTGGACCGCGCCACAGGGATCACGCCCCGCGGCCACGCGCAACGTCACCGCCGATGACGACCCCGGGCGGGCGCGGATTGGACCCGTCTGTGCCTGCCGCGAAGGGTCGCCTCGTCAATCCGTTAGGATACACCCCGCGCCCCGGTCGGGGGTGCCTGGAAATCTCCCGCCCGATAGGTCAGCACCAGCGTGTCACGCGCTCCTGAGGCACCCTGGGCCTGAATGGGCGTGGTTTCGTGAATGACCCGCGCATCGTCCATCAGCAGCATCGACCAGGGCTCCTGCAACGTGAAGCTCACGCCCGCCGGCCCCCGGGCGTCAAACACACGCGTCTCACCGCCGCTGATCTGGCGCCGGCCAACCAGTATTAGCGCTACGAAGTCGACCCCGTCGCGGTGGGCGCCCTCGGGCGTCGGCCGGCCCGCGCCCTCGGCGGTGTCGATACGGAACTGGTGCGCCTCGATGCACCAGCGCGCCACCGGACGCAGGGCCGCAAACACCTCCCCGATGGCCTCCAGCAGCTGCCTCCAGGCGGGGGCGGCAAGCACGGCCGGCTCGATCGGTTCGAACCAGCGGACCAGTCCCCCGTGCAGCGCGTTGTAATCGGTGGGTTGCCAGTGCGCGCGGTGTGCCACGGCTGCCAGGGAGCCCCCGAGGGTCTGCACGAGGCAGCTGTGCCGGCGCGCGCGGTAGCGACCCCCATCGCGCAGGTAGGTATCCGGCGGCAGGTGCTCCCAGCTGTCGCGCAGGGCCTCAAGGGCGGGCACGTCGAGCTTAAGCGCGCGCACCGCCGCCGCCGCCGAGAGGCGAGCGTAGCCGGCCTCCGCCAGGTCTTTCAGCAGCCGGCTACGCTCGCGATTCATCGCCGCGCTTGTACCATATCCATACCGCCAAGGACGGCAGTCCCCTGGCAAGCGGCCGTGGTAATTGCACCCATGATCGAGCTCTATTATTGGACCACGCCCAACGGCCACAAGATCACGATGTTCCTCGAGGAAACCGGGCTGCCGTACATCATCAAGCCGGTGAACATCAGCGCCGGGGCACAGTTTGATCCGGACTTTCTCGCCATCGCCCCCAACAATCGCATCCCCGCGATCATCGACCGCGAACCCGCAGGCGGCGGCGCGCCGCTGGCGCTTTTCGAGTCCGGCGCGATCCTGCTGTATCTGGCCGAGAAAAGCCGCCGGCTGCTGCCGGCGGCAACGCACGCACGCTTCGAAGTCATCCAGTGGCTCTTCTGGCAGGTGGCGGGCCTGGGTCCCATGGCCGGTCAGAATCACCACTTCGCACGCTATGCGCCCGAGCGGCTGCCCTACGCCATCACGCGCTACGTGAACGAGACGAATCGATTGTACGGCGTGCTCGACCGCCGACTCGCCGACCGCGCCTTCATCGGCGGCGCGGATTACTCGATCGCCGACATCGCCTGCTATCCGTGGATCGTGCCTTACGAGGCGCAGGGACAGAAGCTCGAGGACTTCCCGCATCTGACGCGCTGGTTCCGGAGTATCCAGGCTCGGCCGGCGACGGTGCGCGCCTACGCGAAGGCGCAGTCGATCAACACCCACCCCACCGTGACCGAAGAGGGGAAAAAAGTGCTCTTCGGGCAGACGGCGCGCTGAGGCGCCCCCCGCATGCAGCGCGGCGCAGTCACGCAATCCCTTGCGGCCGCGGCACTCCTGAGCGGCTGGTTCGGGTGCACGGCGCAGGCGGCGCAGGCGCCGCAGGAGCTTGCGATCGCCGGTGCCACGGTACAGCTGGACTACCCGGCCGGAGAGTTCCAGCACGGGGACGCGCTGTTACTTGAGTGGGTGCGCCGCTCCGGCAGCATCGTGGCCGCGTACTACGCGCGCTTCCCTATGAGCCGTCTTACGCTGCATATCGACGCGCTCGCCGGCGACGGCGTACACGGCGGCAAGACCTTCGCCAATCCGGCCGCGTTCATCCGCGTCGGTGTTGGACGCGAGGTCACCGGCGCGCAGCTGCTCGCCGACTGGGTCCTCGTGCACGAGATGACCCACCTCGCGCTGCCGGATACCGGTGAGGCGCATGCGTGGCTCTCGGAGGGGCTCGCGACCTACGTCGAAGGCGTCGCGCGCGTGCAGGCGGGTAACCGCAGCGAGGTGGACATGTGGGCCGAGGAACTGCATTCGATGCCGCGCGGGCTGCCGCAGAGCGGAGACCGCGGTCTTGATCACACCCACACCTGGGGGCGCACTTACTGGGGCGGCGCCATGTTTTGCCTGCTCGCGGATGTGGACATCCGCCGCCGCACACACAACCGCCTCGGCCTGCAGGACGCGCTGCGCGCTGTTCTTAACGCGAGCGGCGGGCTGTCCGCGGACTGGCCAATCGAGCGCGTGCTGCGCACGGGCGATGCCGCCGTGGGCGTGAGCGTGCTCGAGGAGCTGTACGCGCAGTTCAAGGAAGCCCCCGTGTCACCGGACCTGATGAAGCTGTGGCAGGAATTGGGTGTCGAGCCGCAAGGGGACACGGTGCGTCTGAATGAGGCCGCACCGCTGGCGGACATCCGTCGCGCCATCATGCGCCCGCGCTCCGGCGCTGCGCCCAACCCTTAATCCGCGGGTGAGAAGAAACCGGTCAAGGCGGCGGTCGCGATCAGCGCGATGCCCAGCAGCAGGTACTCCGCGCTCAGGGAGCGCCGCAGTACGGGGAGCGCCCACGCCTCGCCCCGTGCCAGTGCCGGGGTCAGCCTCTGGCGGTTGAGCGCAGCCAGCGCGAGGAGTGCTGCAAACAGCAGCGCCTTCACACACACGAGCATCCCGTATGGCCGCCGCAGCGCGGCAAGGCCAGGCAGCAGGGTGCAAGCGAGCGTCACTCCGGCGAGGGCCAAAAGCGGCACGAGCCACAGTGCGTACGCGGAAAAATGCTTCAGCGCGACCGCCACCTGCGCTGGAGCCTCCAGACGCGCCACGGTACGCAGCGGCACGAGTGCGCCAAACCAGAACGCCACCAGCAGTACGTGCAGCCCGAGAACCGGTAGCAGCATCCCAGCGTGCGCCGCGCGCGGCACGTGGCCGCTCACGAGAAAGGAACCCAGCGCAAGCAGCGCGCCGCTCAGCGCGAGCGGCAGTGCGCTGCGGCTGCGCCGCAGCGCCACTGCGAGCAGCACCAGCCCGCCGACGCGCAGCGCGAGCACGGCGGCGCCTGCCCCGACAAACACCAGGCGGCGAAGCGCCGGATCGGCGATACCGTCCCAGGCGCCGGCGAGGTAGGCCGGCTCAAGAAGTGCCTGCGCGAGGACGATGGCAAGCGCCGCCAGCGCGAGGCGCGCTGCTGCGGACCGCATCAGCGTGAGCAACTGTGGTGCCAGCGTACGCGCGAACAGCGCCAGAAAGAGCGCAGACCCGGCCGCTTGCAGCACCAGGATGAAGGCGGCCGCGCGCAGCGCGAGCCACAAGCCGTCGATCATTTGATGGTGAAGCGGATCTGCCCCGGCACCACGTGCCCATCGCTCCCGAGTGTGCGCCAGCGTACGACATACGCTCCCCGGGAAAGCTTAGGCAGCGCCAGGCTGATGCGCGCCGCGACCTGCTCGGGCGGCACGAGCTTCTGCGGGGTCGCGCCGCTTCTTTGGATCGACAGCACCGTGAGCTGCACCGCCTCGGAGAAAGTCAGGACGAGCGAAGCGGGTGCATCGAGGAGCTGGCTGCCATCGACCGGGGCGCTGTCCGTGAGGTGCGCGTGGGCGAGTGCACCCGCGCTCCAAAGAAGCACCAGCCACACCCCCGCCGCGCGCAAACGCCTCATGGCGTGAGGCTACACCGAGCGGCGGGCCCGTGCGAAGCCGTTCGAATGATAGGAACGCCCGCCCCCGCGGCGCGCACCCTGCGTGCTGCGCTGCGGCCGGGGTCCGTGGCGCTGCGTCCCGGTGCCGCCGCTGTCGCGCTCGGCGGCCGCCGGCGCTGCGGCGCTCACCTTGAAAGCGGGCAGCGGCGCGACCGGCAGCGTGCGTTTGAGCAACGCCTCGATGTCGCGCAGCAGCGGGCCTTCATCGGGGGCCACGAGCGATACGGCGGCGCCGCTGCCGCCGGCGCGCGCCGTGCGACCGATGCGGTGCACGTAGTCCTCCGGCACGTTCGGCAGCTCGTAGTTCACCACGAACGGCAGTTCCTTGATGTCGAGCCCGCGCGCGGCGACCTCGGTCGCCACCAGCGCGGTGACCCGGCCCTCCTTGAAATCGCTGAGCGCGCGCACGCGCGCGCCCTGGCTCTTGTTGCCGTGGATGGCGGCGGTGCGGATGCCGCTGCCCTCGAGCTGTTGCGCGAGCCGGTTGGCGCCATGCTTGGTGCGCGTGAAGACCAGCACCTGCTGCCAGTTGCCCTCCTCGATGAGGTGCGCCAGGAGGTGGCGCTTGTGATCCTTCGGCACGCGATAGACGTGCTGCTCGATGCGCTCAGCGGTGGCGTTGCGCGGCGCGACCTGGATCGCGATCGGCGAACGCAGCATGCGCCCGGCGAGCGCGCGGATGTCTTCGGAATACGTCGCCGAGAACAGCAGGTTCTGTCGCTCCTGCGGCAGCAGCTTCAGGATCTGGCGGATGGCCCGGATAAAACCCATGTCGAGCATGCGGTCGGCCTCATCCAGAACCAGGCAGCGCACCTGGGACAGATCCAGCACACGCTGCTGCGCGAGATCGAGCAACCGCCCGGGCGTGGCCACCAAAAGATCGCAGCCACGGCGCAGGGCCTCAATCTGCGGCTTCTCACTGACACCGCCAAAGACGACGACCGTGCGCAAGTCAACGAAGCGGCCGTAGTCTTCGGCCATGGCAGCCACCTGCGCGGCGAGTTCCCGCGTCGGTGTGAGCACGAGTGCACGTGCGGCAGTGCCGCGCGGGGCGGCCAGGTTCTGCAGGATCGGCAGCACGAAAGCGGCTGTCTTGCCGGTACCGGTCTGCGCGCCCGCGAGCACGTCGTGGCCGGCGAGCACCGCCGGAATGGCCTCGCGCTGCACGGGGGTGGGAACGGTGTAGCCTTTTTCGGCCACGGCACGGGACAGCTCGGGCTTGAGCCCGAGATCTGGGAATAACATGTTCAGGAAACCTCTGTTTTGAGCTCGCCCGGCAGCGCGTTTCGTGCTGCGGCGGTCAGGTGCGAGGCTGGAATTTAATGGTAAATCGAAGTACGTCGGTATAAAGACAGACTGCGAGCGAAACGGTGCTGACCGAGCACTGAGGTCGTTTGGCGCGCGGACTTTACAGAGTTCCAGCTGGGGAGTCCAATGCGCGTCTCAAATCGACAATTCGACACAGTTGTCAGCGAGTTACACATTGCAGCGTTACGCTGAGTCGGCGCATCATTCTTTCTCACATCGCACAGGGATTTGCATGAAATACCGCTTACCTGCCGTGCTGGTGGGCTCCCTCGCCGCCGTCAGTGGCCTGCTCGCGGGCTGCTCTGCGCGCACGGAAGTGTCGCTGGCTGGCAACACTCCCGCGCAGTACTCGCATGTATACATCACCGCGCAGGCGGTGTGGTTCAACAACAGTGCGACGGCCGGACCGGATGATTCCGGCTGGCAGCAGTTTCCGCTGTCGACGCCGACCACGGTCGACCTCGTGGCCGACCAGGACGGCTCCCTCGGCACGCTTGCGACTGACTTGAAACTCCTCGCGGGCACGTATTCGCAGATCCGGCTGATTCCGGTCGATTCTTCCGCCGCGTTGACCGCCTCCGCGCAAGCCATGGGCGCGCTCTATAACGCGGAAGCCGACTACGTCGATAGCTCCGGCACCACGCACCAGCTGCCGCTCGAACTGCTCAATCCCGACAAGGGCATCGGGATGCAGGCATCCCTCAAGGTACCGATCGGCAATCTCGGCAGCTCCGGGGCCACCGGCGCTCTCGGGATCGGGACCGGCACGACCACCACCGGCACCACGACGGGCACGACCACGTTCGGCACCCCAACCACGACCGGCACCACCACGACCGGCACCACCACGACCGGCACCAACACGACCGGCACCACCACGACCGGCACCACCACCAATGGCATTGACACCACCGGCACGACCGGCACCACGACCACGACCGGCTCGAGCACGACGACGATCGCCTCGTTCACCGTCAACATGGACGGCGGTCGCGACCTCGTGCCCTTCACGTTCGCGTCTACACCGACGACGGGCATCCTGCTGAGCTCGCATGCGAGCGCATACGACCTCTCACAGGTGGGCGGGATCTCCGGGACACTCACCCTCACGAATCTCACCAACTTCTCCGGGGAGAGCGGGTTGCCCGATATCCAGGTGACCGCAGAGACTCTGAGCGCCGACGGGTCGCGTCATGAGGTGGTGTTGAGTACGCCGCTGCACTCGGACGGCACCTTCCTCCTCTACCCGCTGCCGACGAGTTCCTCCACGCCAGCGTTCTACGACCTGGTGATCCACGGCGGCGGCATCGCGACCATCATCATCAAGGACATACAACTGACGCTCGGCACCACGACCACGGCGTTGTCGGCGGCCACCATTCCTGCGACCACCACCAACACCAATACCACGACCGTGACGGCGCCGAACCTGAGCACCGTCTCGATCGGCACGCTCATTCCGCGCGCCGCCACGACCTATACCGCCAACGTCACCACCACCGCCGCCAGCCCGCTGCCCGCGGGCGCACTGGTCGCCTTCTATCAGACGCTGGGCGGCTCCGGTGAAGTGCCGTACGTGATCGAATCCGCGCCGATCGACCCCTTCAACCAGGTGCTCTTTAATCCCCAGGTGCTCTCGGCGGGCACGGTTGACTCGGGCACCTACGTCGCCAGCGGCGATACCGTGACGGTGGTCAGCGCGGCGCCGTCCCCGGGCGCCGGCAAGTACGTCGTCGCAGGCACCGCGCCGAACTACACCGACGGGGCGCTCACCCCGATCGTGGCCCCGCCGAGCTCGGGCACGAATCCGGCGACGGTCACGGTGCCGAGCCTGTCGCCGGCCGCGGGCGCGAGCACCGGCTCGGTCGCAGCCACCATCACGCCCGCGACGCCGGGCAAGTACAACCAGGGACGGCTCTTGGTCTCGCACGAGGGGGCGCTCGTGGCGAGCGCCCCGCTCGACTCGGTGCTCGCACAGGGCGGCAGCGTGTCGGTGAGCATGCCCGCCGGGACCGCATCGTCCTACTACTATGTCTCGGTGCGGGTGTGGAACTCGAGCAGTCCCTCCACGACGCTCTCGCGCCAGTGGTACCCGAGCATCGTCGATCTGCGCTCGAGCACGAGCGGGTCGATCGCGCTGACGATCAACTGAAATCCGCCGCAAAACCAGTAAACTAGCGCGCTTTCCGCTCTTCGCTAGGGCGTAAGTCTCTGTATTGACGGGGAACGTATGGGCCGCGGGCGGCCTCTAATGCCATGGCGCCGCCTCTCCGGCGCGCTCAGTTTAAGAATTTGAAGGGGAATCCTTGATGTCACTCGTTCGTTCCGGCCGCCCGCGCGTGGCGCGCGCGCTCATGGGCTTTGCCGCTTGCTTGAGCGTGCTGCTGCTGGAGGCGTGCGGCAGTACTTCGATTCCGCCACCGGGGACACCGGTGCTCACGCTCACCGGATCCAATACGCGCTTCGCCGGCTATGTCGTCGCGATCGACTCGATCACCTTCAGCGGTGCCAACGGCATCTATGCGACGCCCCTCGTCACGCCCGAAACCGTGGACCTCGTCACGACCGCCAACGTCGGTGAGTTGGTGGCCGCCCCAGCCGTTCCCTCCGGAACCTACACCTCGGCAACCCTGACGCTTGACTACACCAGCGCCGCCATCTGGGTCGCGGACAACGACATTGCCGTCCTCGCTACGCCGCAGGCGCCGGGCGGCGCCGCCCTTTCGACCGCGACCGTCACGATTACCTTTGACCCGGCGAATCCGCTCGTAATTACCCAAGGCCAATCCACGCGTGTCGCGATCAACCTGGACCTCGATGCGTTCAATTCGCTGAGCGTTACCTCAAGCGGCATCATCGACACGGTGCAGCCGTTCGTCGTCATGAGTGCGGCGCCGGCCGATGCCACGCCGCTGCGGGTGCGCGGCCTGTTCGTATACACGCAGTCATCCGGCTTCGTTATGAACATCCGCCCCTTCAACGATCTGATATCGGCGCTGGGCGGCGTGACGGTGAACACCAACGCTCAGACCTACTTCAATATCAACGGCACAGCCTATATCGGCTCCGCGGGCATTGCCGCGCTTACCGGGCTGCCCGAGGACGTGACGCTGGCCGCCTTCGGGACACTGGACAGTGTGACCAATATCGGCATCACGCCCTCCTTCACGGCGAGCATCGTGCTCGGGGGCACGAGCCTGGAGAGTCCGCTCGAGGATCACCTCTTCGGCACCGTCGCCGCGCGCAGCGGCGATACGCTCACCATCCGGGGCGGGCTCTACCTGACCGCACTTGGACTCACCAGTTTCGTCGCCACTGCGACCGTCAACATGGGCCCTCAAACCCTTGTGATCAAGGACGGGTTTGCCGTGCCCGGTCTTTCGCCGCAGTCGGTCTCCGTCGGGCAACGCGTCGATGTCGGCGGCGTCAGCTCGATCAGCTCGAGCAACTATCTGACTCTCGATGCTACGGCGGGCCAGGTGCTCCTCGCCAACACGCGCGCCTGGGGCGTGCTGAGCAGCGCAACGCCCAACAGCCTCACGATGGATGTGCTGACGCTTGCGAACTACACACCCGGTGGCTTCGACTTCAGCGGCACCGCCACAGGCGGCGGCGCCGTATCGCCGGCCACCTATCCAGTCAGTACCGGCACCATCGATGAGAGCGGAACGGCCGCCGGCACGCTGCTCGCGGTCGATGGCTTCGTGACGCCGTTTGGGAGCGCGCCCCCGGCCTTCGACGCCACCACGATCACCCCCGGCTCGGCCACCCAGCAGGCGCTGGTCGTCGAGTGGGTCAACGGCGGCGCCACTGCGCCCTTCACCAGCATCAGCGCCACCGGAATCGTGGTCAATCTTGCCAATGCGGATCTGGGTCTCGTGCACAGCATCACTACGGGACCTCAGACCCTGGATCTCAAGTCCCTCCCGGCGAGCCCGCTCATCACCACCACCGGCGCGACCGGGACCCTGCTGCTAGGTGTCGGCAGCCTGTCGCTGACCACCGGCGTGACGGTTTACAACAGCGCCAGCACGTTCGCGACGGCGCTCAGCGCCACCTTCAACGGCACCAACAAGATCTTCCGACTGGTCGCGATCGGTCAGTACAACAGCGCGAGCAACACCTTCGTGGCCTCGCACATCGACGTTTCACTGCAGGAGATAACTTAGCCACTCAGACGGGGGCCACGCGATGCCTTGGAAGCGACGTCGGTTCACGCACGGACCGCTCGCGCGCGCGCTCAACATCGCAGACCTTCGGCAACTCGCGCGCCGCAACGTGCCGCACTTCGCCTTCGAGTATGTCGAGGGCGGCGCCGAGGATGAGGTCACGCTGCACGGCAACCGCGCAGCTTTCGGACGCTGGCGCTTCGTCCCGCGTACGCTGATCGATACGCGCGCGCGCCACCTGCACACGGAGCTTTTCGGCCAGCGCAGCAACGCGCCGCTGCTGATCGCGCCGACGGGCTTCAACGGCATGCTCTACCCGGAGGGCGACGTGGCCCTCGCGCGCGCCGCGGCGCAGCTCGGCATCCCCTTTACCCTCAGCACGTTCTCAACCGCACGACTTGAGGATGTCGCGCAGCGCGCCGGCGGGCGTCTGTGGCTGCAGCTGTATGTCATGAAGGACCGCGCCATCGCGCGTGAGCTCATCCGGCGCGCCGCCGCCGCCGGATACGAGGCGCTGGTGTTCACCACCGACGCCAACGTGTTCGGCAGCCGCGAATGGGACCGACGCAACTACCGCACACCCGGGAAGCCGACCCTGCGCACCGCGCTCGACATCCTGACTCACCCGCGCTGGCTCACCCGGCACGCGCTGCACGGAATGCCCCGCTTCCGCAACCTCGAGTCATTCCTGCCGCCGCAGTCGACCTCTGCAGTCGGCGGCAGCACGATCATTCCGCAGCTGCTGGATGCCAGCATCTGCTGGGAGGACCTTCTGTGGATGCGCGAGCTGTGGCGCGGCAAACTGCTTGTGAAGGGGATCCTCGATGTGCGTGACGCCGAGCGTGCCACCGCGCTTGGCTGCGACGGCATCGTCCTCAGCAATCATGGCGGGCGGCAGCTGGACTCGTGCGTGGCGCCCATCGAGGTACTGCCCGAGATCGCGCGCGCACTGGGCGGGCGCACCACGCTCATCATCGACAGTGGGTTCCGTCGCGGCACGGACGTGGTAAAGGCCCTGGCCCTCGGCGCGCACGCGGTCATGCTCGGGCGCGCCACCCTCTACGGACTCGCCGCGGGGGGTGAGCCGGGTGTGGCGCACGCGCTTACGATCCTCACGAGCGAGACCGACCGCGTGCTCGGAGAACTCGGCTGCACCTGCATTGCGGATCTGACACCCGCGCACCTGCGCTCCAGTTCACAGCTCACCACCTGAGTGCTTGCTAGCGCTCCGGGGACTGCAGCAGCTCCTCCAGATAGGCCTTCCAGAGGACGGCGTAGGTGTGCGAGCCATGTCCGTGCGTGTGCTCGCTGAAGGGGATCACGACCGCGCGACCGTGGGGGACGCGGGTGATCTCGCGCTCAAGGATCCTCAGCTCGGGCGGGTTGATCAGATCATCGGCGGAGTTCACCGCATTGAGCGGCGCCTCGATCTTCTCCAGCGCAGGTCCGGGATCGTAGTCCGCGGAAGCCGACACCGCGTACAGCATGTCGTTGGCATCCTGGGTCTTCATGCCCTCGCTCACGTACGCGTCGATGACGCGATCCGCATCGGCGCGCGTGGGTGCCTCCTGCTGGCGCAGCACCGGGTTGCTACCCATCAGCCAGAGCATCTCCAGCGCGGTGCGCAAGGCCGGGGGCTGCGTGCGGTACTCACCGCCCTGCCAGTCCGGATCGTTTTGGATCGCATCGATGACGAGTCGCCGCCAGACGCGGTTGCGTCCGGACACCTGCGTCGGCAGGCTCGCCAGCGGCATGAGCGCGTCCATGAACTGCGGGTGCAGCTCGCCCCACAGCCAGGTGTGCATGGCGCCCATGGACGTGCCCATGATCAGGCGCGCGTGATTCACCTTAAGCCCCTGCGTCAAGAGCAGGTACTGCGCCTGCACCATGTCGCGATAGCCGTAGTGCGGAAAGCGCGCGTGCAGCCCGTCGCTCGGCTTGCTCGAATGCCCGTGGCCGATACCATCGGGCAGCACGATGAAGTAGCGGCTCGCATCCAGCAGCTGGCCGGGTCCGAACAGCTGCCCGGCGAAATCCTCGCGCACCAGACTACCGCCCGTGCCGCCCGTGCCGTGCAAGATGAGCACGGCGTTGCGCACCACGCCGTGCGCGTCCTTGCGCGGCGTGCCAAAGGCGCGGTAGTGGATGCGCAACTGCGCCAGCGCTTCCCCGGAAGCGAACTTGAAGTCCTGGACAGTAAAGTCGCCCTCGCTCGGTGGCGGATAGGCGCCCGCCTGAGTCGGCTGCGTCAGCTCAAGTATCACGAGGGTACCCAGTACTGCGATCCGCAGCAGCACGCCTCCCAGGGCACTCATCCTGCGTGGCTCCGCACCCACTCATCCATGACTTGCGCCAGTACCGACATCGGCATAGGTGCGGCGGTCAGTCCGGCATCGTGGAAGGCGCGGATGTCGAACTTCGCACCCAGATGCTCGCGCGCATTCGCCCGGATCTTCAGCCACAGGGTCTGCCCGACCTTGTAGCTGCACGCCTGCCCCGGCCAGGTGCAGTAGCGCTCGACCTCGCTGGTCATGGAGTTGCGATTGTCCCCGGTGGTCTCGACCATGTAGTCGATCGCCCGCTCGCGCGTCCAGCCCTTCGCATGCAGTCCGGTGTCGACCACGCAGCGCGCCGCGCGAAAGGTGGCCGCCTGCAGCATCCCCAGGCGCCCGAGCGGATCCTCATCATAAAGCCCCATCTCATCGCACAGCTGCTCCGCGTACAGCGCCCAGCCCTCCGTGTTGGCGGAGAAGCCGCCGCCCGCCTTGCGGATGAGCGGCAGTGCAGGCATCTCGAGCACGAGCGCCAGCTGAAAATGATGGCCCGGCGCGGACTCGTGATGCACCAGGGTCGGCAGCGTCCAGCGCGGCAACTCGCTGGTGTCGCGCAGATTGATGTAGAAGGCCCCGGGGCGCGAGCCATCGAGCGCCGGGATGTTGTAATAACCCCCCGGTGCGCCGGCCTCCGTGTACGGCGGCACGCGGCGGATCTCCACGGGTGCCTTGGGCAGGATGTTGAAGTATTGCGGCAGATGCGGCTGCAGCGCCTTCAGAAGCCCGTTGCAGTAGTCGAGAATCTGCTGTCGGCCGGCATCGGTGTCAGGATACAAATATTTTGGGTCCTTGCTCAGCGCCTGCACACGCTCGCGCACCGTGCCGGAGGTCTTGCCCTCCTTGCGCAGCAAGGTGTCCATGCGGGCGTTGAGCTCCGCGGCCTGCGTGACCCCGAGCTGGTGCACCTCCTCGGGGGTCATGTCGGTCGTGGTCGCAAAACGCAGCGCCACCTGGTAGAGCGCCTCGCCCTCGGGCAGTCGGCCAACACCCGCAGCGTGCACCGCCTGCCCACGCAACTGCGTCAGCACTCCGGCCTGCCGGTCGAGCGCGGGGTAGATCTCTTGCGCGACGATGCGCGTCGCCTGTGTGGCGTAGTCGCCGGTGAGACCGAGCTTGGCCGTGCGGGTGACCAGCGAGGTGGTAAGAATGGATTCGCCCGGCGCGGCGCTGCGCAGCTGGCGCATCTGTTCGAGCGTGCGGTCGATGAGAAAGTCGGGAGGTACGACTTTCAGTCCGGCGTCGTGACGCACACGCTCGCTCTCCTGGTCGAGTACCTGCGCAAAGGCCCGCAGCCGCGCCAGGTAGGTTTCCGCATCTTCGCGGCTGGCGATCTGGTGCTGGCGATCGAGGAAGGTCGGCACTTCCTGGTAGGCGCCCGTCAGCTGGCTCACGACGTACGGGTGCACAAAGTCCCCGTACGCGAAGGGCGCCGCGCGCCCGAGCGTTTCCATTTGAAACTCGACTGTGTCGAAATTGGCACGGTCGCGACCCTCAAGTCCGGCAGCGCCGAAGGCGCGCAGACGCTTAAGGCGGGAGGCGTTTTCGAGCTTCGCCGCGCGGGCACGCTCGAGGGAGGCGTCATTGAGCTTCGTGCGCGCCCAGACGTACTTGCCCTTGTCGAGGCCGAGGCTCGTCAGCAACTGCGGGTTCTTGGCGAAGCGCTCGTCCATGAAGACATCAAAGAGCGCGTTCAGCCGTGCGTCGGCATCCGCACGCTGCGCGGCTGCGGCAGGCGTCGCCGCTCGCAGCGAGGCCGCAACGGACACGGCGATCAGTGAGGCGGCAGTGCCGAGGAACTGGCGGCGATCAATCACTTGTGGACTCCTGCGCATTAAAAAGCACCGGCGCGCCTGCCCGCGGGCAGGCAGCGACGCCGGTGCGATCGGTTTTCCGACATCGAGCGGCGAACGGCCCTAGGCGGCGAGCGTACCCTTTGCCTTGGCCGCGTGCGCGGCGATCAGGTCCATGAGCGCCGGCGAGAGACAATCATAGGGCTCGAGCCTGAGCTCCTTCAGACGCGCCCGCACTTCAGCCATGCGCGCCGGAGGGAAGCCCGACTCGATGATAGAGGAGACGAACGCAGCGAATTCGGGGGCCGACCAGCCGGGCTCTTTGGACAGCTCCGTATGCACGAAGTCAAAACCGTGGAACGGATGGTTCTTGTTCTCGATGCGCCCATACATGTGCACGCCGCAGCCGGTGCAGGCATAACGCTGTATCGGCGCCTGTTCGTCGACGATCTTGAGCTTGTTGCCATTGGCGCTGACCGTGAGCTTGTCGCGACCGACCACGGCCACTTGCGAAAACGTCGCGCCCCGGGGCTTCCAGCATTTGGTGCAGCCACAGACGTGGTTGAACGCCGTATTGGCCTTGAGAGTGACCGTCACTGGCGCGGATGAGCACTTGCAGGTGAGGGTGCCGCCGGCAAAGTTGGCCGAGCCGGCCTTGACGCCATTGTCGACCGCCGGGTGAACTGAAGCTGCCATGGTGTTCTCCTGAATATCGCGTTTGTGCATGCAGCGCGGCGGGGCGCACCAGGCGCGGCACCGCACTCTTTAGTAAGTGACGACGCTGCGGATGGACTCGCCCTTGTGCATCAGCTCGAAGGCGTCGTTGATCTTCTGAAGCGGCATGACGTGCGTGATCAGCGGGTCGATCGAGATCTTCTTGTCCATGTACCAGTCCACGATCTTCGGCACGTCCGTGCGGCCGCGCGCCCCGCCAAACGCGGTCCCCTTCCACACCCGACCCGTCACCAGCTGAAAGGGACGCGTCTTGATCTCTTGCCCCGCCCCTGCCACCCCGATGATCACCGACACCCCCCAGCCGCGGTGACAGCACTCCAGCGCCTGGCGCATCAGATTCACGTTCCCGACGCACTCGAAACTGTAATCCGCTCCCCCATCGGTGAGCCCCACCAGGTGCGCCACCAAATCCCCCTCCACCTCCTTCGGGTTCACAAAGTGCGTCATCCCAAAGCGCTCCGCCAGAGCCTTGCGGTTCGCGTTCAAATCCACCCCCACGATCTGGTTCGCCCCCGCCAGCCGCGCCCCCTGAATCACGTTCAGCCCAATCCCCCCTAAGCCAAACACCACCACGTTCGCCCCCGGCTCCACCTTCGCCGTGTTGATCACCGCCCCGATCCCCGTCGTCACCCCGCACCCGATGTAGCACACCTTCTCGAACGGGGCGTCCTCGCGGATCTTCGCCACCGCAATCTCCGGCAGCACCGTGAAGTTCGAGAACGTCGAGCACCCCATGTAGTGGTGCACCCTCTCTTTGCCGATCGAAAAGCGGCTCGTGCCATCGGGCATCACCCCCTTGCCCTGCGTGGCACGGATCGCCGTGCACAGGTTCGTCTTGCGCGAAAGACAGCTCTTGCACTGGCGGCACTCGGGCGTGTACAGCGGAATCACGTGATCACCCGCCTTCACCGAGCTCACCCCGGGACCCACCTCCACCACGATCCCCGCCCCCTCGTGCCCTAAGATCGCCGGAAACAGCCCCTCCGGGTCCGCCCCCGAGCGGGTGAACTCATCCGTGTGGCAGATCCCGGTCGCTTTGAGCTCCACCAGCACCTCGCCTGCCTTCGGACCCTCCAGATCCACCGTCACAATCTCCAGCGGTTTGCCGGCGCCGTACGCGATAGCAGC